>Ga0209290_1000044_pt1 | contig 119720 bp, 94 predicted proteins | sample EN1Hudsemesocosm_2_FD_184632 | JGI IMG/M metagenome (GOLD analysis project Ga0209290, IMG submission 184632) | Methane-oxidizing microbial communities from mesocosms in the Hudson Canyon - EN10B Hudson Canyon (SPAdes) (version 2) | ecosystem: Environmental > Aquatic > Marine > Cold seeps...
CTAAACCTTCAACCACCGGCTGAATCATTTCTTCAAGTAATCGTTTTTTAGCTGACAATAGACTTACCGTTTTCTTTATTACAGAAACAAAAAATGGGCATAAAGCCCATCACACTAAAAAGCTATTTATGCACAATATTTCAAAATCAAACCAACAAAGTTAGTCTATGAAACATTTATATAGCTTTTCGCAAGATTTTTAACTCCGCACCAAGAACACATTAATCAAGCACGGCAATATTCGGCCGCATTATATTCATACAAGGCCCGAGGGTCAACTTCAATTACTCATCACTAAAATAAAAAGCCTGCCATTTTCATGTCAAGCTTTTAAAATGGTGCCCAAGGCCGGATTTGAACCGGCACAGCCATTCAGCCACTACCCCCTCAAGATAGCGTGTCTACCAATTCCACCACTTGGGCATTACTTTTAAAGCCGGGTATGAAACCATGCACGCCCGCAATTCTAGCTCGCTTAATTATCACTCCAGCTCTGGAGCAACATCATCACCAGAAGCTGACTCCAACTCCTGCACAGCCGAGCTAGATTCAAGCTTAGGCGTATCAGTTGCGCTATCATTCACTACCTGAGCACTCTCAGGAATCGACACCAGACCTTCATCTGCAACTATTTCTGATTTCTGCTTAGCAATCACGGCCAAAGAAATACTTGTGGTAAAGAAAATAATCGCCAAGTACTTAGTTGTTTTAGTCATAAAGCTTCCACTTCCCTGACTACCAAATACTGTTTGAGAGGCGCCACTTCCGAAAGACGCGCCAGCTTCAGCACCCTTCCCCTGCTGTATCATCACTAGACCAATCAAACCTAATGACACCAAAATATGCACAACAATTACTGCGGTTTCTAACCATTCCATACTTCTAACCTATTAGTTCGCGCCTACTTGGCTTGAGCGACATGCTCACATATAGACGAAAATTCATCAATTTTTAACGATGCACCGCCAACTAGGCCGCCATCAATATCTTTTTGAGCAAATAAACTTTGAGCATTAGCTGCGTTCACACTACCGCCATACAGAATAACCAAAGTTTCCGCTAGCGACGACGCTTTTTCAGCCACTCGATTACGAATACTTTCATGCATCGACTGCGCCTGCTCAGGACTAGCCGTCTTACCAGTACCGATTGCCCAAACAGGCTCATATGCCACAACTACTTTAGCAAGCTCACCACTTCGGACTAATTCTTCATTTAAAAATACAGCATCAAGTTGCTCTGCGACAACAGACTCAGCTCGCCCCGCATCCCTCTGCTCAAGCGTTTCACCTACACAAAGAATAGGCTGAATACCTTTACCCAATAACTGCTGCACTTTTTTTACAACTTCCGCATCCGTTTCATCAAACAGCGCTCTACGCTCTGAATGACCAACCAAACACCAATCACATGCAAGATCCTTAAGCATTGATACAGAAATCTCACCTGTATAAGCGCCTTCATCAAAAGCAGAAACATTCTGCGCAGCCACTTCAATCGAAGTATCGGAAATTGAACACTTCATTTCTGAAATCAAAATACTTGGGGGAGCTATAACTATCTGAAAATCAGAAGACGCCAACAAGCCTTTTTCACGCAAGGACTGCTCAAACTTACTCAGATAATCTCGCGTAAATGCGACATTACCATTCATTTTCCAATTTCCCGCAATAATTTTGCGACGCATAAACTACACCAGCCTTTCAGAAGGGCGCAAATACTAACTGAGTTATACCTGACTTACAAGCTACTCACGCCGAGTAAGAAAAAAAATTTATACTCCAACACAGACTTCAACCAATTGCCTCGGTTACCGTCTCAACTAGGGAATCAACAACAGAGCCTACTAATACGGCATCAGTCCCTTCCGCCATCACCCTAATCAAGGGTTCTGTACCCGAAGATCGTAACAAAACACGCCCCTGCCCAGACAAGCGCTCACTCTGCTTAGCCACAGCAGTTGCAATACTCTCATTTTCCATTGGGTTGGTCTTTTCTTTAATTCGTACATTTTTTAAAACCTGAGGAAGTTTGGACATTTCAGATTTCAGCTGGTGCAAAGTTTTATTGTCTCGCCAAATGGCTATTAGCACCTGCAGCGCAGCAATAATTGCATCACCCGTTGTTGACTTATCAAAACAGATAATATGCCCGGACCCTTCACCACCCAGCTGCCAATCATTTTTAACCAAGTGCTCCATTACATAGCGATCACCAACATTGGCACGCACAAATGGAATACCTAAATCTCTGAAGGCCATTTCAGCACCATAGTTGGTCATTAATGTACCAACCACTCCCCCAGTCAACCTACCTGCATCCTTTCTATTTTTTGCAATAATATAGATTAGCTCATCGCCATCAACCACTTCGCCCTTATGGTCAACCATCACCACTCGATCACCATCACCATCAAAGGCAATGCCCAAATCTGCCCCCGTCTCAAGCACCTTATTAACCAAAGCCTCTGGACTCGTCGAACCAACATCTTTATTAATATTCAAACCATCCGGCTCAACACCTATAGTGGTGATATCCGCACCTAATTCTTTAAAAACATAAGGCGCCACTTGATAGGTTGCGCCATGAGCACAATCCAGAACAATCTTCATACCAGTCAGACTCATTGATGATGGAATAGTACCTTTGCAACATTCCACATAACGACCAATTGCATCATCTATACGCTTAGCTTTACCCAACAAATCAGGCGCAACCACTTCTAAATCCTTGTCTAGCCAAGACTCTATTTCAAGCTCTACCGCATCATCAAGTTTCAAACCTTTTGACGAGAAGAATTTTATTCCATTATCTTGGAAAGGATTATGCGAGGCACTAATCACAATACCCGCATTAGCGCGATAGGTACGCGTCAAATATGCAATAGCTGGCGTTGGCATTGGCCCTAATAAACGTACATCCATTCCTGCTGCAGATAAACCAGCCTCAAGAGCAGATTCAAAAAGGTAACCAGAAATACGCGTATCCTTGCCGATAATCACCCGATTACGTAAGCCATGTTTTTTGAAAACCATGCCACAAGCCCAACCCAACTTAAGCATAAACTCAGGTGTAATTGCCCCCTCACCCAAACAACCACGAATTCCATCTGTACCAAAATATTTCTTAGCTGACATACCTACATCCCTAACTTTTATAACGTTCTAAGCCAATCCCTATGGATAGCATTCAATTAAGAACCTATCATCAAGACCACTCTATTAAGATTTACATTCTGCGAACTGCCGTATTGCATCCACTACGAGCATGGCATCCTTTGTTTCCTGTACATCATGCACCCTAACAATCCCCGCCCCCTGATAAGCCGCGATAGAAGCCGCAGAAAGACTCCCATATAAACGCTCACTTACCGGTTTATTCAAAATTTCAGCAAACATGGACTTTCTTGACACCCCAACTAACACCGGACACCCCAAGCCACAAAACACTCGAATACCATTCAACAGCTGCATATTATGCTCAAGTGTTTTACCAAAACCAAAACCAGGATCAATAATTAGGCGTTCTCGCTGAACACCCTGTTCAACCATTTTATCGATACAGCTCGACAAAAATGCCGACACTTCTTCCAACACAGAATGATAAGCTGGCTTTTCCTGCATAGTCGTCGGACTACCCTGCATATGCATCACACAAAGTGCAGCAGAGCTATCCTTAACAGCGTCAAACGCACCCGGCCGACTAAACGCCCTAACATCATTAATTAAACCTGCGCCCAACCTTATACTCTCAGCCATCACATCCGGCGTACTTGTATCTACTGACACTACAACATCTAAACTTTTGGCTATTCGCTCTACGACAGGACAAACCCTATCCAGTTCCTCTTGCACAGAAACTTTTGACGCCCCCGGGCGAGTTGATTCACCACCGATATCGACAATACTCGCACCTTGGCGAAACAGATCTTCCGCCTTTCTCAAAGCAGCGGATAAAGACGTAAATTGACCGCCATCAGAAAAAGAATCCGGCGTCACATTCAGCACACCCATAATTTGAGTCGATGCCAAATCAAGGCTTTTCTCAGCAAAACTGAAAGGTTTTTTCATTTACCCTATTTCTTATTCAAGTCGGACGTTTTTCACCAACATACAAAAAAGCACAAGATATTAAATCTTGTGCTTTAGGAAATTCAGCTTACGCCTTATTCAGAAGCTTCATCTTTTGACTCATCTGAAGCTTTAACATCACTCGCTGCTGCGCCCTCTTTTTCAGCCTCTTTTGCATCACTACCCGAAGAGTTCGAACTTGAACCATTAGCCGACCAACCCTTTGGTGGACGAGGAGACTTACCTTCCATTAGGTCATCAATCTGATGAGCATCAATCGTTTCATATTTCATTAATGCATCAGCCATAGCATCTAATATTGAGCGGTTATCCTCTAATATTTTCTGCGCAGCCGAATAACATTCCTCAACAATACTACGCACTTCAGCATCAATATCATTACGTGTAGAACCAGATACACTTGAACCCGAGCCTCCAGCTGACTTCCCTAGAAACACTTCCTCCTGAGCTTCGTCATACATCAAGGGACCCAATTTGTCAGACAAACCCCACTTCGTCACCATATTTCTCGCCAACTCAGTGGCACGCTGAATATCATTTGACGCGCCAGTGGTCACACCTTCTTTGCCTAAGGTAATTTCTTCAGCAATACGACCACCATACAAAGCACAAATCTGACTAATAATCTGCCGCCGACTCATACTGTAACGATCTTCTTCCGGCAGATACATCGTAATACCCAATGCTCGTCCACGCGGAATAATGCTCACTTTATAAACTGGGTCATGATCCGGCGCCAAGCGCATAACTATGGCATGCCCTGCCTCATGAAAAGCTGTATTTAATTTTTCTTTCTCAGACATCACCATCGATTTACGCTCTGCGCCCATCATGATCTTGTCTTTTGCTAATTCAAAGTCAGCCATTGCAACAGCACGCTTATCAGCACGCGCCGCAAATAATGAGGCTTCATTCACAAGATTTGCTAGATCTGCACCAGAAAAGCCTGGCGTACCTCGTGCAATTAGATTCGGCTCAACATCATTATCCAAAGGCACTTTTTTCATATGCACTTTTAATATTTGCTCACGACCTAGAATATCTGGTAGACCGACAACAACCTGCCGATCAAAACGCCCCGGACGCAATAAAGCTGGATCCAATACATCTGGACGGTTTGTTGCGGCAATAACAATCACACCCTCATTACCTTCAAAGCCATCCATTTCAACTAATAATTGGTTTAGTGTTTGCTCCCGTTCATCATGCCCACCACCTAAACCAGCGCCACGATGACGACCTACTGCATCGATTTCATCAATAAAAATAATGCAGGGCGATTGCTTCTTGGCTTGCTCAAACATATCTCGAACACGAGAAGCACCCACACCCACAAACATTTCAACAAAATCAGATCCAGAGATAGAAAAGAAAGGCACCTTAGCTTCACCCGCAATCGCTTTCGCTAGCAAGGTTTTACCTGTACCAGGCTGCCCGACCATCAATACGCCGCGTGGTATTTTTCCACCCAAGCGCTGAAATTTACTCGGGTCACGTAAAAATTCTACCAGCTCCTTTACGTCCTCCTTCGCTTCGTCAACACCTGCGACATCGGCGAACGTCGTTTTAATTTGATCTTCACTCATCAGGCGCGCTTTACTCTTCCCAAAAGACATTGGGCCTTTACCTCCGCCGCCACCTTGCATTTGCCGCATAAAAAACATAAACACAGCAATAATCACAAGAATCGGAAAGGAGGCAACCAACAACTGCGTCCAAATACTCTGCTGCTCAGGCTCTTTACCAATTACCCGAACTTTATTTTCAATAAGGTCATCCATTAAACGAGGATCTTCGACCATTGGACGAATGGTTTCATAGTGTCGACCATCTGTCGTGGTCACATCAAAATGCAAACCGTCAATCGCCACCTCTTTCACCTGACCACCCTGAACCAGCTCAATAAACTGGGAGTAGTCCATAGGCTTAGTTTTTTGCTGGGTATTAAAATTATTAAATACTGTTAGCAATACCGCTGCAATTACCAGCCAAAGAACCAGGTTTTTTACCATATCATTCAAAGGAGAATCCCTCTTTACTTGTATAAAGTATACATTTACTTATAAGTTAATATACCCAAATGGGGTTCGGTTGAGTTCAATATACAGATTGAACTCAGAAATTTCTATTACACCTTTATTAGCCTTTGAAACCGATGCCTATTTGATAAATTTCTCGAGAGCGAGCTCGAGAAGCATCAGGCTTACGACTATACACCTTTGTAAACATCTTGCGCATATCACTAAGCAAGTCTTCAAAGCCTTCACCCTGAAATACTTTCGCAATAAATGCCCCATTGGGCTTTAAAGTTTGCTTTGCCATATCTAGAGCAAGCTCAACCAAATACATAGCATTCGGGATATCAGCAGAAGCATTGCCACTCATATTGGGGGCCATATCTGAGATTACAAGGTCAACACCAGCATCAATTTCTGCCATTAACTTATCGAATACAACCTCATCTGTAAAATCCCCCTGAATAAAACACACGTCAGGCAACGCATCCATTGGTAAAATATCACTCGCGATTACTCGCCCTTTTTCTCCAACAAGCTCAACCGCGACTTGAGTCCAGCCGCCAGGCGCCGCTCCCAAATCAATCACAGTCATACCTGACTTAAATAACTTATCCTTCTTCTGGATCTCAAGAAGCTTATAACTTGCGCGGGAGCGATAGCCATCTTCTTTTGACTGCTTTACATATTGGTCATCAAAATGCTCTTTCAACCAACTTGCACTCGTTTTAGAACGCGCCATATCTATCTTTCCTATTAAATTATTTACTCGCAGAATAACTTTCGACTTAGCGAACACCATAAATCGTTTAAATCATATTAAATACTGTTAGAATGCGCACAATTCAAGCAAGTTGACAAACAACTTACTTAATAAGTATTTACACCAAACAGGCAAAATTTCATGACACTTAGTGCGGCAGACAAAAAACAGTATCGAGCAATCGCCCATAATTTAAACCCAGTAATTATAGTCGGAGATAAAGGCTTAAGCGAAGGTTTGATGGACGAACTTAATCGCGCACTGAAAGACCATGAATTAATAAAAGTTAAAATTGCCATCGGCGACAGAGATGATCGTAGCAAAATAATCAAAGATATCGCTTATAGAACAGGCTCAGAAGTCGTTCAAACCATTGGCAAAATGGTCATTCTTTTAAAGAAAAACCCTAAACCAAACCCTAAATTATCCAACCTTATTCGTAAATAAACCACAATTTTCAACTCAAGCACTTAATCCCCGTTTTTTCGGGGATTACAGATAAAAACGACTCAAAGAACAAAAAAAGAACCATCACTCCACACACCAAATTGCTTCTCGCCTTGTCGGCTTGCCGTTGCCTCATTGCCTGAAACCGCACCAGACTCAACGACTATCTCAGCCAATTCATAATAAACAGCACGACTAATTCGCGCATCCAAACCCTGCCTAACACTGACAAAAGGCGCGGGTTCATTTTTTTCATTGTAGGTTACTTGCAGAGGATGCGAATCAGATAAGGTAAGGCAGTCACCAAACTGGGTGGAAAAATGAATACGTTGATTTTCGCCCTCATCTTCCACATCCATAATATTAATAATGAAAGGTAAATCCTCAACCTGAATTTTCATTTTTTCTGTGGGTGTTACCAAAAAAAACTCATTTTCATCTTTTCTTAAAATACTCGACAACAATTTAACCACATCGATGCGCGTCATTTCCACACCTCGATAATACCAAACGCCATCTTTAGCGATCCGTATATCAATCTCTCCCTGAACCTCAGGGTGCCATTTTTCAATGGGCGGAAGCTTATTCTCTTTTCCAACTAGATTACGAATATCTGATGCAAAAGCAGGCAAACCATCCTGATCACGTCCCTCAAGTGTAGACATCATTATAAGCCTCGCTGCCACTCTTGCCTTAAAGGAATTGCCCCTGGCTTATTCAGCGCAAGATCTATCTTATCTAACATAGACTGTTTATCTGCCCCTAGGTCACCTTTTAAAACAAGGTAATTAGACGCATGATCGGAACGGAAGACAGTGTTATCAAGCTCAAAATTTGCGATCAGAGTCCGTATTTCCCGAAACAGCTCATTCTGTTCAAGCGGCTCATAATCGCCCTCAAAACCAGCTCTGAACCTATCCTCCCCCATCGGAAAGGAGACCACTAAAGTAGACACAAATTCAGGTTGAGTTTCATTCATCAATTTTGCCGTATTAACTGCATGTTGCTCAGAAAACTTTCGCCCACCTAAGCCATTCAAGATCATCACTGAAGATTTTATACCAGCCAATTTAAGCTTAATTAGAGCATCTTTAGAAGTCTGATAAGTCTCGCCCTTTTGGACTTTTTGCAGCACGACATCATCACCCGACTCACACCCCACATAAACCATACCCAAACCCAACGCCTTTAACTCAGCCAGCTCTTCAATGGATTTCTTTTTAAGGTTACTTGGCAAACAGTAAGCAGAAACACGCTCTACCTGGGGTAATTCTTGACGAATTTTTTCTAAGATTGCTTTCAAGCGCCTAAATGAAAGCACCATCGCATCACCGTCAGCTAAAAAGATTCTTTTTACACCAGGAATTTTTTTAGCTTGCTGTATTTCCTCAAATAACTCACTTTCCTTTTTAGGACTGAATTTCTTTTGCTCAGCGGTATACATCTCACAGAAGGTACATTCATTATGAGAGCAACCGTTTGTTACTTGTAAGATCAAAGAACGCGCTTCAGAGGGCGGACGAAAAACTGGTTCAATATAAGATATAGGAAAATACTGCATAACGAGTTAACCACACTATTAAAAATCAATTAATGAATTATATCAGTTAATAAAACAAAACTTCTATCCGGCTTTCAATCAAGCTCTCTTGTGCGAATTACCATTAATTTCAGCTTCATCATACCTTCGACAGCATATCGAACACCCTTTCGCCCAATACCACTATCTTTGAAGCCTCCGCAGGGCATAAAATATGCTTTTATAATTATTAAACATATTCTTAATGATCTATCTAACTCCAATTTACTCTACAATATTAAGGTCCAAACTATTTATCGTCACTGCGCTAAAAATTGTTAAAACTGACACAAATCAATATACGACTTCAATAAATATTGCCACTTTCTAATTTATAGGCTAACAAATGAATTACGACCACCATTCTAAATTGTCAGAGAAAATTCAATCTCAATTTACTCAGGCCGAAGACCTTTGTTATCTCAATCATGCTGCCGTTAGCCCTTGGCCTAAAACAACAGAGCAAGCAGTCACAGCATTTGCACATGAGAATCGCATTTATGGGGCGGCACACTACCCTAAATGGATGAGCATTGAGCAGCAATTACGCAAACACTTAGCAACACTTATCAACGCCAACTCACATACCGAAATTGCGCTCGCAAAAAGCACCTCGGAAGCCTTATCCATTATTGCCTACGGACTGAACTGGGAAGAAGGCGACGAAGTCATCATTAGTGACCAGGAATTCCCGTCAAACAGAATAATCTGGGAGTCTCTTGCTCAATTCGGCGTAAAATTACGCATTGCCAAAATCACAGACAATGACCCTATTCAAACCTTCAAAGAGCAGCTAAACGCCAACACCAAACTAATTTCTGTCAGTTCAGTGCAATACGCCAGTGGCTTACAGATAGATTTACTCAGCCTAAGTCAATTATGCCAACAAAATAACATTCTGTTTTGCATTGACGCCATTCAAAGCCTTGGCGCTATCCCTCTTGATCAATCAATAATTCAAGCCGACTTTATCGTTGCAGATGGCCATAAATGGATGATGGCCGCAGAAGGATTAGCCTTAATGTATGTCAAACAAACACTACAGGATAAGCTCAAACTACATCAATTCGGCTGGCATATGATCAAAGATAAGGGTCAGTATGACAAACTTGACTGGGAACCCGCTGAAGATGCCACCCGCTTCGAATGTGGCAGCCCGAATATGCTAGGTATTCATGCACTTCATGCCAGCCTGGAACTCATCCTAGGTATTGGCGTAGACTCGATTTACCAGGTTTTACTCCAGAAAATTGATTATTTAATTGATCGCCTGATAGAAATCCCAACATTGAGTTTTATTTCATCGCTCGAAAAAGGCGCTCGCAGTGGAATTATCAACTTTAAAATAGAAGGCGTAGATTTACCTGAGCTGCAAGCTGAACTAATGAAAAGAGGCGTTATCTGTGCTTATCGAGGCGGCGGCATTCGCTTCTCTCCACATTTTTATACCCCAGAAAAAACCTTAGACCAAGCCATTGAGATACTTAAGGACTTAATAACACAATAATCAATACCGGTGCGCCTAGCGCACCCCATTAGAAAGGGGCTTAAGGTTAATAAGGAAGATAATTAGCGACTTTAGTGCCCAGCCCGGCCTCTGCTATATCGCATTCGATTACAACAACTTCACTCGTTGTATAAGGATGCGCATTATAAACATTACCATCACACAGCAAACTCACTAATTCCCCTACCAAAGGCTGGTGCGATACAATCAATAAAGTGCTATTTGCATCTTGGCTATGCAAATTTTTTAACACCATTTCCGGCTCATCATCAGGTGTTAGGAAGTTTTTCTCTTGCACCTCAAGACTCAGCTGTTGCGCGTAAATAGAAGCGGTTTGTTTTGCCCGCTTCAAATCGCTGGACCAAACTGCATCCACATCAGCCAAGTCCGCTAAGTAATTATTCACCAACCTCTTGGTTTGCTCAATGCCCGTCTGCGTTAGAGGGCGCTCGCTATCACTATTGGCATTAAAAGATGCTTGCCCATGACGTGCAATCAACAATTTCATTTAGACGACTCCGTCTCCTGGACAGATACCGATACTTCAGGTTCAGGCCAATCTGAGAAAGGGTAAGGCTTCTGCTCACTGGCATAACTGAGATACTCAGAGATCTGCTTCACATACAAACCCAAGCTTTGACCTGTGCGCTGTAATGATTTGCTAGGGCCGTCTCCAAAGAGATTAAATAAGGTCTGAAAAATCGCGATAAACATCAGTACAATATCGGTAAAACTATAAATTACATAAAAGAAAATCAGGTAAATAATTTTAATCACCTTATACCTCATCCCTAGACAGAGTAAATTCAACATCGGTATTTTGTTCACTTGACATCAGATTTTCAATTGCCAGCGATAAAGGCACATTAGCATAAATAACCTGATATAAACCCTGCACCAAAGGCATATATATTCCATTTTCATCAGCGAAGCGTTTCACTTGCGCCAAGGTATTCACACCTTCAGCGACCTCTCCAAGCTCTTCAACAGCTTCATCTAAACTTTTTCCTGAACCAAAAGCATAACCCACACGATAGTTACGACTCAAAGGCGAGCTACACGTTGCAATTAAATCACCCACACCTGATAAACCCAAGAACGTCATTGGATTTGCCCCCTGAGTTTGTGCGAAGCGTCCCATTTCAGCAAGGCTTCGCGTCAATAGCATAGCCACCGTATTTTCACCAAGCCCCTGCGCAGCAACAATTCCAGCCATAATCGCATAAATATTTTTCAGTGCTCCACCTAACTCTACACCATATACATCGGCACTGGCATACACTCTAAAATACGAACAACCAAGCGTTTCTTGCACAGCTTTTCGTAGCGCTGAGCTCTCGCTGGCAATCACCGTGGCAGTGAGCTCATGCTTAGCTATTTCTTTAGCAAGATTTGGCCCACCCATTACACCATAAGGACACTTAGGCAACTCGCCATGCAAAATATCACTCATTAAATTTAAGGTACCTGGCTCAATACCTTTTGTGGTACTTATAACACACTGATGAGGTTTGACCAGTGACTTTGCGCTCTCTACCACTGAGCGAAATGACTTACTAGGAATAGCAAAGAATATTAATGAGGCATCATGAATAGCCTCCGACAGGTCAGTCGTTGGTATTAGGTTTTGATGTAAGCTTAATTCAGGCAGGTATTTTTCATTAATACGGGTATGGCGAATTGTTTCGACAGCATCTGGATTTCGCATCCACAAACGTGTTTCTACTCCATACTCTGCAGCAATATTTGCAATTGCAGTACCAAAGCTCCCTCCTCCAAGTACAGCAATCGCTCTCTTGCTTTCAGACATTAATTTGAATCTCTTTTATCGTTATTTAGTAATAGGTTCTATATTTTTTTAACTTTTCCTAGCACTCGCTAACATCAGCATGCGGGATAGTTAAACTCAACCAGCGCAGGACGCATGCTCTTCAACATCACCTTCCAGCGTGGCAACCAAGTCTTTAAACTGCTCGCGATTATACTCATTAAGCTCCATCAATATCTTGTGAGCATTAAGCACATTCTCACGCAAAGCCTCTTCACTCAACTCTTTTGGTGCCAGTTCAATGAGTTCTTGTGAAGATGAAGCGGGCTCCTTTAATATCAAATACACATGTTCAAAACCCATGGTGGTAATAATTCGCGTTATATCTGGGTTCGTAGAAATAATTGAAGGCATAAAATGGTTCTTTTGCTTAGCCAAAATAGCCAACTTTGCCAACAATCCTAATGTTGTACTATCAATTAAAGTTGTTTCACTAAGATCCACCACTATGGTGGCAAAATTTGGATCCATCGTGATCGACTCTATTGAGGCATCTATCGTCGAACATAAGTTAAGTCGGACTTCACCGACAAGCTTTAAAACGTAAACACCACTGCATTCAGCTTGTAATATTTTGCAATTGGACATCGTCATCAACCCTTCACAACAGTTTAATTGATATCACTTTCATGACTAACCATATTATGACCAGACATATATTTGTCGGATATATGCTCATCTACATCAGAAACAGTTAACACTGCAATATCATCAGGCAACTCATCCACACTATCCAAGCCTAGAGAAGACAGGAGAGAACCTATCTCTTGATGCTCTTGTGAAACAACGTCTAACAATATTCTTTCCTTTTCAACTAAGGTCTTCCCAGGCATTACTTCTAAAATGCCATCCGAAAACACCGTAATACTGAAACCTTCAGGCATCAGTTTTTTATACACTTCGAAACTAGGCTCAGGAAATAAACCTACTGCCATTCCCTTCCCATCCAGATATTCAGCTGAACCATTAAACCGTAAAATTGGCATTGGAAAATGACCACCCACCGAATAGGTAAGTTCTTTATTTCGTCTATCAAGGATGCCTACGAATACTGTCACATGCTTACCCAAGTCGCTGGTAAGAAGCTCTTGATTGATTCGCATCAGGAAACGATTTGGACAGGAAATTTCATCACTTGAACCGCGTTTAAAATTTCGCTTTAAACGCATCGTAAGATTTTTTAGTAATACCGTAACAAAAGCAGAAGAAGCACCATGACCCGAAACATCAGCAAAATAAAAGATGCAGCGATGTTCGTCAAGATTAAAATAATCTAAGAAGTCACCACTTAGATATAAGGACGGCTTAACTTGGTGGTCAAAACCAAAACCGTGCACTTTTTTCTGAGCTTTAGGCAGCATTTTTTGTTGAATTTTGAGCCCTGCTTTTTGATCCGCTCTTAACTCCTGTAAACCGGCACTTAATTTCTTATAACCTGCTTCCAACTCTTGTTGAAGCTGCTGATTCTGCTTAGCCAAACGGACTTTTTCAAGAATCCGACCAATCACATGATCGACACTGGCATAATCCTTGACCGGTTTTAATATATAATCTACAGCGCCTGCCCTTAGACATGCCACTACATCACCGGATGTCTGTGTTTGAGAGACGACTACCAGGGGGGCAGGTGATTTTTCGCATTGCGACGACAGAAGGTCTGGAATTTCTTCATTCGAGATATCTGCAAAAATTAGCTCCGGCGTTTGTGACGCCATGGCATCTCTTGCTTCTTGGATCGTTGCAAAGGAATTAACACTGTACCCTTTTGCAATCAGGTAATCAGATAGACGGAATAAGTCTTCCTTTTGATGATCAATCACCATAATACGATCAGCAAGATTACTCATAACCCAAAAACTCTTTTCTTATTAGCGATTTTAATACGATCATTTATAATTCGGATTGTTTTAACACGAAGTCCTGCATCAATTTTTGCCTTATTATTATCTGGAGTATAGGTCATACCAGTAAGACGTCTATCACAAATCGGCATTCTTTTTTGGTTTGTGTCATTCATACAGACTCCCAATTAACTCATTTCATTTTGAATACATTACATACTTAAAACAAAGCAGCTTTTGTATCTGTTTCAAAATCCTTGAATCTTATGCGTCCACACAACCAAATTATTACACCCGCTTTCAGGTCATGAAGAATAAAAACTGTCTATAATCAAACATACACCTTTCCCCTGAATATACATTGAGGTTATTCTCATTCGTTAGAGTATTCACACTAATTAACAATTTAGGCTTAATAAATTGAATTTAACAATAGAAGACTTACTCGGTATTCATCAGAAACTCATTATGGATCCGATACATGGAGGCATCCCACTATTAAAGCATGAGGTCAAAATTGTTGATCACCCCTTATTTCAGCGATTACGCTTTATTTGTCAAAACGACATTCTCTCGCTGGTCTTCCCTGGCGCAACGCATTCACGCTTCTTACATAGCATAGGCGTGATGCATGTTGGTGGCAGAATGTTCAAAGCGATGATTCAAAACAGCCTCAAACAAAAAGCCAAAAACGATAAAGCAGGCGTATCTAGCGAGACACTCGAAGCCATTAGCTACTTTAATCAAATAGTACGCAGTGCCTGCCTACTTCACGACGTAGGACACAGTAGCTTCTCACACCAATTCAATCGAACCCCTACAATAAAAAAAGCTTTAGCTAAACCAGAAAGATTTGAAAAATTATGGCAGGACATTAGTTTTAACAGTATTTACCCCCGCCAACCGACAGAATTAGAGCATGAGCATTTTTCTGTCCGTGCTGCCTGGCAGATTCTCAATGACATCCCTAATGAAGATTTAGATTTATCCATCAATGATATTTTATCCTTGATGGAAACAACTGAAGTCGAACCCAGCCAAACGTTCTCTCAACACGCGGAAGCTTTATGGCTACTGATTCAGCCGAGTAATTATAATTCTAAAAGCTGTTCTATACCTGAAGAGGAGAAGACGCCTCCACCTAAATTCGCCAAAAGATTGCAATATGTGCTGGCCAGTATTGTTTCCGGTGAACTGGATGCTGATCGTGCTGACTATATGTTAAGAGATGGCTTCCACTCCTCCGTCACTATTGGAGGGTTTAATTTAGACCACTTACTTAGCAATCTTCACTTTGGTTGGTGCCCTCAAACAGACTGGTTTGGACTTGCCATCTCAGAGAAAGGCTTAAGCGCATTAGAAGATTTTGTTTACAGCCGTCATCAAATGTATCGCCAAGTGTATGCACATAAAACAGCACAAGGTTTTGACTGGTTATTACGTGCAGCAATTGATGAAGTGATGCAACAAGAGCATGTATTTTCTTTTGTCGACCAATGTTTAAACGATATTCAGCACTTTAAGCATCTAACAGACAGTTACTTTTGGGAAGCATTCAGACAATATGCCTACATCCACCACACGTCATATTCTCACTGTATTTTAGATCGCATCAAAATGCCTCACATTGCGACAAAAGAAAACCTTTCCACTGAAGAAGAAAACCACTACCTGACATTTTTCGCGAAAGAAAACTCTTGTAAACTCACACAGTTAGTTTCATCTAGCATCACTGCTCGCTTTACAAAAATTAAAGAAGACTTTAATGATATAAAAGTGCTGGTAAGTGATCATCAACACAAAACCCAAACTTTAAGAATAATTTCCACTACTAGCCAGTTTTTTGGTAAATTTACTGATGAGCGTATTACACATTTCTATCTCGACCCAACTACCTTAAATTAATTACAATTATCATCAAATAATTGCTGCTTCGAACCCGCAAGAAATGCAATACTTGCGAGTTCTGAAGGACGGACGAAAAAATAATGAAAACAAGAGATCGGATCTTACATAAAAGCCTTGAATTATTTAATGAACTGGGTGAACCCAATGTCACCACATTACTCATTTCAGATGAGCTTGAAATCAGCCCGGGCAATCTCTACTACCATTTCAAAAGCAAAACGGATATTTTGACCAATCTTTTTGCTTGGTTTGAAGCAGAAATGGAAGCATTACTTGAAGTACCAGATTCATTAATTGATATTGAGGATCAATGGTTTTTTCTACACTTAATTTTCGAAAACATCGCCAAATATCGTTTTTTATATAAAGACGTCATTAATGTTTTAACGCGTTATGACAGTATAAAAACACGTTTTGATAAGATTATTGCCAAAAAGCGTCGCGCATCCCTTAAAATACTTCAAAGCCTACAGCAACAAGGCAACTTGCATGCAAACAACGATGAACTTGATGCCTTATGTGAAAATATCGTATTAACAGCAACATTCTGGTTGAATTACTCTATTATTTCTCAACCGGCGTTAAAAGATGATGTACTGGCAAGAGGCGTATACCAAGTTATATCACTCGTGGCACCGTTCTTAGACTCAGAGCAACGTGAGCAGCTTAATACGCTCAAAGAAGCTTATCTATAACGTCATTTAAATCAGTAGTAGAGTGCCAAGGCAGTATTTAAGAACCAAGATAAAGATAGTATTTGAGAGCCCCCTAAAAATATTGCATTTAAAGGAGGTCTATCATTACAATATTTCCACCCACTAAAACCAAGGCTTTATTTTGCTTTCAGTTTAGCTTCTAGCTCAGTTATTCGTTTTTCGAGCTCTGATATTCTTGAGTTTGTTGGAATACCTAAACGAACCAGTGCTGAAGACACGCGCTGATCAAAAACATTTTCTAACTTGCCAAACGTGCCACTCGCTTTCTCTCTTACATCTTCAACCTTTTCTTTTACTTCTCCAACCCGATCTTCAACAGCCTTAAATTGTTTTTCAACAACGCCACGCGTTAAGCTCTCAATTTCTTCACCCTCTTTCACTAACTTATCAAAGATCTTACCAGTATCTTCTTCAGCTTTTGTATAAGCACCTAACCCGGCCAACCAGATCTGTCTTGCTGATTCTTTGATTTTCTCTGACAGCTGCAAGCTTGGATCACTCTCATTTATTGCCGAATCTTTCGCGCCTTTTTCTTTCGTCATATATCACCCATATATTTCCGTCGTATTCCTGATAAACACGATAATTATAAACTCTATCTTCAGGGCTGTAATAAGATTTTACAAATTAGCCTTTGTTGAATAGCAGTTTTTTGTCTATACCCAATAGTATAGAGATAAAAAGGTTTATGAAATGGGATTGAGAAGTAAATCAAAATTAATTGACGTCATTGTGGGCTGGCTGGCTCATGAACGTCCGCCTAGCACCGTTCCGATGAGTGACTACGAACGCACTCGTTATGAAATAAAACCGGGCGATGTCATATTAATTGAAGGCCGCAGTCGTGTTAGCGAAGTAATCAAAAACATTACGCAAAGCCGTTGGTCCCACGCGGCCTTGTATGTTGGAAGGGTTCATGAAATAGAGAACCCGGTCAGTAGACAAAGAGTCAAAGAGTATTTTGACGGCCAACCCGACGTTCAACTTATCGTTGAAAGCGAACTTGGCAAAGGTACACTCATCAGACCACTGTCAACCTACGACAGAGATCATTTACGCATATGTCGCCCTAGAGATTTAACCTTCGGTGACGCCCAAAAAGTCATCAGTTATTCAATCGGGCGCTTAGGAACAGATTATGATATACGGCAAATTTTTGATTTATTAAGATTTTTATTCCCTTGGCTAATCATGCCACGAAAATGGCGCTCAAGCCTGTTTACATCTCATGTAGGCAAAACAACCAAAACTGTATGTTCTACGATGATTGCTGAGGCATTTGCATCCATCCAATACCCTATACTGCCACTAGTAAAAAGAAGTGAAAACCACGAAGTAAAAATCTACAGACGCAACCCCAAACTATGCACGCCTAGCGATTTTGATTATTCACCTTATTTTGACATTATCAAATACCCATTTATGAACTTTGCACAATCCCAGCCTCATTATCGCTTACTCCCTTGGGATATGGATAAAGTGCATTCTGAAAATAAGCCTCATTTTTGATATAAGCCTCCAGTAATGCTTATATTTCTCCATAATTTCACAACTGAAAACGACAGATCTAGTGAATAATTTTGTACCCATCATGCATTTGCTCTCAGCAGTGCATGAAAGACACCAATCTTATAATTAAATATCATTAAAAGAAGCACTTTCCTGCTTGTTTTTTAAGCAATCTGACTAATACTTCTTAGGACTGACGAACAATGTGCTTCGCCAGTCATGAAAGACTCTTTCATGGATACTACTCGCACTATTTACCGGATACGTTCCCAGCGCATCCGGTTTTTTTGTTTTCATTTAACACCTAAAAAACGCTCTTTCCAAATAAATAACGCACGCTCTGCTACACTTAAAATTAATCACGTTTTATCAAATTCTAAAGACACCGTTCATGTATATCAGCTTTTCCACAATCAGCCATTCATTAGGCAGTATTGCCTACTTGTTGCTTGCCTTCTTTATTGCGTATCGATTTTTAAGAAGAGACACTGATAGATCCTTACTCATCGCCTCAATCGCAACTTGCATCTGGCTTGGTATTTTAACCGCCCAAAGCCTTGGAATAGATATCCCTTTTTATATTCGTTATACCTTCGAGCTAGTTAGGAATGCGGCATGGTTTGATGTCTTATATACCCTATTAGGTATTAGTTTTATCCCTAACCGTCAGCGGGGAAAAGAGCATTTTTATATTACCTTGAGTGTATTGGTTTTATTGACACTAATGCTATCTACTACGCTACTCCAAGGCTTATTTGGACAGCCAATTATATCAAATTACACACTTCTGCTCCTACAGGTAGCTGTCTCCATTGCAGGAATTTTACTTATTGAACAAGTATGGCGAAATGCAAGCGTATATAGCCGGTCAGGTATTAAGTACATCACGCTGTCCATTGCAGCTCTCTTTGCGTATGACTTTTTTATGTATTCTGACGCCTTATTATTTCAAGAGCTGTCCTCCCCACTTTGGGAAACTCGAGGCATTATTAACTCTTTAGCCGTGCCTTTTTTTGCCCTAACACTATTAAATAGTCAAAAACATACCATGGGAATGCACGTATCCCGCCAGATGGTATTTCATTCAACTACGCTAATTTTTGCGGGTATTTACTTATTAATTGTATCTGCTGGCGGTTATTACATCAGCATATTCGGCGGCTCATGGGGAGAGGCCCTACGCGTTTTATTTATCTTTACAGGGATTTTCATACTAGTCCTATTAATTAGCTCCCCTATTTTACGTGCCCGAATCATGGTTTTTATCAGCAAGAATTTCTTTGACTATAAATATGACTATCGGGATGAGTGGATAAAAAGTACCAATGCCCTTGCCGAAACGAGCCAGGAACATAACCTATATTTACAAGTTATTAACATATTAGGTGATCTAGTTGGCTGCCGCTCTGGCGCAATTTGGACAAGAAACGAGGAAGGTCATTACAGTTTACGTGCGCAACAGAATTTAACTGAGCATCGATTTAATTCCATCGATAAGAACTCGGATCTCATTAACTTCTTTAGGCAGAACGAGTGGATTATAAACTTGGATGAGTACATGCTTGATCCAAGTAAATACCAACTAATTGAATTACCTGAAAGTATGCTCCTGCAAAATACGCCATGGCTCATCATTCCACTTGGCGTTGAAGAAAATCTTAGGGGCGTAGTATTACTTTGTGAGCCCATTGCGCCAATTGACCTTAACTGGGAAAACTATGATTTATTGAAAATCGTATCTCAACAGGCCTTTAGTTATATTGAACAAAATGACTCTCAGGAAAAGCTGGGCACAGCGAGACAGTTTGAAGCTGTAAATAAAGCTTCTGCATTTATGGTTCACGACATAAAGACCATCATCGCTCAATTATCATTACTCGTAAAAAATGCTGAAAAGCATAAAACAAACCCAGCATTTATTGATGACATGATCAAAACGACAAGCCATACTGTAGAGAAAATGGATTATCTATTACAGCAAATACACAATCCAACTGATAATATTGATATTGAAAATGTTGAGCTAGGAGTCGTGCTACTTGATATTTACAATAGCCACAAAAAGTCGACACCAATACCATCGTTAGTGGCCTTAGAGAAAGAAACGCTGATCAAAGCAGATCAAGAGCAATTAAGATCAGCTATTGGACATATTGTCCAAAATGCTATTGATGCAACCAGCAAGGATGGCGAGGTGTCAATTGCCACTAAACAAACAGATAAGCATATATTTATCTTTATTCAAGATAGTGGCAGCGGCATGAGCGATATTTTCATTCAAAAGCAGCTATTTAAACCCTTTGAAAGCACTAAGGGCTTAACCGGTATGGGCATTGGTGTATATCAAAGCCGAGAATATTTACGAAAGCTAGGTGGAACAATTAGCGTCACGAGTGAGCTAGGAATTGGCACTTGTTTTACGCTTAAAATACCACTGGTAGAAAATTAAATACTAGTGAGTTCTTTTAAAAACTCCCTACTAGAAAAAGGTTTTAAAACAATATCGTGAAGAAGAAACTACTGATTGTAGAAGATGATCCAGGGCTTCAGAGTCAAATGCGTTGGTGCTTTGACAATACCGAAGTACATGTTGCCTCTGACCGCGAAACTGCGCTGACTATTCTTCGACGTGAAGAACCTCAAGTTGTCACATTAGATTTAGGACTTCCCCCTGACCCTGGTGGATCAACTGAAGGTTTTCAGGCTTTGGAAGATATACTTCGCTTGGCGCCAAATACTAAGGTCATTGTCGTCACGGGTCGTGAAGAAAAAGAAAATGCAGTAAAAGCTATTGGTTTAGGGGCTTGTGACTTTTTTCAAAAACCCTTGGATGCAGATATATTATCTTTTATTGTTAATAGAGCATTTCGTTTATTTGAATTGGAAAAAGAAAACCAGGAGCTTTCAACAGGCAGCTCATCTTCAAAATTAGCAGGCGTAATTGCTAGCAGTCCGAAGATGCTAGAAATATGCCGCATGATAGAAAAAATTGCTCCCGCAGACGTCACGACCCTTCTTCTTGGTGAAACAGGTACCGGAAAAGAGGTGTTAGCAAAAGCAATCCATCAACTTAGCTCGCGTAAAGATAAACCTTTCTCTGCTATTAATTGTGGTGCAATACCTGAAAACCTACTCGAAAGTGAACTCTTTGGACATGAAAAAGGCGCGTTTACCGGCGCTACGTCAATGAAGCAAGGCAAAATCGAGCTAGCCAATGGCGGTACATTATTTTTGGATGAAATCGGAGATATGCCGATGTCATTGCAAGTTAAACTACTTCGGTTTCTTCAGGAGCGAGTCATCGAGCGTGTTGGCGGCGTAAAAGAGATTCCCGTTGACGTGAGAGTCGTTTGCGCGACCCATCAAAATATACAGCAGCACATCGCGCAAAACTTATTTAGAGAAGACCTCTACTACCGAGTGAGTGAAATTAGTTTAAACATCCCCCCTATAAGGGATCGTGAAGGCGATGCGATCATTATCGCACAAGTATTACTCAAATCATTTATACAGCAAATGAAGCGCCCTCAGCTATCTTTCAGTGAAGATGCAATGCGCGCAATAAAAAGCTATAACTGGCCAGGAAATGTGCGAGAGATCATTAATAAAGTCAAACGCGCAGTGATTATGGCTGATGATAAAAAAGTTACAGCGGCTGATTTGGAACTTTGCGATTTATCAGCTATTGCCGATGAAGCCCTTAACTTAAGGCAAATTCGTGATGCCGCCGAAAAAACAGCGGTCACCCAGGCAATTCAAGCCGCCCAAAATAATATGGCACAAGCAGCTAGGTTACTCGGAATTACACGACCAACCTTATATAACCTCACAGAGAAGTTTGGCATTAATACTAGCGATATAGAAACAAACAAATAATTCTCTGGAAATCGGCACTATTGACTAAAAACCTCGATAAGTGCCATACCCCTTACCCGCTCACTAGAAAGTATTTTCTAGTGAGCGTACTTTCTATCAAAACATCTCTAATTTATAATGCTTCAGCTTCTTTTAAATGATTCGCTATTTCTTGAATACTCGGATCAATTTGATTCGCCTTTTTAAGATGAACCAAACCTTCTTCCACCCTTCCTTTTTTCACTAGAACCCAGCCATAACTATCTAAAACAGCCGGGCTTTCTGGCGCGAGCTCATACGCTCTTTTTAACATAGGTAATGCATTATCATTATTTTTCTCAAAATATATCCAGCCTAAGTTATTTAACGCCATGACATTATTAGGATATACCTTCAATAGCTTCTCATAAGCCTCTAGCGCCTTAATTCGTTGACCACGCTGCTGATAATTTATCGCTTGATATAAAGTTGCAGCAGGACTGTTAGGTAACACACTTAACCAATCATTAACATGCTGGTTTTGAGCTGCTTTATCCTTCATCACCCCCAGTATTTTATATAATTTATCTCCAACGACTTCGGATGGACTCTTTTTCCAAGCTGATAAGTAGTAGCTTTTAGCGCCCTCGTAATCTTTATTTGCACTAGCAATTTCACCCTTCAATAAGTTAATTACTGGATGATTTGGGCTCAGTTTTTCTATCTGGGCTAATACTTTTTCTGCCTCATGGGTTTTTCCTGCTTTAAGCTCAAGGTCAACCAAAAATGATAACAAACGAAGATTATCCGGCTCGGAGGATAATATAGAGGCAACAATCGTTCGAGCCTCAGTAAAATTATTTTGTTTCATCGCTGAAACCGCTTCAACATAACGAATAGCATTTCCTAAGCGCTCAATTGATGGGTCTCCTGTTTTTAAACTTTTTGCTTTTTTGTGATAAAGCTTCGCTGCCTTAACATCCTGACGTGCTACAGCTGACTGAATCAGTACTAAATAAGGTGCAATCTGTGCATTCTTTTCTGCATAGCCCTCTAACTTTCGCTGCCCTACTTCCTCGTCGCCATTTATAAGGTATGTTGACAACAGGCCTTTATAGCCCAGCTCACTTTCTGGAAACTTCCGAACAATTTCAGAGAATGTTTTCTGGGCATTTTTCATTTTTTGTAAAGTTATTTCAGCTTTGCCTTTCGCAAACAGAGCATTTAATAAATCTTCACCCTCCGCCACCATTTTTGATGAAACCGTAAAATAATCAAGTGCTTTGTCGATTTGCTTCTGGCTCAGAGAAAAGTACCCGGCAACCAAATTTGTCGCATAATCTTTGGGGTTCTGCGTCAAACTTTCTGCTACAAACTGCTTAGCTTTTTCAACACTTTGATGACGTAGATAGTAACCAATAATATCCTTAAGGACATATTTGTCTTTAGCATTGAGATCATAAGACTTTTCTAGCTGAGCCCACTCTTTACCAGTATCGGCATTAGAGCCGGAGCGATAAAATCCAGCTAACGCTAAACGTACACGAACATTATCAGGATCCAATTCAAGTGATCTCAACAAGGCTTTTTCACCTTTTGCAAACTGCTTATCCGAAATAGCTGCCAAACCATACAAAGCTAATGTAGCAGGGACTTTAGACTCTTTTATTCCCGGCTCTAATATTTCAAGAACCTTTTTAGGCTCATTCAGTTTCAAGTTCGTAGCGGCATAAATATGCGTAGTCATGGCATTCGTGACTTCAGGATCCACACTGTCAGACAAATACTTTGAAGCGGCTTGATTGTCATCTTGCAAATAGCTGATTACACCAAGCAGTTGGGTTGCGCGGGTATAACTTGGATATTGATTCAGAAGATCTAATAAAATAGCTTTAGAGGCATTCAATTCATTGCTCTGTAGCTTTTCAACCGCAGACTGATATTTTTCCTTAACTTCATTGGAACCAGGAAAAGCTTCTGATAGTAGTTTGGTATAGATATATGCTTCATTTGAACGCCCTTGACGCGTTAAGACATAAGCTAAACGTTCAAGCACGAGGGCTTTTTCAGGTTCAATAATATCAGTATTAGACATGGATGCCAGTAATTCACTTAGAGTCGACTCAGCTAACTCCAATTGCTCCTGTTTAATCTGAATACCCGCCACTAAGATATTTGCTTTTATTGACGCCTTACTTTCAGGGTTGATACGTTTAAGAAAAGCAAGACTCTCATCTACCTTTGCAGAACGAATTTGGGATGTTGCCCTGCCTAATAAAGCATCGTCATCTTGCGGATTTTGATTAAGTAGGGTTTGATACAGTTCATCAGCTTTAGCAATATCTCCTAAGCCTAAGTAGTTCTCTGCTATTAGTTTCTGAACTACAAGCTCATTATTGGGCAAATTGCTATTCAATACTTTGCTGGCTGAACGAAACTTTTTCATCCCCTGATAGGCTTCAACTAACTCAATAAAATACCGTTCATCTTTTTCGCCTGATACTTGCTCCAGCATGCCTAACGCGACAGAGTAGCGACCTAATCTATTTAACATATCTGCATATTTGACCAGGGCAGAATTATCATCTCCGGCTTTTTTAACTGCATTCTTATACTCAATCATTGCAGCCTTGTACTGGCCTTGCTCTTGATAAGCTTTAGCGCGCGATAAATGATTTGCATTTGACTGTTTTTTGTCTGTTTCGCCACACGCTGCTAATAAAAAAACAAACAGAACGGTCAAAAAATATTGCCCTAATTTAGTAAACCCCATTCTTAAAACCCTATATTAAATATGCTAAAAATCGAATGTAACGAACCTATATAAGCAAAGCAACTACACATAGCCGCATTGCTTTAAATAATTAAAAATTTCTTGCGCTGCTAGCTCGACACTAAGAACTCCGGCATCAATGAACAGCTCTGGTGCATCAGGCGTTTCATAATCTGAATCTATTCCAGTAAAGTTTTTGATTTCTCCAGCCCGAGCTTTTTTATAGAGCCCCTTAGGATCCCTCTGCTCACACACATCAAGCGAAGTACTAATATGCACTTCAATAAACTCACCAACTGAAAATAAAGACCTAACCATCTGACGATCAGAACGAAAGGGTGAAATGAATGCCGATAAGACAATTATGCCAGCATCAACAAACAATTTACCTACCTCGCCAATTCTTCGGATATTCTCTATGCGATCGATATCTGAAAAACCTAAATCCTTATTTAAACCATGACGAACATTATCACCGTCTAATAAATAAGTATGCTTACTCTGTTCGAACAACAAGCTTTCTACTGCATTCGCCACTGTCGACTTACCTGCACCACTTAACCCCGTGAACCAGATCAGACAAGGTTTTTGCCCCTTTTGATCAGACCGCTGACGGCTCTGAATTTGGTGGTCATGCCACCTGATATCTGAACTACTACCCATGTCTATTTTCTCTTTATTTTCAAACGATTTTATCAAGTAATGATATAGTACTTTATATAGGTTATAACAAATTTTTCCTAAAACTCATTTAACATAGTAGAGACCTAGTTTTTGTTAAAAAAATTACCCAATAGCGCGCAATTTACTTTAGTTGAAATAGACCCTGAACACTATAAAGCATTACGAGAGTTCACAGCTATTGACTTCAATCTCAGCACGTCTGCTTGCACTAAACGAAAGAATGAATTCTACTCTGGCCGCTGGAGTGCTATTCAATGCTTGGCCAAAAAAAATGCAAGCAACTTGAGTATTCAAATAGGGGAAGATCGCGCTCCTATTTGGCCCATGGGAATTATTGGCAGCATAAGCCACTCAGATCAATTAGCTGCAACCCTTCTAGATGAAAACACTTACTGTTTAGCTATAGGTTTAGATATTCAACCAATATCCTCACAGACTCTAGCTCAGAACTTAAAAAACTTTATTCTTCACCCACTAGAAATAAAACGCTTCGGCCATCAATTTAATGCAAGATTATTTGATCTTATTTTTTCAGCAAAAGAAACGCTATTTAAGGCTCTATATCCAAGTTGCAGTATCTTTTTCGATCATCAGGAAGCTGAAGTTTTTAAAATAGATCCCTCTCAGAACACACTGCAAATCAGGTTATTACGATCATTAGGAAGTTGTTGGCACAAAAACCAGACTTTCGTTGTCAATTTTGACTATATTTCAGGTGAGTTAATCACTTGGCTCTATATAAAAGCCTAGCACAGCATCGCGCGAAGAGTATAGCCGCACCAATAACGTTCAAAAATAGTAACTATACATAACGTCACTTAATACCCAATCAAAGCCCCGGATATAACAATAAAACTTAACCTTCATCCGATTATTGACAAAATAAAAATCTGAACAGCTTATGCAATATTATTTTTTCCTGAAGAAAGACTTCAGTAAACTTTTCTTTACTTTACTTTTACTTACCACGGATATTTCTTCCTTTGGCATCTCGATTTGTTGACTGTGTTCATTCAACTTTGTCGGAATTTCAGGCAGCTGATCATCTATTTCTTTCGCCATTTGCTCCAGAGTTAATAACACCATGATAGCTTGATCCAAACGTACACCAAAATCTTTTTTAACTTTTACAATCACCCGAATTGAAAGTAAAGAATGCCCTCCAATATCAAAGAAATTCTCATTCAAACTTACCCGGCTAACACCAACGACACTCTGCCATATTTTTGAGAGCTTCTTCTGGGTTGCTGTTTCGGGAGCAATGTAATTATCTACAGGTGCAAAAGGATCGAGTAACTGAGTACGATCAAGCTTACCATTTCCATCAACGGGAAACTCATCCAATTCAATAAACTGTTGAGGCATAGAATCTGCTTCTAACTGCTCGCGAGCATATTTTCGAAGCTCTGTGACGGTCAGTTGTGCCCAATCGTCCGAAAGATAATAGGCGATCAGACGGCGCCGGCTATTTTCATCCAGGAATGAACGCACAATAACAGCATCAATATCCTGGTGTGCACTAATCAGGGACTCCAGCTTACTAATCTCCGGGTCAGCATCAGCATCATGTCCATCTTCCTGCTCAAAGCTAATGCTTAGCTCATTCTCCGATGCGGGCGACGGGGCTTGTTCCAACTGTTTCAACCACTGTTCTGAATCTGTTGATGAAACCAACCATTGTGTGACACTTGTATCCTGTGACATAACTGATTCAAACGCTGCAACACCCTCTGAAGGAAGTATGGCTTCATGTAGAATTTCTTCCAAATGACTAGACTGATCATCCTGCGCTGAGCGATGCCCTGATGATTCTGACGAAGAAACAGCGCCCGCCTGCAAAGCAATGAACTCAATATCAACTTGTTTCATTGAGAAACCAGAGATATCCAGAAATATCTGTCCGGAAGGATCAATTAAACAAACATCGAAACTCACAAAACCGGGAATAGTGTCATCTACCAGTTTGATATAACTCACAAATTTCGATGGCATGTCTCCGAAAAATATCGCTTTTTGGTAGGCAACAGGGACATAAAAATCCTCTTCAGCTGCAAAACTCTGCATCAAAAATTGCGCACAACCGGTTGCCATATCTAACATTGCAGGGTGGGTTTTATAATCGTCCAGATCACTCAAAAACTCTGCACTTAAAGAGAGTTCAACCAAGGCTTCATTTTTTCCATACTTAATCTCATCAATACAAGCCCACCTTAAGCCAAAAGCCATAAAAGACTGATCCATAAAACGACCCTGGGTACTGGCTCTATCGGGGCACCTATCGGCAATGGCTCCCAGATCAATAGCTGGCAGCTGAGGGGGGGAGATTAATTTAGCCAAACCCGTTACATGAGGTAACTCATCATTATCAGAAAATATCGTCACCGATGTTTCCTGCTCATCCCCTTCAAGGTGTATTTTCAGCACGCTCTCTTGGGCAAGCTTAACTTGAAATGCCGATAAAAACTGCACCTCGGATAACTCCACAATGCCCTGCGCAAGCGTATTAGCCTGAGAGTGTGAAAAGCTTGCACGCATCAGTTCAATGAAGCCCGTTCCGGGAATCAGAGCGGCATCATTTTTAGTCACGTGTTCAGATAACAACCAATGTTTATCTCTGCTAAAATGAGTGACATACATTTTATCTTTAGGCGATATTTCAACAACGCCATCAAGTGCTGGATGTGCGACAGAGACTAAGTCAGACAATGATATAACTGGCTGGATATCTGAGCCGATTAGCCCTCTCACCACATCCACCGTCATCCCCACTTCTGCCCAGGCATTCCAATTGAAGACTCGGGTCATGCCGCTGGCACGCTCCGCGCGCTCATGAGCGAAAGCATCCAAAAAGGCATTGGCAGCGGTATAGTCTATTTGACCAGGTAACCCCAAATAAGAAGCCACTGAGGAAAACAGCACAAAGAAGTCTAATTCATCGGCTTTGAATACCGAATTCAGTACTAAAGCACCTTCCGCTTTACCTCTTAAAACGGCTTCCGCTGACTCTGCACTTTTTAATAGTGCCAGCTGATCATCCATCACACCTGCGGCATGAATCACCCCATCGATTTTACCCAACTGCTGTTTAAGGCCTGTGACCAGAGTAGTCATCACTGAAAGATCTGCCACGTCCACGGCAGCCGTAATGACCTTCGAACCTAAGGCTTCAATTTCCTGTAAAGCTCTAATTTTACGCAGAAGACTGCGATTATTTGGCGTCTCTGATTTTAATAATTCATGCCAGGTATTTTTGTCCGGCAAGGCAGAACGACCCAGTAATACCAGGTTCTTGGCACCGCGTTTAGCCAAATGTTTGGCTAAACTTAAGCCAATACCACCAAGCCCACCAGTAATAAGAACATTAGCGCCGTCTTTAAGCCAGGCCATATTAATACACTGTTCATCTATCGCAACAGGACTTATTGTTCGCAACCAACGCTCCCTGCCACGTAAGACAATAATTCGATCATGCTTATCGTCATCAGGTTCGGCATTTAATTCCGCTAAAACCTGTTTCACAAGCCGGCCATTCACTTTAGTGTCCGCTGATAGATCAATAGAGCGCGTATTGATATGTGCATACTCGTGCGGAATAACCAAAATCGGGCCAAGCAGAAGCGCTTTCTCTGGGCAACTTCTGGCACCACCAAAAGCATGTAGAGCACTGGATATCACACTTAAAGTAAGTGGATCCTCAAGCTCGCCCAATACTTTTGATAAATTAAATAATGCCCAGAAGTTCTCTCCTTGCTGACTTTGATACCGTTCAAGCGCCGAAAGAGAGTTGTGTGTCGAATCATAAGGCCATAAATAAACGAGCTGGGTAGGCGCCTTTCCAGAGTCAAACAACTCCGCAATCAAAGCTTCAAAATCTTTAATCTCTGTCGGATTAAGGGTATAAGTATTAGGCCCAGTAGCCATGAAAGCCTTACCTTTACGGACACGTACAATAGACTGCATCGACTGCGCTTCTAATGCACCCACCAGGGCCTCACCTAAACCACTATTATCTTCGAAAATAAGCCAGTTCTGATCTAATTTTACTTTACGTTTCGCAGGCCCACTTTGTTGCCAGCTTAATTGTCCATACCAATCATCAATGGAAGCACGCTTCTTAAGCGGTGTACTATCGTTTACTTCTAGTTTTACAGCGGCTGTCCCGGGTTCAATCCAGTACGCCTTTCGTTCAAAAGGATAAGTAGGTAACGGCACACGTTGACGGAACTCGTCACCCCAGTAGACTGACCAATCAATTTCCGCACCATTAGCCCAAATTTTGCCCAGTGTACGCAGCGCAAACTCAGTATCTGATTCTGCTTCGTTAGGGTGACGCATAGAATTGAAGGTTGCATGAACCGACGCGCCATTTGCTCTTGCAAGATTAGTCAAGGTCCGGCCTGGGCCAATTTCCACCAAGACACGCGAGACATCAGCCAGAACAGTTTCAATATTTTCGGCAAAACGAACCGTACTTCTCAAATGGTCGACCCAGTAATTGGGATCCATCGCCTGCTCATCCGTAATCCAGGTACCTGTTAAATTAGAGGTAAAGGGAATCTCCGGCGCCGACAGTTTGATTGATTTCAGATAGCTTCGAAATTCTTCTAATACACCATCCAGCATATGCGAATGCGCTGCCACATTAATACGTACGATAGAGCAATCGACTTCAGCCTTTTGTAGTTTTCCTTGCAAGATATCGAGTTCAGCTTTGGCACCCGTTGCGACACATAAATCTGGAGAATTTACGGCCGCCACATCCAATGTATCCGGCATGTATTTTTTGGCGTCTTCGAGCGCTAAAGATATGCTCAACATACCGCCCTCTGGAGCTTTCTCGAAGACCTGTCCACGAATGTAAACCAGATTCATCGCGTCAAACAAGGATATCACCCCGGCCAGACATGCGGCGGTATTTTCACCCATCGAATGCCCAATCATGGCTACAGGTTTAGCGCCCCAGGCTTCAAGCTGCTTCGCCAAGGCATATTCACAGGCAAACAAAGATGTAAGGGTCAAGGTCGGCGTCTGTAATTTAAGCGTCGCCTCTTGTTGTTGCTCAAGCGGAGCAAAAACCAAAGCTTTAACCTTGGCCGCGACCGAAGGTTCTAAACAGTCAATACAGTCATCGAACGCTTGACGATAAACTGCTTCAGTCTCATAAAGTTCGTGCCCCATACCCGAATATTGCGCCCCTCCACCAGGCAGCATAAACACCAGAGAAGGTTCACTATCGGTACATTTTTCTGATACGCGACGTTTACTCTCAGGCGCATCTAACTCAGCGATTAAATCACTTTTATCACGGCAAGCTATCACACTACGATGTTTATAATCCCGTCGCCCGACCTGCAAAGTATAAGCAACATCAGCCAAATCAAGTTCAGGCTCAGCCTTGAGGGCTTGTGATAAATTCCTCACAGCCAAGGCCAAAGCACTTTCAGTTTTAGCTGAAACAGTAATTAATTGCTGCTTATGCTGAGTCGGATCAGCGCCTTCAACTTCGGGCGCTTCTTCCACAATAATATGAGCATTGGTACCGCCAGCGCCCAGGGCTGTTACCCCCGCAATCAGCGGCCCTTCTATATTCCAATCATGAAGTCGGTCATTAATTACAAACGGACTATCCTTCATATCCAACTGTACATTGGGAGATTCAAAATTCAGACTGGCAGGAATCTGTTTGTTTTGTAGTGCCAACAGCACCTTGATAATCGCTGCTGCACCTGCCGCTTCACCTAAGTGACCGATATTAGATTTAACCGAACCAATTCGGCAGAAATCGCGTTTATCCGTCTCTTTACGATACACCTGATTTAGCGCCTCAAACTCAATAGGATCACCCACTTGCGTCCCGGTGCCATGGGTTTCAATGTAGGATACTTCGTCTGCTTGTGTATCACTGATCGCCAAGGCTTCGGCTACAGCGCCAGCCTGCCCCTCTACCCCTGGGGCTAAAAAGCCAACTTTTTGGGAACCGTCGTTATTAATTGCCGTGCCACGAACCACACCATAGATAGTATCGCCATCATCGACAGCGTCAGCCAGACGTCTCAAAACAACAGCGCCCGCACCGCTCCCAAATACGGTTCCTGCTGATTTGGCATCAAAAGGCCGGCAGTGGCCGTCTGGCGAAAGTATTTCGCCATCACGATAGATGTAACCCCTGTTCTGAGGTAGCAATACTGTTGATCCGCCAGCAATCGCCATATCACACTCTCCGCTCAACAAACTCTGAGCAGCCATATGAACAGAGACCAAAGCTGAGGAACAGGCTGTTTGAACATTGATACTTGGTCCACGGAGATCAAGCTCATACGACAAACGTGTCGCTAGAAAATTCATATCGTTACCGGTATGACGGACTAAAAACTCCCCCATATCTGCTATCAACTGAGGATTGGTACGTAAGTTTTCCATCCAATATAAGCTAGCACCAGAACCGGCAAATACACCCACCGTTCCCTCATTATCGTAACCAGTATGACCAGCATGCTCTAAAGATTCATAAGCAACTTCCAGGAACAGCCTATGCGCGGGATCGGTAACTGCAGCATCCTGAGGGCTAAAGCCCCAGAAACCGGCATCGAAGCGATCAAAATTTTCAAGATAAGGTTGGGCGCGAACATAATTTGGATTGGCCAGATTTTCAGGTAATTCACCTGCCGCAAGTAGCTCTTCATCGGTAAAAAAACGGACAGACTCAACCCCACCTTTGAGGTTTTCCCAATACTCCGAGATATTTAAAGCGCCGGGTAAATGACATGCCATACCCACAATTGCTATCGCTGATTCATCAAAGTCTTGCTGTTCTTTATCATCCATTTTTTTGTCCTGATTACTGATCTTCGTTACATCTAAACTATCCAACTGGTGTCGGCTATCCTTGCTTCAACAACTCAACGTCGTCTCACCACACGCTTACGCCTTGCTCCAAGTGCTGCTTTTCGTTTCCCAGCTCGATCGGATCCTTTACTGGCCCCTTCTGCCACATCGCTGTCAGCACTTAAATGATCTGCCAGACTAGAGATAGTTGGAAAACGATACATCGCTACCAATGAAACATGTTTATCCAAACGTTGGTTTAAGCGGTTATTTGCTTGCGCAATTAGCAAGGAGTTTACTCCCAAACTAAAAAAGTTATCCTTGGTACCAATTTTTTCCAAACTAAGCATTTCACGGAATACTGCTGCGATTGTTTGTTCAATATCACTCTTAGGTTCAACAAAAACTTCTTCTGTTTCTCGCTGACGTTTTTCAGGTGAAGGCAAGGCATGCCGATTAATTTTACCATTGGGAGTTAAGGGCATGTGAGGAAGGAAAATAAAGTGATCAGGCACCATAAATTCAGGCAATTTGTCACGTAGGGCCAGTTTTATTGCATCAGTCAACTCATGGTCACTCGAGTGCTGCTTAGGTTCTTCACAGAAGGAATTCAAGGCTTGCCCCTCATGTTTACTCGTCACGCTTAAACTGTTTGCTTCACCCTGATAAAAGTACGCATCAAAACAATCTTTATGCCCCGAAGCAGCCCAATTCAGTTCGATTTGATAAGCCGAATCTAATTGGTACACATCTTCAGGATCGAGTCCTGCGGCATTTTGTGCAAGCTGATTCAGAACAGCATTATGGACATCAGAAACCAAGGCATAATCACCATCCTGTAGCACATGCTGAGACTGTATATCCTTTAATAGGCGCGCATTAGGAATATTCCTAATAACCAATGCCTTTTCAGCTTCCAAGACTTGCCGCAATGCCTGCAAACTACCGGGGTAAGCCACAGCCTTGAAATCCTGTTCACTTAAAACCTTATTCGGCACATTTTGACTCAACACTACATCATAGCGATACCCAGACATTTCATTCACATAATGGCCTCGTTTTAACTGCACATTAACGTGAGACAAACTGTCAATTTTCTTCGGTAAGTTGCTAAAGAAGTCTGGATGTATCAAGAGCTCGCCATCATTTTCTACTTGTTCAGCTATACGTTCGTTTAACTCTGACAAGGTCAAACTAGCAGGCGCCTTAGCCAATTCAATGGCAGCATGAAAAGTCCCTTTTAGAGATGAGTAACGTACATCGCCAACAAAAACTTGTCCATCATCAGTCAATAATTCAGCAATATTGCTCAACACCTGAACCAGGTACTCACTCGATGGAAAATACTGGGCGACTGAATTGATAATAACCAAATCAAAATCAGCTTGTTCACCAAGTTCAAGTACGTCAGCAGCACTTTGGACGAGTGAAACATTATTCATGCCCATTTTGTTTGCCTGCTGCTCAATCATTTGTAATGCTGACTGAGAAAAATCCACCCCCGTATATGCTTCGCATTCCGGTGCAACCTGATACAAGATCATCCCCGTGCCACAACCAATTTCCAATACCCGCTTAGGCTTCAAGGCCAAGATGCGCTCGACAGTGACATCACGCCACTCTTTCATATGACTTTGTTCGTGCTGATGACCGGTAAAACTGTTTAGCCAGCCTGAGGTATTGAAAGTAGGGTCATTAATTTCGACACTCGCCTGTTCGCCAGTACCTGCCGAAATGTTTCCCTTATAGGCTTCATCCCATAAAGTCTGCCAATGCCCGGTTTCCTGTTTCCTGCCTTGTGGATTGGGTACAACATAGGCTAATAAACTCTGTGCCCCCTCTTCTGATATCGGCGCGGTAATCAAAGACTCTTTAACCAGAGGGTGAGCCGTAATCAAAGCTTCAATTTCACCCAATTCAATGCGGTAACCACGTAATTTCACCTGGTGATCCAAACGGCCCAAAAACTCGATTTCACCGTTCAATTTATATTTTACCAAATCACCTGTGCGATAAATTTTACTTTTATTTTCAACATATTCGGCAAATGGGTTCTCAATAAAACGGCCATCGGTGAGATCGTCTCTATTCAAATAACCACGTACCACGCCCTTTCCGCCGATCAGTAACTCACCAGGTACGCCAATCGGAACCGGTTGCTGGGCGCTATCGAGCACATATAACTGCGTATTCGCGATAGGGCGACCAATACTAAGCTCTTTTCTATCTACTGACACGAGACCAGACGTTGACCATATAGTGGTTTCAGTCGGACCATAAACATTAATAAGCTCGCCTTTGGTGTTCTTGGCTAAGGTCTCGGCCAGGTCATCAGGTAGCGCCTCCCCCCCCAATAAGAATTTATCCAAGCACCCTAAGGCAGATAAGGTCTCTGGATCAGAGGCTAATATTCGTGCCATAGAAGGCGTACACTGAAAATGCGTCACAGAGTGTTTCTTAATTTGTTGGGCAGTAGAATAGTCTTCTCTCTGCTCAGTGGAGGTATTTGGGTTAACCAACTCTCTGAGTCGATTTAGATGAGGTAAGTTTTCTAACACCACTTCATCATCTACCCCAAAGTCAACCAAACACGCCACTTCATCGACACCAGCTCGTTTCAGTTGGTCGATCAAAGCAATACAACTTACCGGTGTACCGAAAATACCCGCAGTTTCAAAGTAACGCTCAAAAGCATGGTCTATTAGTGCATCCATATCTTCGCTAGTGAAAGTGGACGGGTCAAATGTCTGATCTTGAGAAGCTGACTTAGACGGCTGACTAAACGCAGGAAAAGCCCAAGGCGCAATCTTAACCAGGTCAAAAGAGGTTTTTAAATAGTTACAGAATGGTTCACGTACAATTTCTTTGACTTCATCAACATCCTGACCAACAAAGGTGTGTACCATCACACTAACATTGCCCTCTCCAACATACCCCTTGGCTTTCCGTCCCTCTCGATAAGCGTTAATTTTTTGAGTAATATCTTCTATTGATTGACCCAATAAATTGGTCAAAATATTATGTCCACCCTCACCAGCCTGGCGGAAAGTGTCAATATTACCCGCTGTCGTAATCCAGATAGCAGGCTCTTCCTGCACAGGAGCAGGATATATCTTTGCTTCAAAGGGATTATTTTCACCATTCATAACGCTGATAGTCTCACCGCGCCATAATTTCTTAATAGTTTCAATACCTTCAAACATTAACTTTTTACGATTTTCAAAGTTTTCAGGCATCAAAGCAAAATCATTGGCGTGCCAGCCAGAAGCAAAAGAAAAACCAACCCGTCCGTTTGATAAGTTATCAACTACCGACCATTCTTCGGCGATACGTATTGGGTTATGCAAGGGCAGGACAATACTACCGGCTCGAATAGCAATATTTTTTGTCACCGCCGCTATGGCCGCACTAGTGACAGAGGGATTGGGATATAAACCACCAAATAAATGAAAGTGACGCTCTGGCGTCCAAACTGTTGAAAATTGATTTTCATCAGCAAATTTAGCCCCTTCCATCAGAAGTTTGTAGCGATCGCCTTTGCTGCTCGGTCCGGCATCACTAGAAAAGTAAAACAAGCCAACATCCATTTTACGGTTTACTTGAGACACAGTAGCCTGAGCAAGGTTAATTGTTCTGGCTTCTTCCTCCTGTACAACCACTTTAAAACCTCTGGCCAATGACCAGAATATCTCCAGTACTGAAATATCAAACGAGATACTCGTAACGGCTAACCAAACGCCCGGGTCACCCTGATAATTTAGGGTATCATCCATCCCTGCCATGAAGTTAACTACGTTTCGATGCTCGACCATCACACCCTTCGGCTTGCCTGTTGAGCCAGAGGTATAAATCACATAAGCCAAATTCGTTGGTTTGACATCACTCTTGCAATTAAGAGATTCAGGAGCCAATGAATCAACTAGTTGGTCAACACAAACCACTTTCGCCTGTTGCTCTATAGGTAGCTCAGCTGCTAGTTTACTATGAGTCAACAATATTTCCGCCCGAGCGTCGCCTATCATCAACGCAATCCTATCTCTAGGGTAAGCAGGATCTAATGGCACATACGCAGCCCCGGCTTTATGGACAGCCAGCAGGGCAATGACCATTTCGATTGAACGTTCTATAAATATGCCAACTAATTTGTCTGGAGCTGCCCCCAAATTCTGTAAGCTGAGCGCTAAAGCATTAGCCTGCTCATTTAACTGCCGATAGCTTATTTGCTGGTCGCGAAAAGCCAGCGCGATTGAGTCAGGGCGCTTAGCCACTTGTGCCTCAATCAGCTGGTGAATACACGCACTTTCCGGAATAGTTTTTTGGGTATTATTCCAATCACCCAATATTGTTTGGCGCTCAGTCTCAGTTAATAAATAAACTTGCGACAAGGGCGTATCAAGCTGCGCGACTGCATATCCAAGAAACGCGATAAATTTATCGGTTATTTCTGCCACACGTGAAGCACTTAAGGAGGTTTGGTTAAATTGCCATTGACCTCGAGCCGAACCTTTTTCCAAGGTCAGCAACAAGGTATCTGCACTTGCTTTGCTCGCCGCCGATAATTCATCAACGTACTCTATCGTGACCGGTAGTGGGCTCGCCTTCAGCGTTTTGGTTCGACTCAACAAATCACGGGGATAAGTGCCTTTTGCGGAAAGAACCTTAAGTTCAGCCACAACCACTCCAACCAACTCTCTAACTGGCCGTTGAACATCTATATTCAAAGACATAGGCAGCCGATCTGAAAACAAGCACCTAAACTCTTGAGGAATAGCTAATAAATCAGCACCCCAGCCAATATCGACGGTTTCAGAGTCTGCCATTCGTCGCAAAAAACATACATATAAGCTGCTAATTAACTCTGTTAGTGTATATTCTGGGTAAGCTGATATTAACGTTTTCTGAATCGCATCAGGCACATTTAGAGGCGAGTTGACTACATCGGACGGAGTAACGGAGCTAGCAAGTGTCGCACCATGCCCGGCAAAAGTGAATGATTCAACATCATATAACTTGGCTCGCCAATACGTTTCAACTTTTCCTAAGTGCTGACATACTTCGTCTAGTCGTGTGAGAAGCTCATCATCCAATATCGTGAGCTGTGCACCTTTATCCAAACCCGGTATTTGATTGATATCTAGACTTTCACCCTCAAGCGTAGTCAAAGTTCCAATTTTAACGGCGTTATGACCAGCAGATACGACCAAAGCATCTTTTTCTTTAGACAGTATTTCTCCCACCGGTTTCATTACCTCAGTTTCTACCACCGAGATTTCGCCCTGAGGCAGATAGAATTGGCCTTCAAAATAAACCTTAGGCGCACTCAGTGGGTTGTCATCCAGCTGGTAATCTAGCCCACGAGTCAAGGCTATAATTTGTTCAGCAGACTGCCGCCAATCAATCAGTGCGGCATTGACCGGTTTTTGCGAAGAAAAATAAACTGAGCGCCCGGTTATATCTTGAGCTATGCGTCTCACCTGTCCAGTATCAAGCTCAATAAGCAATTGTTTAAAGCTTTCTAAACCTTTCTGGTAACATTTTATACTTAGGGAGAATGCGGTTTCATCAGCCTCAAGCGGAAACAAAGTTTGAACAAGAATGTCGCCCGCATCAAACGTTGAGCTCATTTCATGCCAGGTCACACCGAACTCTGTTTCCTGATTTTGTATAGCCCAAGAAGTTACATGCAAACCTGCATATTTTGGAAGCGGCGCATCATGAAAATTAATGGCAGATTTTTTTGGCAGGGAGAGTATCGCTGCAGGCGTTTGGCTTGGATTAATAATGCTGAATAAATAATCAAAGGAGCACTTTTCAAGAAATGCAAGCTGGTCATCCAGAGAAGGTATATGTGCGATAGACTGACTCTCAGCCCAAAAAGCAACATCGGCATTATCAGTAATTATGCCTCGTATTGTATTGCCTTGCATTAGCAAATACTCGGCGCACTCAATCGTTAACTTCCCTTGGCCGATAATACAACAATCAAAACCTCTTCCTGAACTCATGACTTGTCTCTCCAAATAAGCTATAAATAATGCTTTAAATAAGACTTAATATTGTTTACGGTATTCTACATCAACAAAACGGAGTAATAGCACTAACTATAGCTCTCGACGACAAAATAATGCACGATATAGTATGAAAATAGAACGAATAAGCCTCAACAGGCGCACATTATTCAAAGCTGCAACTGCGGCCACCACATCCGGCTTACTCTATTCTATTACAGCTTGTAGTAGTGAGAATACAAGTACATCTCAGATTCAGGATATTGTTCTCTATTTAAATATTAAAGACACACATCTTCATTTCCTCTTGCCACGAGCTGAAATGGGCCAAGACCTGGCTACAAGCTTTGCCATGCTAATCGCAGAAGAAATGCACTTCCCTCTAGCACTCATTAATGTCGATTTTGCCGATGCCAACCCCCTTCTGGGAAGCCAAATGACCGTAGGCAGCGCATCAATTCGCAACTGGTGGCAAAGGTTACGTATTATGGGAGCTAGTTTCCGTGAATGCGCCTTAAAATACGCTGCCAATAAATTCTCAGTTGCCCCCCAGGACTGCTATTTTGAAGATGGATTCCTTTTAGTAAGCAATACTACTATCAGAATCAAGTACTTAGCACTACTAAAGGAAACGCCACTCACTGCCGATATCACACCATCACTAATCAAGCAAAAAGATTACCGACTAATTGGCCACCCTATCTCAAGCAAAAGCGCAAAGGAAAAAACTACTGGAATATTCAAGTTTTTAGGTGATTACGACATCGCCGATTTAAATGCCAACAACAACAGTTTCACACAATCACTAAACGCCGTATCTATCGCCTATAAGAACCACTGGCCCAAACCAAACAAAGTAAAAATCAGACAATGGCAGCAACAATTTAAGCTCGATCACATCATCGAGCTTAATCAGGTTTTTTCTGGCTTCGATTATAGATTAGTTCTCATTAGCCAAAAAACATGGCCTCTACTCAAGTGTAAACAAATTGTCAGCCAAGACTTAAAGCAAGCTCTTAAAAAATCAGAATTCATTAAACCGCCATCTCTAGAGTTTGAAGACCTAGATAAACAAACTACAATTAAACTCAACAAACATCATCTTGAGTGCAGTTTTTATACCCCCGCGATTGCACACGCCCCCATGGAAACACAAACAGCTATCGCCCTGTTTCATAGTAAACATAAACTTGAAGTATGGGCTCCGACTCAGGCCCCCCAACGCGCCCGCAGAAGACTCGCAGATAAACTAGACCTAGAAGAGAATGACATTTCCTTACATACCTGTGCACTTGGAGGCAGCTTTGGACGAAAACGCTACGATGATTTCATCATCGAAGCGGCACTAATTTCACAAGCAATGTTCAAAAAAGGCTACAACAGCCCAATAAAGCTAGTATGGACTCGTGAGGATGATCTAGGCCGGGAGCATTATCGACCCGCTACATTCCAATCACTACGCTGGTCAAGTAAAGAAGAGACAAAAATCCAACATAGTTTAATAGAGAGTAAAGGCCCAGATTCAGCCTCACAAAGTTCAGAAGATTATTTTTTCCCATATCTAGATTGGACAATAAAAACACAGAAATCCACTTTACCGAGCAAACACATTTCCGGCATCTGGCGCTCAGTCCATCATGGCTACCTAGCTTTTTCTATATGCAGCTTCATAGATGAACTTAGCTACCTTCATACACAAGACCCTATAGATTATTCCCGCCAACATCTTGCATCACTTGATATCAGACAACAACTAAAAGTCAGCTTAGATCCAAGCACTCGCTATCAGCCAGATCGTTTAATAAATATCATTAATAAAGTAGAATACCTTTCCGGCTGGCCCAGCAAAACCAAAGCAAACTCAGCACTTGGTTTTGCATCTTATTATTGCTTTAAATCCTACATAGCGATAGTAGTCAAAATATCCCTTAATAAAGAGCACATAAAAGTTGAGCATATTTGGGCCTGTGTCGATTGTGGCACCGCCATTCATCCTGATGGCTTAAAGGCTCAAATTGAAGGAGGGCTGCTATTTGGTTTATCGGCCTGCTTATATAGCCAAATGCCTGAGGATTCAGATTTGTTGACAGCGAATTTTGACCACTATCAAGTCGCTAGAATGAGTGACACACCAAAAATAGAAGTACACATTCAAAAAAACAACTTCGACCCTACTGGAGCAGGTGAACTAGGTGTACCCGCGATAGCTCCCGCGATAGCTAACGCCTACCGAAGTTTGACAGGCAAACGTCTTTTACGCATGCCTTTTCTGAAAAATGGCCATATAAACGATGCCTCATTTGCACAACTAAAAAAACAAATAAAATCTCAAATTAGACCACCCCACGAACACGAAACGTAAACAACTCATTTAGCTATCACTTCACAGCTCAACACAAGCATGCTTAGGAAGCTTTATCGCCAAAAAACCTTCAAACATCACTTCTAATATAAGAATAATATCTAATCGTCCCGACCTCAATAAAATTGATAAAAGTTCTACTTCGTCAAAGACTAAACAGCAATAAGCTCATATAATGCGCCCTTTCTAATACGCAATTATTCACAGGCCGGAATATGAACCCACTTTTTTTTGGACCTTCAAGCCATCCACTTTATGGCGTGTTTCACCCTGCTACCGGCTCGATTCAGAAAAAAGAAGGTGTATTGCTTTGCCCGCCATTTGGGCAGGAATATATGCGTTCACACAGGGCTTTCCGGCAACTAGCACTTCTATTGAGTAAAAAAGGTTATGCCGTCATGCGCTTTGACTATCGAGGCACAGGGGATTCATCAGGCGATATAGAAGAAATTAATATCGATGAATGGCTAGACAATATCAAAACAGCAGCTGAAGAATTAAAAGAAACCGCTTTTGTTGAAAAAATTCACGTAATTGGCCTCAGACTCGGTGCAATTCTAGCAAGCTCAGCAAGTTTTAATATCGAAATTGATAAACTGGTACTATGGGACTCTCTACGTTCTGGCCTTGCTTATGACGAAGAGCTTCAAGTTGAAATGAAAAAAGAGGGAGATGATGCAGCATTCAATCATATTGATACAAACGGCACGCTGCACTTTAACGGTTTCCCTTTAGTTAAGTCAGTCCGGGATGATTTACAAAAGCTAGACCTTTTAAATTCACCACCTCAAGCTGAGAAAATACTTCAAGTGGTATCTAAAGAAACTAGCTGCTCTAGAGCTATTGATCAGGCCTGGTCATCAAAACCCAATTACACCTATGCGCACGCACCCGCTCCAGGAAATTGGAACTACGTTGATGATTTTGGTGGCATACTACTGCCACAACCCGTTATTCAAAGCATCGTAAACTGGATCGACAACTCGTAGGCAGCACATGAGAGAAATTACTTTAAAAATAGGACGCCCTACCCCCCTGACTGCAATTGCAACAGAACCTAAAGGCTTTGATCCGAGCAAACCTGCGGTACTGATTCTAAACTCTGGCGTTATGCACCACATTGGTACCTGTCGTATCTCTGTCCGTATAGCTCGAGAATTAGCAAAATCAGGTTTTCTCGCACTGCGATTCGATTTTTCAGGGATAGGTGACAGCGAACCACGCCGAGGAACAGCCTCCTTTGCTGAGAGCTCAAGTGCTGAAATCACTGAAGTCATGAATTACCTTGAACAAAAAAAAGGGATTAAGAAATTCATAGTTTACGGCCTATGCTCTGGCGCCGATGCTTCGTATGAAATAGCAAAAAAAGACCCTCGTATAGTAGGTATGGTGCAAATCGATGCATACTGCTACCCCAACTGGCAAAGCAAACTTATTCACTATGCCCCGCGTATACTTAAACTCGACGTATGGCTGCGCTTTATCAAGCGAATATTAGGCACGCCACAACCAGCTAGGGATGAAGAACAAATAGATGCAGAGAATATAGAAATGCCAAGCTATATTCGCGAGTTTCCCGCTCGTGAAGAAATTGCCAAGGGATTACAAGGCATTATCGACAGCAATATTCATATTTATAATATATTTACGGGAGGTATGCTTCAGACGTTCAACCACAGTAAACAATATGCAGAGAACTTTTCCGATGTCGACTTTAAAGACCGGCTAAAGGTCGACTTCTATAAAGAACTCGACCATATTATTACTAGCCCAGAATACCAACAAAAAATTCCATTTGATATTTGCCTATGGGTAAAAATGGTTAGTGACAAATCATCACACATTTAGCGTATTGTTGCCGATATTTCATCCAGTACCGGCATAAGCACTGACCAGACATATATAGTAACCGGAAGATAGCTTGTAACAGTATCCCGACTACAGATCCTTATAGCCTTACTCAAGGACAGGGTGAATTTTATTCGCTCTGGAGTATAAATATATGGCGCTACTCTCTGGTGCCATAACCAGCCTGTTGCTTGTACTGCTCAGAAGCTTAAGATGTCGTTCGATAGAGCTGAGCAAACTCACAATAGTATTAACTCCCTGTCAAAAACATCTGAGATTTATCTCTCAATGTCGATAGCTTGAACATAAGCTTTTCTGATTCTGACAGAAACTTTATGTTTTTTTACATTTGTGACTATGATGTATGCGGAGTTGAAAATAAACCAAGTCATAATTAGAGCCATTCACGGCTAGGCATAAATGGAGTAAAGCTAAATAAGGTCTTTCTCTCCATGCAGGCAGAAGGTAGTTTTGTATTATTTGGATCAGCTCAGCAAGAACTTTGACAACTTAGCGGCATCTCTTGCAATACAAGACGAACAAAGCTCTCTCACTTATAGAGAACTCAGGCAACGATAATCCCAGAGATTTAAAATTTCTCTATTCTTAAAAATTCGGCTAAGCTAACGCTTATTGGCCCACAGAGTGAGTACATTGTTGCATTGCAGGAATAAATATTTTCTAGTTTGAAACATATTCACAAACAAATAGCATTGGATAGTAGTTATGACATGGAATGCTAAGCAACCTTTGCTTTGGTTATTCACCACTTTTATTACCTTACTTGTGTTTTGGGTAGCTCTATATCCTGAACGCATGTTACAACTGCACACACACTGGACAACCGCTGACGACCTGGATATGGGGTACTTATTGTTGGCGCTATTCTTTTATTTTTCTACTAAAAATTTGAGCAAAACTCCAAGCAATACAAATTTATACTTGCTCCCACTCACCATATTCATTTCATGCGCATTTTTTATCTCTGAAGCACTAGACTTAAAAACACTATTTTTCCTTAGCCTTGCTCTTATCTTTCCACTTTGTGTGGCAATCATTCTTGGCTTTGAGAAGGCCCGAAGCATACTAATTCCTTGGGGAATAGTAATGATGGCAATGCCTTTCTGGTATCTCGCTATTCCAATACTACAAACAATAACCGTCAAAGTAGTTTCTAGTATCGCCGACTCAATCTCGTTAACAGTACTAGTTGAAGGAAACTACTTCACGATCCCAACAGGAGTAGTGCATGTTGCTGGAGGCTGCTCGGGCTTAAAGTATTTCATATCATCAATATCTATCGCACTAATTTCCTCTAGCCTAAATCAACGTTCAATAGCTCGCTCGTTCATCAGCCTTGTTTTCGCTGGCTTATTTGCCATGCTTGGGAACTGGATTAGAGTATTTATTCTCTTACTTATTGGGTACATTGAAGGAGTTGACCACCCGCTCATGACTGACCATGATACGCTCGGCTGGATAGTTTTCGCTGTAGTCATGACTCCTTGGTTTTTTATCGATAAGTTTCTCGATTCACCGGCAACCAATATTTCCAGCGACCTCAGCGATCAAAAAGATAAATCCCCCCCCCCTTCTCCTTCAACAATCAAAAGTACCTGTGCACTTTTAGCCTGTTTTGTCTTATTAGTCGGCACTCAACATCTTATCAAACCGCCCCAAGCAAGCGCAGATATTGCAGACACCATCCAGCTACCTCAAAACCTCAATGAGATGCATCTATCGACTATTAAGTCAAATAGCTGGACACCCAATTACCCACCTACAACTGCGACTAGTTCAGGACATTATACCCTGGACGGTGAGCGCTTAGATGCTTATGTACTGTCCTATTTTATTAATGGCAGAGAAGAAATGGCCAATAGCACCAATACAATATTTGATAAAAATCATTGGCAACTAATCTCAGATAATAGTTGGCAAAGCAAGACTAACACTCAGCTTAAAATACGCATCGCACAAGCTAAGTCAGGACTAGAGCATCGTATTGTCTATTACTGGTACAAACATGGCAGTAAATTTGCCAATTCCATTTTATCCAGTAAAATAGCTCAATTGAAAGGCGCATATAACGACATATACACCGCCCAATTAATAGCAATTTCAAAAAAATGCAACATACACTGCCAACAAAATAGTCAGCCTGAAAAAGCCATGGAAGAGATATTTATTGACCTTCATTCAAATGTAATAGCAAACAATTAGCTAGAAACAGTTGGCAGCAATAAGGAATAATTAGATGTGTGGCATCGCAGGCATATACGGAGATATTTCCAAGCAAAAGGCTCCCGCCTTTTTAGCAAAGCAAATGGCCTACCAACTTAATCATCGTGGGCCGGATGGAAGTGCTTACTATAACGATGAGCATGCATTACTAATTCATACTCGCCTAAGCATTATCGATATAGAAGGCGGTGAGCAGCCCATTCATAACGAAGACAATACTATATGGGTAAGTTTTAACGGTGAGATATACAACTATCCTGAGTTGCGCAATGATTTAATATCCAAAGGGCATCAGTTTTACACTCATACAGATACCGAAGTAATCGTCCACTTATACGAAGAGTACCGTCAGGATTATGTCCACCACCTAAATGGTCAGTTCGCCATTTCATTATGGGATAAAAAAAACCAACAAGCTTTAATATGTAGAGACCGCACTGGAATATCCCCTCTTTTTTATACTCAAGAAAATAACTGTCTTTACTTTGCCTCTGAAGTCAAAGCACTGTTAAGTGTTCTCGATACCCCCCCAAAGCTAAATCTGCAAGCACTCGACCAGATCTTAAGTTTCTGGTCGCCTGTGTCACCCAACACGGCTTTTGAGAATATCTTCGAAGTTAAACCAGGAGAACAGCTAGTCTTTGACCTAGATAGCCAATCTCTAACACCGTCGATTTATTGGGACTACCCTTATACCCCAAAAAGCGAAGCTCATATCTGCGATGAAAATGAAGCGAGTGAACAAGTCGCGTCCTTACTTGAAGATGCTATTAAAATCAGACTTAGAGCAGATGTTCCAGTCGGTGCATACCTTTCTGGCGGACTTGACTCTTCAATTCTGGTATCAGTTCTAAAAAGTCTCAATCACGGTGATTTGAGCACGTTTTCACTCACCTTTGATGATGCTGATCTCGATGAAAGCAGCCACCAGAAAACCATGGTGGACTACCTAAACACTCAACACTTTCAAACCCGTTGCCAGTATAGCGATATCGCTAATGATTTTCTGGATAGTATCAAGCATATTGAATCTCCCATCGTTAGAACAGCGCCAATTCCTATGGGACGACTATCTGCTCTAACACAGAAAAATAACTATAAAGTAGTGTTAACAGGAGAAGGCGCTGACGAGATCTTCGGTGGCTACGATATATTCAAAGAAACTAAACTAAGAGAGTTTTGGTCGCACCAACCTGATTCATCTTGGCGCCCCCTGCTAATTAAGAAGCTCTATCCATATCTAGATATGTCGCAAAATAAGGCGAACTCTTTTCTGAAGGCATTTTTCGGTGGCGGCGTTGACCAACCAAATCAGCCTTTATTTTCACACCTACCGCGCATAGCCAGTACATCTAAGGTTAAAATTTTCTATAGTGACCAAGTAAAGGCTGCATTGAATCATAACGCTGAAGAGCAGCTCATCGAAACGCTCCCTCAACAGTTTAACCAATGGCGAATCTTCGATAAGTCTCTCTACCTAGAAAGCAAAACGCTAATGCCAGGCTATTTGCTAAACTCTCAGGGTGATCGAATGCTAATGAAACACTCTGTCGAAGGGCGATTCCCTTACCTCGACCACAGAGTGATTGAGTATGCAGCGCAGCTTCATCCAAAACTAAAGATGAAAGGCTTTAACGAGAAATACATCCTCAAAAAAGCGATGCAAAAATATCTTCCGGATGACATTCTCAAGCGTTATAAGCAACCCTATAGAGCGCCTAATATCCCCTCATTCTTTAACGATGACCCCCCTGCCTATGTTGAAGAGCTGCTGTCTCGCGAGTATCTGGATAAAACCTATTATTTCAACTCGGCTAAAGTGGCACTATTGCTTAAAAAGATAAAATCTGGCAGAGCAATTAGTCAAAAAGACAATACGGCATTAGTTTCAATACTGTCAACTCAGGCCTGGCACTATCATTTTATCGACCAGTTTGAGAGCAATTTCAAAGTTCCTGCACCGGAGTCATTCAAAATACACAGAATAAGCTAAACCGCTACAGAATATTATTCTGTACGCTTGGCTTTACAGTACAAGGTTTATCATTTACACGAGAAACAAATATGACAACAGAAACGACGCTACGAAAATTCATCATGGAAAACTATATGTTTACCGAAGATGATACCGAACTAAAAAATGACCATTCTTTTCTAGATATGGGCATCTTAGACTCAATGGGAATACTAGAAGTCATCGCGCTCCTTGAAGACGACTTTAATATTACAGTTGAAGACGAAGAAATGATTCCTGAAAACCTGGACTCAATCAATAATCTTTTAGCATTTATACAAAAAAAGTCAGCATAAAATGCCCTCTACTAGCTTAGTCACAACACTCATTGATCACGCCAATAAAAACCCTGACCGACCCGCCCTAAAGTACGACGTAAAAGGCAAGTCAAAGGTAATCAGCTTTATAGAGCTATCTAAGCTAGTGGTATTTTTTCGACAAGAAGTTAAAAAAACATCAATACCCAAAGGCAGTAAACTTGTTGTCTGTATAGATAATTCACCCGAGTATATTGCAGTTTTATATGCAAGCTGGTCGCTAGGGTTGACTGTCATTCCTCTGCATAGCCAGAGTAAAGCTAGAGAAATCAAACATATTTTAGATTTCACTGATGCAAAACTATTCATCGCAAAGATAAATAGTCCGCTCATAGGGCAAATAGGTGCACCCTACCTGGCATTGAATATTGAGGATGCCATATCCCAAATTAATACAATCAATTCAACCCAACTCAGTGAACTTGATACCGAGATGGATATAGCACAGATAGCTTTAATACTTTTTACCTCAGGAACAACAGGCAACCCTAAAGGAGTGATGCTGTCTAACCATAACCTGCTAGCCAATACTCGCTCTATTGTAGAGTATCTTCACCTTAGTAAAGACGATGAAGTCTACTGCGTTTTACCTTTCACTTATAGCTATGGCAATTCAGTACTACAAACCCACATATTTGCTGGCGCATGCATTCAACTAGGGAGATCAATGCTCTACCCCCAACGAATTGCGGAAGACCTACACAAATCAAGCATCACCGGTTTTTCTGGCGTACCGTCTTCGTTCCAGATGCTCCTGCAAAAAACAAGTTTTTCCAAATCACCACCCAAGCTAAGGTATATCACTCAAGCTGGTGGCGCAATGAACACCACGACTACTAACGAGCTGTTATCTCTACTTCCAGATACTGACATATTTGTCATGTATGGCCAAACAGAAGCGTCAGCTCGACTAAGCTATTTACCGCCAAACAAATTACTACAAAAGGTCGGTTCAATCGGTATCGCTATTCCGGGCGTCACTTTGGCAATTTGTGACGAGCAAGGGAATCTTTTGGCAAATAATCAAACAGGGGAACTGATCGCCAAGGGCGATAATATCATGCAGGGCTATTGGAACAATGCTGAAGAGACTCAAAAGACCTTAATCAACGGCTGGCTACATACTGGCGATTTAGGTTATGCAGATGAAGAAGGTTTTCTCTATATACAAGGCCGTCAAAAACAAATGATAAAATCAGGGGCCAACCGTATTCATCCAGAAGAAATCGAAGAAATAATTTCTGAGTGCAATAACGTTGGCGAGGTAGCCGTCACAGGGGTCCAAGATGAACTATTGGGAGAAATCATTGCCGTTTTTATTGTGGCAAAAAAAGAACACCCAGCAGAAGATAAAATAATTCGCGCCCACTGCCGAAAAAACCTTCCTCCACATAAGCAACCGAAATTGATTTATTGGGTATCCGAATTACCGAGAACCAGTAGCGGCAAAGTTCGACGCCACTTACTAACAGAATCTATCGTTCATAAACCGAATTCTTAACCAAAACCTGAGGCATTCAATGAATAATACCGTCGAAAACCTACTTAGCAAATACACACAGTTAGACTACAGTGCCGAAGTCGAACGGATAAGTACATACATTAAAGAGACCTTACGTACTAGCTTACATAGAAGAGGTCTTGTCGTCGCAATCTCTGGAGGTATTGACAGTTCGGTATGTGCGGCATTAGCCGTCCAGGCACTAGGTCCCAAGCGGGTTTACGGTATTCTTATGCCAGAAACAGACTCTTCATCAATCAGTCTTGAGAGAGGCACCGCACTAGCAGAGCACCTAGGAATTGAATACTGCGTACAAAATATCGCGCCTGCATTAGAAGCGATGGGATGTTATAAGTGGCGCGATGACGCAATAAGATCCACATTCCCTGAATACAGCGATGGCTGGAAAAACAAAATCATTATCGATGGTGGAGCCAAAGGACAAATCAATCACTTTAAACTTGTTGTTGAAGACCCAGAAGGAATACAACAACAAAAACGTCTTGCCCTAAAAGAATATTTGACAATTGTTGCTGCAACAAACTTCAAGCAACGAGTTCGGAAAAATATGGATTATTTTCATGCTGATCGCCTTAACTATGCTGTCGTAGGCACCCCAAACAGGGTTGAATATGATCAAGGTTTCTTTGTTAAGGGCGGCGACGGCCTAGCGGATATCAAGCCCATCGCACACCTATACAAAACTCAAGTTTATGATATGGCGCGCCAACTAGGTTTACCCAAAGAGATATGTAACGCAACACCTACAACCGATACTTACAGTTTGAGCCAGGGTCAGGATGAGTTTTATTTTGCCCTCCCGTATAACCAAATGGATGTCGCGGTGTGGTGTTATAACAATGATAAATCTGTTAGTGAACTTGCATCAGCGCTGAATATGTCTAATGATCAAGCCAGTTTCATCTACCAAGATATCGAATCAAAGCGTAAGACGACCAAGTACCTACATTTACAAGCACAGCTTATTGAGAAAGTAGATTTAGGTTGGTAGCAATGAGCGATATACGAGATCTAAAACAACAAAAAATATTCGAACGCTTAGCTAATCGATTTGAGAGCAAAATCAAAGACTCAGTCAGCGCTGACGAAAAACAAGCAGTAACACACTTTTTGGAAGGCGCCTTTGGTGCCGACTCCCTCCAAAGCAGCGCGGCATACTCTGATTGGTTATATGATCAATTCGATTTAAACAAGCAATACCTAGCTTGGGACAAAGGTGAAGTCACTGGCTGCCAAGCCGAACTTGGTTGCCAGTTAAACTCACCCCAGGGCGAATTAGACGCTGCCTGGGCAATAGATCTTTCTGTCCGAGATGATTGGAAAATGAAAGGTCTAGGGGTTGCCTTGATAAAGAAACTCATGGATCAAAATCCTCTTGTCATGGGTTTAGGAATATCCTCTGCAGCACAGGCCATGTTCAGGAAGCTTGGCTGGCATGATCTAGGCCAAGTTAACTGCTACATAAAACCTTTATCAGCTACCGGGTTTTCAAACATCCAACAGAACAACTTACTAAAGAGTAAGATTATTTTCCCCTTCGCCGCATGGGCAATTAGAACACTGACAAAACTAAAATTACACCTTAAGCCTGGTTATACTGAGAAGACTCTTTCTGATTTTGAATCTCAGGAAAAAGAGTTTAAACGACTACTGAATACTCAAAATGAAATACCCTCGACTTATGGAATAAAAAAGGATATCAAACACCTGCAATGGCGTTTTTCTAACAACCCTTTTACTTCACACCGTTACATTATTAATGCTCTATATAAAGGTAAAAACCTAGAAGCTTATGTGGTTAGCAAAGTAACCACCTGGAAGGAAAAAAAGGTTCTCGCCATTTGCGACTACTTTGGCCCACCACATAGCTATCTAGCAATGATCAATGTGTGTGAACGTAAAGCCCTGGAAGCAAATGCAGATGCCATTTTTTATCAAGGAATCAACACTGAGTTTGAACATCACTTGCAGACATCCTTATTTATTCAACGTCCGCATGGCGATATATTCATGTTGCATCGTGATGAGTCTTTACAAAATACCCCAGAGATTCTGAATCGTGATAACTGGCACATTACTTTATCCGACTCCGATATGGATTTTATGTTTTTTCAACCTTAACCTACTGAGCTTAAATCGATGCAAAGCAGCCGTAGAGATTTCATCAAGATTACTATTGGAGCCGGAGCTTGCTTATCGTTAGGCCTACAGCTAAGTGCTTGTAGCGAGCCACCAATAGACAGTAGCTTCTCACCCAATGCCTGGCTATCAATTTACCCAAACGGCAAAGTCGTTATCATGCTGTCTAAAGCTGAGATGGGACAAGGCGTCATTACTGCTATCCCACGAATCATTGCTGATGAGTTAGAGCTCGACTGGTCTGAAGTAAGCGTAAAACTCGCCGATGCAGACCCTCAACTCGGTTCAATGCGAACAAGTGGCAGTCGCTCGATCAGAGATTTATGGCAGCCTTTACGAAAAGCTTCGGCCAGCGCAAGAGAAATGTTGATAGCCGCAGCGGCGGCAAAATGGAACATATCCACTGAAAATTGCCTCGCCGAAATGGGAAAAGTTCTGAATACCCTTAATGGTGCATCCTTTACCTACAGTGAACTATGTATCGATGCCAGCTCACTTCCCGTTCCTGATAGCCCAACCCTTAAGCAAAGCCAAGACTTTAACTTAATCGGTCAAAAAGTGCCTCGCATTAACATTCACGACCTCGTTACCGGCACAGCCAAATACGGTATAGATACAACACAAGACAATTTACACTATGCTGCGGTCAGGCATGCACCACTACTCGGTGCAAAGTTAGGCCATGTCAGCCTGTCAGGCAAGCGCCCTGCAGGTGTAAAAGGTATCATTGAACTTAAATCAGCCGTCGCAGTGGTAGCCAACTCATACTGGTTGGCAGTCAAGACTCTCAATCAGTTAGAGCTTGTCTGGCAGTCTTCATCACTAGAAAATTTAAATCAGCATAAAATTGAGCAAGACTTTAAGTCGGCACTTAAAGAGCCAGGTACACTAATCAAACAATATGGAACATTAGCAAAGAGCACCACTAATACAAACCGTATATCCTATGACTATCGTTGCGCCTACCAGGGCCATCTATGTATGGAGCCAATAAACTGCACCGTACATGTTCACGAAAACGGTTGTGATGTATGGGCCCCAACTCAGCACCCTATAATGGCACTTGGTGCCGCTAGAACAGCATACCATTCACAATTAAGTAAATGGAGCTCTAAAGTATTACGTAAGATAGGCATCTCAGATAATGTTATAGTTCACCCTACTCTGATTGGTGGTGGGTTTGGCCGTCGTTTAGAGCAGGATTTCGTCACTGAAGCAGTAATTATTGCAAAACATTTTGACTTCCCCATCAAAATACTCTGGTCCAGAGAAGAAGACATTAAAAATGACTTTTATCGCCCCTATTCAGCTCATAGACTGACAGCGTCGTTAGATCAAAATAAAATAACTCACTGGAAACACTTAGCCGTAGGTGCGTCAGAAGGTAAGGTCAGTGGAGGTGCGATAGGATTCCCTTATAATATCCCAAATCGGGCGCTGTACTTTAACAAACTCGATCATGGCGTACCGATAGGCTCATGGCGTTCAGTGTCCTATTCAAATCACGTATTCGCGACCGAAAGTTTCATTGACGAAATAGCAATTAAGGAAATCAAAGACCCTCTAGCATTTAGACTTTCCATGCTGCAAAAAGATTCCCGTGCACATACACTACTGAAACGCCTAGCAGAGTTATCAAACTGGTATATCAAGAAAGCAAAAGGGCATTCATTGGGAGTAGCATTCAACCAAGGTTTTGGCAGTTATATTGCCATGGTTGCTGAAATACTTACTACACCAAATGGTCAGACTATTCATGAGATATTCTGCGTAGCTGACTGTGGTATTATCATTGATCCAGATAACATAAAAGCGCAAATCGAAGGAGGGATAATCTTTGGGATAAATGCTGCCATCGGACATTCAATTCACATTGAAAAAGGAGGCATAAAAGAAAGCAATTTCGATAATTATCCTCTCCTAAGAATGAATGAAATACCAACGTTCAACATTCAGCTCATCAAAAACAACGAAGACCCAGGTGGTGTTGGGGAAATAGCGGTTCCTATTGTTGCGCCAGCCCTAGCCAATGCAGCCTATTCAAACTCTGGAACAAGGCACCGAAAAATACCATTTAGTTTACATGAGACTTAAAACTTGAAGGCTTAGGTGCGCATTATTTAATACTTATTTCGAATTGACCGCCTCACACTTCTAGCAAATAAATATAAACGACTTTTTATACTACTATCAAAGAATTCTATATGACTCATCCCATAGGAACCCGTACTCAAACTTTTCTTGTAAGGCGCATCTCCGGCCAAAAAATCATAACATTTCAGCCCCTTGCCTGCCAAAAATTGAACTAACATACTATGGCAAGTCAAGCCAGGTTTACGTCGATTATCATCCGAATAATTAAAACCACTCTGGTAGTACAAGAAATCATCCCCACTAATAAAACCGTAAATAATCCCAATCGAACCCTCATCATTATAAAAATTGAATAAGCATATCTGACCAGCATGGTAGTAGTCAGTAATTAATTTTTTATGGAGAGTCAAAATAAAATCATTTGAGAATGAGCCATCCTTTCCCCTGGTTTGCCATTCCTTCTGATGAAGTTCAACCATTTTATCAAATAAGAGCAAGGCTTCGGTAACACTACTCGCCTCCTGAATAAGCAATTCACCCTTCTGAGTATACAAGCTTTTAGAACGTTTAATTTGTCTGCGTTTATTGGCACTTAATAAGGACAAATAACCATCATAAGAAGCTCTTACCTGATCTAAAGACACATAATATGAAGGGCGATTGGAGACAAATTTCTTGCAAGAACCCAAATCAATATGCTGAAGAATATGCTTTAGGTGATCTTGATGAATATTGTTTATTCGTACTTTATTCAAGCCGAGTTTCTTAAGCAACTCGGGAACAGATAACACCTGAGTTTTATTACTAAGCGCACTCAAAAAGCCATTGCGTTCTATCACCACATCATCAATTTCTAAAATACCCGTTTCATTTACATGACCCTCAGTCAAACTAAATAAGTTACGACTTTTATTCTGAGAGCATCCAATCAAACATGCCAACAATATTTCGCCTTCACTTTCAACTGTCAATAATTTAGCGGACACTTGATCGGGAAGACTTTGCAACCAAGTTTTGACCCACGGAAAACTAAGAAAGAAGCCATCTCGTTCAGACTGATAAAGCTGACACCAAGACTGCTCAAGCAAGGGGAAGTTACGTTTCGCCTCATGCAAATTAAAACTTAAATCAGACACCAAAGTTCCTTATAATTGAAATCGTCGGAATAAGTCCAACATAACATTAGCTTATAATAACCGCTCTAAGCATCATCATTTTAGTCTATTATGAGTTTTAATATAGCAAAACTAATAATAGAATAACGCGGTGGATCGAAGACACTGGGCAAATCCACTGCCAAGGACAAAAAAATGAATTTGAAACAACGAATAGAACAAGATGTTAACCGTATCGCAGTAGACATTGCGGGTCCAAATGCAATTGATGTTGATAAAAATGCTCGATTCCCGACTGAATCTATTACAGCTCTCAAAAATGCACAAGTATTAAGTGCCAGCATTCCAGAGCACCTAGGTGGGGCGGGAATGGACATCATCGAGCAAGGTTTATTGTGCCAGAAGCTATCTCAATACTGTGCTGCAACAGCGATGGTTCTGGGCATGCACTTCATAAAAGTATCCAGTATCGTTCACTTTGGATTAGGAAATAAGAAGTTTGAGACATATTTGAAAAGTATTGTAGAACAACAGCGATTAGTTGGATCTGTCACATCTGAAGAAGGCGTAGGTGGGAATCTTCGCACCAGCATTACCTCTGTCGAAACAGAAGGCGAAACATTTTCACTAACTAAGCATAGCTCCTGTTTGTCTTATGGCGCTTACGCAGATGACCTTTTGATTACCTGCAGAAAAGATCAGGAATCGGCTGCCTCAAATCAAGTGCTTGTATTAGCTGTTGGTGATGATTTCGAACTTGAACAAAAAGGCGTATGGGATTCTTTAGGTATGAGGGGCACATGCTCCCCACCCTTTTCAGTGACTGTACATGCAGAAAGCTGGAAAATTTTTGAACACGACTTTGCTCATATCGCTGCCCGAACCATGGTTCCTGATACACATGTCATCTGGGCAAATGTTTGGTTAGGGATCGCAACTGATGCAGCTAGACGCGCGCGCTCACTTGTTCAGAACAAAGCTCGAAAGAATCCATCAATCTTACCCGACAATGCCCGCGACTTAGCTCAGCTCGAGATTGAACTGGATCGATTCAGAGATACGGTTAAAACTGTAAGCGAACTATACCTTCAAGCCCATAATGAAGACAACAAAGATTTTCTATTCAGCATTCCCTTTAGTCTCAAGATAAATGCACTGAAATTGAATTCATCTCAACTTGTCACTGAGATTTGTACCAAAGCCATGCAAATTTGTGGCTTTGCTGGCTACCTCAATAATACCTCCTTCTCAGTTGGTCGCCACTTAAGAGATGCGTTATCTGCTGCGCCAATGATTGGTAACGGGAGAATAATTGAAACCAATGCCACAAATTTAATGGTATATAAAGGCAAGTAATTACAAAATATCGACTACCGTAAAGCAGCCTAATTTTTCACACTCCATGAATTAACCTTATAGAATTGGAACAACAAACATGTATGCAGAAAAAATCAAATCAATACTCGCCGAACATAGTCGGTTGGATGTGGACTTTGATGCTTTAAAAGATGACTCAGATCTCTATGCAGCAGGCCTAACCTCTCTCACTACAGTGAATATCATGCTAGCAATCGAAGATGAGTTTGATATCGAATTTCCTGACAGCGCACTAAACCGAAAAACCTTCCAAAGCATTGAGTCATTGGTTGAAATTATTGAAGATCTAATTTCATAATTACAATAACTCTTGTTTCTAATATCCCATTTCAACAAGCCTAAGAAGTAAAACCTCTTTTGGCTTGTTGAAATCATCATACTTCCAGACATTGCATAGTCCAAAGGAATTAGCGTGAATTAATATGGATAATACATATGAAGAAATATTGCTTCACGAACATTGGCATGCCTTCCGGAGCAGCCCAGATAAAATCACCTCGCCTGAGCACAATGAATTCAAGTCGCTACCTAAGATACAAGTAATCGTACCTGGCTCACTTTTCAAGACCTTAGAAAGCCACTACGAACTATCAGAGTTACCAGAAGACTATGATTGGTGGTACATCCATCGATTCGAGTGTTCTACTGACACTAAGTTTGATAATGCCCTGCTACAATTTGAGTGTTTAGCATCTTTATCGGAAGTTTGGCTAAATGGCGAAGCTCTACTGCAATCAAATAATATGTTTACCCCTCACGAGATAAACATTAGTGACAACTTACAAAATAAGAATGAACTCATTATTTGCTTTCGTTCTGTCAACCATTTTCTCAAGACCAAACGGCCAAGACCTCGCTGGAAAACCAACTTGATCACCCACCAACAACTTCGTTGGTTAAGAACTAGCCTACTAGGCCGGATGCCTGGCTGGACTCCCCCTACCCCTGCACTTGGTCCCTGCGGCAACATTAAACTTAAATTATGGAAAAGTTGCCACTTGGCAAAGGCCAATATCACGACGCAAATTGAAGGAACACACGGCCATATTCGTGCTAAATTCGAGTTTAGCGGTAGAGTTGACTCTGCCACGCTGTTCATTGGATCACATGCGACTCAACTTTCCTTAGCTCAAGCAGGCTTAACTCAGACATCCAAAACTGAAGAAGTAAATCATCAAGAACAAAAAAAAATACATAGCGGTATGATTGCTCAAGGTGAATTAATTATTGAATACCCTGAACTTTGGTGGCCCGCGACACACGGTGAACAAAATAGTTACACCTGTCATATTGAAGCTCTCATCAATGGCTGCACCCAACGCTTCGAATTAGAGAAGTGCCACTTTCGCCATATTGAGGTGAATAGAAACACGACTAGCTTCAGCATCAATCATCAAAAAATATTTGTACGTGGTGCATGTTGGACTCACGCGGGATTAACAAGCTTTAGGGCTGACAAGGAAAGCCTTCGCAAGCGGCTTATCCTCGCCAAAGAGGCGGGAATCAATATGCTCCGCATTGGCGGGACCATGAGCTATGAGTCTGATGAATTTTATCGTTTATGTGATGAATTGGGAGTCATGGTGTGGCAAGACTTTATGTTCGCTAATATGGATTACCCTTTTTATGATCCAAATTTTCTAGCCTGCGCCAAAGCTGAAATAGACTATCAGCTATTTCGTTTATCACAGCATGCCTGCATTGTTACCTATTGTGGAAATAGCGAAATACAACAACAAGCCGCGATGCTAGGTCTACCCTCAAGTGAATGGAGCAAACATTTCTTTGATGAGGATCTGAAAGAAGCATGTGAAGCACTACATCCAGGCGTACCTTATTTTTCATCAACACCGATGGGTGGCGCTATGCCATTTCATCTATCCAGCGGTATTAGCCATTTCTATGGAGTAGGCGCTTATAAAAAGCCATTACTTGGCTCTGGTATCAAGGAAGTAAAGTTTGCCAGTGAATCACTCGGGTTTTCCCATATCCCCAGCCAAAGTGAGGTCAATAAGTTGTTCAATCAAGAAAAAGCTAGTTGCCACGCCCCGGCTTGGAAAAGAGGCGTTCCAAGAGACAAAGGGGCTGGCTGGGATTTTGAAGATATTAGAGATTATTACCTAGAAAAATTATACCAGACTGACCCGGTCACCTTACGCAGTCGCGACACGGAACGTTACTTAGAGGTATCTCGCACTGTGCCGGGTGAAATGATAACTCAGGTTTTTTCTCAATGGAGAAGTAAAACCAGCGAGTGTTCTGGCGCACTAATTTGGCAATATAATGACTTGATGCCTGGTGCAGGGTGGGGGGTAATTGACCATAAAGGTTTACCAAAATCGAGCTATTTTTATTTAAAAAGAGCTTTTCAGCCAGTCGCTGCATTTATTGCTGACAGGGAGCTAGATGGCTTGTCGGCGATCCTAGTTAATGACAGCACTCAAGACTTACACTTAGATATCGCTATCAAGCTTATTTCTACGCCTGACCGTATACTCACAGAAGCTCATAATCAAGTTACGATCAAAGCTAATAGTACCTGGGAGAATAGTGTCGATGCAATTATTGGACACTTTACCGACCCTAACTACAGTTATAAATTTGGCTCAAAACAACATAATATTGTCGCCCTACAAGCCTTTAACTCTGGTAGCCTAATCAGTGATGCATTTTATTTTACAGAGTCACTCAATCTCAATGAAATCCATCACTCAGAACTAACAATAGATATTGAGACAATAGATTCGAGAACCTACCTAAACATTGAAAGTTCTCAGTTTCTTCACGCTGTTATATTAGATATAAAAGATGCCTCTCCGAAGGATAACTATTTTAACCTAACTCCTAATACGCCACGCAAAATCGAAATCATCCTAAACAATCAAGCCACCAAGACATTGAAAGGTTATGTTTCAGCACTCAATTTGTATACACCCAAAAGAATAAAACTCCAACTGGAGTGCCCTGAATGTGATTAATCAAGCCTGCACTATCGGTCATGTCACCCAACAAGCCTTATACTTGGAGCACGATAACTATCAGAATTTTGTCTGGCAGCATTTACCCTACGACTGCGAACCACGAAATCATGCCCTCGTGCTATGCCCTCCCATTGGCTATGAATATTCACACAGTTATCGAAGCTATCGCTATTTAGCCGACGAATTAGCCAAACAAGGCTTTACCGTATTTCGCTTCGATTACTACGGCACTGGGAATTCATCTGGCTTCATTCTCGACGATGATTGCCTGAATAGATGGGTAAGTGACTTAAAGAGCCTAAGCTCTCATATTGAGAACCAGTACTCTGGTATCAAGCAGACCTGGTTTGGCGTTCGAATGGGCGCAACGTTAGCATATTTAAGCGCTGAGGAAGGTACAACTGCTGATCTAATCCTATGGGAACCGGTTATTAAAGGACGGAGCTACATCAGAGAACTCGAAGCCCTCTCTCTCTTAGCCGCAACGCCAGAGAAAATAGAAAACGCTTATTTAGAAAGCGCTGGTTTTTTGCTTTCAAACAAAACGGCACAAGACATCAAACAGATTAATCTACTTAACGGAACATCGCTAAGTCCTAACTCCGATGTACTCCTTATATCAAAGGATGCTAAAGGCGTTAATCAAAAACTCCTTGAAAGCCTGGAAAAAAATGAACACAAAGTCGACACGCATATAAGTCTCGAATATTCAGATATGATGAATGAGCCTCATCAGACCAAGATTCCTCTAGCGACAGTAAAACATATCATAGACTGGCTAACCCAAGGACACACAAACACCCCGTCAATAGAGATAACAAAAACAGGCCCTCACAGTTATCCCACACAGACTAACACCCACTTGGATTCAGTAAATGAAACGCCCTTATTCTTTGGAAAGCACAAACAACTGTTTGGTATATTAACCAGCCCCAAAGAGCTACCAAAGACAAGTTTAAAAAGCATTATTTTGGTGAATTCCGGATCAGTTAATCAAGTCGGACCTCACGATATTTATTGTAAGATAGCCAGAGAACTAGCAGCTGAGGGCCATACAATTCTTCGAATAGACTTGGAAAATATAGGAGATAGCCTGCTTAGCAATAAAGAATATGAAAATCACCCTTATCAGCCTAATGCACTTGAAAACATCGACGCAGCTATTAATGAAATGCACACAATTAATCCCTCATCCAAGATCACTATCTGCGGTATTTGCTCAGGAGCTTATAATGCATTTCATTCAGGGTTAGATATAAAATCGAACAAGGTTGATGGTATATTAATGATCAACCCCCTTACCTTTTACTGGAACAAGAACCAAAGCCTGAAGATCCCAAGTAACTTAAGCTTATTTAAAGCCCAGGCGCATTACAAGCAATCGGCGCGAGACCCAGAGAAATGGAAGAAACTATTAAGTGGTAAAATAAATTTTACCTACTTGGCCAGGTTCGTTACCAGAAAACTCATTAAGCAAATACAACAAACATTTTCTGATTTAGTGGGTTCTCTTTTCGGTGATCGCAGCCTCTTGTCCAAGGATTTCAAAAAGCTGAAAGACAAAAACCTCAAAATAGGCTTCATATTTTCATCAATGGATCCAGGCTTAGATATTGTTAAATCCGAAATGAAGTTCACGCTACGTGATGGTCTCAAAGATAACTGGATTGACATCAAAGTCATCCCTGATGCTGACCATACATTTTCAAACAAAAAAGCGCGCGACCGCCTACTAAATGTGTTAAAAGTACATTTCGCTCATCAATAGGGGACAAATAGATGTGCCAGAAAGACAACCATATCGCTGAATTACAAAAACAGTACCTCGACCAGCTACTCGATAATAAGCTATTAATCGATACTGGAGTGCCCGGCGTCTATGGTAAAAGCGGTGAATTTGAGAGTATTATCGAAGGCTTACAAGCCTTAATCACCCAAAAGGGAGCACATTTAAACCCAGAGGTCATTCATTTTCCACCTGTCCTAAATCGGGCAAACTATTTATGTACAGACCATATTCATAATTTCCCTGATTTACTTGGATCTTTGCATTCGTTCACTGGTAACGAACGAGACCACCTTAAACTTGCACAGAAGCTAGAAAATAAAGAAGACTGGACGACAGAACTAACACCAACAGACTTAGTTATGGTGCCCGCAGCCTGCTACAACCTCTATCCTACAGCAACCGGCACACTTCCTGAAGGAGGCCGCCTCGTGGATGTACGAAGCTTTGTCTTCCGGCATGAACCCTCTGAAGACCCTGCTCGAATGCAGATCTTCAGAATGCGCGAATATGTCCGACTAGGCGCAGCTAACGAAGCACTAAACCATCGTAATGAATGGATTGATACTTGCCTTAAAATGTTTATAGAGCTTGGTCTTGAGGCAAAAAAAGAACTAGCGAACGACCCATTTTTTGGCCGTGGTGGAAAAATGATGAAAGCCACTCAGAAAGAACAAGACCTCAAGTACGAAATCACCATTCCGATTACCTGCGAAGAAAAACGCACCGCAGTGGCTTCAAGCAACTATCACATGGATCACTTTGGCAACATGTTTGACATTAAGACTTCTGATGGTAACACGGCTCATTCCGCTTGTGTTGGCTGGGGCCTAGAGCGCATTACCTTAGCCTTGTTAAAAGTACATGGATTTAAACCAGCTTCATGGCCAAAACATATTAAAGATGCTTTAGGGATCTAAATAAAAGTCGAGACAGTCATGCGTAAACAAATACTTGATATCACACCAGAGCGGTATCAAAAGCACTCACTCCATAGCGGAGATTCCAGCTGGTCAGAGACCAACTGCTATGTCGACTTATGGATCGAACTTCTTCATGCTATGGGACATGACCCAATCGCGGCGCTGCCCTTCACTTTTGCGATTGATTTTGAAGGTGATCAGTGGACATTTTTCAAGTATCCAATTGCTGATCTTTACCACCTCTACGGTCTCGATGTTCAAGAACTGAATATCTGGAAACCTTTACGAGAATGCGTAGAAATACAAATTTCTAAAGGGCGCCCAGTATTGGCTGAACTGGACTCTTATTACCTTCCAGACACCCAAGGCACGGCATATCAAATTGAGCACGTAAAAACGACAGTTGGTATCAATGAATTCGATATTGAAAGTAAGTATATGGCCTATTTCCATAATCAAGGCTACTTCGAACTTTCAGGCGATAACTTTGAACAACTTTTTTTGGCTGAAGACCGAGACATTCACGTTCTTCCCCCTTATGTCGAATTCGTAAAACAACGAAAAGGTTATCACCTCAGCGATGAAGCGCTCACTCAACACTCCATCGAGACATTTAAAAGCCAACTTGCGAATGCCCCGATAGACAACCCTTTTAATGCCTTTAAAGAACGATTCATAGAAGACTTTGCAGATTTAGAAGCAATTGACCTTGAGTATTTCCACAAATACTCCTTCGCCACTTTCCGTCAGTACGGTGCCTGTTTTGAGCTATGCAAAACGTACCTATTGTGGTTAAAGAATCGAGGCGTATCGACAACAAATCTTGATACTTCTGCATCGCTATTTGCGTCGATAGCAGAAACATCAAAAGTATTACAGTTCCAGCTCGCAAGATCAGTCAAACGAAATAGAGCTCTAGACTTAGGGCTCTTCGAAGATTCAGCAAATCACTGGCAACAAGCGATGAATGAATTAAAGCAAGACTTTTTAGGGCCCTAAGAGCTATTTATAATATGGAAAAGGACTTCACTTCGAAACATATTCCAGCTCTTGATGGACTCAGGGGACTAGCAATACTCTGGGTAATATTTCATAACGGAGCTCTAGACTCAGCACTCAACACTCAACAACTCTCAGGAAAAATACTCGCTCTTATATCGAGCACTGGCTGGCTCGGTGTACAGCTTTTTTTCGTACTTTCTGGTTTTTTAATTACAGGTATATTACTCGATGCAAAAAAGCGGCGAGCGTCCAATTTATTTAGAAACTTTTATATGAGACGCGCGCTACGTATTTTCCCAATTTATTATCTATTCTTAGGTATTTGTTTTTTTGCAGCGGCCTACCTCAACAACCCGCCCTCCTGGCTCTCAAATGCCTACGAATATAAATGGTGGCATATATTCTACCTAAATAATTGGATTCTACCTTTTAGTAATATCGGCTTAAGCCATTTATGGTCATTAGCTATCGAAGAACAATTTTATTTGTTTTGGCCGATCGTTATTCTGCTCACTCCCAATAGATTTATATATCATGTCTGCGGATCTCTAATTATCACATCACTACTCTACAGAGTAACAATTACATCAATAGATATTGAGTTTGCAAAGCTAGGTGCCTATGTCCCAACTATTGCCAGAGTAGACGCTCTTGCGATCGGCTCATTACTAGCACTGATGGTTAGAGGCCATAAACTTCAATTTCACCGCCAGAAATACATCAATTATACACTACTCATTTCTTCGTCTTATTTAATCTACATCCTGTTAACTCAACATAATATTGCTCGCGTTACTGAAGGACTTTACAACCTAAACCAAACAATGAGCGCTCTATTCTTTGCAAGCATGGTTTATTATGCGACAAAGTTTGAGAGTAAAAAAAAACTATATAACCTATATCTCTGGTTACTAGAAACTCAAGCGTTAAGATCAATTGGTAAATACAGTTATGCCATGTATTTATTTCATTGGCCTATATCACTAGTGCTTCACGAGCATATCTCTTTCAAGCTTTTACAAAGCGTTGACTATTATGATGAGAATATACTTATAGTATTATTTCTAGTCGATATGCTAGTAGTGATTTCGATTAGCTATATAGCTGCATGGTTTAGCTGGATGCTGGTAGAAAGTAAATTCTTAAACCTTAAACGACATTACCTATAGATACTAGGTTAAGCCACATCTAGTAATTTTCTCGGAGGGTTACCGTTAACTACAAATAATTCAGACTTTTGATTCTTTATTCCGAATCAACTACGATAAGTAAGTGAATTTATTGGGCTTATATTCGTAGTTTGATAGTTAATAAGATTAGTTATAGTGTGTCAATGAATAACAAAGGGTAAGAGGATGTATCTAGCAGGCTTAGTAATAGTAATATTTTCATTGTTAATTTGGGTATTCCTTTTTTATCAAAAGAACTTAATGACACACATTGCTCATGCAGGAGGAGGTATAGACGGGCATGCTTACACCAATACTACAGAGGCGTTCATTGAAAACTATCATCAAGGATTTAGAGTATTTGAATTTGATATTAACTTTTATGATACTCAGTTTGTAGCTCTACATACCACCGAAGATGTAGAGAAAATAACTCCAGAAAGACTGAAAGACAATAAAATAAAAACAGTAATAAACGCATTAGGTGCTTCTGGGTATACACTGTTATTTCTTGAAGATGTCATTAAGTTTGCAAAGGAATATTCTGACATAACAATTATTTTCGATGTAAAGAATACGTACACTAATAGAACAACTATTTTTGATGAAATTCACAGATTGATGATGTTATATAAGGTCAACCAAGAACAAATTGTAGTTCAGGTATTTAATTCGGAAGAAGCTTTGTACGCACAAAAATACTTTCATAGATTACTATACGTTATTGGAAGAGTTAAAAAAAATGAGTTGTTTGAATTTATAAAGTATTTAAAAAGAAACGATATTAAACTAGCTTCTATAGACTATTCAGAAAAAAGATTTATAGTTTTATTGAGCTTATATCGCGCTTTGTTCTTTAGAGAACTTAATATTATTCCTTATACAATAAATGACAAAAAAGAAAGGTTGTTTTTTTATACCCTAGGTATAAATAGATTTTTTACTGACCAGCTATCGCCTTAATTATCCCTCAAAAATAAAAGAATATTTTTCATTACTTAGGTCTATACATTCAACCTCCGCCAGTTCTTAAATCAGCCTGTTGTGGTCAAGTAAAACTGGTCTATCGTTCAGAGGCATTTTATAATCTCGCCTCTGATTCATCGAGTAGTTAGACCCTAGCTTCCTAGAAATATCATAACTATATAATGGCAACAATTATGAGGTGTAATTTATGAGCGGAAAACACTATCCAAACGAGTTTAGAATCGAAGCGGCCAAGTAAGCCCCCCATTACTAGCATCAGTTAAAAGTAGAGGGTTAAGCCGCTTCCAATTATTTCCGAGGCGGTATTCCACCAATTTCTGAATGCGGACGTTCGTTATTATATTTCCAAAGCCATGTCGTCGCTAGCATCAGTATATTGCTCCAGAGAAGTTACCAGGTGGGTTTGGCAGTGCACAACAGGAACTTACACCAACAAGAGCATCCGCTAACCCATTAATATACTCTTCGATTGCGGTATAACCAGAGCCCATTATTGTTGAGTGATCAGAAGCATCTATGGGATTAAGATTTTGTTGTTTCTCCCAAGAGTCGCTCATCCCGTCACCATCACTATCCAGAGGCTCTTTTTCTACAATTAGTCCATCTAATAAATTAGATGGTATTCTAGCTCCCCATTCACCAGAACGCGATCCAATTTCTGTAACAACCCTTTTGGTTATTTCATCTCTAGGGAATGCCCCAGCTTTTTCTAGAGTTAATGAGTATGCATCAGCCAAGCTTTGCACAGAAACTTGTTTGTATGTTTTTATATTTGAGAAGTCAGGTCTAATATCAGTTTTATAGTCAATACAGTCTCCACCCGTAAAGTATGAGCAAGTATATTTAAGCTCAGAATTTTCTGGGTGAGGAGGCCAAGGGTCAATCAGCCCAGAGTAGTTGTTTGCTGTATCTAGATGATTGCCACTAAAGTAGTAGGTTAAGGAATCATCAATAGACTCTGCATCCAAAAAAAATGGCAGCAACGATGCACTTGGACCTTGCTTGAAAAAGTTATTTTCAATAATAAATTGGCCTCTAGCTGGGTTGTGATGAACCCATGCGTCTTTGACATTGTACATTATATTATTAATTGTTTCTGACGGGCCGACTGATAATGCTGGGGTACGTTTCTTATGATGAGCAAAAATATTATGATGAAGGGTAAGATTCCCCCCCTTAGGACCATTGATTAATCCATAGTTATGCCCGGACTCAGGATGCCCTGACGTGGCTGACATTTCAATACTAGACCACTGAACTGTAACATCTCTAGAACTATAAAGATCTACGGTTTCGTCTACACCAAATGAGGCAGTAACATGATCCAAAATCACCCCTTGGCTGCGACCAAATTGAATTGCATCGTACTGCTCACCATCAACCTGATTACTGAATACAGGAGGTCTTACACGGATATGCCGAACAATAATATTATTTGCATTACCACCATAATCTGCAATCAAGCGGCCTTCAATCGTAATTCCTGCTCCAGAAGCTGTTTGCCCCGCAAGAGTTAAGTCTCCATGAGGAATTATTATCTCATCAGCTTTAATGACGCCACTAACAGAGAAAACAATTATTCGAGGCCCTTCCTGATTTAGAGCATATTGAAGACTACCGGGCCCACTTGGATTCAAATTTGTCACCTTTAGAACCGGACCAAACCTTCCTCCACTAACATAAGCGCCAAATCCTTCAGCACCAGGAAATGCTAAAGTTTCAGCATAGCAAAGCCCTAAACCAAAAATACAATGTAAGGTAAATACAACAAAGATTGAAAAACGTTTAATTAGTTTCATTGCTCACCACTCCTTAGCTGGTCATTGAGAGATCGATGATAGCAATCTGGCTTCTCACCCTTTTGTGACAACTGGAACGCCTTATTTATGGCGACACTTTTTACTAGTATTTGCACGAATTAGCTTAAAAATCACTCATAAAAAACGAAACAAACCGCTTTGAATGCCAAGTAAGCTACAAAGTTTTTCAAAATTGCCATAACTAGAATACCAGAGATATTATGCCAGAAAATACTTCATAGATATAATATCAAAAAAATCTCTCATAATTTCTATTATATCTTTTTGCGATTACCAGCGCGCCCCCAAAAAAGAATACAAGCCTTTGCGAGCAACTTAATTGAATGAAAAGAAGGAAAAACCTCCAAAGAGTGTACAAATACCTTAATCGCCAACGTTATTTGTCGACGGTAGACAAGTTCCTCAAGCCAGTCATCATAAATTTTCCTCTTCATTTTTTTTATACTTTCTATATTCGACGCTTTAAATAAAGGTCGCTTTTCTACAAAGTCTTCTATGACATCCAAGTTATCCTTATAACTGGAGTCTGCCCCCCCTAAACTATTATCAACTCGCCGAGTAATAGACAATGCTGCTTTCATTTCGATTGGTGCAGTTTTCGCAGCCAACCTCAAGCAAAAATCAATATCTTCTGCCGTCTTCAAGTCCTCCCTAAATAAACCTACATCAATACACAAAGCTTTGGAAACAAGCATTGTAGAAGTACTTAAGTATGGGTTTGAAAAAATATCATTTAATGTCTTTATAGAAGCTGCTTCACCCTTTACTTTACCTACACTTAACATTGCCTCATCGTAATCTTCATACAACGTAAACAAAGCACTACCAAATACAAACTCACTATCAGGGTGCTTGTTGATTAGTTCTAATTGGCGGGATAGTTTATTTTCAACCCAAATATCATCAGCATCTAAAAATGCAATATACTTTCCTTTAGCTGCTTTAATACCCTGATTTCTAGAAAACGACGCCCCACTATTTTTTTCATTAGTAATAATAACTATCTTATCACGGTATTCTTCCAGCACACTCAACGTACTATCTGTTGAATGATCATTAATAATGATAATCTCTATATTAGCAACATTTTGAGCTAGAACACTATCAATAGCATCAGAGATGAACGCTCTTGCATTAAAAGCAGGAATCACGACAGAAACAATAATATTTAGATCGGAGTTATTCATAGACTCAACAACTTTCCAATAATTTTCGCACAGAAACATAAGCTAAGCATTTATAACCTAAGCAAGTTTCAGTCAATAAGTGACGGGAGTTTCGATAAAATAATTGCAGTCAAAAAAAGTAATTTATTTTAAACTAAGCTGCAATGAAAGAATATTCTATATCATGTCCATTTTGAAAGATTCAAAGGAGAAAGTAAATGAAAGAAAAGGGAAAAAAGGGAGCGTTACATCAAGTACTTTCTACCTTTGCAGCTATCGGTTCTAAACATATAAACATAGTATTTAATGCGCCAAACAAAAGTCACTTTGCTCATATAGCACCAGTAATATCTAAACTCATTGAAGATATGCCCAGTCATATTAACATTATAATTACGTGCTCTTCTGATATTGAAATCCACCATCCAAATATTACCCACCTATTTAGTAGCACACAGCTGCCATTATGGAAACGTATTGATTTGTTTATCACTACAGAGTTTGATGTCCCCTACTGGCTAAAAACTCGCACAATATTCTTTGGTCATGGCATTGGACCTAAGTTAACCTACCAAACATCTCGCGAACTTTCTTCATTTGATCATATTTTTACCGCATGCCAACCTATACATGAAGCTCAACAAGAAGTAGTTGGTTCAGAAAAAATAATTAAGATTGGTCTGCCGATTCTTGATGAAATTAGCCCTAAATTAGAGGCTATTGAAAGTTACCATCAATTAGATAAACATAAAAAGACCATATTATACGCACCCAGTTGGAGCAACCAAGCTGAGCAATTACCCAACCTACCTAAAATATTAAAGAAACTTGATACAATGGATGAAGTAAACCTTATAGTTAGCCCTCATCCAAATTTGTTAGACAAGAACCTATGTAAGGGTATTGACTTCTTTTCTAACAAGAAGGAATATAAAAATATTATTTTAAACACTGCACCATCTCCTTTTAATACATTTGATATTGCAGTTTTTTCAGATATCGTCATTAGCGATATAAGCTCTATCTTTTTTGAAGCTGCTGCTCTAGGAAAAATAACAATCCTTGATGGAAATCGAGCCACTTTCAAGCATTATGGCGCCGAAAAAGTATACGATCAAATCATCGACTCCAATCAGGTAATTGATTGGGATACATTTTCTACCACTGATATAACAGATAATTTTAAGCTCGATCTATTTTCTTGCAAAAGAGAACAATTTATTGACCGCTATTTATTTAACAGAAATAAAGCTACAGATAAATTTATTCGCACTATTTTCCAACTCCTAGAGTAAAATGTGACTTAGCATTAACAAGCAATCACATCTAACTAAACAGTCATACTAGTAGACTTTTCCCAAAGGTACTTTTATTCTACTTTAGTAATTTCGCCCCGAACATTTTCGGGTTAAGTAATACCTTTTGGGCCACCAAAAGCCAGAGATTTATATAGAGACTCATATAACCCATGAAAAAAAGAGTAGTTGTTATTGGAAGTGGATTAGCAGGTTCACTTATATGTAATGAGCTTGCAGACAAGGCAGATATCACCTTATTAGAAATTGGGCAAAAGGATGTAATTAGCTACCCAGACATCCATTTCAATAATAAAGAGCTTGCTGAATTTAATACCTTCTGTTTCAGCGAAGGAGGGGGATCCAACCTTTGGCACAATGGATTGATTCCAATCAATAACAAAGATGTAGACTCAACAGACTTTTCACAGTTGCTTGAAGAGTCTAGACCTTTTTTAAATAAAGCAGCATCTAAATTACTGTTCCCTAATGATTCATACGCATTAGAATACTCGAACACACTATTAGAAATGAACACCTTAGCGAAGAAGATAGGTATATTCGACGAAGGTGTCGACTGTTTACTTTACCCTAAAAAAACCAAAAAGCTTAAAGTAGATAGAAAGGTTAAGGCACATTATTCAGTTCAGGACATAAAGTTCAAATTACAAGATAAAAGAATAACTACAGTTGATTTCACAAGCAATAATAAACCCCACTCTGTTGATATTGATGCCGTGGTCATCTCAGCAGGAGCTTTCGGCTCACCGAGGCTAATTAGTCAAATATTAACCTCGTTAGACAAACCAATCAAAAATCTTGGAAAAGGGTTGATTGATCACCCAGCAGGTTTCATTGGTAAAGTAAAATTCAAGCAATCTGACGCCAAATTAATTAGGAAATTTGCTCTTCTTGATAAAGGTGACTATAACTGCTGCACAGGCATCAGACTGAAAAGCGATTGTCGAAAATATACCTGTTTCGCTTTTTTTAGGCCAGCTGTGACCATGAGTAACAGCTTATCTATCTACCAATATAAATCACGTTTAGGCGGCAGCAAAGGACTTAAACGGATATGGAATGCCCTATCATTGAAAATATTTCATCCAGACATACTAGTTGAGATTTTTGCACATATTTTTGGATTCAATATCAATAGCCGAACCTTCAACATACTTGTTTATTTTCAACAACGACAAGGCGACAATAACGTCAGCTACGATGGAAGCACATTAAATATTGACTGGAATGTCACCAACCAAGAAATTGAAATTTATAATCAAATTCTTAAAAAACTGGATCTCAAATTGTTAGAAATTTCGCAGGAAACCAATATTCAACAGCCTATAACTAATCAATGGCTACGATCCGGAGCTCACCACTCTGGAACAGTTTCACTAGGAAAGCACGAGGACTGCCTTCTTAACCAAGACTTAAAACTCAAGTGTAGCGATAATGCATATGTTTGTGATGGGTCAGTTATTCAAGAGCACTCTTACGCTAATACCGGACTTACTATAGGGCAGCTCGCCTTGAGACTAGCAAACAAACTACTTCAAGATTAATAGAAGAGCAGTTCAGTAGTAGAACTCCAGTCGACTGAAATACAACAGAGACAAAAAAGGGTAAATGAATGATAACAGTTTTAACTTGCGGGACTTTTGATTTATTTCACATTGGCCATGTTCGCATCCTAAAGCGTGCTGCGGCGTTAGGTCAACGACTAATAGTTGGCGTATCAAGTGATGAACTCAACATATCCAAAAAGAACAAATATCCTATCTACAGTCTAGAGCAAAGAATGGAAATTCTCTCATCATTGAAATTCGTGGATGAGGTTTTTATTGAAGAAAGTCTAGAGAAAAAAGAGGAATACATAAAAACCTACAATGCGGATATCTTTGTAATAGGAGATGATTGGGAAGGTGAATTTGATTACCTATCTAATTGTTGTCAAGTCCACTACCTAGAAAGAACCCCTTCTGTTTCAACTACTGAATTAATCGAGATCATCAGGTCTGTAGACTGAAACGTAAGCCTCGGTAAATTACACATTAACAATTAGCTCAATACATATCAAAATATACTTTACTATGTGTTGAGCTAATTAACTTGCACTTCATTAACCGTCTAATTTCCTGATGTTATTACTGTCGAAGTAAGCCCATTAGGAGGGTTTGGTAAGCTCTTGCTCATACTCGTTGCTGATTCCAACAAAACATCAAAACCACAAGCTTCACCTGAGACAGATACTCTCCATAAAGTATTCGCACTTTCTCCAGCAAGGTCCTGCCAAGACTCCACTGTAATCAAAGGATTAATAGGCGCACTAATAGTAGCAACCAAATCACCAGCAATAATTTTATTAGAGGAAATTGTCGGCTTCACAGGAACATTCAATTGCCAAAAAGAGTTTACGTCGGAAGATGTCTCACATACATCTTTTATGTGAAGACTACGTCCATCAAAAGTTAAGTTGCGCTGCCACTCCTGTACATTATTATTATCATAAAGATTTGAGAGCCCCATTGCCAAGGAGCTGGTCTTAGCTGACACCGAGGGAGTAATAGTCGGTAATGCTTCTTTATTTTGAGAAATCAAGTTGCCGCTTTTCTCAAACCTGAGAATATTATGTCGATCCGTAGCCTGCTTAATTCCGTTACTACCCACATTCCCCGTCACGGTAAGAAAACCTTCTTGATACAACATAAAGCCCCCCTGCTCTTGATGCGCATGGGACTCATCAGCCCTACCTGCAACCGCAGCAAACCACAGAGCATTTTTATTCCAAGATTCCCTTGCAAAAAACTGCCCTAAACCCTCAGCAAAATATGTTAAATTTTCCGGCATTTGAGAAGTTCCACCAGTATCATAAACAAAGTCTCGAGACATTCTCTGCCAAGGCGATTCAGAGATACTATCTAGCCACCATCGCCCTCTCATAGCCTCTTCAGTATTTTCAACTAAGGGAATTGCAGCCGAAACTAGCTGCGCGTGATAGTAATATAAACGAGGAATAGATGTTCTTGCCTGATCACCAAATGGTGCATAATATTCAAAGTCAGGCGTCGTAGCGTGGATCCAGTAATCGATACTATCCTTTGTATGAGAGCGTCCCTCATCTAACTGCTCTCCTGTACTATTGTACCAATAATGATATAACCTAAATAGCCCCCTATGAGAGACACCATACCCAGTACCTTCAACACTCCCCCCACCCGTAAGAGCCGACATAGCAACATTTAGGGAAGGGAATTTCTCATTTCGTAACATATCTAGAAGATCTTGATCATTAGATGCTAACGCCCACATAGCGGTAGCCAACAAGAAACTATAATAGTAGTTATTATCAGGGTTTGATGTCGCCCAACCACTCCACGTAATAGAATTCCCGCCCCATTCAGCTGCAGAGTGATTCCATACATTATAAATAGCTTGATCTAAGTACTTAGACCACCGTAACCTCTGCTCTTCTGAAAGCAGTGCATGACCCAAAGAATAAGCTAAAGATACAGTTTCAGCCAAGTCACCAATGTGTAAATATGAATCATTTGCAATTTTGGGACGCGACCCTGATGCTATTTTAGCCTCTTCATCCGCAACAAAGCTATCTACCATATCAATAGCGTGAACAAGATATTTTTCTTCTTTTGTTATGTAATATACGTATATAGTATCCGTTGCAGAAAACCCATAACCAGCATTGCCACTCAAAGCTTGGTCAACCCAACGCTTTAGTTCAACATACCCTTCAGAAGATTTATTGATGTTATCTAAGTGGGATAGCGAAATATCGGCATTAACATGAGCAAATGGACTCAACGCTAGGAACAATATACATGTAACCACAATACGCTTGAACAAAGGTACTTTATTTTCCACATCATAAAACATGACATTACTCCTTTTAAACACCGAGTGAGAGAACACCCCCAACGGACTTAAATTCTTAAAGACACTAAGGCCAAGCCTACCTTCGAACAGTAATTGGCTGCTCATGCCAGGCTGAAAACCACAACCTTGACTATAAACTTAGTACAAATATCACACTAAATATAGAGTGCTGATACGTCAATAGTACACCCTCAATAAAACCTTAGGTAGCTATACCTCTACATCTTACAATTAATAACACAATAAAACGTATCGTAATAATGATGACACAACTTAGAGGCTGCCAACGTTGTCGTAACTCACAACAGAATAACATCACTAGAGATCAAGAACATTCGCCACAGTACTAAGAACTGCCTTAGAACGACTCTCCCATGTTTCATCTTTCACACTCGCAATACGCTTTACCGGAGCCCCCTTGTCCTTTTCTGCAATGGCTTCTTCTACATAGCGCTCGAATTCCTCATAACTACTCGCAATAGCAACAACATCTGAGTAGTGGTGAGCCTGAGGGAAGTCAACAGAAACAACAGGCTTACCCGTTGCCAGATATTCTCTTAACTTAATAGGGTTCGAGTTTATAACTTGTTGATTTAACTTATAAGGTAAAATCGCAACATCAAACACCTTGGCATACTGAGGTAACTCACTAAAATGCCGCTGCCCCAAGAAATGCACATTTGGCATTCCATCACAAGGGTTGTCCTTTACTGCAACAAAACCGACAAATATAAAATTCCACTCAGGTTTTCGCTCTGCGATAAACTTCACCAAGTCTAAATCGATCCACTCTTCGATTAATCCCCAGAAACCGATAACCGGTTTAGCTATACCCGCTACTCCAGACGGTGACTGAAGTTTTTGATTAGTATAAACCTGGTTAAAATGCTCAAAATCTACCCCGTGAGGGCTCACAAAAACATTTTTATTTAATTGTTTCTTTTTTTCTAACAAGGTGTCAGAAGCAACAAAAACAACATCACTAGTCATAGATAACTCGTTATCCATTCGCGTAATAGCACCAACATCCACTCCTGGCAAGGCACTATAATCATCGATACAATAATAGATAACACCTTTAGACTTCAGTCGTGTCGCTAACGGTGACAAGTGAGGAACTAAAAACCAAAGAAGTGGCTTTTTCACTCGGAGTATAGTCATAACAAACGATATAATTGTAGGCACAAAATACGAATTAATTATTCTTACCAAACGATAACGATGCAAAGGTATTTGTATCAAAGTAAAAACATACATATTTTCCCTAATTTTTCTAGGCCCCCGTAAAAACTTCCCTATTTTAACCAAGAGTTTCTTTAGGTCTCTACCAGAGCCTTTTGGCGCTCTTAGGCCTGGACACTCAACATAGATGACTCGGTGAGACTTAGATAGCTGCTCCGCCATATGGTGACTACTGGTTTTATTTTCAGCGTCCCAGTCATTTCCAAAATATATAATATCCATTTAAGTCACCTATCAGTCCTAACCCAAGATCCAGAACTACTTTCGGAAAAAGTTTTATAAAATGCTATGAGAAATGCCGCATTTAAAATCATAATATATGCAGGAAGCCGAAGTAATTTTGGTATTTTATCGCGGTCTTTAGCTTTAAATACAAACCATGAAACCGCATACAGCATAAGATGAGGAAGTAATAAAACTAAATAAAGTCCTGAATCTTTTGCTAACGCAAAATTTGCAAGAAGAGCGACAATGAACAAGTGGGGGGCAAACCAACGAAGAACTTTATGTGACATATAGGTAAAAAAGTACCTACCTTTTAGCGGACTTAGAAATTTCCAAAGCCTGAAAAATGCTTGGTAATTTCCTTTTCCTATTCTAACCCGCCTCATAAACTCACCATACTCATCAGGCGCAGTTTCTTCACTAGCTTTCGCTTCTGGCTCATAAACGACGCGATAACCCGAATCCGCTACTTTCATTACAATATAAAAGTCGTCCACGATTGTATTTGCAGGTATAGGCTCATACAAATTTCTTCGAATTGCATAATTAGCACCATTTGCCCCTAGCAGCCCTCCGATAATACCTTCTTGCATCTTCATGAAGCGCTCTATTCTCCAATATAGTGAGTCAGAGTTTTTCCCTGTAGACGGCTCTAGCAAATCCAGTTCACCACATATCACACCAACACTGGGCTCTTGAAAATGCTTAACAAGGCTACGAATATTATCAGAACGAAACTCTGTATTTGCATCACTAAAGACAATAATTTCTTCTGTAACTCGACCAACCAAATCGTTCAATACAGATGCTTTCCCCCTATTCTCTTCAAAATCAAGCACACACAAACGCTCATCTGATATATCCGAAATATTACTATATGTTTGATCTGAGCAACCATCTAAACCAATATAAATCTTTAACTTTTCTTTTGGATAATTCAACTCTAGAAGATTTTTCACTCTATCTCGAATATGAAGCTCTTCATTGTAAGCTGAGATAACAATACCAACCGAAGGCAGTTGTCCATATTCAAAAGGAACTACTTTTTTAGCATCATATCGATTTGATACGAAGTAAGGCGCCGCTAATAAACAAAGAGGATATAAAAAGTAGGTATAACAAATTAGGAATACTGGAAGCCAAAAGGCAATCAAAGAGGCACTATTCATTTGCTACCAGCCCTCATTTTATACCAATAATCTCTATAATCATTTGGATTGCCTGATTTTCCATCTCTTGCAGCCTTTATAATATTATAAACCTCCCTAGCATTTACATAATGCAAAACATAGCTTTCTCCATCATTATACTTTGCCTCAAGATAACTAAACATCTTGTCTACAGGCTCTCCGAGCAAGGTATCGATTGAGTCATCCTGAGTACCATGAGTGTGGATCTTTATGAAAACCCATTCAGGTCGACCTTTAACATGTATTTTTTGATCTACCCAAAGATCTACCCTATCTTCACTCGGGGGAAAACTATCTCTAATATCGGAATTCTCAATTGTTGGTAATATTTTCTTCTTTCTATTCTTCCAGTCCAGAGACAAGGGCCCTTGAACGATCATCAAATCTCCATCCAATTCTTTTCCGACCTTAACGATATCACCTTTGTCATGCGACTTAGGCTTTTCCAGGTCATCGTGAGCCATATAAATCGAGTTAATTGTACTTGTCTGAGTAGGGCCCGGAGCAGACGGTAAAGTCATATCAACATAACAACCTAACTCATTCAGAATTTTCAGCTCATCATTGATACCACAATGCATTCCTTCCGGATGGCTATTATCCAAAGCCCAGTTGCCATGAATAAAAGCAAAGCCTACATTGCCATCAGGGTCAAAGGACAATGAGTTATGATCCTCTACGAGAACAGATTTAAAACCTTCTATTGTTTGACGCAAATTCTCTGGCGTATCATCATGGTGATGTAAATGCACCTCTATCTCTCCATACCCCATTTCACATAGGCTCTGAATCTTATCGAGGTGCTCTTTTCGATATTCCTCTATAGGGTAAAAAAAAGTATGTTGAGGGTAATTGCCATCAGCATCTTTGTGCTTACCAGCAACCAGAGGATAATCATTAAGCCAACGATCTACTCTAACCCTTTCAATATCAATGGATTTAGGTGAATTCCATTGTGGTTCAAAGTGGTCCACAAAACAGAACATCAAATGAACTGGACCTTCAGCCTTTTCCTCCTTTCGAAATAGCTGCTTAATATAGCTAACTATCCAAATATTAAGATTTTTTTTATTTAAGATAAACAAAAATGCTATGAACAGCGATAGTAAAAAACTGCAAACAAGTAATATCCAGATCATTAAATCCTCACTAACAAAAATTATATTAAAGCATCGTATTTAGCGGCAAATATCAAATGTATACCCTTCATTTGCCCACTTATTCAAAAGCACTTCCAAAGCATTCCTTGTATCAAGGTTATCATCATGAAACAAAATAATATCTCCGGGATGAACTGGTTCAACGTCAAACCTATTAATAATTTCTTGAACTCCTTGTTTTTGATAATCCTTACTATCGTATGACCAATGTACAATTTTCAATTGTTGAGACTTAGCCGCTCGAATTGCTCGAAAGTTCAATACTCCCCATGGAGCTCTAAACACCTTATTGCGTGTCGGTGCAAATTGATCTAATGCAGACTCACACTCAGATAGCTCTGCTTTGGCAGTATTGTAAGGTTTATTGAGCCAACCTTTATGATGAGATGAGGTATGATTGCCAACTAGATGCCCTTCACCTACAATTTCCCCAACTATCTCTGGATACTTCAGAACCTGATTTCCAACCATAAAAAAAGTCGCGTTAGCATTATATTTCTTCAACACTTCCAAGATCGGGGGAGTAAAGTTCGGATCAGGTCCATCATCAAACGTGATATACAGTACCTTTTCATCAATATCCTCTTTGTAGATAATTTCGACCCCATAAAAGCGACTTAAAAGAGCAACAAGAACCTTATATATACGTACTAGTTTATTTCGTATCGCTGACATAGCTACACACACCTTGGCAGAATATTCAATTCACACTATCCTTTAGCACATCTCTATATTCAACCTCAACGAAGTTGGCACAGACAACTTTACTTTTTACGTTGGAATAACATAGGACTTTAGAGTTAGAGTTAAACTTATGACTTAAATATAATTTTTTATTTACAAGCATAAGCACAGTATCTGCAATTTTAAAAATACAGCGCCAAATAAATATAGGAATATAAATTGGGAAGACCTTCCTCATAGAAAACTCATTATACGCTTTAATATAAGTTCTAACTATCGGTTGCTCAGAGTCAACTGCATTTACAATACCTACTCCACGGACATCATCCTTAAGCACTAAACCACTAATTAATTTCGATAGATTTTCAACAGAATTAAGCCCTAAATACCTACCCCCCATGCCAAATACCAACACAGCCCTACCAAGCACGACCCCAGAATTTCGCAGACAAGCATTAACTCCATCTCCGTACACTAAGCCCGGTCGAATGATTACGACTTCAACCTCAGAATGCTCCGCCGCAAACTGTTCAACCATACGCTCAGCTTCAACTTTAGCCCTTGTATAATGCCCTCTCATTACCGGTTGCGCTTCTAATCGAGAACTTTCATCAACAAGATCCCCATCACCAAAAGCACTATAATCCAGCACCCCTAATGAACTCACATAGATAAGACGCCCCGTACCATTTTCCAAAATAGAGTTAAGCAGGTTTTGCGTCCCCATTACTGTAGTTTCGAAAAAATCCCCCCAAGCCCCACTCATCGCAGCAGCACAATGGATTACTGCCTTTATTCCTATTAAGGCTGCATTTAGGTCATTCTGACACTTAACATCGCCGTAGCGAAGCTCCACACTTTCAGGGACTCTCGACGCAGAAGCTGCAGACCGACAAAGAGCACTCGGTTTGACGCCAACAGCCAACAGTTGACTTAAAACATTGCTTCCAATAAATCCTGACCCACCAGTAACAAGTATGCCCTGCTCTCTATAACACTCATTTTCAAGAGAAGCCCCCATCTGAATCAACCTTTTACCATATTATTAAAAATAATTTACAAGTCACATTAGCACCGTAGACAAACTAAATATAAGCGTACGAATATAAAACCACCAGAATATAGCGTTGAGACTATGTTAACCCACGTTCAATTAAGCGTTCATATATCTGCAAATAATTGCCTGCCGACTCTTCCCAGCTCCTGAAACAAGCTGAAGACATCACTTCATCCCTGGACCAAGAACGCCCCATCATAGATTCAATCGACATAGCCAAGCTCTCAATATCTCCAGCATCTACTAAATAACCATTGAATTCATTTACAAGTTCAGGAACACCACCTACAGCGCTTGCCGTAACAGGCAAGCCTGACGCCAATGCCTCTATGAGAGCATTTGGCATACCTTCAGCCTTACTTGGTAAACAAAAACCATCCACAGCGGCATACCATAACTGTAATTTAGAGTGGGGCTGCTCGCCGACTAGTATAACATTTTCACTCAAGCTATTGTCTTCTATATATTTTTCAATCCATACCTTTAAGGAACCACTACCAACAATTACTAACTTAAATGTCAGCGCCCCCTTTGCCTTTAGTGACTGTATAGCCGGCAAGAGAAACGTCAAGCCCTTAACATCATGAAGCCTACCTACGAAAAGCATATGCTTAACACACTTATCTAAAGACAGGCACTTCTTAGCCTCAAACTGACACAAACCATTAGCCGAAAACCTCTCCAAATCGACACCATTTGGCGTATGATATACACGCTCTCTGGATACCCCCAACTCAACAAGTGAGTCAACCAATGCGAGGCTTTTACCACTTACCCCTCCGGCTGACGAAAGATGCTTACTAATTTGATACCTATATAGAAAATTATTTCTATATTCGTTTATATCGGTTCCCAAAGCGGTCACAAGTACAGGAACACCTAAATTTCTGCCAATAATTTCAGCAGCCACACCATCAGGAAATGCAAAGTGCGCATTAATAACATCAATAGGCCGTTCCTTATGAATATTGCCAATCAATTTTAGTAAAGAGTACGACTGCAGATAAGCCTGGAAAGGGCGAGTTACTACTGGCAAGTGAAAAAAGCTCGATATATAAACAGAAGCTCCAGCATATTCCCACTTAATAGAGTGGCCTACAGCATCAGCACATACCTCATCACTAAAGCCGATTGACTTCCATGGGTACGTGGGCATAGGCACCACAACTGTTACATCTATTTTTTTGGCTAAAGCTTCCACTAACTGCGCGGTGAACAAACCATCAGTTAAGGATCCGGGGGTTGGAAACTGTCGAGTGTAAATTAGTATATGTTTCATTCAATTTAAACCTAAATAACACTCTTTATAAGCGCCTAACATAGCAGTGTCACTAAACTCGGATAAAACAAATTCCCGTCCAGCACGCCCCAACGCCCGCCTCAACTGTCCATCCTGCATTCTATTCATCGCACCTAAGAATGATTGAATATTTTGTGGCTGTACTAACAACCCGTTGGCATTATTCTCAACTAATTCAACATTACCACCCACACTGGTTGCTAAAACTGGAAGGCCCGCACTCATTGCCTCCAGCAAACTTATCGACATTCCCTCACTTAATGATGACATGCAATAAACATCAAAAGCACTTAACCACTGAACGACATCATGACGCTCACCCATTATAAAAACTACTGACTCCAATCCCAGGCTTGAAATTAATTTATTAAGCTCACCTCGAAGCCTGCCATCACCAATTATAACCAAACAAGAGTTATATCCTTGTCCAACATCATCAAGATGCTTGGAAAAAGAATGAATTAAAGTAGCATGATCCTTAACTTCAACCAAGCGGCCAACTGCTCCATATACAACCATGTCACTACCAACACCGAGTTCCTTTCTCTTTTCCAATCGAGACTGCTCGCTAAAAGCAAATTTCCGAACATTAATACCATTCTGAATTACTCTCACTTGGGAAGGAGCTATACTAGCCTTATTGATCATTAACTGCCTAACATCTTCCGATACAGCAATCACACTCTTTGTTAAATGGCTGAGTATTCTTTCAATAAAGAATCTTCGGAATTTCTCCCCCCTGACCAATGAATGCTCTGTATGCACAGTGACAAGCCCCGGACAAGCTAAAGCCGCAATGGAAACATAAAACCAAGTATTGAAATTATTAGTGTGAACAATTTCAACTCCGCTTTTTTTAAACAGTTTTATCAACCTATAGATCAATAACGTATCGATACCTTCTTTTTTATCCAAGGAGAATACCGGCACACCTTGCTCTTCAATCACCCTTTCAAGTCCACCACCAGCCTCAAAAACGGCAACCTGAATTGAGAACTCACCCTTAAACCTGTTGACAAACTCAACGATCATTCTCTCAATCCCACCCATTGCGAGAGAATAATTAACATACATTAGTCGTTTTTTTTCGCTCATAGTATCAACAACATATAAAAAGAATAAACCATAACCCACGCCCTAAATTTAAATACTCTTTTTTCTAAAAACTCTCAACAACAAGGTTATGTCAGACCTGCCGAACATCATCATAACACCACCAAATGCCGCGGCACCTACCAACACCTTGATAACCAAGCGCCAAAGATCACTTACATTCACAAACAATACAGCCGATAGTTGCAAGCAAATGTACATAAAAACAGATGCTATAATTGGGAGCATCATCCCTCTCAAAAATTCTTTCATGGGGTAATTAATGTATTTCAGCGAACGCCTAACGTTAATCAAATACACTACTGGATAAACAAGAGACCAAACCAAACAAAGTTCAGTTACCCCCAAACTCGCTCCCCAAAAAAAGAAAGGACACATAACGATGACTAACGTTAAGCTATTTATAAGCGCAATCTTTATTTTTCCAATACCAATCAGCGCTGGCTGAAGAAGCTCATAAGACGCCCTTAGAGGTAATATTAATGTCAATACCTGAAGAGGAAATATTGCATCCGTCCATTTACTCCCCAAAAATACATTCACCAATTCTGGACTAATCGCACTCACCCCAAAAAAAATCGGTGCCGTAGTCAAGATAACTATTTTATTAGCCGTGCAGGCATACTGACCTATTCTGTCATATTCACCTGAAGCACTGAGCCTTGAGTATGCAGGAAATGCAACCTCTCTTAACACTGGCATCAGTTTACTCAATGGAATCATTGCCAACTGTAATGCTACAGCATAGTAGCCAAGAGTATCAGCTTCCCAAAACTTACCTGCAATAAACACGTCAAATTTAGCAAACAAAAACCACAGCAATGTTGTTACTGTGGAGTATCCACCAAAGGCAATAAATGACTTCGAATGTTTTATGCTAAATATAGGTAAAAACAGAACGGGCTCTTTAATTAATAACAACACAGTTTTCACAAAAAGCTCTGTCAAATAACCATACACCAAACTCCAAACCCCATAACCTAAATAGGCCAGAACTAAGGTCGTTACCGATGAAGCTATAGCAGAAACCATCTGAATAATGGCAACCGTCTTAAACTTCATTTTTCTATTCAGTAACGATAAAGGTAACGCTTCTAGTGCCCCTAAAAACAACCCAACAGTCATAACCAACAAGATATCCTTTATCTTATCGTTATTATAAAAACTGGCGATTTCACCTGAAAATAATATAACTAAACTGCAAAAAACTATATTCACAAAGACTATAAGGCTGAACAGCTCCCTTAATTGACGCTTATTGTAGTCTTTCGCTTGAACGATCGATTTTGCAAAACCATTAGTGCTCAATAGCACTATAAATGAGAACACCACATCAGATAGCGCCATCACAGCGTAATCTTCAGGTGACAAAATTCTAATCACAATGAAGGTGATCGTCCAACGTACAAGCTGACCTATCAGCTTCCCAAGCCCCATCCATTTAACACCTGAATGAACAGAAGATTTTATATCCATTATTTTTTCACCTTAAATACCACCACATAGCCTCGCAAATTAAACAAGTATTTTCACAGCAACATAAACGATGAGTAAACTTCCCGCAAAAGCATACCAAACTAACTTAGAGTACTTTCCATAGTTAAAATCACTAGGTTCTGAAGTAATTTTCTCGAACCTATAGTGACTCGCCAAACACATCCCACAAAATAAATAGAATATAGGAGAGTATGACCGACTTAAAAAACAAGCGGTAATCATGAAACCTATAATTGAAAACGAAAACGCTTTTGCAATAAGTGACTCTTCTTTTACTGTAGATATACTCGTCTCACTGTTATCACCCCAGATCCTGTATACACTCATCCAAGTATATACAATAAAGGTCACCCACAGAAAATAGCCTAACAGGCCTAATTCGGACCACACTAGAACAAAAGAGTTATGCGCAGTAAGACCGTGCTCTTCAACAAACTGCCCCATCCCTACACCAAAGAGAGGGTTATGAAATAACATTTGAAATCCCTCATACCATGCATTAAGCCTACCAGCTGCAGAAGCCTCTTCAGAATCAATAGTTCTGAACATGCTCATAACCACATAGGCAATAGGTAATACAGCGCCTCCGGCAATTAAAGTTAGCTTTACCCCAAAGCGCTTATAAAACCAACTAAAAATCAAACCAAACAAGCCAAGAAGAGCCCCTCGGGAGTTGGTAAGGTACACTCCGTACACGATATAAAAAAGTGCTCCCAAATACACGTACCTAAAAACGGTTTTCCCCAATGAAAACATTGCAATAACCAAGGGTATAGTCATAACCAAAAACATACCGAGATCATTTGGGTCATTAAAAATCCCTAGGTAAGTAATTCGTGTACCTTGGGACAGCTCAGCGCCACTCCAACCGATTCCATTATCAGAAACCTTTTGGGAAATCCCATTATTTACCATAATAAGGGCAGCAATGATCAAAAAAATTATGACAATTTTCTGTTTCAATAATGTGTTTATAGTATTAGAAACAAGAATAAAAGGTATCAAAAGAGCAGTTATAAAATACTGCGCTGATATTATGCCCCCTCCCAACCATCGGTTAAAGATACTCGACAAGATAACAACGCAAACAATAAAGAAAAGAGATAATGTTTGTGGTGAGTCAAATCGTTTATTTTTTTCCGCAAGCATAAAAATAAATGAGGAAATAAGTGTTATTTTTACTAGGGGCAAACCATAAAGAGGTTGAAAAAACTCCTGGGGACGAATAAAAATACAAACAAAATAAAGAAGTAAAAAAATGAAAGACATAGTTAATGTCAGCTTGCTTCGAAATTTGGTACACAAAGTGAAGGGATCACTAATTGCCCAACAAACCAGCCAAAATCAGTATATGACTCTACGTGTAATCGCATTATTTGATATTCATCGAGTCGCCCATTGATATTCACACCGGGCCGGTAGGAGCACCCCACTTTATACTCCAAACTCTTAACCACATCAATAACCTTATCGCTATAACAGTCCCTACCACCCACTGGATAAGCAATAGTTTTACATGGGCTAGACAACATCGCCTCTAAAACATTCTTAGACTCACTTAGCTCTTCATAAAGAGCTGATTCATCTAGTCTCGATAGCACAGGGTGAGTAGCTGTATGTGAACCAAACTCAATACCATACTCATGCATTTCCTTAACCATCTCCCACGTAACCATTCGAGACTGCTCTAACTCTTGAGTTGATGGTTTTTCCAATTGCTCCAATAAACGATCCATTAGTATCAGCCTTTCCCTGTCTTCAACTGATTTAAACAAAACTAACAGTTTATTAATCAATCGCCGCGCTCCCTCACCCTCTTCAATGTTTTCCACGAAGAGCAATGGGGATAAATCTAAAGATCGCCCTTTACCCTTCTTCACCGCATAAGCAATATATTCTGGCCAAAGAGTTTCCCTCGTCCCTACCAAGCCTGTGGTCAAAAAAAATGTGGCTGAAACCCCATATTTTTTCAGTATGGGAAAAACATTAAAATATAAGTCATCAAATCCATCATCAAATGTAATCGCCACTATATTACGATTATCATTCCTAGAGAATTGGCTCACTGCCTCAGACAGGACTTTCACATCAAAGTGCTTAGCCAGATAAGCAACTTGCCGATCAAACTCAGCGGTACTAACGCTAATCAAATCCTCATCAAACAAATATTGCTTTTCGTCTTGATCAAGCACTCTATGATAAGCAAGAACCTTTAAGGAGGGCTTCCTCCCCCCAAAAAACCGAATAATCGATGCTAAGCCTGTTATTGTAATAATCACACCGAGCAAGCGTTTTTTTGAAAAAAAATTTTTTTTATTAAGCATAATCACTCACTTTTCTACGGACTTCAACAGCACTATTTATGAAAAGGTATTTAGACTATCAATACAAGCTACGGCACAACCTCAAAAACATCAGTTTAGCCAACAAGTTTCTTCTATCATCTCATTCAAGCCCTCAAATCAAACCTACAAAGCTCACAAACTTAATCTTAAAAAACTATCAGACATAAACCAATTTCCAACTAAAACAATATCCACCGCAGACCTATTCCAATAGCTATTTCTTCATAGTCACGCACAGAATATTGAGAGTTTCTCCTAGATGCAAACTTTATAAAGCTGGAAGTAGCAAACCCCTCGGAAAAAATATAGTCAGCATCTATGAGGTAATTTGATTGATAATCTTTACCTATACTGAACGACCCTAAATAATTATTTTCTTCAAATTCATAAACTGCGCCAAGCGTTAACTCTTGCGTCACCCGTTTACTTAGATTAAAACTAAACCCTTTAGTCTTTTCATCGGAATCGAGAACTCGATAATCATCATAACTCCAAGCTAAGCCCAATGAATATTCATAGTTTCCGAATTTGCGATTAACCTCTATTGATGCTTGCTTAACCTTAACAATATCAGTCCCTTGAAGATTAATGTTCTGCCCTGAATCATCAGGCCCAAATTCAAAACCAATAGAGGTATCAGAGATATCCTCAAGATACATCAGTGACACATCATGCCACCAAAACTGCTGTCTATTTAACTTAACTGAAAAGTAATTACCATCGGTATCATCACTCAACTTAGACATATATTGAGATCGACCAATATTCAACTCCATACTACCATTTACAAATTTACGATTAAGCCCCAACACCAACTCTGCACGATCAAATTTTTCTTCTCCATCAGCTTCAAGTAAAACCTCATACTCCCCGTTTAGATTAACGCCAGTAATACGATTAATTTGGTGTGTTAAGGTGAGCGAAGCGTTAGCACGTTCAGTATCCGCAGCCTCTTCACCAGAGTTCTGAACACTCACGTAACTTGAAGAAAGGTTGAGGTGAGAAGTAGGAGATACTACGTAAGATATCGCTGGCCCCGAACGAAAAATATTTCTATGGCCACGATTTCCCAGAATATCGCTCCCTGTAAGATCGTCGAGAGTTTGGGTTCGAGAGAATGTGCTATGCCAACTAAGGAAGGACTCAATAACATCAATATTAAACAGACCCAATCCAGCACTTAAATTAGTTTCTCCCTCATACGTCCCTTCGTAGTAATGCTCCCTCTCAATAGTAAAACTAGCATCAGTCTGAAAGGTTTTTCTGATCTCTACAATACTGCTATCAAGCCTTAGGACGTGAGTTGAATCGCTAACCTTGTCATCAGAAACCAAATTAACATTATTGCTAGACTCAACATCTGAAGACAAAACAACGCTAAACTCTACAGCAAGCAAATTACCACAGAAGCAAAATAATGTAAGCACCCCTATACGAAATAGAATAGTCATATTTACTCTAATTATTGTACACAAGACCAGCAAGTTTATCCTTACCAATAACATTAATTGCAGTCTCTATCTGATCCATTGTAGCACCACCATGAGGGACAACGAGAACAACCATATCAGCAATTTCTGTCAGAATCCGAGCCTCTGAAGAATCAGTCACTGGAGGCGAATCAATAAAGATATATCTATCTATATAGCGTGAGCGGATTTCATTGATAAAATGTTGCATTTTTTCCGAGGAAAAATACTCAGCAGCACCTTCCCTGTTATCACCAATAGGAACTACACGTAAACGAGGAACACCTGTTGCATAGACAACATCCTTAATATCTAAACCCACACGACTGAGGTAGTCAGTAATACCAACACCTGATTCCCCAATAATAAGTTGATCAAGACTTGGTGCATATAGGTTCGCATCTATTAACAAGCTTGTTTTAGTTTTATCCAAAGCAAACACACTTGCCATATTAGTCGCAACGTAGCTCGTTCCACCACCATGACAAATAGAAGTTATCATACACACAAAGTTCTTCTTATGATTCCTTCTTAATAGCTGTGTCCGCAACTCTCTAAATATGTTTAAAGTTTGAACGTTGGTTTTCTGACCATTAATTAGCTTAAGTCTCTCCAACTCTTTTGCAGAGAACTGGTCTACTTCACCCATTCTGTCTATTTCGGAGTTACTTCCACTATGAACAGCCTGAAGAGCCGTCACACTCGGAGGCTCATTTTTTAAATTATCTGTCATTTAAATCATTCCCAACCTAGCAGCGAAAGCTAAGCCTATATAAGCAGCCATAATCAATACTGATAAGACCATGCACATGATCATATCCATACGCACCATTCGCTTAGTAAATGAGGTTTTTATATGCGGGATCGTGGCCAAAATGGCTACATCTAATTCTTGTAAGCGCTCAGGAAAGCGTATACGTTGATCAACTAAGACAAACCCCACGACCAAACCAACAACTACTAATAAACCTACAATCGGCCCCAATAAAACAAAATGTAAAAAACGCAAGCCTACTGGATTTAGAGGTGGTAATGCAGGCTCCTGAACGCGATAGGTTACACCCTGCCCTTCTATATTCAGAGTCATAGATAAGCGAGCTTTTTCCTTTCGTTCCAACATATCTTCATAAATACGTTTAGTGACTGTATAATCACGCGTTAATTCAGATTCTTCAGCACCTCGTTCCGCAATTCGCTTACGACGTTCAAACTCCTTTCCCATCAAGCCCTGTAATGCGCTCAAACGTTTCACCTTCGACTGCATACCCGTCTGAGCAATAGATAAACGACTCCTTAACTCCTGATATAAAGGATTTAACACTGTATCTTTATCTACTTGCTTATTCGGCCCAACCTTTTTGTTGTTTTCCTCAGCATCCCGAATAGCATTTCTTATATCTTCAATCTGGTAAGTCAGACTGACCACATCAGGATAGTCTTCAGTATAAGTGAGCAACAAATTATTTCTAGTAGTCTCCAGTGCCCCCAGACGCTCACCATAAACATCAGCTTTATGCTTCTGCGATGAATACTCCGATTCATTCGTCAATTGCGTTTTAATAGCCCCAACTGCGGTATTATCCTCATCAATACTAATCTTCAGTTCTTCAATTTGAGAACGAATACGGCTAATGCTGGCGTCCACATCACCGTCACGTCCATCAAAGTTCAGAGATCGAAAGTCTTTTAAACGCTCCTCGGCAAGCAACAGCTGATCCTTATATTGCTTTACCTGATTATCAATAAACAAAAAAGCTTCTCGACTTTCAGCGCGCTGCTCATCAGTACTGGCACGAATAAATACATCAACCACTTCATTAATAACTCTATATGAATCCTCAGATGTGGAGTCTGAATAAGCTATTTTAATATGACCAGCACCTATTCCTTTAATAGAAACTTTTGCACGCAATTCATTAATCGCCAACCCTAATTCCGCTGCAGATTCAAAGCCATCTGGACCATAAAGATTATCAATAACAGTTTTAAGTATACGAGGGGATTGAATTGTATCTCGCACAACCTTAGTATGATTTTGAACTTTTGACTGAGCCGCCTGTTTATCAAGCAGCGGTTTAAGAATATTCTGATTATCCGCAAAAATAGTCGCTGAGGTCTGAAATTTGGACGGCCAGAACAAGCCTACAATAAGCACTGTAAAGCTAATAACTGTAAAACCAAACAAACATAATAATTTTCTCTGCCATATTTCACGAAAAATGACATTAACATAACGAACCAGCAGCGCAAAATCCATACTCGTCTAGAAGCCTCTCTCTGGAACGGTGATAATATCCTGAGGATAAAGCGTATAATTGGAATCCAATATTCCTTTCTCCAGAATATCGTTCAAGAATATAGGATAAACCTTAGCCCCCTCTTGCGTTTGACGATAAAGCTTTGAATCATCTGCATCGGCGAAAACCGTAACCCCTCCAGCTTCCAGCACTACATCCAGCACGGTAATACCTTTACGATAAGGGATTGAACGCTGCGCAGTAACTGCCCCCGTTACTCGTATACGATGAATAAAGTCGGCACTAGTTGGGTTAGTCACAATAACTGTTACTTTGGGGTTTCTTATATAGCTATTCAGTTTCTCCTCAATCATTTTGGACAAAGCAACAGCAGAAATACCATCTACTTTGATATCACCCGCGAGAGGCACAGAGATCTTACCATCGGGTCGTACCAAAACCGACACTGACAAGTCAGGATTACGCCAAACATTCACCGAGATCGCATCACCAATACCCAGCAAATACTCTTCAACAATACCAATACTTGACTCAACAGGCTGTTCCGTTACTGTATTTGTCGTGCTACAGGCCGCCAAAATAAGTGAGCCAACAATAATTAATAATTTAAACCTCATATTCATCTCTATCCATCTTTGTCAGATTATTTTTCAGATTTGAAGACTCAAGTAAACCAAAACCTTAACTTGAACTATAGACTAATGCACGCCCTTCCCGAGCAATACAACCTCTACTGTTTGTATAACAATAAGTACATCCATAAAAAAGCTGTGATTTTTCACATAATATAGATCGTATTTTAACTTGTGCCGAGCATCGTCGACCGAGGCACCGTATGGGTACTTCAACTGAGCCCAACCCATTAACCCAGGCTTAACCCGGTGCCTAGCATCATAAAACGGGATAATCTCTTTCAACTCTTCTACAAATTGGGGGCGCTCCGGCCGAGGGCCAACAAAACTCATATCACCTTTAAACACATTATAGAGTTGAGGTAGCTCATCTAAACGGGTATTTCTTATAAAGGCACCGACTCGAGTCACTCGCGCATCGTTCTTTGTCGCCCAAATAGCCTTACCATCTTTTTCAGCATCCTGTGCCATACTTCGAAATTTATTGATAGAAAACTCTTTACCATTTAAGCCTACTCTCACTTGTTTATAAAGAATCGGCCCGTCGCTTTCCAACTTAACCGCTATCGCAGTGAGTAACATAAACGGCCACATAAATAAAAGGATCAGTGATGCGACACCTAGATCAAATAATCGCTTCATCACATCACGAATTTGAGAATAACTAAAACCATCAGCAAATAAAGCCCAGCCTGGTCGAAGCATCGTTAACTCAATTCTCAAGAGTTCTCTTTCAACAAAGGCAACAGGTTCCGTAACACTTATTCCTCTTAGCTTACAATCCAGCAGATCATCGATAGGAATTCTCCCACCCTCACTACTCCTACGCTCATCAGGCGCAACAACAATCTCGCTAATATTATTATCTTTAACGAATACTTCCCAGTTTGTGGGCGTCTTTAGTAATAGTTCTTCACTAACAGAAACATCATCCTGCCCACAGGGAATACAACCATACAAATTAAAACCCATCTCGGTATTTACTGGATCAATTCTTTCTATAATATGCAGGGCAGTTTTCCCTGCCCCTAAAAAAACAACATTCCGCGTCAACTGAGCTAAATCAACCACCTTATAGAAAAGCACCCTGACGATTAACACAAACACCAAAGCAAAACTGATGGCAAAAGCAAGTACACCACGCCCTAGATACATAATCGGAAAAAGATAATAAATTATAGTTAAGCTTGCGGTACCAAGAAAAAAATAACCAACAATAGTACGGAGTAACATTCCGGTTAAGCCTTCCCGAAAAATACTAGTGTAAACCCCCATAGCAAGTGAACAGCAGCTCATCACTACAGCGAAAGAAATTAGCTGTAGACCTGATGACTCTAAATAAACATATTCACCCACATCAGCCCACATATTTCTAAATTCAACACCCGCTATTACAGCCAGCATTAACAAACAAAATTCAACGGTTCCTAAAAACAGAAATTTACTATGCAAATAGTGATTTAATACTCGTACATGAGCCACGTATGATTACCTTGAATGGATTTTTTATAGCGAAAATAATTAAACAAATTAGTAGCTAAATATGATGTTTAGACACCATCAAACCTACTACGCGACAGTATAAGCCATATTATCAGGAGGGTAGAGCTAAACTTATACCTATTAATAATTTCATAATAGACTATTTTTTAAAAATATCTGCGCCATCCTTTACTAAATTTTATGCATAAAGCTTATTCGACATAAACCGAGAACCGCATTATGCAATAATCCCTACTCTTTTTTAAGACTCATTCTCGTGCAAATGGCTTTTTCTTTAAAATAACACGCGACTTAAGACTAATTTATACGAAAGGGTTATATTGAATTTATGGCAACTATTGGCACTCATTACATTTTAAGCGCGCTTGGTGGTGCCAATAACAAAGGTATCAACACCAAAACCTTACTTCAGCAAGCCCGCATTTCTGAAAAGCTATTAAAAAACCCTAAAGCCCGCTTCCATGTTGATTCTGTCGCACGCCTTTATGCCAGCATTAGCGAATCGCTAAACGATGAATTCATGGGATTTACAGAACACCCTATTAAAGTAGGGACTTTTGAGTTAATGGCAGACTGGGTAAGCCACAGCACAACTCTGGAAGAATTATTACTGAAAGGTATTCGTTTTTATAATCAAATCACCAACGAACTTCAGATGTCACTAGAGATAGAAGGTGAGCACGTTTATTTAACGACAGAGTTTCGTCGCCCTGAACTAGACTTTGAACACTTCTACATAGAATACTGGCATGTAATCTGGCATCGCTTTGCCAGCTGGTACATCGGCAAGCCTATCAAATTAATCACGGCTTACATAAATTATACACCTATTGATCAAGATGAATTTGAACTACTTTTTCGCTGCCCAACCAACCAGAAAAGTAAATTTAACCGACTAGTATTCCACCGGCACTACCTACAAGACCCTCTTATTAAAACTCAGCGCGATTTGCAACTCTTCCTAAATAGAGCACCTATCGACCTACTCACTATCCCAGGAGAAGATACCAGTTTAACGGCAAACATTAATCAATTTATTGAACCTAAAAACATCTTAAAAGAAATAATCAAACTACCCTCCAGTAAGGAAATTTCTATAAGACTCGGTATCAGCGAACAAACACTACGACGAAGACTTAGCCTTGAAGGTACAAGCTACCAACAAATTAAAAATAACTTACGCTACAATCTTGCCAACAAACTTCTTGGCAACAGAAACCTCACTATATCTGCTATTTCCAAACAGCTAAATTTCAGCGAACCGAGAGCATTTACGAGAGCTTACTTTCAATGGAGCGGACTAACCCCAAAAGAGTTTCGACAAAAGAGCAATTTAACTAAGCCCAATAATGAGCGTTAATGTCTATTACCTTAAAAAGATAATGTCTAATTAGTACCCATAAAAACACACATTTCACTTAAAATACAATACCTTAACTAAAAACAAACAATATCTTATATTTTATATACACTTCATTTTTTAGACATTTATTTATATGATGCGAACCACATTCAGTTGTACACACCCAACTTAATGAGATTATTGAAGTAAATAAGGTGCCTATTAATCATAAGAATATGATTTCTAACTAACACTTTAAAAAGACATATACTTAATCATCAATATTCTCAGCGACCTAACGAGCAAGATGCGCTATGACAACAAGCAAAACCCAGCCCCCCCAAATTACGCTTGATAACCCTTTCAACAAAAAGGACGAAGTAGACTTCAGTATCCCGGGCCAAAATAGTGAAAATCCTGGCCTTTACGAAGCAAATTTGAAAAAAGGTTACGACCTAATCCAGCGACCACGAAAAGCTGCTGGGGTTACTGCCATTACCCGTCAGCACAGCAAAAAACGCATGACGATTTGGGAACGCATATCGGTATTAACCGACGAAGAGCCTACAGTACTCTTCCAAAACTGGGGAAAAAACCTGGATGGCGCCTCTATCGTCACTGCTATCGTTAAGATTGATGGTCGTGATGTGGCGTTATATGGCCATGATTTTACCGTTCGCGCGGGCTCTATGGATGCAACTAACGGCAAAAAGCTAGCGCGCCTGATGGAGCTAGCCGGCAAACGGCGCATCCCCTTAGTTGGTTTGAATGATAGCGCAGGTGCGTATGTTCCTGCTGGTGTTGGTGGGCTGGACGGTTACTCAGAGGCCTTCACAGCTTTGCGCAAAATTAGTGGCGTAGTGCCCAGCATAATGTGCATGTTCGGCTTTAATGCTGGCGGTGGTTCTTACCTACCACGCCAAGGTAGCTTCATGATTCAGCCAAATAATACGTTTTTTGGCTTAACAGGCCCCGGTGTAGTAAAAAGCGTACTAGGTGAAGATGTAAGCCCTGATGAGTTGGGTGGCCCAAACGTTCATAGCCAAAGTGGCGTCACTGATTTTGTAGTCAAAGACGAAATTAGCGCACTCAAAAAAGTCCGTCAGCTTCTCAAATACCTGCCAAGTAATAATAGTGAAATGGCCCCCTTTCAAGCAACATCTGACCCTATAGATCGTAAAACCTGGGATATCGACATCCTATTGAAAAAAACCTTCAATAGCCCAACTGGGTTTAACACCCCCATTGATGTCACCATTATGATTCAACAACTGTGTGATCACGGTGACTTCACCGAAATACAAGAAAGTCGCGCACGAAACACCATTACAGCTTTAGGTAGAATGGGAGGGAACGTCATCGGATTTGTGGCGAATAACAGCGCTGTATCTTCTGGCCAAATTGACATCGATGCTGCCTATAAAAATGCACGCTTCATTCGTTTCTGTAACCTATACAACATCCCTATCGTGTTCATGGAAGATACAACAGGTTTTTTACCTGGGAAGGATCAAGAATCTCAGGGTATTGTTCAAGCTGGGCGGGCCATGTTGGATGCGATTATAGACCTACGCACCCCGCGTTTTTTAGTGATTATTCGTAACGCTTTTGGCGGCGCATATGCCTCTTATAACTGCTATCCGACAGGTGCTGATTTTGTTATCGCCCTACCCTCAACCCGGGCAGCAGTAATGGGGCCAGCAGGCGTAGAATTTGTCTACAAAAAAGAATTAAAAGTAATCAGAGCTGCCGTTAAAAATGGCGAACAAAGCACTGACTGGGCCTTGGCACAAGAAGCCGAATTGGCCAAACGCTATGAAGAAGAATTAATGAACCCTAATGAAGCACTTAGCCTGGGTTCAATTTCCCAAATAGCAATGCCAAGAGATCTACGAAAAATCCTGTGTGAGAACATGGCTTTTCATCTCAGACATTACACTCCGACACCACTCCAAAGCGTTCAGCGCGAATTTTATTAAGGAAAGATTAAAATGAGCAATGAATATTACCTAAACAACCCGCTAACACATCAAGACCGCCGACTAGCTCAAAACAACCAAGGTGAAGCACCCAACACTTGGGTCAAGAGTTTTGCTTGCGAACATATTCGCCCATTAATCATTTGTCGTGGCCCGATTCGTAAAGAAGCTATGGACGTGTTCACAGAGATGGGTATTAGCCAATGCGGCATTTTATTATCGGAAAAAGATAGCATTGTTTATCAAAATGCCTTGGCACCAGAATTACGACAAATAATCGACCCTAACCGTATACATCGCGTCCCCGACTATAGCGGCAACGACAAAGAAGAACGCAATGAACGAATCCAACAAATTATCCGCATTGCTAAAGAGAATGATTACAATGCCATTTTCGCCGGTTACGGTTTTATGGCCGAAGATGAAAACATGGTTAGCGCGATGGAAAGCGCTGGCCTAAATTTCATTGGTCCCTGCTCTAAAACCGTACACAAAGCAGGCCTAAAAGATGAAGCAAAACGCACTGCACTTGAAGTAGGCGTGAGTGTCACACCCGGCATTAATAATGCGACAGCCATATCCTTACTTAAAAAGCACAGGAATGAGAAAGCCCTTCTAGCGCTAGTCAAAAAAGAGCAACTCGAACTTGAGCAAAGCCGCTTCGATACTGCCGCGACCCTTGAAGATAAAGCAGATGTTGTGCTCGACGCCAGTTATAAAAAGGGCATCGACCTATATAGCATTGCAGAGTTACAAGAAACTATTCGCGAACAAGTCATCGAAATTGGCCATCAGTACCCTGACAACCGTATTCGCTTAAAGTGTATTGGCGGCGGGGGTGGCAAAGGTCAACGTATTTTGTCCAGCCCAACGAGCTTTGAAGGCGATAAAGAAGAACGCTTAGTAAAAGCGGCAGCCGAAGCCCCCTCTCTCGTGCTTGAAATTCTGAATGAAGTCAAAGCCACCGGACTAGGTGATAACAAAAATATTCTGGTTGAGTTAAATATCGAAACCACCCGTCATCAAGAGATTCAGGTGATAGGTAATGGCGAATGGAGCCTATCCTTAGGTGGTCGTGATTGCTCACTACAGATGCACGAACAAAAATTACTCGAAATTTCAGTCACCAGCGAAGACCTACAACACGCATTAGCTGAGTCTATTAATAACGAGCGAGAGCAAGAGTCCAAAATTCTTAGCCAGGAGATCAAAACCTTACAGGCGATGGAGCAAGAAGCAGAACGTTTCAGTGAAGCCGTGGGCTTAGATAACGTATCGACTTTTGAGTGTATCGTTGATCGCGACAAACATTTCTTTATGGAGATGAATACCCGAATTCAGGTAGAGCATCGCGTCACCGAACTTTGCTACAGTTTGAAATTTGTTAACCCTGAAAACCCTGATGAGTTTTTCATCGTCAATTCCTTAATCGAAGTCATGGTACTGTTAGCGACGCATGGTAAACGCCTACCTAAACCAGAACGCCTGGTACGTCACCATGCATCCCTCGAAGCCCGCCTAAACGCGACTAACCAAGCTTTAGCACCGCATGCCGGCGGTTTAATTGAACATTGGTCGGACGCCCTGGAAGGTGAGATTCGTGACGACCAAGGCATTAGCCTTCACAACCCCGATACTGACGTCTTCATGACCTATCATTTGGCAGGCGCATACGATAGTAATATCGCACTGCTATTATCGGTTGGTAATAACCGCTTAGATAGTTTCCAGAGAATGGCGGAAGTACTACGTACAACCAAACTCGAAGGCAAAGATCTAGGCACCAACCTTGAGTTCCATTATGGATTGGTTAACTGGATCATGGGCAATAACATTCATGCCCGCCCAACGACCCAGTTCATCGTACCTTATTTAACGGCTGTCGGCGCTTTAAAGCTAGAAGCACAACAATACAACCTAAATGCTGTTTATGCTCAAATTTGCAAGCAAGAAATTGTCTCACTAAAAGCGGAGGCTGATAAAGCCTCCCTGCAAGCTATTTTACAACGCAAGCATATCCTTCTTACTCGCCCTGTTGAACACTTAATGGAAGAACCCCATCTTTTGTCTGGCTGGTTAGGAATGCATCGACAACACTTCTCTATTTCAGCTCAAGGAAAAATATCCTGGACGGAAAACCCTATTCAGGTATTAAATGAGACCTACCACTATTTAAATATGAACTATCGCCCTGAGAATCATAGAGTCTTTCCTGCTGCAAGCATGATCTGGGATCACGATCAGGAAGTACTGAGCGAGGCACTCTCCTTCTACGAGACAGTAAAAGAGAAGCTTGATATCAATGAGTTTATCGAGCTAGATGAAGCGCTCAAAGCAGCAAATTCACCCCATTTTGATAATGAAATTTGGGCATCGATTAAAGCCGCCCATCTTGGCTATCAAGCGGGCTGTGACATCTTATCACTACTACCTTATATGGCGGCACAAACCAACTTCTTCGAACTTTGCGTCGCAGAGAATCTCAGTATAATTATTCCTGCAAGACTCACAGATGAAAGCCATCAGAAAAATATGGCTAAAGTCCTCGTGCCACCACCGATTGCCAAGAGTGATGAAATCTTAGCCAGTTCTGGCGGCATGTTCTACTCTTGTGAAGCGCCTGGCTTACCAGCTTTGATTCAAGAAGGAGACCATTTCGAGACAGGGCAAGCATTATATATCGTTGAAGTCATGAAGATGTTTAATAAAATTACAGCCCCCTTCTCAGGCACCATTGCGAAAGTATTAGTCACAGAAGATGGCTCGATCATTAAAAAGGGTCAGCCCTTATTTAAGATTGTTCCGGATGAAGAAATTATTGTTGAAGCGCCAACTGAAATTAAGGCAAGACAAACAGATGCTTGCCTGAAGTTTTTAAAACAAGCGCTGTAAAATAGAATGAGCAACTTGCACGAAGTTAAGAGTAAAAACAACTACCTTTGTCGTGCAAAGCACTTAGAACTAAGTTAAAGGAAATGAATATGATTACTGGTTTAGACCACATAGCAATTGCTGTACCTGATTTAGATAAAGCAATTGAACGTTTCGCTGAAGATTTTGGCTTAACCCTTAAAGGCAGAGAAGACGTAGAAAGCGCAAAAACAAGTGCAGCGTTCCTCCCCATTACAGAAACCAGCATTGAACTTGTACACCCTTTAAATGGTGAAGGCCCGGTACAAAAGTATTTGGACAAAAAAGGCGGCGGCATTCATCATTTATGCTTCCGTAGTGACAACATCGAAGAGGATGTGGCGCGCCTAAGAGTAAAAGGCTATGAATTCTTATCTGATGCACCGACCCCTGGCGCACATAACTGTAAAGTGATATTTATTCACCCTAAAAGTTCTGACGGTGTTTTGATTGAGATTAACCAGCCTCAAACTAGTTAATAGACATATCATTCCAGCGTTAGATATACCAAAGAGGCGCTCCGCGCTTACACAGAGAAAGGCTTTTTTATTCTGAGTTTTTCTCCGTACTTTTCTTTGGATTAAGATTTAAAAAGCATCTCGAGTGCGACCCAGACCTGTTACCTAGCGGATAACATTTCAACTCATACAATTGGTAAATAAATATGTCCGATCAGAAAACTGATTTAGCCGCACGCTTAGAGCAGTGGGAAGCACTTGCCACCAAGCAAATGAAAGGATGCACACCAGATGAGATGACCTGGGAAACACCTGAAGGCGTACCAGTCAAGATTCTTTATACCGCTGAAGATACCAAAAATCTCCAACATACAGACACTCTGCCCGGCATGGCACCTTATGTTCGCGGCCCAATGGCAACCATGTATGCGGGTCGACCTTGGACGATCAGACAATACGCAGGTTTTTCAACCGCAGAAGAATCCAATGCCTTTTATCGTAAAAATTTAGCTGCAGGTGCACAAGGTGTCTCAGTCGCTTTTGACCTAGCCACCCATAGAGGCTACGACTCTGATCACCCCCGCGTAACAGGTGACGTAGGCAAGGCCGGCGTCGCTATCGACTCTGTCGAAGACATGAAAATATTATTTGATGGCATCCCTTTAGACAAAATATCGGTTTCAATGACCATGAATGGCGCAGTATTACCTATTCTCGCCAGTTACATTGTCGCCGCAGAAGAACAGGGCGTCGATCAAGCCGCTCTTTCAGGCACGATTCAAAATGATATTCTGAAAGAGTTTATGGTGCGAAATACCTACATTTACCCCCCCGCACCTTCGATGAATATTATTGGCGACATTATTGGTTATACATCAAAAAATATGCCGCGTTTCAATAGCATTTCAATTTCGGGTTATCACATACAAGAAGCCGGCGCGGATGCGACACTCGAATTAGCCTATACTTTAAGCGATGGCCGCGAATATGTTCGTACCGCACTGAACGCAGGCTTAGATGTGGACGCCTTTGCGCCCAGGCTGTCTTTCTTCTGGGGCATTGGGATGAATTTCTATATGGAAATTGCCAAACTCCGTGCAGGGCGGCTGTTATGGTCACGCATCATGGAAGAGTTTGAACCTAAAAACCCAAAATCCTCCATGCTCAGAACGCACTCTCAAACCTCAGGTTGGTCGCTCACAGAACAAGACCCCTATAACAATGTCGTTCGCACAACCATTGAAGCGATGGCCGCAGTATTTGGTGGCACGCAATCTTTACATACCAACGCCTTGGATGAAGCCGTTGCACTACCCACTGAATTTTCAGCTCGTATCGCTCGTAATACCCAGATAATTATTCAGGAAGAAACCGGTATTCCTCAAGTTGCCGATCCGTGGGGTGGATCTTACATGATGGAAAGCCTGACTCAAGAAATAGCAGATAAAGCCTGGGCACTGATTGAAGAAATTGAAGAAAAAGGCGGCATGGCAAAAGCGATTGAACAAGGATTGCCAAAATTACGCATCGAAGAAAGTGCAGCCAAGAAACAGGCGCGTATTGATCGTGGCGAAGATGTCATTGTCGGGGTAAATAAGTACCAGCTCGACAGCGAAGACGAGCTAGACATACTCGAAGTCGATAATATCGCCGTCAGGGATTCTCAAATAAAACGTATCAATTCTATCCGTTCAAGCCGAGACTCCGAAGCTGTTAAAGCAGCCTTACAAGCAATCACTGATACGGCTGCGCTACACATGAAAGGCGAAGCTGGCGAGAGTAACTTATTGGACTTGAGCATTAAAGCCGCACGACTCCGCGCTACTGTAGGCGAAATTTCAGATGCGATGGAAGAGGTCTTTGGTCGATTCCAGGCAGAGTCACGCACTATTAGCGGCGTCTATGGCGCATCCTATGACGATGATGATGACTGGAAGAGCATTCAAACAGATATTGAAACCTTTGAAGTAACTCATGGTCGTCGGCCACGTATGCTAGTCTGTAAAATGGGTCAAGATGGACACGATCGCGGCGCAAAAATAATTGCCACCTCCTTCGCTGATGCCGGTTTTGATATTGACTTGTCACCCATGTTTTCAACCCCGCAAGAAGTAGCTAAGCAAGCCGTAGAAAATGACGTACACGCTGTTGGCGTTAGCTCTCAAGCTGCAGGGCATAAGACACTTATTCCGGAGTTGATTGCGGCACTGAAAGCGGAAGACGCAGGTGATATTATCGTGATTGCCGGCGGCGTGATCCCAAAACAGGATTATGATGCGCTCTATCAAGCAGGCGTAAAAGGTATTTTTGGCCCAGGTACAAAAGTACCCTACAGCGTTAGACAAGTTCTCAAAGCAGTAAATGACGCGAATTAAAGACAAGGCTCAGCGACATGAATATAGATCTTGAGAAGCTCAAGCAAGGCCAAAGGCGCGCATTAGCAAAAGCCATTACCTTAGTGGAGAGTAAGCTGGATCAAGATCGTGAAAGCGCACAAAACATGCTCAATATGCTACTACCCTATACAGGCAAGAGTATTCGTATTGGCATCAGCGGTGTACCGGGTGTGGGCAAATCAACCTTCATTGAAGCGTTTGGTCGCTACCTTATCAGTCTAAACAAAAAAGTTGCCGTGCTCGCAGTTGACCCAAGTTCGCCACTTAGAGGCGGTAGTATTTTGGGCGATAAAACACGCATGGAAAAGCTTTCCCGAGAGCCCAATGCCTTTATTCGACCCAGCCCATCAGAAGGCGCGCTAGGTGGCGTTGCTCAAAAAACCCGCGAAACGTTATTACTCTGTGAAGCCGCTGGATACGATGTAATATTAGTAGAAACCGTCGGGGTTGGGCAGTCTGAGTACGAAGTTGCTTCAATGGTCGACTTCTTTTTAGTATTAATGCTACCTAATGCCGGCGATGATCTTCAAGGCATCAAGCGCGGTATTCTGGAATTGGCTGACGCGCTCGTCATTAATAAAAGCGATGGCGAAAATGCCCACTTTGCAGACCAAACCAAATGTCATTATCAAAATGCTTTTCATCTTTTGTCTAATAAAGGGAAACACGATAGCTTTTGGAAACCCCAAATTCTTACCTGTTCCGCCCTAAAAAACACAGGAATTACCGAGGTATGGGGCATGATTTGTGACTATGAGGAAAAAAGTAAAAGCAAAAAGCATAAAGCAGACCCTCAAGCACAAACCTTATTTAGCTTGAAAAGAGCACAACAAAATAGCCAGTGGTTAAGCTCACTTATTCGAGATATGTTAGAACAAAAACTCAAACATGATACCCAGGTACAAACCCAACTCCCTCAACTCAAACAAGCAGTACTGGAGAATCGCATAACCCCCTATTCTGCTGCAAAAAAGATTATTGACCTATTATGAGCAAACCCACCCTAAGCAACAATGCAGTCATCCCCTCTGCAACGGTTATTTTGCTCCATAAAAACTTACAAGATGCACAGTTTAAAGTTCTATTACTAAAGCGAAATTCTAGACTAGCCACACACGGCGGCAGCTGGGTCTTTCCAGGAGGGAAATTTGATCACACAGACTATCAGGCTCATGGCATTGACCTGAACGAAATTGAAAACCAAAATACAAACAGAAGTGAGCACTTACTCATCGCGAAAACAGCAGCTGCAAGGGAAGCAAAAGAAGAAGCCGACCTAGAACTCAATACAAATTCACTGCGACTATGCTCAACATGGCTAACACCCGAAAGTATACAAAAGCGCTTTAATGCCTATTTTTTTATTGCTGAAAGTGAATCAGATGAGGTCACTATCGATGATTCTGAAATACATGACTACCAATGGTTTAGCCCTCAAGACGCCATACGTAGACAGCAAGCAGGAAAAATCATCCTGCCACCTCCTACCTTCGTATCACTAAGCTATCTCGCTCAATATCAAACTATACAAGACGCTATCGAAGGCATGAGTCAAACACCGATACATTTTCGCCCTAAGCTAGTTTCTGTAGATGGGGGGTTTTGCTCATTATATGAAGAAGATGCTGGCTATTTAAACTCCAAATTGGACACAGAAGGACCTCATCACCGCTTATTATTTCAACAAAACAAATACACTTATCTAAAAAAACACACTCAAAACCCTTAACTCATTCAAGCACGACCCTTCACCTCAGCTTAATCCCATCTTTTGAAACAATCCAAATTGACTTTATGGATATTTTTTATGATTTACATAAAAAATAGGCGAATAGCAAAAAAGGCGCTCAATATAAATTAGCGGCAAGAAGAGCCGTAGAGATTCATAGTGAAAGACGAGTATTAGAACAATATCTTATGGCTGGAAAGAAACCTGAGACCTAAGGTCTTTCAGAACGGTAAGAATAAAAGCCAATAACGACATCTAGTGTACTCTACAGCTCGTCGAGTACACCTTCTTCAGAGTCAGAATCAGAATCAGCGACTGCATCAATCGCCTCAAAATTGATGCTTTTCACTTCATCACTAAGCATTTTCACAAACAAATAACATTCAACAACACTATTCGTTATTTCACTACTAACTTCAAATAATCGAATAATACTCTGACTATTGCCTTGAAGCTCAAGAACCAGATACTCATCAGGGACAATCGGTAAACCAATATTAAGTCTACAACCATACGGAATCAGTTTATTTTTTAAGCGCCCTAGAAAACGATTAGATAATTCCAAATTCCAATCTTCCTGATAGCTAGGATCGTTAATACTATCCATATCTGCTAACGGCATGGTCTGAACTAACAACAACCTTGAAGTTTTTAGTAATAAACCTAGCTGTAAATCGCTTGATTGTGCCTGAATAAATGCAGACATAACTTCAAACGAGCTCGATGGATTTTCAACCTCGCGAATTTCGCAGCCCATACTTTCAAATTGTTTGATGCAGGCGGCATCAAACAACTCTGTAATGAGTGTCACAATGGGCTTATTTACTTCTTTCATTCTCAATCCTATCAAGAGAATTATATATACGGAAAATATACGTTTGTAGTCGACATAGTATAGTAAATATTTATCTTTTCACCCTACTATTGTCCTTTTCATGCAAGGAAAGCTGTAATATTTTGAATATTCGTTAAATTTAACAACATTGCTGTAAAATCCCCTCCCTCATCTATACTTAGAGGATTTAGGAAGCAATCTATTAAATAATAACATGAGATAATAGCATGACCAAAATTGAAAATTCAGTTTGGGACCAAGCCACTTTATCCAAACGAATTTACGGCAATCGAGTACTTCTCGAAACTTTATTGCGCTCTTTTTTAAACGATAAAGAAGGCAACATAGCAAGCTTGAAAAGCGCTCTTGAAAAGGAAGACTACACCCAAATAAGAATGACAGCCCACACCATCAAGGGAGTAGCAAGTCAATTATATAGCTATAGATTACAGCACGTTTCTGAAGAAATTGAACAATTATCAAAGCAGGCAAAAAATAACAACATTGCCTTGATAGCCGAACTGCTTCCCAAATTTGAGCTAGAAATGAACACCCTAGCAGAAGCGTTTGAAGCGTTTTTACATTCTCAGAAAAAAACTGAAAAAAATAATAACGACCAAAGCATGACTGATTCGTCTTTAAAGCAACTTCTTGGCGAAATTGAAGCTAAACTAATTGAATCAGAGTATATCCCGCCTGATTCAATCAACATACTTCAGAAAACACATCAAAGTGATGAACTTTTACATACACTTTTGACTCATTTGGTTGAACAAATTAATTTATTTGACAATGACGCGGCTTCAGCGACACTGAAAGAAATAAACCAACATATCTCCATTGGAAAAAGCGCTTAACATGACCGCTGTCACACCGACTCAATCAGACACTCGCCCCATAATTCTTATTGTGGATGATGCGCCTGCCAATGTTCAAATCCTATCCTTGATGTTCCAGCGCCTATACAAAATTAAAGTCGCGACATCAGGCACCAAATGCATAGAAATAGCTAATACACCCCCACAACCTAACCTTATACTACTTGATGTGCTCATGCCTGAAATGGATGGATTTGAGACCTGTAAGCGCCTAAAAATGGATAATGCGACATCAGATATCCCGATTATTTTTGTCACAGGCTTGCATGAGGCCCACGACGAAGAGCAAGGCCTCAAGTTAGGTGCAGCAGACTATATAAGAAAACCCGTACGAGAAGCCGTTGCATTAGCGCGTATAAATACTCACATTACCTTACATCAACAACGCAAGCGACTTGAAGAGCTGGCGCTACATGATCAGCTGACAGGCTTATATAACCGACATTACTTGCTAGAAGTAGCTCAGCAAAAAGTTGCCAGCGCCATTAGACATAATAATGAGCTCAGCTTACTCATGGTGGATGTTGATCACTTTAAACAGATCAATGATACACATGGCCACCAAACTGGAGACATTGTATTAAGTCAGTTAGGCGATTTTCTTTCAAACCAGCACCGAAAAGAAGATTTAATTTCTGTCCGCTTTGGAGGTGAAGAGTTTGTTATCCTTTTGGAAAACTGCAACCTAGAACAAGCTAGAAAGAGAGCTGAAAAGCTACGATCAGATATTGAAAGTATGAAACCTGCTGACCTGTCTATAACAGCAAGTATCGGGGTTGCCGCTTTAAGTGAGGGCGAAACCAACTTCCAAAGTTTATTAGGTCGTGCAGACAAGGCCGTTTACAAAGCTAAAGATAATGGCCGAAATTGTGTCATTTTGGCGGATGATTATTCAGAAGAACAATCGGTTCCACTTCTAGAGAAACATTAAATACGTCCATAATTGAGCACTGAATTTCCTGCACTAATTCAAGCAAATCGTTTTGCCTTGCATGATCATGATTAATCAGAACAAGCGCCTGCTTTTCATGCACCCCGACACGCGACTTCCGACACCCCTTCCAACCTGCAGAATCAATAAGCCAGCCAGCAGCCAGTTTAACGTGCCTGCTATCTAGTGGGTAGCTCACTAAACCTGGAAACTTGGTATTTAAAATCATTGCTTTTTCAGTCGACACAATCGGATTTTTAAAAAAGCTTCCCGCGTTGGGCAAACTTTCAGGATCAGGAAGTTTCGCTCGACGAACCTCTATTACTTTAGCCCTTACCTCGGAAACGCTTAAACCAGCTCTGTCTTGAAGTGTCTTCAGCTCACCGTAATTCAAATTAAATGGCCTTGATGTCGATAAGCGAAGTCGCACACTTAATATACAGTAACGGCCTGGATGACGTTTAAAGAGACTATCTCGATAAGCAAACTGACAATCATCATTTGAAAGCACTTCAAGTTGTTTTGTTTGGCTATTAAAAACACGAACAGACTCAAGGGCATCGGCAATTTCAACACCATAGGCACCTATATTCTGAACAGGAGCAGCCCCAGCTAAACCAGGAATAAGAGATAAATTTTCTAAACCATGCAGGCCTTTTTCAACTGACTCTTGCACTAATTTATCCCAAGAAACGCCGGCATCAACATCAACTAAGACTTGATCAGAGTCCAATTGAGCATATGTAATACCCTGACTTTTTATGCGCACGACTGTCTTATCTAAGTAAGCAGGTAAAACTAAATTACTACCACCACCCAAAATTAAAGTTTTCTCTGCGCTAAGCTCTAAATCCTGATAAATTTGTTGCAGCTCGTCAGCAGAGTAAATATCAACCAAGCACCTTGCCACACACGGCAAAGCCAAAGTGTTATAAGACGTTAAATCTGCTTGATAAACTATAGCCGTCATGTATTTAGACCTATTATCCCGCTCTTATCAAAGGAATACAGCAGACCTTGACTAGCAGACTCAACTAAATCCAATACATGATCAAAACCGCTTACGCCACCATAGTAAGGGTCAGGTACTTCAAGCTCTTCGCTATCAGAGTAATCTAGAAACAAAGCAAGTTTATGCAGATATTCAGTGGGGCACGCCCCCTGAAGGTGGTGGAGGTTTGATTCATCCATAGCAAGAATCAGGTCAAACTGTTCAAAGTCACTTGAAGCGACTTGTCGTGCCTGCAGCTTGCTTAAATCATAAGTGCGTTGTTTTGCCGCTATTTGAGAACGCTCATCAGGTGATTTTCCAATATGCCAAGCAGCTGTTCCAGCAGAATCAACAAAAAACTGATCACTCAGTTTGTGGTAATCTACAAGCGCTTGAAAAACGCCATGAGCTGTAGGTGAACGACAAATATTTCCCAAGCAAACAAATAAAACCCTAGTCATTGTAAGTCCTAGTCATAGCGAAGCCTTATTCTTTGTAATGACTTAGCCTTTGAAAAGCCCAGTCATTGTAAAACCGGACACTGTAAAACCCAGGCATTGGAAAACCTCGCTTAGCGATTCTTATTAACTTACAGACATTAATTCACGCAAACGAAGTAAGTCTTCTTCAGTGTCAACACCTGCTGGCGGTGTTGACACAGCCAATTCAACATGAATCCCGACACCATTAGACAAAGCGCGTAACTGCTCCAAGCTCTCTGTCTTTTCAGTCATACTTGGCGGCCAGGAAATATAATCTTTCAAAAAACTCACCCGATAAGCATAAATACCTACATGGCGATAGTAATTAGTTCCATGAGGAATTGATGCCTTATCATTTACACTGCCAGAGAGTGTAGAGAAACTATCGCGAGACCAAGGAATTGGCGCTCGACTAAAATAGTTTGCCATGCCGTTTTTATCAAAAACCACCTTAACAGCATTTGGATTAAACACCTGCTCAAGCTCTGTGATCTGTTCACACAAAGTTGCAATGCCCGCCCTGAGTTGCTTTGAAAGATTCAGGGCAACCTGATCAATCACATCGGATGGAATAAGCGGCTCATCTCCCTGAACATTGACAACAATCTCATCGTCAGAAAGTTTGAGCTTTGAAACAACTTCCTCAAGCCGGTCGGTACCTGAAGGATGCTCATCAGAAGTCATGATAACTTCCGCCCCAAAAGCTTCAACGACATCGAAGATCCTTTGGTCATCCGTTGCGACAACCACTCTTTGGGCTTGCGATTTAATTGCTTGCTCATAAACGTGCTGTACCATCGGCTTTCCTGCTATATCCAGCAAGGGCTTACCAGGCAGACGTGTAGATGCATAACGCGCAGGGATAATAACCGTAAATGACATAAAACTATCTCGATTTAGCTTACTAGGACTTATTTGTCTAATTTTTCGTCTGTTGATAAGGTACGCGCTTCGGTCTCTAACATAACAGGAATATCATCTCGTACAGGGAATGCCAAGGCATCAACTTTACAGATCAGTTCACTCTGCTCTTTGTTATAAATAAGCTCACCTTTACAGCAAGGGCAGGCCAGAATTGATAGCAATTTCTTATCCATTTATTCACCTATTCTATATAGTTTTCTAGATTCTTTTGTCAAGCTTCAGTTGTTCAATGATATTTTCTGCCAAGTCTCTATTTAGTTGAGCTGATACAGGTAAATACCATGCATTTTGTAAGTTAAACTGGCGACACTTTACCGCATCTTTTTCAGTCATGATGATAGGCAATGAATTCTGAAATTGAAGGTCAGAGGTTTGATAAGCGTGATGGTCATTAAACGCATGTCGCAAGACCTTAATATTATTACCTTCAAGTACCTGAAAAAAACGTTCAGGGTTTCCAATCGCAGCTACCGCATTGACTTTTTTGAACTGAAAGTCAGAAACGAACCTGACCTCGTCCCCATTAATTGAACGTAAATTGCCAGGCTCAAGATCCATACAATATACAGATTGAAATGACGCATTACGTTGCCAGCTATCGCCGCCCCCTCCCCCATTCACAACAATAAAGTTGACAGATTTAAGACGGGATCTTGGCTCACGTAATGGACCCACCGGTAACAAGCAAGCATTACCCCACATACGTTTACCATCAAACACACATATTTCTATATCTCGTTCAAGTGCGTAATGCTGAAGACCGTCATCTGAAATAACAATATCACAGCCTTTTTTTTCCAATGCCCTCACCGCGTTCTTTCGCGACGGGCTTACAAATACAGGGCAATCAACTCGACGCTTCAACATTAAGGGCTCATCACCCACCTCAGATACCTGGCTAGACGACAACACCTCCCTTACCTCCTCTTTCCCTATAGAGCTGCCATACCCTCGACTGACTACGCCAGGGTGATAGCCCTTCTGCCTGAGAGACTCGACAAGATAAGCTACTAAGGGGGACTTCCCCGTCCCTCCCAAAGTGATATTACCAACAACGATTACGGGAATACTGGCCTGATACGACTCTGAGATGTTCAGTGTATAAAGAAGCTTACGAATAGCAATTAGCAGGTGATACAACCACGCCAGTGGAAGTAAAAAATACAGCCACCAAGCGCCCTTATACCACGACTCAGTAATAAATTCCGCGCTCGATTTTTTCATACCTGCGCCAACCTAATTAAAGACTCTAAGGCAATACTTTGCAGCCAAATCAGACTGTCTCATCAATGTCATCTGATAAGTTCATATTATAGAGTTTGGCATATTCTCCGCCCTCCTGAAGCAGATCCTGATGTGTACCTTGTTCAATAATTTGACCTTCATCCATCACCACAATTTTATCGGCATTTTCGACTGTAGACAGACGATGTGCAATAACGATTGTAGTGCGACCTTCCATTAGCACTTCCAACTCAGCCTGAATCACTTTTTCAGATTCAGTATCCAAAGCAGATGTAGCTTCATCCAAAATAAGTACTGGCGAATCTTTTAATAATGCTCTGGCAATCGCAATACGCTGTCGCTGGCCACCAGATAATGAGATGCCATTATCTCCAACCATCGTATCAAAGCCTTTATCTTTATCTTCAATAAAAGAGAGGGCATTGGCTTTTTTAGCGACATCCTCAAGTACGTCAAGCGGCGCACCTTTCAGGTTTCCATACGCAATGTTGTTTGCCAGAGTATCATTAAATAAGGTGACCTGCTGGGTTACCAAAGAAATTTGGTCACGTAAAGAACGCAAGGTAAATTGGTCAATAGGCGTGCCATCCAAGGTAATCGAACCTGAGTCAAGATCATAAAATCGAGGAATCAAGTTCGCCATAGTGGACTTACCACTTCCCGATCGACCAACCAAAGCAACCGTTTCACCTGGTTTAATGCTCAAATTAATCTTTTTCAAAATCAGTTTAGGACTGGAATTATATTTAAAGCTCACGTCATTAAAAACTAATTCCCCTTTGACATCCTTGACTATTTTCTCACCTTCATCTTTTTCTGGTGGTGAATCAATCACTTGAAACAAATCTCTTGCAGCGGCAACACCGCGTTGGATTTTTTCATTTACTTGCGTGAGTTGTCGGATTGGTTTTGCCATCGTAGATGCTGCCGCAATAATGACCACAAAACTACCCGCAGACATATTCCCTCTTACTTCGGGCGCAAGCGCCAACCAGACGAGTATAGAAATTGCCAGCGCCACAAGGCTTTGAATAATTGGCGTACTAATCGCCTTTGTGAGCTCCATCTTCAAACTTTGCTTTAAATTATAACGACTCGCATCACCAAATCGTTCGGTCTCATAGTCTTCACCACCAAAAATTCTGACGACACGAAAACCAGTCACTACCTCAGATGTCACATGCGTAACATCACCAACAGAGTTCATAATACGCTTACTTAATACTCGAAAACGTTTACTGACATAACTCACCAAAAGACCAATAAGAGGCCCTAAAGCCAAAAATATTAACGTTAGCTTCCAGTTAGCTGAAACCATCACAATAAAAAGCCCGACAACGGTTAGACCTTCACGCACAATCACGGTAATCGCATCTGTTGTCGCTGAAGAAACTTGCTCAACATTATAGGTAATGCGAGAAATAAGATGCCCTGAAGAATTAGCATCAAAATAATGCGTCGGCAACCTCAAGTAACGATCAAAGACTTGTGTTCGGATTTGATGAACCACATGACGACCAACATAAGCAATATAATATCCACCCAAAAAGCCACCCAGCCCTCTCATCATGAATAAGAATAGGATTAAAGCGGGCAGTAATAGCCGATTTTCATCTGTTGGGTTTTCGACGGTTTCAATCACGAATTCGAGTGCTTTAGCCATCAAAGCACTGGCTGCAGCATAGATAGCGTTGCCAATAATACTTATAATAAAGAAAAATTTGAGGGGTTTTAAATAAACAAGGAGCCTACGATAAAGCTCCCAGTTAGAGTCCTGAGTATCCGGACTTGCATCAACACTATTTTTCATAAACAAAACTGCTCATATGTACGGCCATTGATAAGTACAACTGTCATATTAAATACCTTAGCTAAAATAGAATCTAAGAATCAATTCGACTTCGACCGCTGAGTTGTAATACTTAACTGCACAAAACCTAGCTGACCCGCAACATCCATCACTCTCACTACATCTTCATGCGAGGTTTTTGCATCCGCAGTAATAATAAAAGGCATTTTACTATCCCCGCCTGACAGCTTCTGAACCGCTTTTTTAAGCGTCTCTTCCTGATTATTTACCAAGTTACGCTCGTTAACCGAGTAATCACCCGTTGCACTCACGATGACTTCGATTTCTTTTGCTGCAGTTTTAGCAGGTTCCGCACTTGATTGAGGTAAGTCAATTTCTAAATGGCTTTCTTTGGTAAATGTGGTAGACACCATAAAAAAGATCAGCAACAAAAACACCACATCGATCATTGGCGTTAAATCGACTGAAACTTCTTCCCCAGCCTGTCGCTTAAATTTCAAGGTATTTTCTCTCCTACGGTTTTTTCACTGACACTACTCGCCTCACGATCACCATGTACAACTTCAACTAGACGCAAAGACTCTTGCTCCATGTCGACAACAATTTCATCAACACGACGAAGAAAGTAACGATGAAAAATAAGTGCAGGAATGGCTACGGTCATACCTGCGGCAGTGGTAATCAGTGCTTCAGAAATCCCGCCAGCAAGTGCCGCCGCATTTCCTGCACCCTCAAGTTGTAATTGGGCGAACACTTTTATCATACCGATAACCGTACCCAATAAACCAAGAAGAGGCGTAATCACGGCAATCGTACCAAGCGCGGTTAAAAATCGTTCCATTTCATGTACCACATGACTCGCTTCCTCCGCGATGCTTTCCTTCATAATCTCCCGGCCATGCTTTGCATTCGCTAAACCTGCGGCTAACACCCTTCCTAATGGCGCGGCTTCTTTCAACTCTTTCAATTTTCGAGCACTTAACTCTTTCTTTTTAATCCATCCCCAAAGATCCTGAACTAAGGATTTTGGTGCTAAACGACTAACGCGTAAAGTCCAGAAACGTTCAATAATAATTGCCAGCGCCAAAACCGAACAAAGCAGCAATGGGAACATAATAATGCCGCCCGGCTTCAATAAATCCAACACTTAGAATTCTCCCCGAATTATTTATTGTAGTGACTATAAGAATGACTAAATCAGCGACTAAAAAAGTGGCTTAATTTTTAGAGTCGCTACTTTAGCACAAACTGAAGTTTAGAAAAGCTTGTTACGTTTTAGCTTATCTATTTTTCTATTTATGAAGCCAAAAAAACGACTCGTTATGTCGATATTTTTTCACAGCCATAAATTCCCCACTAACTTCACCCGGATAAAAACTCAAAGCGCCATTCAAAGCCGTATTATGAACCCTAGCCCCAAATTTACTTACTCGCTCAAGAACGCCCTGATGTGGATGATTAAAACGATTCAAATACCCTGACGAAAAAACAACATCAGTGGGCAGCACATATTTAAGTAAGGCGTAGTTTGTTGCATTCAACGAGCCATGATGCCCCGCGATTAATACATCTGCTTTTAATTTATGCCTGTATCGCTTAACTAGCTCATATTCTGCCTTACCTTCTAAGTCACCCATGAATAAAAACACCCTTCCCTTCAAGGTGAAACGGATAACACATGAGTGATTATTTGAAGAAATATTTTCTTGCTCTACAGTGCCCGGGAAAGGATATAAAACCTCTATCAAACCTTGCTCCTTTTCCCAACTCATACCTGTTACACAAGGCCGCATCACATTTTGTCCCAACAATTTATATTCAGGAAGTCGAGTAAGCTCACCTGCCCATGCTTCTTTTGGTTTTAAATTTTTCAAAAGCGATGACAAACCTCCTGTATGATCTAGATCCCCATGACTTACGACAATACCTGTCATATTATTCAAGAGCTGAGAGCTCCTCAAATAAGGCAAAATAGCTGAGTCCTTAGTCGACATAGCCCCAAAAGCAGGCCCGGTATCGTACAACCAAAACTGATCTGCCCATATCATCGCCACAGCCAGGCCCTGACCAGAATCAAACACCAAGACAGAGCTCTCATCTATACCCGCCTTGGAAGGCACAAATATAAATAAAACCAATATTGGCATGAGACACACCGATATAAATTTAAAACGGCTAAAAACGATTATCACCAATAAACAAAGCAATGTTCCTACAACTAAATAAGCCGACCTTTCAATAGAGACATGCCGATAGACAGCAGACAAAGAACCTAAAAAAGTCATTAATATCTGAAGGCATTCATTTAAAAAAATGAAACCAAAACGCGCACTCTCAATATCAATGAAAGAAACAGCTAAAGACAATAAAGAGCCCGGAAGAATAATTAGCGACACCCAAGGAATAGCAATTAAGTTCGCCAGACTATTTGATAAACTATGCGGTAAACCAAGAAAACTATTAATCGGTATCAAACCAACAAATAATACTGCCTGTACAAACCAGAATCCTACCCAAGCTGTCTGAATGTTTTTCACAAAACTAGTCAAAAGTAATAACAAAGCAACACAAGTAAAAGAAAACCAGAACCCCACACTCAAGGTTGCTAACGGATCAATCAATAAGACGACAGTCAAAGCTAACAGGAATGCCCACCACCGATTCGAAGCAATAACGCCTGAAATATAAAAAAGAGCCACTATACTCATCACCCAAGCTCTCTGAGATGAAGCACTAAAACCGACTAAAGAAATATATACCAGACCAATTACCGAAACTAAGGCCAAACTTTTTTTAGTTTTCGGTAAACAAAAAAACAAACTGAAGACAATCACACCCACATGTAGACCTGAGATAGCCATTAAATGCTGAGTACCGCTCATACTCAGTACATGGTTATCTTCTATAGAAATACCTGAACGATCACCTAATATTAATGCTCTTAATATTCCACTATGCTCAAAACCATTCAGTACAAGATCTAAATGATTAGATATATCCAACCGAAGTAAGATCAAACTTTGATGAAAATACTGCCCTAAACTTAAATCAGACTGACTGGCGCTTGCCTGCGAAAGATTTTCAAGGATCAAGCCAGTGGCTGAAACTCGCTGGTGAAATAAATATTGCTCATATGAACTACCAACCGGATTAACTGTTCCGTGAGGTCGTTTCAAACGCACAATGAAGTTATGCTTACTTTTTTGTACATCAACATCCATTGAATGCGGCCAACGCAAGAGAAAACTCTGGCCACCCGTCACATCAGTGACCTCAGTGACCTCAGTGACCTCAGTGACCTCAGTGACTGGCATGATAGAAAGTACACAAAATTTTGCCGTCGAGTAACGTTCATTTACACGAGGCAATGAACAAACAAAAGCCTCTAGCTGAATGCTTTTGCCTTCTAATGTTTCAGATAAAATAGTAGACAGATGTCTGTTTGCTTCTATGTTGGCATAGCTATACCCCAACAAAAGAAAAAAAACAGGCCAAAATAGTTTGATGCGAGGAAGAAGAAATAAACTAAAAAGAGGCAAAATATAAATATAGCAGGGTAACAAAAAACCACTACAATAGAGTATGATAACGCCTGCACAAAATGCGGCCATCCAGATAAACATAAACTCTTCCTTGAGTTTGAACCTTAATTCATAGATTTAGACTTAATAGACTAAGAATTTATGCCTAAAGATTTTATTAAAAAACACTTACCTGATCCTGAATCGATCAAGAATAATAAATCCTTACGCTTTTTAGGCCCGCTAATTCATGAACCTAACCTATGGCATTTGAATCGTCACTCTGTGATCAAAGCATTTGCAATAGGCCTATTCTGGGCATCGCTACCGATACCTTTTCAAATGATAGCTGCCGCATTATGCGCACTTCGTTTTAATGCCAACCTGCCACTTTCTCTTGCATTATGCTGGATTAGTAACCCGCTCACCATGCCGCCTCTTTTTTATTGTGAGTATTTACTCGGAGCCTGGATTCTTGATATTCCTGCTTCACCATTTGAATACGAGCTCTCATTCGCATGGATGAAAGAGAAGTTATTTGAAATTGGTATTCCAATGTATTTTGGCTCCCTGGTAACGGGCACCATTTCAAGTATCGCAGGGTATTTTCTTATTAATGCAGCTTGGAAAAAGAGCACTTTACGAAAATGGCATCGTAGAGCAGAAATGAGAAAGACTAAGACTAAAAATTAGAAGCTAATCTTTTTCTAATTCTCTAAGAGAGCCATCCTCCATCATCATGACTCTATCCATTTTATGAGCTAACTGGGTATCATGAGTGACAATCACAAAACTGGTTCCCAGCTTTTCCTTGAGACTAAGCATAATAGCCTGAATTTTTTTGGCCGTCGTTTCATCCAGATTACCCGTAGGCTCATCCATCAACACACACTTTGGCTCATTAACCAAGGCTCTTGCTATCGCAACACGCTGCCTCTCGCCTCCAGAAAGCTCTGAAGGTTTATGCTCCACCCGGCTAGACAAACCAACCATTTCCAACAAGTTTAAGGCTTTAGCATCTGCTTTTTTACGTGAGACCCCAGCTATATATAAGGGCATCGCCACATTTTCAAGCGCAGTAAACTCGGCCAACAAGTGATGAAATTGATAAACAAAACCCAAATATTTATTTCGCAGACTCGTTAATTTCTTTTCTGAGCAAGCGCTCAAGTCGGTATCACAAAGACTCACCTGACCTGCGGAAGCTTTATCCAAGCCCCCTATTATATTAAGTAGTGTCGTTTTACCCGACCCCGAGCTACCCAATACACTAACAGATTCGCCTTCCAGAAGCCGAAAATCCAAATCATTAAAAATACACAAAGCATTCACAGCCTCATCATATGTTTTACTGATTCCTTTTGCCTCAATAACAACATTACTCATAACGTAAGGCCTCTGCTGGCTGTACTTTAGAGGCACGCCAGGCGGGATAAAGCGTTGCAAGCAAACTCATCACCAAAGCTGAACCAGTAACGATAGCTACATCTTCTTTAACTAACTGTGAAGGCAAGTCACTAATAAAGTAAACATCTGGATTAAGAAATTGAATTTGCATGATCGTTTCTATGCCATGAATAATTTCACTGACATTCAAAGATAAAAGCACACCTATTGCCGTACCCACAAGCGTACCCACAATCCCAATATAGGCACCTTGAACGATAAAAATTCCCATAATAGCTTTCGGGGTAGCCCCCATCGTTCTCAAAATGGCAATATCCGCTTTTTTATCCGTCACTACCATGACGAGTGTTGAAATAATATTAAAGGCAGCAACAGCGACAATAACCATGAGCAATAAGCCAATCATCGTTTTTTCCATACGAATCGCTTGAAACAAATTACCGTGAGTGCGCGTCCAATCAATACTATAAAAACCAGCATCCAGGTTAAGTGCTATCTGTTTAGCAACATAAGGGGCATCGAATAAGTCATTCATTTTAAGCCGAAGACCATGAACTGAGCCCTTCATCCGTAGAATCTTTGCCGCATCATCCATATGAATCATCGTCAAAGAGGCATCTAAATCGGCCCCTACTTTAAAAATCCCTTTCACCGTAAAACGTTTTAAACGAGGAAATACACCCGCTGGTGTCAAAGAAGCTTCAGGAAGTACAACAGTCACTTTATCCCCAATACCTAAATTCAGCTGTCGCGATAATATTTCACCCACAACTATGCCAAACTCACCTGACTTAAGACCCTCTAAAGAGCCTTGAATCATATGTTTGGTGATAATAGATACTTGCACCTCTTCTTCTGGCAAGATGCCATTTAGTTGAACACCATGAACGGCACCATTGCGGGTCACCATGCCTTGAGCATTAATAAAAGGTGCGGCCGCCAGCACTTTAGGGTGCTCGCTTACTTGCTCTTCAAGATTTTGCCAATCTCTCATATCCGAATAAGGTTTAATCACCGCATGCGGGACCATCCCTAAAATTCGTTGCTGTAGCTCTCGGTCAAAGCCATTCATGACAGACAGAACAGTAATTAATAGCGCAACACCAATAATCAAGCCGACCATTGACGTTAGCGATATGAAAGAAATAAAGTGATTTCGGCGCTTCGCAGACGTGTAGCGAAGACCAATAAGAACTGGATAGAATTTTAGCATCGCGAGATTAAACCACACAGCCATTTGTCAAACAATGATTAATACGAACCTAGCTGTAAAATACCTCACAGATTACAAATGATTTCTGTGAACAAGCATTTCTTTTGCTTTACTATAGTAAGGTGGGCACTTAAGTTAAGATTATCAAAACGAATAGAGTAATGGCAAAAGGCAATGACTGACAAAATTAGAACTATCAAGCAATTAGCAAATCGTCGTCAATATTTCCGACTTGAAGATAAAGCGTCGATAGAAGTTACTGCAATGTCAAACAGACTCTCTGCTGAAGAATGCTTTGAGTTAGGTCCAGAGTTCGGCCTTATTTCGGAATTTCAGTTATTGGATGTTGAATCAAAACATCTATTAAGAGCTGTGACAGATAAAGACAAAAACTTGGGGCAGTTTCTAAAAATAATGAATAGAAAGCTAGACTCACTCTCCAGCGTGCTTTCACTAAGCAATCAAGCCGTACCGCAAAGCAGCATCCAAGAAATAAATTTAAGTGAAGGCGGAGTCTCCTTATCTAGCGACTCTCATTATCAAGACGGCCAGAAAGTAGCCATAAAATTAATATTATTACCTAGTTACAGCGGTTTGATATTAGATGGAAAGGTCTTATCTTGCATTGGCGATGATGCCCCCTATGTTTCACACATCGAATTCACACACATATCTGACGCACACCAACAACTCATTGCACGACACATAATGAGAAAACAAAGCCATAAGAATCAATAAGAAGCAATAAAAACAAAACCAACTTACTAGCAGGAACAAGAGCTCAAATATGTCTAACATAAAAGCAATACAAGCCTGCCTCCAACAGTTAAATCATATAATCCTGGGCAAGGATCATGAAACCAAGCTGGCTTTAACTTGCATACTAGCAAAAGGCCATCTTTTGATTGAAGATCTCCCTGGAATGGGCAAAACAACACTATCCCACGCCCTAGCCAATTGTTTGAGCTTAAGCTATCAACGCATCCAGTTCACGAGCGACCTTCTACCTGGAGATGTATTAGGGCTGAATATCTTTGACCGCAACAAAGGCACTTTTCATTTTCAACCCGGGCCTATTTTTTCAAACGTCATCTTAGCCGATGAAATTAACCGCGCCACGCCCAAGACGCAAAGCGCCTTACTTGAAGCAATGGAAGAAGGTCAAGTCACACATGAAGGCGAAACCCGCCCCTTACCTCAACCTTTTTTTGTCATCGCCACTCAGAACCCAAGCGATCAAGCTGGCACACACCCCTTACCAGAATCCCAACTTGACCGATTCATGATGCGCATCAGCTTAGGCTACCCCAGCGCAGAATATGAGAAACAACTGCTGAAAGGCAGTGATCGACGCAAGCTAATTTCTCAACTACAAACCTGCCTGCAAAGCGACACATTAGAAAAAATCCAGCAACTTGTCGGCAAAGTAAAGTGTGCTGACAGCTTAATAGACTACCTGTATCAACTGGTCGCATTCAGCCGCCAAAACATTAGCAGCGAGCACTTAAACGCCTCACACGGCCTATCTCCACGCGCAGCAATATCATTATTACATTGCGCCAAAGCATGGGCTCTAATAGATGGCAGAAACCATCTTTTACCCGATGATATCCAAGCCGTTTTCCCGAGCGTCGCCGAACATCGAATCAGCAATGGCCACTGCTTAGCGAACAATCCTTTAAGTCAAAATATTCTAAAATCAGTTGATATTTTCTGAACTATCCCCATTTATTAGCTAAATATTTTAAAGCTATTTTTCTTTCACTACCGTATTTAATCAAGGATTCCTTTTATGAGCGAAATAAAGCACGCCAAGCTATTAATTCTAGGTTCGGGACCTGCAGGCTACACAGCAGCCGTTTATGGTGCGCGCGCCAACTTAAACCCAGTTATGATTACAGGTATACAAGCGGGCGGTCAGTTAACACAAACAACCGACGTTGATAACTGGCCTGGCGATGTAGAAGGCTTACAAGGCCCTGAATTAATGCAGAGAATGCAGCAACACGCAGAACGATTTGACACTGAGATCATATTTGATCACATCAACAAAGCTGACCTAAGCGAAAAACCTTTTCGCTTGACCGGAGATTCAGCTGAATACACTTGTGATGCATTGATCATCGCCACAGGTGCATCTGCTATGTACTTAGGCTTGGATTCAGAGGAAAAGTTTGCAGGTAGAGGTGTCAGTGCCTGCGCAACATGTGATGGTTTTTTCTATCGCAATCAAACCGTTTGCGTTATCGGTGGCGGCAACACTGCTGTAGAGGAAGCGCTATACCTCTCTAACATTGCAAAAGAAGTTATCTTGATCCATAGAAGAGACAGCTTACGCTCTGAAAAAATCCTTCAAGACAAATTGCTAGAAAAGGCCAAAAACGGCAACATTCGTATCGAGTGGAACCATACCCTGGAAGAAGTCCTTGGCGACGACGCCGGCGTCACAGGCGTAAGAATAAAATCGACAGAATCTGGTGACGAAAAAGAAATAGACGCAACAGGCGTATTTATAGCCATTGGTCACAAACCTAATACCGAGCTATTTAACGGGCAATTGGATATGAATAACGGTTATCTAACCATCAAGTCTGGCTTAAACGGTGGTGTAACAAGCACTAGCATCCCGGGCATTTTTGCTGCAGGTGATGTAACTGACCAAGTATACCGCCAAGCAATCACCTCGGCAGGTTTTGGTTGTATGGCCGCATTAGATGCTGAAAAGTTTCTGGACGAGGAATAAGTCATAACGCTTATTCCGGCTAAATTTTAGCCGGAATAAGCTATCATCGAGACAGACCCAAGATAGCCGCGCCCTTAATAACCAGAACTCTCGATAGAAAACAAGCTCGATGAAAAGTCCCCGATAATTTCTTCGTGGATCACAACACTTTCAACTTATAAAACTTGCATATTTAAAAAATCATGAACATCTACGGAAATCTGTGTGACCAACCTTCCCTGGCTCGATGAGTCTTTAGAATTCCCATCTCCCGAAACGGCACTCATTGAACCAGATGGGCTTTTGGCTGCAGGCGGCGACCTTTCTACAAAGCGCCTTATCGAAGCCTATAAACAAGGTATTTTCCCCTGGTACTCAGATGACCAACCCATTCTATGGTGGAGCCCTGACCCTCGCTGCGTTCTAAAACCCGAACAAGCCTACACCTCCAAAAGCCTAAAAAAACATATCAGAAAAACCAAACCACAACTCACTTTCGACTCAGCTTTTGAAGATGTCATACATCATTGCACAAGACTCAATTCAAATGAAGGAACCTGGATCACCAAAGAGATGGAAGAGGCTTATATCGAACTACATCAACAAGGTATCGCCCATTCAGTTGAGGTATGGGAAAACAACGAGCTCATAGGCGGTTTGTATGGATTGGCTATTGGTCGCTGTTTTTTTGGTGAGTCAATGTTTTCACTCAAACCTAATAGCTCAAAAGTTGCCTTTACCTCTCTTTGCGCTCAGTTACACCAATGGGACTATTCTTTAGTAGATTGCCAAGTTGAAAACCCTCACTTACTTTCCTTGGGTGCAAACTGTATCGGCAGGACAGATTTTTTAACTATACTAAGAAACAACATTAACCGAAAACCCAGACAGCATAAATGGCACTTTGACCTTCTTGATAAACAAGTGAACTAAATGAATAACTCATTCAAATCATTCACTGCTTTGATAAATAAATACACCTGGCGAATGCTTTTAAGATTCGACATAAAATCTGTTAGGCGAGCAACGATATGACAGACTTACGTGACTTACTCTTTTATGCTACACCAGAGCATGACTGCAGTTATATTCCAGATCAAAAATCAACTACTATTTTTGCAGACCCCGACGCTAAAATTGACTCTATTATTTATAGCGAATTATCAGAACTTGGTTTCCGTCGAAGCGGTCAACACTACTATCGACCCAATTGCGAACATTGCCAGGCGTGCACACCAATTCGCGTACCGGTCAATGACTTCAAACCAAGCCGAAGCCAGAAACGGGTATTAAAGAAAAACACCCACATAAAATTTCAGGTCCTGCCAGCAGACTTCCATGAAGATCATTACCTGCTTTACGAAAAGTACATATTAGGACGACATTCAGACGGCGACATGTACCCACCCAGTAGAGAGCAATTTCGCTCTTTTCTTGTTAATGGACATAGCAGCACACAATTCATTGAACTATCCAGTGACGGGCATTTGTGTGGCGTTGCAGTATGCGACCAGCTTCAAGATGGTTTATCTGCCATTTATTCTTTTTTTGATCCTGATTATGCAAACCTAAGCTTAGGCACCTTTTCTATACTCTGGCAGATACAAGAAGCACAGCGCCGTAACTTAACATACCTGTATTTAGGATATTTTATAAAAGAATGTAGAAAAATGGCTTATAAGAACCAGTTTACGCCTTTTGAAGCCCGAATTAATGATCAATGGATGACAGAAAAACAGTTAAAACTCTACGCAGAACAGCATTCTTTCTCTGATCAATAAATAAACATTTTGCGTAATCCTTCGGATTCAGGCAGAATGTCGCACTTTTCTTGTAAGCAAGTTTATTTTCAGCGAATCGATTCATGCGGTGACACTTAACTTGTAGAC
>Ga0209290_1000047_pt1 | contig 116083 bp, 99 predicted proteins | sample EN1Hudsemesocosm_2_FD_184632 | JGI IMG/M metagenome (GOLD analysis project Ga0209290, IMG submission 184632) | Methane-oxidizing microbial communities from mesocosms in the Hudson Canyon - EN10B Hudson Canyon (SPAdes) (version 2) | ecosystem: Environmental > Aquatic > Marine > Cold seeps...
AGAAAAGGCGACTTAAACCGTTTAAATTGCTCATGAAACCAAGGGCAGAATTGAGAGCGGAATTAATGGGCCTAGGATCATGGCAGACGGCTTAACTTAGTGGCATTCGGGTCAGTCTCGAATAAGAGGTGGCTTCCTGCTCAAGACCCACCCAGGCGACTCTCTCTTACTCCGCAATTCACCTTGTACCCCAGGGCACTCTCTCTTGCTGCGCAATTCACCTTGTCTGCGGGAATGATGAAAGAGGCTAATCTATATCACACCGATAACTTGCACGTTTTTTATACAAAAAACATGCGAAGCTAAGGGTAAGTGCTACAATTTCCTTAAGCTCACATAGAGTTACTTAGCATAATACATTCGTTTTTAAATGTATGAAGGAGGTTAAGGTGACGCCACTCATCACAAACCAAACCCAAACCCTTTTTAGATGCAAGTTTGTGTTGCTCATGATGCTTGTATCCCTAGCTTTTACACCAATAGTAAATGCCAACTCTAATAACGCCAAGCCTCAAAATGCTAACGTTCAAAGTAATAGACCCCAAACTACTAAGTCTCATAAGATTGTGTTTATTAGCCCTGGTCATGCTGATCAAGGCTTTTGGAAAACAGTCACTGACACCATGCGTACCGCTGCCGATCAATTGGGTTTTGAGCTTGAGGTTCATCACGCGGATCGCCAATGGATAAAGATGGTACACAATGCTGAGGAGGTCATCGCCCGACATGACAAGCCTGACTTTTTAATACTGGTGAACGAATATCAGCAAGGGGCTCGTTTGCTGGCACTAGCAGACAAAGCAGGCATTCCGACCTTGCTGCTTTTGAATAGTTTGACACCTGAGCAGCGCATTACTTACGGCGCACCACGTGCACAACTGAAAAACTGGTTGGGCAGCCTAACACCTGACAATAAAATCGCAGGTTATGAAATGGCTCTGTCTCTATTGCCTAAGCTAAATTTACGAGACCCGAAACATCTTACACCGGGACATGGAGAACAAACTATCGCGCTGCTGACTTTAGCAGGCGACAATAGTACTCCAGCGTCACTCGCGCGTCTTCAAGGTTTGGATAACGCGTTAAGTGAGTTTTCTCAATTGAAAGAACAGCGCCGCTTCTCGGTTAACTGGTCAGAAAGTGAGGCGTACAAACGGACGCGTCTGTGGCTGCAAAGCGGGCACAAACTAGAGGCAGTCTGGGCGGCTAATGATGCAATTGCTTTGGGGTCTATCAAAGCCATTCGTGAAGCCGGATTAAAACCAGGTATCGATGTGAAGGTATCTGGCTTGAACTGGTCTCAAGAAGCCATAAACCATGTCATAAATGGCGAGATGAGTTTAAGCCATGGAGGTCATTTTCTTGCGGGCGCTTGGATCATGGTGATGCTTTATGATTATGTACACGGACACGACTTTGAGGCTATTTCTTCAGAAATAAACTTTCCCATGACGGCCATTACCCAAGCTAATGCGCCTAATTATCTAGCCCATTTTGGCAGCCAGCAATGGTCACAAATTAATTTTAAAAACTTTACTTTGAGCCACTCGCCCAAACCTGCTAACTATGAATTTACTTTAAACAAACTACTACAGTCGATGCAAAATCAGTCGGTACCAATGCCGAAACAGCCATCAGACCATCAATCGGTGCAACAGTGAGCACAAAATTGTCACGCTTTTTGAGCTCACACTCTATGACGGCGTATGGTCGAGGGTTGGCTATGCGTCAGGCGCGTTTAACAGTTAGCGTTGCTTTGCTCGTTGGTTTTCTTCTAGCGCTAATGCAGATGACCTTCGATTATAAAAATGAGCAGCATAGTATTGACCGTCAGTTACAACAGGTATTAGAGACCTCATCACCGGCTGCGGCAGAATCGTTATGGACATTAAGTACCGACTTGGCCAACGGTGTTGCCGAGGGTTTAGTCAGCCACCCCCTGATCGTTGAAGCGACCATTGAAACCATTACGGGCACGCTATTGAGTCATCGAAGCCGAGCCATTGACTTTAAACCTAAGTTAGTCAATTTATCCTTTCTTTTTGGTGCAGCCAGAATGGAAGTTATCTCACTCTCATACAAAGAAAATACTGTAGGTTATTTAAGATTGAAGGTTGACCCTTTTCTCGCTCGACAAGAATTTCTTCAGCGCTTTATGATTATTCTTCTCGCAGGACTGGCAAAGGCATTGATATTAGCCGCCGCCTTGGGGGCTGTATTCTACATGACGCTGACACGCCCCTTTAAATGTTATGCCGACTGGGTTAAACAAATTGATCCAAACGACCCCGAAGGCTGGCAACAAGCCCCACCACAACGCGAACATCACGATGAATTGAGAGCCTTTGCTGAGTCAATCTTTCAGCGTTTTGTACAAGCACGAGCCTATTTTTTAGAACTAAAACAAACACGTTCTGCACTTAAACGCCTGAATCAAGATTTAGAAGACCGCGTACTGACACGCACAAAAGAGCTAGAAAATGCTTTGGCGCGCGCTGAACATTTAGCCACGACGGATATGCTGACAGGTATTCCTAATCGGCGTAGTTTTATGACACAAGCAGACCAAAGGCATGCAGAGTGGCTTCGTCATAAGCGCCCCTATGCTTTACTGATGATGGATATGGATAATTTTAAACAAATAAACGATACCTATGGCCACCCCGCAGGGGACCAGGTTTTGATATCTACCGCAACAGCCTTACGCCAATATACCCGATGTGAGGATGTAATCGGCCGCATCGGGGGTGAAGAATTTTGTGTATTGTTAGTGGGGGTCTCTGAGGTAGAGGCCATTACTCTAGCTGAACGTATTCGTACTGAGTTGGCTAATTTACCTGTCGTTTTTGAGGGTAAATCTATTTCTGTCACGGCAAGCTTTGGTTTGGTACCGCCTGAGTTATTGCAAGAGAACTTCGATGACGTACTAAAAAATAGCGACCAGATGCTGTATCAGGCTAAACATGAAGGTCGCAACCGGGTCTGTCTTTACCATCATTAAGGTCAGAGCGTTCACCATTAAAATTGGTGTAACTGGCTATATGCAACTATCTTTAACATTGAATTGACCCTAGGAAAGTTTTAGATGATCGGAGAACATAATTACAATCACTACACTGTAAACAAAAAACTAATTCGGGAAAAAGTCTCCACTCACGAACTGCTTGTCGGCATGTATGTTGTCGAGTTAGACCGTCCCTGGATTGATACGCCGTTTTTGTTTCAAGGCTTTCTGATCAGCAGCGAAGAAGAAATTGATCAGCTGCAAAAATATTGTGAGTACGTTTTCATTGACGTGTCTCAAACCCATGTGAGCTATAGAGAAAAACGCAAGCAACGTACTGAGGTTAAAAATAGACGCATTTATAAAGTCCCCGTAGAGACAGAATTAGCCGTTGCAGTTACCCATTATGACTATGCAAAAAAGACCGTGGATAATACTTTGAGTGCACTGCGCTTATCTCAGGACATTAATTCACAAGAAGTGAAAGCGGCAGTGAGAAGCTGTGTAAAAAGCGTCATTAAAAACCCCAATGCCATGCTATGGCTCACCCAGATAAAAGATAGAGATGATTATACTGCTGAGCATAGCTTAAGGGTTTCTATCATGTCTGTCGCCTTGGGTCGTGAACTAGAGTTGATGGAGAAAGAATTAGAAGACTTAGGCATAGCAGCCATGCTGCACGATGTGGGTAAAGTAAATATACCGCTTGATTTACTAAACAAAGAAGGTTCACTCAATAGTGAAGAGTATGAGCAAATGAAAACGCATGCAGCACTTGGTCGTAAACTTTTAATGTCTAAATCTGATATGCCGCCAGTGACTGTCGATGTGGCTTACAGCCATCATGAACATATAAATGGCAAAGGTTACCCCCGAGGTATAACGGCAGAGAAAATTCCGTATTTCGCCAAAATAGTGAGCGTGGTTGATGCTTTTGACGCGATAACAAGTGACAGAGTATATAGTGATGCGCGCTCAACACTGGAAGGTTTACGTATTCTTTATGACTGTCGTGGCCAACAATTTGATGAAGAAATCGTACGTACATTTATCCGTTTAGTGGGTATTTATCCCCCCGGCCATATTGTCGAACTCACTAACGGCGAGGCAGGAATCATCCTATCTTGCCAAAGAAATAATAAGTTGCGCCCCAAGGTTATTATTGTCCGTAACATTGAAAAAAAGTCCTGCCCTGAACGTATCATTGACTTAAGCACAGAACAAAAAGATAAAAACGGCAAACCTTTGTGCGTAAAAGAAATCTATAGAGATGGAGAATTTGGTATCAAATTACAAGAATACAAGGCCCGAGGTTTGAAATTTGACCTAGCTGCTAGTTAGCAAAAACGTTATAGAGAATTACAAAATATTTAGAACAAGTATAAGTATTTTTTTTTCAGCTACGCTTTAAAGAAAGTGATTCGGAGTTATTTCTTGAAGTAAGTCAAATAAGATATTCTGAGTCAACTTTAACTATTTTGAATGCCTATAAAAATATGGAAAATCCAGTTAGCACTTAACTTATGCGGGTAGAACTACTTTGACGTCAACGGTCATTCACTCTTTTGAAGTTATTACCTTACTATTGGTGATAGGTAAATTTTACCAAATCAGAAAGCTCTATATTCAAGCCGCAGCACACAAGGCACAAACGAAATTGCGTGAATCGAGAGCCTCAAGCTACCGTGATACTAGCAGGCATAATCGTGTCAGTAATAAGCGGATGTCTGCTTATGATTTTCATAAACTGCCTGAACCAGAAGTAACATTTTCGTCGGTTCGAGATGAAATTATTTTTAGCCAGAAAATAACGAATGCCACAAACATTGCTGTAACAAAAAATAAAGCCATTTTAAATAACTATATAGATGACTTCTTTCCTGAACCGCCTTCAAAAGCAAAACAAGAACCCGAACAATTACCATCCTTTAATTATCACGTAGATTCACCTGCAGAAGATGAATTTATTACGGTAATGGAAGAAAACGCTGAGATGGTAAGAATACTTGAGTCATCAAACAGAATAACCTAATCCTTTAAATAAATGATAGCTTGACCCCTTGAATAAAAAATAAGCTTATACCTATAAAAAGAGTAGTCGATTTAATTCGACGTCAGCACTTAATAGCTTATTGAAATTCATACCCATAAAGCCAGAGCCTTTACTTGAAAAGAGAGGCTGTCTATTTTAACTAGTGTTCCAATAAATTTGCCCAGTTCATTTCTTCAGATAACTGCTTTCTAACATTGAAAGCTATGCGGTGAGTACCATGACAGCGTGCGCAAGCAAGAACGGCTAAAGTGCCCAAATCTCTTCCCTGGTCTTTAAGACTTCCCGTTTTCAGGCTCTGATCTAATAGGTTTATTGTGTTGCTAATCGCTTCAGTTGGGTACATTACACTATTGTTTTTATGGCAGTTTGAGCATGTATCCCCTAAGGTATGAATACCTGCTTTTAGCTCTAATAGCGAAGAAAGTGCTAGGCTTTTCATACCATCTTCTGAAGCAATCTTTATTTGGTTGATCTGTTTACTAAGTTTATCCATATGCTCTGTATATGAGATTGCTTCATTGACCTGAATGCCTTTAAAATCCGGCGCGCGATATAAAGCGGCTGTGCTAGCTTGATAGTTTTGATGGCAAGAGTGGCAATTCTCACTTAGCTTTTTAAGCTCATACGGCACTTGCTCAAAGTTATTTTGCGTTACCGCAACTTGAAGTGTTTTCAAGGTGTGAGTATCCAAGTCATCTTGCCATTCGGGTACCATTTCTGCGATTTTCAGGTAATGCTCATTTAAACGAACCGCCCATTTATTGAGCCTGACAGAGTCTTGCTGAGCAGCATAAAAGTCGACGGCTTGCATTTCTCTACGAAGTTTGAACATATTGTGCAGCCAAGCCTGACGTTTATTCTCAGGTTTATACCATTGTGACAGTGACTTAGGCGGCATTTTAACCGCATTGACCTTGTCTGTATGGGTGTAAATGGCATGAGCGATAAAGCTAAAAAGTAAAATATGTAAGAAGATAATAATGGCTTTACGATTAAAAAATGCCGATGTCAAAGTACTGTACTCTTATGTTAAAAATAGAAAGTAGAAATAGAGAATAGATTCTACAGGAAAGAAGAATGGTCTTCGCGCTTTAACCACATGAGGATTGTACCTGCCTCTACGCACATTCCAAATGATGGCGGACAGTCTTCAGAAACTCTGGAATTTGTAGAGGCTTACTCAGGAAAGCATCAAACCCCGACTCCAAACTTCTTTCCTTAGTCGCTTGTATCGCATCTGCCGACACAGCTATAACAGGTGTATTTCGAAGTACGCCACTTTCCCTTAACTCTTTAAATAAATCCATACCACACCCGTCAGGTAGATTTAAGTCCATTAAGATTAAATCAAAATCAAAATTGCTTGCGAGTTTGAAACCTGATAATTTATTCACTGCCGAAACCAGCTGGTGGTTTTCGTAAGTCTCTAAAATTGACTCCACCAAACGTATATTGGTCGGATTATCTTCTATATAGAGGACTTTCTTAGACTTACGAGCAACTTGTTTCTCAAACTTTATAGGGCCAGCTTCATGGCATTTTCTTGTACTTAACTGAGCAGCATTCATCGCCACGACATCAGAAGCGCTAGTGCTATTCTGCATGACCGGAATTTTAACCCAGAACTCAGACCCTTGACCATCCATTGAATCAAAACCCATCTCTGCATCAATGGCGCACACTAATTCTTTTACTAATGCTAAACCAATCCCCGTGCCTTCTCTTGAAGTTTTTTCGGCGCCTAAGCGATTAAAAAATTTGAACAATTCTTTCTTTCTAAACTCAGGTATACCAATACCAGTATCCTTAATAGTAAAAATAATGGCCTCTCCAGAGACACTAGTATCAAGCACAACTTCGCCACCTTCTTGATTGTATTTAATAGCGTTTGAGATCAAGTTTAATAAAATCTGTTTTAAGCGCGTACTGCTGGTCATCACTCTAGGTAGTTTTTTTGGTAAATGATACTCAAAATAAATATTAGCTTTAGCGGCCAATGGTTTTACCCATTTACAACAGTCTTCGACAACCGGCCCCACATCAGTACTTTCCAGGGTCGTCTCAAAGGCGCCAGCCTCAATTTTACTCAGATCCAGTACACCATCTACGAGCTCTAACAAGAACTCGCCAGAATCATTCATCAGTGAAATGTATTCTTTCTGCAGTGCATTTAACTGGCCGCTACCTTCTTCCAACAATATTTGAGAAAATCCAAGAATTGAGTTTAATGGTGTACGTAGCTCATGACTAACTTTTGATAAAAATGAAGACTTAGATAGACTGTCATATTCCGCTTGTTCTTTCGCATTATGTAATTCTTTTTCTATGGTTTTACGATGCGATATATCTCTAGCAAAAACAGCAACCCTTTCGACTAAGCCATCGATATCCATCATTGGACACCAATGAACTTCAAACCACTTACCGCCGGTATATATCTCTTCAACTAGCGGCTTTTTTGCTCTAAATGATTCTAAAAGTTTATCTTTTTTGATTGAAGGAAAATCAGTGGCACACAGTTCCTGTATCCCAGAACCTAAGATACTAGATGTGTCCATCCCCAAGGAAGCTATTGCCGCTGAGTTTGCCAACTCACAGCAACAGTCACGATCAAAGACCAAGACAATCTCATCCGCAGCTTTTAACAGATCCGAAAGTGTTTTTTCATGTTCTTGAATTACTTTTTGCTGTCGCTCTCGCTCTGTTATATCCCGAATAATACCGGTAAATAACAACTGTTCTCCCGACTTAAAACTACTGAGTGATATCTCAACCGGAAATTCAGATCCATCTTGGCGTCGACCTGTTACCACTCTCTCTTTACCGATGACTATATTAGATCCTAGTTCTGAAAAATTAGTAACATAGTGATCATGCTGTTCGGCAAATTTTTCCGGCATTAATAAAGAAACAGGTTTGCCAATGATATCTTCAGGTTTATAAGCAAATAAGCGATGAGTCGCCTCGTTTACTTGTACTATCACGCCCCCATCATTAATAGTGATGACACTATCCATCGCCGTATTCAAAACTGATCGATGCAGTCCGGTCATTTTCGATATTTGTTTAATAGAACGATAGCGATAATATAAAGCAAGAAACAAACTAACAGCGGTAACAAGCACCAATACCCCCACTAGGAATTCAACACCAATCAAGTTCCACCAAGAACTTGCTGCCAGATGGGTCGGCTCTTGCGCGCCAGCCTTAATTGAGAACAGGCTAAGAAAGGTAAAGCAGCAAGTAAACTTCCAGTCTTTAATCTTAAATAGAACATTTAGAAAAAACATTACCGCCCTTTTATTAATTTTTTTGGACTATCAATTTTCAATTGCTATTTACCGCAAGCTATATTTATAACCTACAAAAAATAGGTCTACTCTAAAGAGATTAGTCATACCTTTCTATGCTTGCTAGTCAGGCATAATAAAACAGGAAATCATCCCGAGAATTGAGTTCAATAATTCACATAGCCTGAGCGACTATTGACGATAATCAATTTACAATAAATTAAATCGTACTAACGTAAAAACCCACCTTACAATCATCAAGAGTAGAAAGAGTGGACTTACAAGGTATTCGCTATATGCAGAATGCTGCTAGACCTAAATGTTAGGTTAGCAATAATCAATATTTGAGTGTTGAACTTATTCATATGAAATACCACAACTCTACATTGACAAAAATAAAACTGGTTCTGCTTTTTTTCATACCCTTCTTTATTTCTTTAAGCATTTCACTGCAACGTATAACTGAGCATCAACAGTATGCTGATAAAATTCTTCGAATTGAGAAAGAAGTTCATCTATCTATTCATATCAGCACCTTGATACATGAGCTTCAAAAAGAGCGTGGCGCATCGGGTATATACCTGTCTAGCCGGGGTGAAAAATTTTCAAAAGAATTAACAAAACAACGCAACAAGACTGATGACGCTTATGCGCAATTAAGTATACATATTGCTTCTTTTGTTACGCGTGCTTATTCAGATAAATTCAATGATTTATTGAGTCATTCACTTCTCTATAAAAAAACCTTTGATGGCGTAAGGGAAACGATACTGTCTCATCGTATGCCTCCCAAACAGGCGATTAATTATTACTCCATGATCAATCGTCGCTTCCTGGATACTATTGCAGCAATCGCGATTGATAGCCCGGAGCCAAACTTAATGCGAGGCCTCCTTTCTTATTCTCACTTTCTGAGAGGAAAGGAGTTGGCAGGTATCGAACGCGCATTATTAAGCTGCACCTTTACCCAGGATTTTTTTTCAAATGGTGATTATCGAAAGCTCATTCAACTGACTACAAAACAAAAAACTTATCAGCAAATTTTTCTGTCACTGACTACACCACAGCTTGCAGATAAGTTCGAAGTCATTCAATCAAGTGACCATTCAAAAGCAGTACAAAAATATATTGACATCACACATCAATACCATGAAACGGGTAAGTTTAAAGTGGGGGTTAAACAATGGTTTGATGCGATTACAGCAAAGATTGACGAGCTACAAGAGCTTGAAGATATCATCACCGATGACCTTAAACTAAAAACTAAACAGCAAATAGATGAAAGTAGAAGCTCACTCCTGAATTGGCGTAATTTTGTTGCCACTATCAGTCTTACAAGCGTTATTTTTGGACTATGGCTGATGCGTCGAATAAGTCACTCTTTCGATAAACGCGTAGAGGAATATAAAATTCTTTTTGAACAAAGCTCAGCAGGTATGTTTGTCATCAACCCTAAAAATCAGCATATCTTATTTTGTAATGCCGCCTTTGCGAATATGGTGATTTTTGATAAAGATAATATCTCATCTCTTAATCTTCATGATATTCATCCAAAAGAGTCGATACCTGAAGTACTGAAAGTATTTAGCCGAGCTGTTTCTAATGATTTAAAGGGCCAGGAAAGACTAGCGTTCATGCGGCATGATAAAAGTATTTTCCACGCCGAAGTCACTGCATTTCCAATCACAATTGGGAGAAATCAATACATCGTAGCCAGTCTCAAAGATATCACCCTACGCCTCAAGGTAATGAGTGAAAATAATCAGCTTCTCAGTGAAAACCGAAAACTGGCTCAGCGTAATTATGCGCTTCAAGAAAGCGAAAGACGCGAAATTGCAGGCGAACTGCACGACCAATTAGGGCAAGAAATGGTCGGTATAATGCTACAAGCAGATTACCTAAATAATTTTTCTGCTGAGCAGAACCACCAGACCATAAGTTTCACGGCGGCAAATATTGCAAAAGATATTCGTTCATTAATTCAAAGCACACGACAATTAACAAGTAAGCTTCGCCCAATTACTCTCGACCAGTTAGGCCTAGGCTGTGCATTAGGCGAACTGATTGATAATTGGGATAAGTTTCATGAAAAAACTAATTACAAGCTTGAAATTTATAACGAGCTACCTAACCTTCATGAGCAGACGTCCATATGTATTTATCGTATCGTTCAGGAAAACCTCACGAATATAGCTAAGCATGCTAAAGCAAGCGATGTCAGTATATCTTTACGTTATGATACACATTCAATTGAACTAAATACCCCGACCTTGACATTGATCATAAGTGATAACGGCCTTGGCATAGATAATATGAATACAAATCATGGAGGAATGGGCGTTATCAACATGAGAGAGCGAGCACAAGCGATTGGTGGTCTCTTTCATTTGATCAGTAAACCAAAGTGTGGCGTAAGTATCATTGCCCATATTCCAGTAGTCGCTCCTTAAAGGGGGGCAGAAGGAGTCTGATAAATGCATCAAATCATTATCGCAGATGATCATGAAATAGTTCGCGAAGGCTTACTACACCGATTAGAAAGTTCGGGTATTGGTGGCACGATCACATTAGTTCAATCTGCCGAACAACTCTTGGATCTATGCAGAGAAACTCAGCCTGGGCTTATAATTCTAGATATTTCTATGCCAGGAATGGGCGGACTTGAAGCTATCCGCAGACTGCGCTCAAGGTGGCCAAACCAACATATATTAGTTTTCAGTATTTATCAGAATGTTCACTTGGTACAAAAAGTTCTAGAACTAGGCGCATTAGGCTACGTTAGTAAAGGTTGTGACAGTGAAGAACTCATAGAAGGCGTAACCAGGGTACTTGAAGGAAAACCCTACATTAGCTCAGGTATATTATTAGATGGCTCTGAAGCACTAAATAAAGGTAGCCTGGAGCAATTATCTGCGAAGCAATTAGATATCTTGAAGAAGATGGTCTCAGGTATGAGCACGACAGATATCTCAAAGGTATTATTTGTGTCTGAAAAGACAGTAGCTAACAATGTGAGCCTTATCAAAAATAAACTTAAAATATTTACGACCGCAGAACTGGTTCACTTTGCACTTCAGGAAGGCTTAATTTCCCCCATGGAAACTATTTAATAGACATCACAGAAATTTCTGATTTGCCTGCTCGAACTTGAATTAATAGTGTTCAAAATTCACTATTAATAGCATCTACTACTAATAGCACCTACTACAGGACTTATTACAGAACTTACTACAGAACTTACTACAGAACTTACTACAGAACTTACTACAGAACTTACTACAGAACTTACTACAGAACTTACTACAGAACTGTACTACAGGACTTACTTACAACAAGGTTGCTTCAATAAGCGAAGCTTCTAAATGCAAAAATCGGTTATCCAACTCACTACTAGTATCATTCAGATCAAGAAATTGGTTATTACCTTCTTTTAAAATTTCCATTAATTCAGACTCTTGCGCATTACTTAAGCCCATCGAAATTAGTCTATCTTCAATGTTTCCTGTCAAATCCTCCGTTATCGTCTGAATCTGTTGATATAAGCCACAAAAATGTTGATCTAAACCCTGCATTTGCTCTCTTAATAATCTAATGACATTAGTCAGTTTTTCATTGCGTCCTTTGCGGCTCTCTTCCTCAAGCCTTAAAGTCATCAACCTTGCTTCAATGCCTTTAATCGCCAACGCAAGGTGATCTCTCAATCGACCAGCTAGATCCTGGTCATCTAGCGGCATATTTTTTATTAAGAGCGTCGCATGAGGCTCGCTAAAGACAGATTTATTCCCCACGTTAACTATCCGCTCTGCACTCGCACCTGATGCCAGGATCTGATACTCCAATGGCGACAGCTTTTCATTGGAAGAAAAGTCAAAGGATTTATCAAAAGCTCTAATTTGTAAACAGCCTTTCAGACCAAACTGAGCGAGAAAATTAAAACATTGCTTAGCTAATTTCTCGTAATTAACACACTGATAAGTATCAATAATAAAATTTAAAACAGCGCCGGTTTCACCGTTGGTCGTCATTGCTAACATAGCAGTTGAAGAAGCCGATTGTAATTGCTGCTTTAAGTCATTGCTTTCTTGTTGACGGTTAAGATGGCTTTTAATTTTTGATTTGAGTTCATTTATATTAACGGGTTTACAAATATAGTCATCGCCTCCCGCTTGATATCCCTTTAGTCTATCTTCAAGCGAAGTCATACCCGAGACAAAGATGACAGGAATGGTTTCGGTGGCCTTATTCGCTCTAAGCTGCTCGCATATTTGATAGCCACTTTTATCAGGCATATTGACATCGAGTAGAATAACATCAGGGGATTCAGAGTTTGCCAATTCAAGTCCTTTGTCAGCACTGTTGGTACAATTTACCTGAAAGTCTTCGCCCAAGCCTTTTTCAATCAACAACTGATTACTGCGATTATCCTCAATACATAACAAAGCTGCAGCCATAATTCCCTCTATATTATAATTATTAATAGTCTGAGAATATTAGTCGCTACTTTTAGTCTCCGCTACCAAGGCACTTGAAGACAGGAAATCCTCCCGATAAATAAAGTAAGATCTGAATAACGATCTAAGCTTCTGGGTTTAGATTGATTGCGCTGCTATGAAGGGTTAAGTTTGAGGGGGTTTGGGTTAAGGGCTTAAATATGTAATCCTGTCTAGTTGTTTCAGAACTCAACTTTCTATCATGAAAATTTTGTCTAAACTTAGCTACGATAGAGTTAGTTATGATAGATAACATACCGTCTGAAAACGAACGTGCTGCCTAAATCATTTACCTAGCGCAAAGGATATAAATAATGCCCGCCCGTAAAACTCTCGAGTCACTTCATCCTGGTAACTTTGCCATGGTGATGGCAACAGGCATTATCAGCATCGGTCTAAAGGATTTACACTTTGACTTACTAGCGGATATATTTAAAGGGATAGCTCTCTTCGGCTGGCTTACTTTAGTTATTTTATGCTCGATCAGACTTGTCCGGTATTATCGAGCGATATTTATCGACCTGAAAACACCTCGTATGGTTTTTTCATACTTTACCCTAGTCGCCGCAACCGACATTATCGGCATACTGCTTCACGACTCGGGCTTCGCAACACTTGCACTCGCATGCTGGATAATCGCTTTTGTATTTTGGTGCCTGTTACTTTACATGGCATTTAGCGTGCTCACTTTTCTAAGTCATGAAAACAACGTTAATATTATGCATGGCGGCTGGCTGATCACGATTGTGGGTACACAATCACTGGTGCTACTAGGCACCATTATTGCGCCCGATTTTGGTGCCTACGCACACTTCATGATGGTCGAGGTGCATATGCTTTGGGGCTTAGGACTATCATTGTATGGTATCTTTGTCGCGCTATTTTGTTACCGTATTTTTTTCTTATCCTTAAAACCGCATGACTTGTCTCCTCTTCTCTGGGTCGTCATGGGGGCGGCTGCAATTAGTGCGAATGCCGGAACCAGCTTATTCTGGAGTGATGATCAGTTACCATTTCTTGCGGCACAAAAGCCCTTTATTGACGGCGTCACATTAATGATTTGGTCTTGGGCAACCTGGTGGATCCCCCTGCTGTTTCTTTTTGGTGTATGGAAACATTTCATCAATAAAATTCCCTTTAGATATGAACCCGCCCTATGGAGCATGGTCTTTCCATTAGGCATGTATACGGTGGCAAGTGTTCGCTTGGGGCAAGCAGCCGAATTTCCACCCATGATTTGGATAGCGCAATTTATGATATGGATTACGATAGGCGCCTGGATTTTAGTCATGACAGGCATGCTTCGACAAATTCTGGGTCTTAGATCAAAGCAAGCGTAAACAGATGAGTCTTAGTAGAAATATCATGCCGATTAACTGGCAAGCGCTTTTAATTAGATTGTTCACCATTATGAACATAGGTCATGTCAGGCACATCGGAAGGTAGACTATATTTCCCTCCTCCCATACGCATACCCTGGACAAGGAGGCTACCACCACTGTCTCCATCTTTCCAAGCAATCTCACCAATGGACCATTTAGTCGAGAAATCAATGGTAATGCCCGCTTTACCGGTGGTTTCTTTTAGCTCGGTGTCTCCAAGCTCTTTCAACTCAGCGTGAGTTAGCGTTGCCAATAAACAAGCCACACCACTAATTATTATTTTATTGAAACGAGTCATACTTGCACCTAAAGTTCTCACGAAGCTTAAGCAAAGAGTTTGCTAGTTGGTCAAATAAAAAGCAAGGTTTCAAAGGCCATAATGACAAATAGATACATATTTCAGGATAGAGCTCGAAAAAAAAGCCTTGTTTTTGTAAACAAGGCTTTTTAGTTTAACTAACTAAAGTGCGGGAAATTAACCTGCCAACTTAGCTTTTAGCTCTAGACGACGTCTATGAAGTACAGGCTCAGTGTAACCACTTGGCTGCTTAGTACCTTCAACTACAAGTTCTAATGCCGCTTGGAAGGCCACGCTGTCTTCGAAGTTACCCGCCATTTTAATGTAACTCGGATCCGCTGCATTCTGGCCATCAACCACTTCAGCCATACGCTGTAGCGTTTCAACTACCTGCTCTTCAGAACAAACACCATGACGCAACCAGTTAGACATGTGCTGTGATGAGATACGTAGTGTTGCACGATCTTCCATCAAACCCACGTTATGAATATCTGGCACCTTAGAACAACCCACGCCGTGGTCGATCCAACGTACAACATAACCCAGGATACCCTGCGCGTTGTTGTCCATTTCCTGTTGAATTTCTTCAGCCGATAATGAGCTTGGATCAGCCAATAATGGTATAGCTAGAATATCATCAACAGACGCGTGATCACGTGTCTTCAAATCATCTTGAGTCTTGAATACATCTATTTGATGGTAGTGCATAGCGTGTAGCGTTGCAGCTGTAGGAGATGGAACCCAAGCCGTGTTAGCACCGGCTTTAGGATGCCCAATCTTCTGCTCCATCATCATGCCCATTTCATCAGGAATCGGCCACATGCCTTTACCTATTTGTGCACGACCTTGTAAACCTGTCTCTAGGCCTGTATCGACGTTCCAGTCTTCGTAGGCTGCAATCCACTTCTGCTGCTTCATTAGCGTCTTAGGAATGATGACGCCTGCTTCCATAGACGTATGTATTTCATCACCGGTACGATCTAGGAAACCCGTATTGATGAAGACTACACGGTCTTTCGCAGCTCGGATACATTCTTTCAAGTTAACCGTGGTGCGACGCTCTTCGTCCATGATGCCCATTTTCACGGTATAATCAGGTAGACCAAGCGCGTTTTCAACACGACCAAATAATTCGTTAGCAAAGGCCACTTCTTCCGGTCCGTGCATCTTAGGCTTAACGATGTTCACGCTGCCCGTCGTCGAGTTTTGAAAAGGTGCATTACCTTTGATATCGTGAATTGCGATCAAGGTAGTAACAATACCGTCCATGATGCCTTCTGGAATTTCACTACCATCTTTCAATAGAATCGCAGGGTTAGTCATTAGGTGACCAACATTACGAATAAATAGCATTGAACGACCTTTCAGCTTCAACTCAGAACCGTCAAGTGCAGTATAAATACGGTCAGGGTTCATAGTACGCGTAAAGGTTTTTCCGCCTTTATTTACAGACTCTTCTAGGTTGCCCTTCATTAGGCCTAACCAGTTGCCATAAACAACGACTTTATCTTCTGCATCAACTGCGGCGATAGAATCTTCGCAATCCATGATAGTCGTGAGAGCAGACTCCATGATGATGTCTTTCATACCAGCAGGGTCAGTTTGACCAATCGGGCTAGTCGCATCAATCTGGATTTCGAAACGTAGGCCGTTGTTGCTAAATAGAATACCTGTTGGTGCCGCTACATCACCGACATAACCCAACAATTTAGAAGCATCCGCAAGAGCTACACTTGAACCGTCTTTCAAGGTAACCGCTAAGGCACCATCAACAATCGCATAAGACGTACTGTCAACATGAGAACCTGAAGCAAGTGGTGCGGCTTGATCTAAGAAGCCACGCGCATAGGCGATAACTTTGTCGCCACGTACAGGGTTATAACCTGGACCTTTTTCAGCGCCTTCGAAAGAAATAACGTTAGTACCATACAAACCGTCATACAAAGAACCCCATCGTGCATTCGCTGCATTCAAGGCAAAACGAGCATTCATCACAGGAACTACTAATTGAGGACCAGCCATTTGTGCGATTTCAGGCTCAACATTTTGAGTCGTCGCTTCAAATGCTTCACCTTCAGGTAACAAATAACCAATTTCCTGTAGAAAAGCTTTGTAAGCTACTGCATCTAACTTAGGGTTTTCATTATGATAAGCATCGATTTTAGCTTGAATATCGTCTCGCTTAACAAGCAGAGCTTTGTTTTTAGGAGCCAAGTCATGTACTAACTCATCAAAGTTTGCCCAGAAAGTGTCTTGATCAACCCCCGTTCCTGGAATTGCTTTGTCATTGATAAAATCATACAGTTCTTTGGCGACTTGAAGTCCACCAGCTTGGATGCGATCTGTCATCGTATACTTAACCTCATAAAAATAAAAACAGTGTTCGATACTGTTTATTCGACACTATTTATTCAAGACTGTGAAAAGGCGCAAGATTTTACATGAAAAAGGAGTAAATCCCAAATTTAAACGGTCATTTATTGAGCGTTTTCAGAAAGTCTCGATAAAACATCCTGTAAAAAATGCAGAACCTTAGTACCTCGAGATTATTATTCACCAACAGTGAAATTACCAAAGGCTGGTCTATACTCAATTAAGCACGACGCTATTTCGCGTCATAACAAAACTATAACAGTATAATTATTAAGACCTTAGCCATGCCTACTACGACGATTACCTTCATTATTTTTGGTGTTATTTGCCTTTGTATTGGTGCAATTTATTTTGCTCAGGCAAGAGAGCGCGCGCGCGTCGAAAAAATACGTAAAACCAACATGTTTAATGAGCGCTATAAAAGAATGCAGCAATTACTGCATGATCTGCCACCGCAATATATTAATAACGACTTAAGAATCATGATCACAGAACGTTCAGTGGAGACTCTTAACCAGCTCATCAGCTTAAACAATGATAACCGCCATAAAAATTATTTGGCAGATGACCATGAATATTTAAAACAGTTACGAGAAAAAAACCCTAAATTCAAACCCGTCCCAGTGCAAACAGAAGCAAAAGCAAAAGAAGTGCGCACCATACTGGAAGTATTACAGCGTTTTATTCAAACCCAGCACAAAAACAAACGTATTAATGGCACCGTTGCTAAACAATATCTGGATCAAATTACCCTTTCAATTTGTCAATCAAAAGCAGACCTGCATTGCACCCGGGCAGCTGCAGCTAACAAGGCAGGTAAACCAAGGGTTGCCATTCACAATTATCATGGCGCAATTGATGCCTTTAAAACATTTGCACAGCACCCTCAGGCTGCAAAGTCCATCGCAGGCTACAAAGCACAAATAAAAGTACTGGAAAAACTTGCCGCAGAACAAAGCCATGCGACGCCAAGTGGCGAAGAAGCATCATCAGAAAACAAAGAATGGGATTCATTCCTGGATAAGAAAGATGATGGCTGGCAAAAGAAAAATCAATATGACTAATGCCTGCTTTTAATCACTATACGAAAATACATATGAGATGCTTAAGCTTTTTTCACCTCATCAAATTCTGTGTATTACTCACCTGCCTTCATGGTCTATATGCTGGCAATGTTTATGCAGGCAATGTTTATGTAGACGATGTTTATGTAGACAATGCTCCCGACTTGTTACTTGATAACAAAACGGTGCCGACCAACATTGGTACTCACACAATGTTCATTGAGGATATTGAAGGCAAACTCTCCTTCAACGAAATAGTTGAAAAAAGTAACTGGGCCCCAGCACCAGATGAAGGCGTAGCCGCCGGATTTACGTCATCGGTTTATTGGTTACGTTTCACTATCAATAATCAAAGCCAGCAAGCCATCCCCTGGAATCTTGAGTTTGCCTACTCGCTAATAGATGAAATAGAGCTTTACTCACCAACAGACAATGGAGAGTACACAAGAATAATAAGTGGAGACAACCTCCCCTTCTCCGAACGACAAATTAACTACCGAAACGTCGTATTTCCCATCGTCGCACCTGCTAAGCAAAAGAACACTTACTACGTACGCGCGAAATCGACCAGCTCAATGATATTACCGCTTAAGCTATGGCCTAAGAACAGCTTTTATAAAGAAGTCGATACCATAAAAATGCTCTTAGGTATTTTTTACGGCGCCGTTGCGCTTGCCTTTCTGTCGGCTTTAGTAAACTCAATTTTCTTAAGAGATGTCATGTACTTATGGTTAAGTTTGGCCTTTTTGGGGATCACTTTATATTTAAGTGGTATCAAAGGACTAACCTTTCAATACTTCTGGCCCAATTCGATTTGGTGGTCAACGGTTAATATCCCCTTCTTCGTTAACCTCGGGTATATCCCGACACTACTTTATTGCCGCATGTTCACTAACATCAAAGAGCTTTGGCCCCGATTCGATACCATGTGCGTGATATTTATTGGTATGAACGCTATTGCGACCGTACTAAGCCTTATCTTGAGTTATGAAGTGATGATCCGCTTTAGCACTTTTTCAGCAACAACAATGGGTATCGTATGCATTGTAGCGGGTCTTTATTCTTGGTCAAAAGGCAATAATTCTGCACGTTTATATGTGATTGCCTGGTCTATCTGGTTTATCGGATCAGTGACCTACGCCTTAACAGCGCTAGGTGTATTCCCCAGAACCTTCCTGACTACCTGGAGCCAGGAAGTCGGGTTATTCTTCTTTGTTTTATTAATGACAGTGGCTCAATTTGATCGCTTTTTGCAAATTCAACGTTCCCATGAAAAAGATCAATTATCCGCATTAGATGCTGTAAAGCATGCCGAACAGAAGTACCGTCTACTATTTGAAAATGCCATTGAAGGTATTTTCCAGATGAACCACCTAGGTTTATTAACCAGCGCCAATAAAGCCTTTACAGAAATCGCTGGGGAAGAGCATCACGAGAACCTGCTCGGTGACAAAACTCAAGCCTACTCCTTAGGTTTTCTTGCCAATGAAGAAGCTGAAAAACTAAAAAAGTTATTACTCGAAAACGACAACATTAATGAATATGCCATTAGTTTTGTAAATGACAATAATGACACCCAGTGGGTTTCCCTGTCCCTCCATAAGGTTGACAGCGATACAAGCCAACACTTCAATTACGAAGGCTCTATTGCCGACATTACCGAAACAAAAAAACGTGAACAGGCCGAAAAACAAAGACGCATGGCAGAAGCGTCTACAGAAGCCAAAAGCATGTTTCTGGCGAATATGAGTAATGAAATTAAAACACCGATGAGCTCAATTATTGCCTTTACAGACTTAGCAATTGGTATCAACTCAGACAATAAAGTATCTAACTTATTGCATAAAATAAAAATAACATCGGCCAATTTATTAGGCACAATCAACGACATTCTTGACTTCTCTAAAATCGAAGCTGGTAAATTGTCTATTGAGCACGGTCCATTTAGTCTCAAAGAGTTAATGGATAATCTGAGCTACATCGTCTCTAGCAATATTGAATCCAAAAACCTGAAATTCACCGTTGATATCGATGAAGACATTCCTGACTTATTAATCGGGGACGCTCTCCGAATCCATCAGGTTTTCGCTAATCTGACAAATAACGCGGTCAAATTCACCCAAGCAGGTGAAATTAGCTTTGAGTTAGATTTGGTTGCACTTAACAAAAGAACCGGCACCATTAAACTGGTAGGCAGAGTGATAGATACGGGTATCGGTATCCCTGAAGATAAACTAGAAAGTCTATTCTCATCCCTTACTCTCACAGGCGAAAATACGACACACCAATTTGGGGGTGCGGGTTTAGGGCTAAGCATCTCCAAGCAATTGCTTGAAATGATGGGCGGCAATATTTCTGTTAACAGTGTCGAAGGAAAAGGCAGTGTTTTCGAGTTCAGTTTTGATTGCCGCTTAGAGAGCAGAAAGCAAGCAAGCGCACTAGACTCCCTCTCCCTTGAACAGGAACAGGCCTCTCCAACAATAATCGATATCACGCAAGAACAAATATCTGAAGCACAAGCTGTATCAAGTGAAAGTAGTGGCTCAGAAGACACTGATAATGACGAGCGCTTTCAAGAAGACACGCCTCATCTAGAAAGCCATCAAGAAACAGACTCTTTGAATAGCAGCCTGCCGGAAACAGCAGGGCGAGACATTGCTCTAGAAAATACGGGCTTGAAACGTACCGATGTAGACGACACGGACTTGGAAGACACGGATTTTGAAAACTCAGACGAGGAAAACAAGCCTCCTCTTGAGAATAAACTTCCCAAAAATTTGGCGTCTATAGATTTAAGTGATGGCCTGGAACGCTGCCAGGAAAACCGCACACTTTATATGAAATTACTCGGCGATTTTATTCGTGACTATAGTCAGAGCGCGGTAGAAATGCGTACGCTATTAATTGATGCAGACCTGCCTGCTATCGAAAAACTATCACATACGCTTAAAGGTTTAGCTGCCAATCTCGGCGTGACGAAACTTCCGCGTTTTGCAAAGTCTCTGGAAGAGATTAATGGCATGCAAATAGATGAACAAGCGGCATCGCTTGACCTCTTTGAAGCAGAGTTAGACGCACTGGTAAATGACATACAATCGGTTTTGGAGAATGAACCTAACCAAGCGGAGTCGATTGATGCAAATGAGAAATATGCAGAAAGTGAGCTAAAAGAGAAAATAGAGCAACTATGCACCTTAGTCGATGAGCAAAAAATGGAAGCATACGACCTAGCTGTTTTAATGGCTGCACATTGGCCGATAGATGAACACATAGGTCAACTGGAAAATTTGGTTGAGTTACTTGACCTGTTTGACTTTGCAAATGCCAGCAAGATCATTAAGGAAATTGCTCACTCAATATGAATTGTAAACTAAGGCAAGTCTCCAATAAATTTTAGCATTCGAGGTCTATACTCAATATGCGCTCACTGAAAGAGCTTTATGCTAAGGGTTTGATAGCAGATAAATCTGTACATCAAAGGGATGAATTAGAGGATAGCGAAACGTCAAATATGCCAAATAACGATCATAAACCACAGATTCTTATCGTAGACGATGAGCCTTCGAATATTCGCATGTTAAGTGCGGGACTTCGTGAGAACTACGAAATCAGCGTCGCGACAGATGGCCATCAAGCCATCGAGTTTGCTGAAAAAAATGCCGCTACCTTAGACCTAATCCTATTAGATATAGTGATGCCGGGTCTGAGTGGCTATAACGTATGTAGCGCAATAAAGCGCAATAAAGAAACCAAGAATATTCCCATCATATTTATTACCGCCAAAACAACACCTGAAAGCGAAGCCAAGGGTTTTGAGTTAGGCGCGGTCGATTACATTGCCAAACCCTTCAATTTGCCCGTTGTACAGGCACGGGTAGATACCCATGCGACCTTAAAGGCGCATTCCGACTTACTCAAAAAACTGGTCTCGGAGCAGTCTGCCAAAGTTCGAAAATATGAAAAAGAATATAAACGACTCTTCAAAAAATGAGTACAACTTCATCCATGTTAAGAATACTTAGTATTGCCATTCTGTCTTTTTTAGTTTGTATGCCCACGTTTGCTAGAGAGACCGCGCTACTGGATAACAGCAATCATGCTGAACCTCTAGGTGCCTACATGGAAATGCTTGAAGACATTGAAGGCAGTTTCGATCTGAAGATGGTTCAATCACTTCCGGCAAAATCAGATATTAGCGAAAAAAAAGCAGCCGTCTGGACCCCCGTAAAAGATGATGGTATTACCGGAGGGTTCACAAAGTCGGTCTTTTGGGTGCGATTTACCATTAATAATTTAAGTACTAAGCCTATTCCCTGGGTTTTGGAGTCGGCCTATTCACCGATGGACTGGATTGAGCTCTATAAACCTCAAGAAGATGGCAGCTATATCAAACAAAATGCCGGAGATCACTATCCCTTTCATGAGCGAGACATCAATTATCGCAACATAGCATTTTATTTGACCGAGCCTGCAAACACCCAGCAGACCTATTACTTACGCTTTCAGACGGACAGCTCAATGTCCATCCAACTATTCAAATGGCCAAACCAAACCTTTGCAGAGTCAGTTGATTTCGAGAAAATGATACTCGGCCTGTTTTTTGGGGTCATCCTGATCACGGCATTTTATAACTCCGTTAGCGCCGCCTTCCTCAGAGATATTTCTTATGTATGGGTCGCCGTCGCTCTGGTAGGCGCCGCAGCCTACTCACTCTCATTAAATGGTTTATCGTTTCAATACCTTTGGCCAAATACTCTTTGGCTACAAACGATAGGCATCCCCATGTTTATGAATTTGGCCTTCATGTCTATTGCCCTTTATAGCCGACATTTTCTAGACCTGATGAATAATTCGCCAATTTGGAACCGCTGCCTACTCACTCTGGCCGGGACTTGTGCTGCACTGGCAGTTCTTTCCTTTGTTTTACCGTATAGCATCGTTATTCGAGTTAGCACCGCGTTCTCACTTTTTGTTTCATTAATGTGTTTCTGTGTCGGCCTGATTAGCCTATTCAAGGGTAATAAAGTTGCACGATATTACTGTATCGGCTGGGTCATTTTAATTATTGGCTTGATTACCTTTCTACTAAAAACCATTGGTATCATACCCGCTAATCTCTTTACACTTTGGGTCCAGGAAATCTGCTTTGCCGCCTTGGGCATCTTTCTGACTATTGCCCAGTCTGACCGTGTTTTTCAGATGCAAAGAAGACAAGAAGCTCAACAGAGCTTGTCAATGAATGCCTTGGAAAATGCAGAAAAGAAATATCGTTCTCTCTTTGAGAATGCTATTGAAGGTATTTTTCAAATAGACCAACAAGGTTATTTGTCCAGCGCCAATAAAGCCTTTGGTGAAATTGTGGGCACAGATAGTCAAGAGCAGCTTCTGGGCAGCAAGCAAGAAGCCTATACCCTGGGTTTCTTGTCCCAGATCGAGACTGAAAAACTCAGAGCAATACTCAATACAAAAGACAGCATCGCCGACTATGAAGCCAAATTCCTCAATGCTGACAATGACAACCGCTGGGTCTCAATTTCAATTCGAAAAGTATTCAAAGAAAATAGCTCGCTGTTTATCTACGAAGGCTCTATTACCGATATAACTGAATCAAAAAAACGCGAACAGGCTGAAAAACAGCAGCGCATGGCAGAAGCCTCGACGGAAGCAAAGAGTATGTTTCTAGCAAATATGAGCCATGAAATTCGCACCCCCATGAATGCCATTATCGGCTTTACCGATCTGGCTATGAATACCGACCAGAATACAAAGCGCAGCGAATTTCTTCGTAAGATCAAAATGGCCTCATCTAACCTGCTTGGCATAATTAACGATATTTTGGACTTTTCCAAAATCGAAGCCGGTAAGTTGAATATTGAATATGCGCCTTTCAGCATCACAGAATTAGTCGAGAATCTGCGCAATATTGTTGCAACCAATGTCGAATCAAAAGGTTTGAGCTTTGAGATAGATGTGGACCCTGATATACCTGACTTACTCATTGGCGACTCTTTGCGCATAAATCAGGTGCTCGTAAACTTAACAAATAATGCGGTTAAATTCACCAAGGAAGGCAGCGTCCAAGTAGAGTTGGAACTTACGGCGCTCGATAAGCAAAATGGTTCAATTGAAATAGAAGGCCGTGTCAAAGACACCGGTATTGGAATCTCGGAGGAAAAGCAAAAAACCCTGTTTTCTTCATTTACCCAGGCTGATGAGAGCACCACCCGTCAGTTTGGGGGTACAGGCTTAGGTCTGAGTATCTCCAAACAGCTTGTCGAGATGATGGGAGGACACGTTCGCGTCAGGAGCGAAGAAGGTAAAGGCAGTTGTTTTGAGTTTAGCCTGGCTTGCCGCTTGGAAAGCAGACAACGCCGAAGAAATCTAAATAAACAGGAAAACAAATTAAACATTTTGGTCATTGATGATCAGGCTGAATCCCGCCAGCTCTTAGAAAGCGTACTCACCTCATTGAACCATCAATGCACCCCTGTCGAGAATGCTGAGCTAGCCTTAAACGCGCTGAAGACACAGGAGAGTATTGGTGCGCCTTATGACTTAGTGCTTATTGATTGGCTGATGCCGGAAACTGATGGCTTTGACTGCCTTAAGTTAATAAAATCTGAACCAGGAATCTACCCGCCAAAAAGTATCTTGATTACCGCTTTTGGTGAAGAAAGTATCGAGCAGAAATCAAAAGAAGCGGGCTTTGACGGTTTCTTGGTCAAACCGATCAACAAAGATGTATTAACACGTGAAATCAATAAAATTTATGACCACTCAAGCATCGAAGCCAGCTTAAGTGTCCCGTCATCAAGCTCTACTTCAATTAGGGATAGCTATGATTTTACAGGTCTAAAAGTCTTGCTGGTTGAAGATGTGGTGATGAATCAGGAGTTAGCCAAAGAAATTCTAAGCAAACAAGGTATCTTGGTTTCTATTGCAAGCAATGGCCTGGAAGGTGTCGAGAAAACACAAAAAGGTAACTTCGACTTTATTTTGATGGATATGCAGATGCCGGTAATGGATGGCTGTAATGCCACGATCGCCATTCGTAAATTTAATCAGGGCATTCCGATTATCGCTATGACAGCGAATGCCATGACAGAAGATAAAAACAAATGCCTTGCTTCAGGCATGAATGACTACATAACCAAACCAATCAACCCGAATGAGTTATTTACTGCCATTGTTAAGCGAGTTAAAGGGATTGAAATCATAAATCAAGACAGTGCCGGTAATGAAATAGTAGAAGACTCTGACACAGTAAGCCCTGAGCAGAGTTTGAGCGACACAGCTGATACCATAGAACTAGCCCTAGAGAACCTTGAACCAGAACCAGAACCAGAACCAGAACCAGAACCAGAACCAGAACCAGAACCAGAACCAGAACCAGAACCAGAACCAGAACCAGAACCAGATATTATTGAGCTTACCGAAGAAGTAATTGAAGCAAGTGAAAATGCTGAAATAGAAGAATATCTCAGCGAAATGTATGCGTCTTTAAATGAGCCAAACCCCTTAGCTGCGATCAGTTCACCTGAGCCTGAGCCTGAGCCTGAGCCTGAGCCTGAGCCTGAGCCTGAGCCTGAGCCTGAGCCTGAGCCTGAGCCTGAGCCTGAGCCTGAGCCTGAGCCTGAAAATTTTGCTGAACCGGCTGAAGAAAAAACAAGCACTTTATGGCCTGAATGTGCACATTACCTGGATAAAAATATCGGGCTGCAGAACTTCCAGGGGAGTGAAGACTTATTCCATGAGGCGCTTAAAGCCTTTATCGACAAACATGCTTCGTCTGCTCAAGTGATAAAGAATTATTTGCAAAATGCGCAACATAGTGAAATAGCTAAACTGGCACATGAAATTGAACAATTCAGCTCACAACTGGGCGCTATCAGGGTATCGCGTATTGCCTTTGATTTAACATCAACTCATGTATTACCCAGTGAAGCGAACGAAGAGGCCATAGAAATCTTCGAACATGAACTGCAAGTACTCATTCACGAGTTACAGCAAATTTTAGAATAAGACGTGAGTTACAAAATGCATAGTATACGCCTCATTATGTCTTTCGCTGTCAGCATCAGCCTATATTCACTGGCTCATGCTAAGGATTTACCTGGAAAAGGGATTCAAGTTCAAGGTATCCAAAGCACCATTTTAGAAGAAAGCTTTCAGACTATCATCATTGATGAGGCACTTAAAAAGCTCGGCTACGAGACTCAACCCATCAAAATGTTTAAGTATCGCAAGGGCTATGAAGCCATCGCTAATGGTCAAGCAACTTACTCTACCACTAGCTGGTATCCACTTCAGAATGGCATGTATCAAGACGCAGGCGGTAATAAGGTTTTTTTAAGAAAAGGGCACTATATTCGCGGTGCTGCACAAGGTTACTTAGTCGATAAAAAAACCGCTGATAAATTCAACATTGTTAGCATTGATGATCTTAACGACCCCACTATTGCCGTTCTGTTTGACGTCACTGGCGATGGCAAAGCGGACATGGTCGGTTGCCAGAAAAGTTGGAGTTGTGCAGAGGTGATTGATCACCAGCTCAAAGCATACAAACTTGAAGATAACATCAATCAGATAAAAGGACTTTACGCAGAAGAAATTCCGGCCATCATTGAACGATTCAAACAAGGTAAACCCGTAATTTATTATGCCTGGACACCCTATTGGGTCTCCGGTCTGCTCGCTCCCACCAAAGATGTTATTTGGTTAGAAGTGCCCTTTTCAGCCCACCCACATAAAATTGATACCACGCTGGCCAATGGTAAAAACTACGGTTTTAGAATTAATAGCGAACGCATAATAAGCACCAAAAAGTTTGCCAAGGCAAACCCGGCTGCGGCCAAATTATTTGAAATTGCCGAACTTCCCATCAACGATGTGAGTGCAGAGAACAGATTAATTGCCGATGGTGAAAACTCACCCGGAGCGATACGCCAACATGCCCTGGATTGGATCAAAACGAATCAAAAGCGTTTCAATAGCTGGATAGAAGTAGCTCTAAAATCAGGAAAATAAAATCCCGTCAGCGCTTTATATTTTCGACGCCCAGGTTAGCTCTGAGTTTTCGCCAATCAGCGCAAGCTGCTCGATGAGAAAATCAATAAACACCCTGACTCGATTGGGTAAGTAATGACGCTTCGGGTAAAGCAAATAAACCCCAAAACCTTCGATCTGAACAGCAGGTGCGATAGACTGAATCGCGCCAGATTCTAAGCAGTTTCTGGCGATAAAATGTGGCATTTGTGTAAGGCCAAAACCATCAGCACATAACTCCGACATGGCCTCTCCATCATCTACAATTAAACTATTCTCAGGGTGATAATCACATAACACGTCTTTGAGCAGATGTTTAATGGGCAAAATTTTTCCCGTCTGCCCGAAGCGAAACTGTATCCATTTATGCTTAGAAAACTGTTCAGGTGAGTCAATACCATAGCTTGATGGTTGCAGTCTTGATATACCATGTTTTTCTAAATAGGACGGTGCCGCACAGGTGACAAAATCTATAGGGCTTAGCTTGCGCGCGACCAAACGATTATCTTGCACCGTACCACTGCGAATACATACATCGATACCCTGCTCGATCATGTCGACATACTGATCGCTATAAGAAAGCTCAAAACTAATCTCTGGAAAGCTCTGGTGAAAAGCTTTCATCCAAGGCCGAATGTACAAACGACCATAAGACATAGGCACACTAATTTTTAAGTGTCCGGCAGGTTCATCATTCGCCTTTTGCAAATCATGCTCACAAGCACTCAGCTCACGCGTAATTCGGCGAACTGTTTCAAGGTAGGCCTCCCCAGTCTGAGTCAATGTCAGGCGGCGGGTATTACGGTAAAACAGCTGTATTTTCAGCTCGTCTTCCAAACGGCTAATCGCCTTACTTATCGTAGAAGGCGATGCGCCTGAGAGTTTAGCCACTGCCGCATAACTACCTTGATCTGCCGCCAAGATAAAAAACTGTAAGACTCGGAGTTTATCCATTACATGTTTACCTAACAAAAAGCTGCCTAATAGAAAGTCACCTAATAAAATGAAACCCACAGTGAATATTATTCACTTATTAAGTGATAATAGTGTAATTTATTCACTCTATAAATTCACCTAGGATAGTGCTCTCAAACTTTTTCAATTCCTTTTAAAGCTTACAAGAGGCACCTGGATGACTTATAGCAAACACATTCTCCTTATTTTACTAACACTCATACTCGCTAACAGCGCTCAAGCGGCCAAGCATAAAATCGGCATTCTGGTCTACGACGGAGTATTATCTTCTGACATTACAGCCCCTATTGAGGTCTTCGGCGCGGCAACTAAAAAGGCCTGGTTATCAGATTATGAAGTGGTATTGATAGCCACCAATAAACAGCATTACATCACCACAGAGGAAGGCCTTAGTTTAAAAGTGAAGACCTCAATTCATGACAGTTTAAAGCTGGATGTATTACTACTTCCCAGCGCCTATGACATGTCGTCCCTGCTGAAAAACCATGAACTGATCTCCTTTATTCAAAAGCAAGCCAAACATACCAAATGGTTAGCCAGTAATTGTAGTGGCGCTCTCTTGCTTGCAGAGTCAGGTGTACTAAACGGTTTGAAAGCCACTACCTGGGCCGGCGGTGAAGCAGAGATGCAAGCTGACTATCCCCTGGTGAAGGTACAAATTGATCAAAATGTGGTAGTTGATCAAAATATCATCACCTCAAATGGCAGCGTCGTAAGCTATCAAGCTGCACTGATTCTCTTAGAGAAATTAAGCACTAAAGCTTTCTCAGATGAGATCGCCGACGCGATTCAATGGTCTCGACTTAAAAATGCATTTTAATATCAAGGTATAGTGTTGCTTTGATAAACAATCATCTTTGAAAAAATACAGCTGACTTCTTTCAAGTCCCATCAAAGTAGCGAGTGAAGTTAGCGTGTATAAATGCTTTAAACACGCGCATTTTTTCAGGCATATAGTCTCTATTGTGATAGAGCATAAACATGTTCTGCGTAGGAAGAGGACATTCCGGAAGCAACTCAATTAACCTTCCCGCGTTAATATCATCAGCAATGGATACATCAAGCATAATAGCCACCCCGAGTCCTCTGAGAACAGCGTCGTACAATACCGCCTCACTATTTGAGGTATGTGCATGTTCGAGAGAGATAGGAAGTTTATCGGTATGCGTCAGCAGCCGTCTTACTTGTTCGGATAAATTTAGGTACGTAGGCAGAATAAATCTATGCTCTGAAAACAAAACCTCAATTGAGTTTGGAGAGCCCTTTTTCGACAGATATTCGGGGGAGGCACAAAATACCGGCCGCGCCTGATTCAAAGAAATAGCGGTTAGCCTTGAGTCACTCAAAAGCCCCATCCTAAATGCAAAGTCAATGCGATTTTCAATAATATCTTCCACCTGGTTTGATACTCTCAAGTCCAGAGTTATTTCCGGATACAGGTCGCTAAAAGCGCTTAGAAAATCCATAAAAGGAGAGCGCAGTAATACTTCAGGGAAAGACAAAGTAATTTTCCCCGATGGCTCCGATAACTCATCCTTCAAACTTTGCTCTGCCTCAGCAACCGCTGCCAGTATATCTTTACACTTATGGTAAAACCCTTCCCCCAATTTAGTGATCGCAAGTGACTGTGTAGAACGGTCGATTAAGCGAACCCCTAAATTGTCTTCAAGTTTTGATAGCTGTTTACTCACCGCAGATACAGAGCGGTGAAGTTGATTCGCTGCACCGGTAATACTTTGGTTTTCAACAATGGCAGTGAATGTCAGGTAATCATTGAAGCGAGACATCTTATTTCCATTTAGTTAAAAAGATATTGATTGTTTTGAAATTCAGTAAACATTGAAAATGCATTATATTCAAGTTCATGACAATATATTCAAGTTCATGACAATAAATTGAGAGGAAAGGTGATGAAAGCACAAAAGTTTATTTTGGGGTATTACGGCATGCTGTTTCTTGGTTTTGGGCTAGCGGGTCTAACTCAAGCTGAAGCCCTCAGTCATTTAGTTCACTTTAATATTGATGCGCCAGGCGCGAGGATGGAATTTATATCCACCTACGGCGGCTTATTTTTAGGCTTTGGCGGCTTCTTGCTGTATTGCCTGAAAGACAATATTCATATAGGTTTACTGAGCGTGCTGTTTACTATGGGGGCCATGTTAATAGCCAGAGTCATTGGTTTTATGCTATATGGTGGCGCTGATATGCTGCAGTATATTTATTTGGCTGGAGAAGCCTTTACACTGGTATTGCTTGGCTTCCTTTTGGTCTATTCAGGAAGCCCATCTAAAACGGTTCAGGAAAATCAAAACCAGAGACCAGAGGCCAGAACGACTGTTTAATCACTTGGACTTAAAGAGTTTACGAGTGGATCCCGACAAGAGTTATCTTTTATACAACGCTGATTTATTATCGCCTGCTCTCTAATTTCATGAATATTGGGTAGCGCCTCTTGAAACAACTTAAAGACATCTTTCCTAAGACCGTCATTTAGCAAGGTGTTTATCTCAGCAATGATCATTCTACCGGTACTGGTGTCGGGACAGCTCGCACGTATAGGCGCAAAACTACTGCCTTCTGATAACATCAGATACTCCAGTGAATGATCAGGGTTTTCTTTTTCAAAAACCGGAAACTCTTCAGGAAAAATTAACACACTATCGATATTTCGATTGGGGATATTTGCCATTTTCAGCATACTAATAGGCCCCTGAGATGCCGTCATGTAACTGATCTTAGTACCCTGTTCAAGTTTACCCTCGCCTATCATGACCCCCATTTCTCCAAAAACCGGTCTACCGTTTAATATCAATAGGGCCCCCGCAGATTTGGTTGCCTCAATGACCTCCAAAATGGAAACTATTCTGGTCTGGCCATTTTTCGATAATTTTTTATACAAGTCAGGTCGAACCGCTACACCATAATCTACGGTATTGATAATGGAGTCTGAATAAACCCGGTGGCTCGTCTGAGGCAGCTTCCAACTACCTGTCGTGCAGAATTGATCTTTTGAAGGGTTGAGCATGTTTTTTTTGCCATCGAGCAGGGTTGGCCAAAATCACTTTATTTTTAAAGCCAGCGTCAAAATATGCATTTGCTAATACATACCCAATACCCCGCTCTGAAACAGAACCAAAAGGTGGAATATTGAAGGTATACCATAAATACGGTGAAGCCCCGTAAGCTGTCGGGCCAAAAAATAAAAACAAAATGCTATAAATAACAAATGTCGCTATCTTTTTAGACTTATTTATTAAGATGTTGCTAACTCCATAGTAAGTAGCTCTCTAATTAGACGCTCCGCAATCAGTAGCATTCATTTTTTTACATTTTCTAAGCCTGGCCTAAACACAAAAAACCAGAACCTTTAGTGGAATATAAATATAGACCTTTCAGCAGAAATTTATAGTCTAAAACTAAATTTGATTAAAACAAGGTATGCTTATTCTACAGAGCAGCAAAGCATGCATAGTCATATTATATAATAGGCATAAATTTTAAATATTTTCTTTATGGTTGACGACACTCTATGATGCCCCCTTAAATCGATATTTACGGTTATAAGGCAAACCAAGATGAACAAAACACTTAAACGAATCAGCTATAGCTTAATCACGATTACTTTTATGTTGACGCTGCTTTATATCTATATGGATAAGGAAACAAAAGTATTAAATGCTGAAAGTCGTGAGCATTTAAACGGGCAATTCACCCGCCTTGATATGGGCAGCGTACACTATCAATTAGAAGGCGATGCAAATGCCAAAACAGTCGTACTTGTTCACGGTTTTTCTAGCCCTTTTTATATTTTTGACCCTACCTTTGACTACCTCACAGAAAAAGGCTTTCGTGTGCTGCGCTTTGATCTATTTGGCCGAGGTTATTCAGACCGCCCTGAGTCTGATTACAGCATTGATGTTTATGTCGAGCAATTACATCAGTTGCTTGCAAAATTGCATATAAAAGAAAAAGTGAGTTTAGTCGGGCTATCGATGGGCGGTGCGATCGTCACGCATTTCACCAATCGCTATCCTGAGCAGGTCGAAAAAATCACTTTAATTGATCCACTATTTCATACGCCAGAGCGCCCTGAAATCACAGCGATTAAACTACCTGGCATCGGTGAATATTTAGCTAAAGTGCTTATCGTACCCAAATTCATTAACGGGGTGGCAGAAACTGTTTTTAACCCAGACACCTTTCCGGATTGGGCTGATAAATTCGAACCACAAACACATTACAAAGGCTTCAGTAGTGCGATCGTTCAAACGGCACGTTTTCTGGCGGGAAAGAATTTCAAAAACGAATATGTAAAACTCGGCTCATCAGGTAAGCAAGTTCAACTTTTCTGGGGAAAACAAGATCAGGTAATTCCAATTGCAGATGCAAGTAAAATTAGAGCGCTTGTGCCAACGATTGAATACCATGAAATAGATGAAGCTGGTCACCTCCCCCACTATGAACAAGCAGAGAAGGTAAACCCTTTAATCAGTCACTTTTTACAGTCGGACTGAAGCAAGCTTTAAGAAGCCCGTACTTTTAAAACCAGTACCGTTTAAGCCAGTACCGTCTAAACCAGTACCATCTAAACCAGTACCATCTAAACCAGTACCATCTAAACCAGTACCATCTAAAGAAGACGCCTTAAGTTAGCTGACCATCATTACTATCTACCGAGAAACGTTGCTCAAGGTAAGTCATAATATCTGAAGATTCATACATCCAAGTGGTACTGCCATCTTGTTCTTTAATTCTCAAGCAGGGCACTTTTAATTGTCCGCCACCGGCGACTAATTCATCCGCAAATTGAGTGTTGCGTTTAGCGTCTTTAGTTTCAATGTTCAGACTATTACGCTGCATGGCCCAGCGCACTTTCACACAAAAAGGACACGCCGCATATTGATAAAGAGATAACTTAGCTGTTTCTTTATCTAACTGAGCCTGAAGCTGAGGATCACGCTTCACACCTCTTGGGTGAAACAAAAAATCAACGACTAAAATAATGCGACCAAGAAACCAACGAATAAATGCCATCATACGCCCTACGACTAATTAATTTAAAAGACTAAATAAAACGGAGCGGAATTCTAACAGAAAATGGAACAAAATGCGTTCATAAATTAAACAGTAGGGTATGATAACGAGAAGTGAACACTGAATCCCCTGTATTCACGAGGATAAACAGCTATATTACAAATGCCCCTCTAACCATCTAGAGAAGGCGCAAGATAGGCACAGTTAGCCGCATATGACTGCCATACTTTTGATACATCTTTATATTTATTGACGAAGTCTTGAGCCAAATAAGCCCCACCAGAACGCGCCGAAATAACCCGATAATCATAATCCACATTCGCATCATCTAAAGCACGAAGACGATCAATGATGGTTATCTCTGCTTCAGCAAATGTATCTATATAGTTATTTCGGAACATGGAGAATAGGTGATCAAGTGTTTTCACCTTCATATCAACATCAAATCCTTTCACTTCCAACAGGTCGAAAATTTCGGTCCCTCTTCGAACACCAATCACACCCAGACTCTCATTGCTGCCCATCACGTCTTCTTTACTGGTTATCATCAATATTCTAGAGTTATATAAGTCAATCGCATATTTAGCTATTTGATCCCTTTTAGGCGTTCGAACCATGTTCAAACCCATATCAACAACATTGGTTTCCAAAGACATCATCATTCTTTCATAACTGGACATTTCAATAAATTGCACATTTTCGAAATACCCGATAGCACATTCCATTAGAGGGGCCAACGCTCCAGAGGCAATCCCATTATCGACTAAAAAAGCATTATGTGGCACGTAACCCACCCGAATCTCCGGCGTAAACTTTTTCACGCTATTTAGTGGTTCAGACGAGTTTGAAGCGGGCATAGCAATAGATGACTGAACAAACAGACTAAGAACAGCAACCAGAACCGTCGCCACAAGAGTAAGAGGTAGTGTGGTATTCAGTTTTATCATTCATTTCACCCTGTTTATTATTTATATATTCCAGTGAACCTTGAATATGTTAATAGAAACAAGGAATAAAATATATGTAGCCTAAGAAACAAATAGACGGAATATCCGTATATATTGTTAATATCAGCCCGCTAATATAATTTATGGAAAGAATTTTCAGCGTAGCAGGTTTTTTACAGATCACAATTTCAAGAATCACTCTCTTTAAGGTAAGCTAGCCAACATATAACTATGTTCATCACTATCTATGTTCATCACTAACTGTGCTTAGTTCACTAGGCCCAGTAATATTTCCTGAATACGGGTTCAAAATACATGTTTGATATTTCTATCTTTAAGCACTTATCTGACAAGAAAATTCTCGTCGTGGGTGACGTTATGCTGGACCGTTACTGGCAAGGCGACTCTCAACGCATCTCTCCCGAAGCACCTGTCCCTGTTGTTAAAATTGCACAACGTTCCGATAAAGTCGGTGGCGCTGCCAACGTAGCTAGAAACATTGCGCACCTTGATGGACAAGTCACTTTAATGGGCATTGTTGGCGAAGATGAAAATGCTAAATTGCTGGAAGACTTGCTCTCAGAAGAAAACGTCGATGCGAAGTTAATCAAACAAAACGACCAACCCACCATAGCAAAATTAAGGGTAATTAGCCGACATCAGCAAGTGGTTAGACTCGACTTCGAACAAGCTTTTGCAAAACAGCATGCAGAAGCACTCATGAATGCCTTCAAAGCATCCGTCAGCCAACATGATTTTGTTGTCTTCTCAGACTACAACAAAGGCTCACTCGCTTATGTCACCGAGATGATCAGCTTTGCACGTCAGTTAGGTAAGACTGTTTTAGTTGACCCAAAGAACAAAGACCTATCTGTCTATCGTGGCGCGAGTGTTATCACCCCAAACAAAAGCGAATTTGTCACGGCCGGCGGATTAACAGATTCCGAGGCGTCTATCACTGAGTCAGCTCGCGAGATCCTGAAGCAGTGTGGAATTGACTCCATGCTCCTGACGCGAAGTGAGCAAGGCATGTCTGCGATCACAACGAGTGACAAAGTAGATATGCCGGCGCAAGTACTAGAAGTATCCGATGTAACGGGAGCTGGTGACACCGTTATCGCTACCTTGTCAGTAATGATGGCAGCAGGACTGGCATTGCCAGAAGCCGCCAACATTGCCAATTTAGCTGCCGGCATTGTGGTGGCCAAATTGGGTGCTGCAGCGGTTTCCCCTAGAGAATTATATAAAGTCACGAATGCCGCGCTTTTTGAATCAAAAAGAAGTCATTACCAAACCCCTTACGACGATGTACTCAGACATATTAAGTTTGCTCAACAATCTGGTGAAAAAATTGTTTTTACCAACGGCTGCTTTGATATTTTGCATGCAGGTCATGTGCACTATTTAGAACAGGCTCGCGCATTGGGCCACCGTTTAGTGGTCGGTATTAACTCTGATGAATCTGTTCGCCGTTTAAAGGGCGAAAGTCGTCCTGTGAATGCACTGAAAGAACGCGCAACTGTACTTACAGCCTTAGCCTCTGTTGACTGGGTCATCCCTTTTGGGGAGCAAAATGAAGACGCCCAATACAATGACACCCCGTTACACTTAATTGAACAAATCAGTCCTGACATTCTTGTAAAAGGGGGGGATTATCAAATTGAAGAGATCATAGGTGCAGACTTTGTTTTTTCTCAAGGTGGCGAAGTCAAAACAATTGACTTTGTAGATGGCTGCTCGACAACAGCAACCATTAAATCTATTCAGGCTATTCACGCCTCTAATAAAGATCACGAGCCCAAGTAAGCTATGGAAACTTCCCTTCGATCCATTTGCATTCTGCGCTTGTCAGCTATTGGTGATGTCTGCAATGCAGTGGCAGCAGTACAAGCAATTCAAAAGCAGCACCCTGATGCAAAAGTCACTTGGGTCATCGGAAAAATAGAGAAAGTATTGCTCGAAGGTTTGCCCGGCGTTGAGTTTGTTATTTTCGACAAATCTCAAGGTCGTGGGGCATTTAAGCAATTAAAGCAGGATATGAAAGGGAAGATGTTTGACGTATTGCTGCACATGCAAGTGGCTTTACGCGCTAACTGGGCAGCGCGCTTGATCCCGGCGAAACGCAAGATTGGCTTTGACCGAAAAAGAGCTAAAGAATTGCATTCTTTGTTTACCAATGAACGAATTAAACCTCAACGTCATGCACATGTACTGGAAGGTTTTTTTGCCTTTGCCGAAAAACTCGGGGTCGCCCAAAGCGCTATACATGATTTACATTGGAATATACCTATCCCAACATCCGATCAAGACTTCGCAAACCAGCACATACCTGAAGGCAAAAAGACACTGGTTATCTCTCCTGCAGCAAGCAAACCAGAGCGCAACTGGTTAGCAGAGAATTATGCCGCTATTGCCGATTATGCGCATGAGAAAGGCTTCAAAACTGTATTGTGCGGTGGCCCAGCGGACATCGACAAATCATTAGGTCAAGCAATTGAGTCTCACACAAAATACCCGGTGCTTAATCTGATTGCTCAAACGAACCTTAAACAAATGCTCGCCCTTTTAGGCAATGCCAGTATCGTACTGGCACCCGATACGGGCCCTGCGCATATGGCAGTATCACAAAAAACGCCGGTACTTGGTCTTTATGCGCATTCCAATCCAAAGCGTACGGGCCCTTACCTCTACCAGCAATACGTAGCTGAAGTGTATTACCATCATCTACTCAAACAGTTTGATAAATCCTCTCGACAGGTCCCGTGGGGTACACGCGTCAAAGGTGATGAGCTCATGCAAGATATTGAAGTCGATATGGTCATTAAACAGTTTGATAAGCTTCAAACCGAGCTTAAGATCTACTAATGCCTAGTAGCAGGCCACGTTGTTAGCTATATGGATATAACGACCTGGGGGCTAACCGCGCTTAGCTTATTAGTGGGTTGCTGGATTCAAACCGCATTGGGCTTTGGCATGGCGGTGATCGCAGCCCCTATTATTGTGTTATTAAAACCTGAGTGGGTGCCGGTTGTACTCACTTCAACCGCTTTAATTCTCAGTGTATTAAATACCTGGAATCAACGTCAGGCTTTGCAAGCGCGTGAACTCATCAGCCCTTTCATCAGCCGTATCCCTGGTACTCTTTTGGGCGCATGGTTACTACTACAATTAAATGCCATAGGGTTGCAGTTTTTAGTTGCGGCTTGTGTATTACTTGCTGTAGCGATTTCCTTTCTGGGTAAACAATTCGCTTATACCCCTAAAAGGCTTGCTATAGCGGCTTTTGTTAGCGGCATTACTGGCACCACCACATCAATAGGTGGCCCCCCCATGGCGCTGGTGATGCAACATGGAAACCCTCAAACAGTTCGTGCCAACCTATCACTTTATTTCGTCTATAGTTGCAGCATTTCTTTAATCGCTTACGCTTATATGGGTTTATTATCAGCCTCAATTATTATTGATTCCCTTAGCTTTCTACCCGCGTGTTTACTCGGCTTTGCGACAGGTATCAGAGCAAGAAACTACGTTGATGCGGGTCGTTTCAGACCTTTACTCCTTATTCTATGTAGCATTTCAGGCAGCATCGCTTTATTAGGCGCGATCGCGCAGATCTAACTTCCCCCTCAACTCAGATCTAACACCGCCTTAATTCAGATCTAACATCTGCCTTAATATAGACACTTGTACAAACAAACTGTTTTTCTATTTTGAACTTTGTTTTAAGCACGATGTCGCAAATATGACATAAATGTCACAAAAGAAAGAATCGTTCACGGCATTTATTTCGGAGAGTTAATAAGATGATATCCGAATTGAAATAACTATGGACAGGTAAGCTCTCTTGAACTCTCATATAAACACGGCAAGCTCATCGGACCCGAGCTTAATTGAGCTTTACGATAGCGTGTCAAAAGGCCAAGAGGCTCTACTTGCTACTTTACTGAGATTATTAGGTGGTCAGCACATAGCCATTCAAGAAAGAGAACAAGTAAAAACAGTACATGACGCTAACACGAATATTAGAATGTTAAATAGAGATTACTCTGTTAATCAAGAGCAAGCAGAGGTAACGGAAGATACCAAACAAGCGACGTTCATATTAAATGGAAGCTCTGCTTTACTTTTATTTAAGTCTGGTCTGAAATCAAACACTTATCTATCACTTGATTTTGCCACACAAAGCGACTGCCAACATCAGCTACTTTCTTCTAAAATTCAGCAATTGCTACCCCATATACAGCAGTCATTAAGCATTAGTGAGAAAATCACGCAGCAGGAAACGGAGCTTGAGGCAGTCAATTATGTACTGGATCATTACCCGATTCCCAGCCTCGCCATTGACCGACAATTCAATGTAGTTTTTAGCAACCATGCAGCTAACACACAGCTTTCTATGATAGCACCAGCATCGACCAGTCATGCACTTAACAACCTGGCAAAAGAAAATATAAACCTGCTCTCATTATGTACTCAAGCGACACAAAGACAAACGCTCCGGCACATACTCACTCAAAGCCAGTCGGTTGGTCAGCCTATTAACCGCTACCTATACTTAGACATGGCAGGTCACAAGTTACCTTTAGTCATCTCATCAAGCAGCAGAATACCGACGACCGTCAGACACTATGCGCATGAACAGCTAATCTGGGTTTATTTTCTCAATCAAAACTATAGCCAGACATTAAAGCGTCATCTTAACTTTAAAGCGCTCAAATTGAGCATTGCTGAAACAGAGTTAGCCAGCAGCTTATTTGCCGGAAGAAGCCTGAATGACATATCTGAAACCAGAAAGGTGTCAAAACAAACCGTACGCAAACAACTTCAGTCTATCCTTCGAAAAGCTGAGTGCGAGAATCAAGAGAAACTAATGCTTCTTTTCTTTGAGCAGTGCATACATTACAGCCTGATTCATTCGTCGCATTAAGACCGTTTAAATAAAGCAAGGAAATAAATATGATAGGACTTCTGGAAAATGGCCAAATCTCAGACAAGCAAGACGCTTATACTGACGAAGACCAGCTGGTGAGTTCTATTTATCGTTTTGCTAGCAAGAAAGATGAATGGTTTAACATTCTCTTAGGTTTATCAAACTGCATTTCTATCTCAGACACGCTGCCAGCAGATCACCCTTATCAGGACATCTCCGAGAGGATACTGGCACACTTAAAAAATGCCTTACAGATCAGCGCACGCCTCAACCACAGCGCGAAAGACCCAAGTGTAGCCAGCGAGCTTGAGCATATTCCGATGGGCGTAGGCATAATCGATACGATGGGACGAGCGATTGAAATCAACACGCAAGCCAAAAACATTATCGCTAGTGAGGCCCTGTGGCAACTTGATGAAGGCTATTTATCGGCTCGTCACCTGAATTTAAATGAAAAACTTCAAGCATTAAGTCTATCGGACAGTAGCTTCTATTCACTTCCGCTTGCTTCAGAAATAACGGGAACAAAAAACAAGCCTCAGGCATGCCTTCACCTGACGCCCCTCCCAATAGAAGAAAATAACTCCAAGAAGCTATTTTACTTTTGCTTTCAGGAAGACCATGCAAAGCTGGTGAATCCTGCCTTGTTGAAGCAGCACTATCAACTCACGGAAACAGAAACCCTGGTTGTGAGCACCTTAATCCAAGAGGTCTCCAGCCAGAAAACAGCCCGAAAGCTCAAATTAAAAGAAGCAACCATTCGCGGCCACTTATCCAACATCTACCTTAAATTTGAAGTAAAACGTAAACCTGAGCTGATCCGAAAAGTATTACTGCATAGCTTGCTAGACGCCCCCGAAGCCTCCATATCCAAACTGGCCACGGCAAATAGCCACCCTGATGACAGTTTGTCTGCTATCTATCTTCGTGATGGGCGCAAGTTAAGCTATATGGATCATCAGTTTGTTGATAGCGCAGCCTCAAGTCATCCGAATGTTCATCATGGAGGAGTCATTCTATTGCTCCATAATGTAATGGGCTCAGCTCATGAGTTACCACAGGAAAGCAAACAGTTATTGGCCGACAATAATCTGCGGGTGCTGGTTCCCGAACGCCCCGGATATGGTGATTCAGACTCACAACTCAAGCGCAATCATCGAGACTGGTGCCACGACATCGAAGCATTGCTCGACAGTTTGAAAATTGACAAAGTAAAAGTCATCGCCCACTCCATTGGCGGTGTTTATGCTTTGGCTTTAGCCGAGTTTTTGCCTCATCGAATTGAGCGAATAGCTATGGTCAATGCGGTCCCCAGATTAGAAGATTTACATCAGGCTAAACCTGTACCGATTGTCGTTACTGCCGTATTACAAAGTATTCGTTTTGCTCCCTTTTTAATAGAACCCATCTTAAAAATGGCGATCGGGAAAAGTATCGAGCAATTCTATGAGCAACAATTAAACTTTATTCGCCCAACACTTGAAGGACGAGCCGCAGATATAAACTTACTCAAAACTCAGGCTTACCGTGAATACAGTATTCTGAATTTAAAACAATCCGCCAAGCAAGGTGTCGGCATATGGGCTAAGGAGCTTCTACTCAGTTTTTCAGAGTGGGATTTCAAAGTCACCAACAAACAAATGGAATATCAATTCTGGCATGGCGACCATGACGACGTCATATCTATCAAAGCCGCGATGAGGCTGTCAAAAGAACTCAACACCCAGGTATTTCATCACATAAGAGAAGAAACACACTTTTTATTTGCACGTCATTTTAATCGGGTGGTGGAAAAGCTGATTTCAGCGAATCCAAGTGAATATGCATCAGCAGACGTCATTAGTGATTAACATAGCCTTAACAGCAGCGCTAACCTTAAAAACAAGCGTGATGTCGATCACATATAAAAACCCTATACCTCATTTGTCTAGGGCGAATAATAAAGGAAATTGAATAGACTAATCCTGTCCAGTCGTCGCACACGAGTCACCGCAGGGACGCATTAGGCTAAAAATAATTAAAAAAAACAGCACTATAAAAATAGGCTCCATAAAAAAATCGCTATAAAAATAACTATCGAGGAATACTCATGTGCCAAACTCGCGCTCTTAAAGACGCATATAAGCCAACACCGTACCCGAAAACCAAGGGAAACTTTCTAAAACAAAGCAAAACCAAGTTAGGCATAGCCAGTGCATGCGCACTAGTCAGCCTAGCTTCCGCCGCGCACGCTGGCGGCGCTGCTGACTTTAAAATGAACGGTTCGCAAATCACCTCAAGCAATGTTGACATTAATGCCAGCCAAACTTATTCACTTAATTATAACGGTGGTAGCAATTCCTGTACTGACGTTGAATGGTATGTGCGCCAAGAAGGTAAAACCAACTGGGAGAATTTTGACCATAACGGCTCAGCCACTTTGGATAAAATTCACCGCAGCGGTAGCCATGAATTGAAAATGACCACAACCGGTTATGACGGACGCTACTTCTTTAACTTATTCGGCTGTGATCATCGAGGGCAGAATGACGCGCGTACCGTCAACCTGAATATTGCCACACCGGGTTACACACAAACCCAAAACCCTATCATGCTGGTTCCGGGCGTCATGGCTTGGGATGATATTTTTGGTATGGAGTATTTTTACCGCATAGGCGATGAGATCGAAAAAAACTCAGACTTCCAGGTTAAAGATGTCTCACTTGCCGCTTGGCAGAACACTGAAGACCGAGGCGCTGATCTGGCCAACAAAATTCTCGATTTCTTAATCATCAACGATGACAAATTTTTCGAAGAAGACAGTGAAATGAAAGTTAATCTCATTGCCCACAGTCACGGCTCCACCACTTCGAGAATGGCAGTAAATATTCTGTCTAAAGCATTTCAAGATTTTGACAATAAAAAAGTCGCCTCTGTTACAACTATGGCAGGCCCTCACTACGGCACCCCTTCTGCAGATGGCGCAATCTGGGCTGTAGAAAACTGGGATAATTATGGCAAGTTCCTAGAAAAATATGTCATTGATGCCCTCATTGGTGATTTAGCCGGTACAATAACAGCACTATTAAGCGGCCACATTGATGAGTATCCCGAGCAAGATATCTCTTCAGTATTAACTGGTTTCACGCAAAAAGGCATGGCGCGCTTTAACAGCTGCTACCCAAGCGCAGGCGTACCCAGTGGCGGCAAGTACTTCATCGAAGCGCCTCTTGAAGGCAATACTCCTTATATCGATTTCCCTGAAATCATAGACGGTAAAATTTCCTTTGACGACTGCCAAAACTATTCCACAACAGCAACTGGCGGATTTCAACGTGCAGACACCTTCTCTGTTAATAACATCGATATAGACCTGGCTGAAACACCCAATGAAGCCTTTGGCGCCAACACCGGCGATGGTCTTTATAATACGCCAGTTTATGGCAACGGCTTAGGCACCCCACTGGATGCCAATCACCCGGATGCCATTCGCTACTTTTCATTCACCGGTTCTGCTGAGTGGAATACACGCTTTGGCCTGAATATCTTCGAGGGTAAAAACCCGGCTGAATTAGCCGATGTATTTTTGCTGGTCATGAGCTCGCTCTTCCCTGTAGTGGGTGAAAGAACCGAGAAAGATCATTTATGGACATGGTTAGGAGACACTGGTGAAGACCTTCTCTATGGTGACGCTGTTGCCAGAGATGTTGGTTACACTAAAGCATCTGACGCCTTTATCCCTGTTGAAAGTACGCCTTTTGGCCAACATATTGCGACCTATCAAGGCTGGAACCATGTAGACGAAATGAATGCTTTATTCGGCTTAGTTGGCCAAGGATCAGCGGATCCGGTTGAGGTATATCGTGAGCATGTTAACCGCCTGCAGTTAAGCGGTTTGTAGACGAAACAACGATTTACTTTGGAGCTTGCAAGTTAGCAGGCTCCAAAGTTTTTATTCAAATCAAGGGCAACTCATGAATATTTTAAAATCTAGCATCTCTTTAAGCGCCATCACGGTCATGGTCGTTGCATATTTAAATCTCCCCACCGAAGATGAGCAAGTACGCAAATCTGCGCTTACATCATCGAGCCAAGCAATAGAGCTTCAGACAAAAGAAAACCAGACCCCACAGAAAGTTTTGAGGCGAACTGAGCATTCGAATCAGAATTTAAACCAAACTAATTCAACTAACATTGACGTAGCATTTCATTTCGAAAATACTTCTGCCTATGAAGCGGCATCAACTTATGGCAATTTGCCTACCAGCATGGCCGACATTCATATCGAGAAATTTTCTTATGATGAGAATGCTCAACTAATCGTCAATGAGAACATCAAGCACATCTTTGAATTCTTTTTGATGGCGACACAAGAAGAAGGCCGCGAACAAGCTATTGCTCGCCTAAACGAATATATTGATATGACTTTGCCTTCGGATGCAGCCAAACAAGCGCTTATTATTGCACAAAACTACTTAAGCTATAAAAGCAGTCTAGAAACGCCTGACATCCCGATGAGCAGTGATCTAGGGAACGAAGAAACACTAAAAAAACTAAAGACGGCTTTAGCAGACAAAAAATCAGTCCGCCGACTACATTTGGGTGAGCCCGTTAGTGAAGCATTATTTGGCCATGAAGAACGTTACGATGATTTTTCATTAACGCGCCTGGAAATTAATGCAAATACCGCGTTAAGTGATGATGAAAAAGACCAACATATTGCCCAGGCAGAAAATGACCTACCCCCAGCAATGGCTCAGAAGATGCGCAGTAAACGCCAAGAGGAAAACCTACAACAGAAAATAGAGCAATTAAAAGCGGAAGGCGTTAACAACCAGGAAATTCATTCCCTGAGAACGGAATTTTATGGCCAGAAAGTGGCCGATCGCATGGCCTATTTAGAAGATAACTCAGATGCATGGCGAGAAAAAGTGAGCCAATTTTATAGCGAGCAAGACTTTATTTCAGCGCAAAGCGACTTAAATCAAGATGACAAGTCTCAACTGATATCAGAAGCCAAAAATGCAATATTCACCCAAAAAGAGCAAATTAAACTGGCGGTACAAAGCATTCGAGGCGGACTGGCTCAGACTAATTAATGTGGAAACTTTGCTTATTTTTAGCCCGCGATCTTTAAACCTTATGATAGACTTTCTTCAATGAGTTTTATCGCTTTGATAGAAACGTTGGTTTAAATCGCATAGGAAATAAAATGTCTAAGGTGGTCGTAAATTTCGAATTTGAAAAAGAAACCAAAAACAGCGTGCGCTACAAGGAAGTACCTGAAGCCGGTAAAGCGCCAGTAATGGGAAGTATTTATGTTCAAAAATGGTTTGCTGGTGACAGTAAATCATTAGAGATCAGTATTGATAAGAAAGACTAAACAGCTAAATTCAGAATCAGCGTAATAAAAGAGTATCAACAGAATGCTAGCTCAAGATCAGTCAGCCTTATCATAGGTCTCTTGACCTAGCCTTCTCACCAAGACTAAAGAAATTCATCAAGCCACGCTTGTACGATCTAGCAGTCCCGCCATTTTTTGCTCAATAAGCAAACACCGTTCACTGTGTTGATATTTTTCAATAGCACTTTAGAGTTTTTACTCTACAATAGCTTTGACAGGTCATTCTGTACAAAAAATAAACAACAAATAAACCGTATACGTGGCAACAAAACGCGTACGCGAAGAGAATCTTTATGACGAGCAAGCTTAGCCAGGCGGCACCTTCTTACAGCCAGCTTCTGTATTTATGGGAGCAAAGGACGCTATATATTGGCTCAGTCAATGACCCATTAAACATATCTACGGGCGCTTCAACCTTAATGTTTGCACTCGACAAGCCAATTCAATTTAAAACCAGCAAAATGACGGCTCCCGTAGAATGCCGAAGTTTGTTATTACCCGCCGGTACAGAAACGATGATAGACACGCAGGGTGGCACCATAGCCAATTGCACATTAGACCCCCTTGGAAAAGATCTACATACGCTAAGCAAATTAATGGAACATCAATGCGGCAATGGCTACTACCAATTACAAAGCGAGCAAGCGCAAATTGAAAAGTTCCGCGCTATTGGCTCTGCGCCTTTAGACTCACATGAAATACTTGCGTCATTTATCGATATCCTAAAAATCAACAGTAACAAAGCAAGCACCAACAACATTGACCAACGCATAGAACGTATTATCGAACTTATTCAAGGTACGATTAGTGAAAATTTATCTCTCTCTGAATTAGCCGAAGCCGCGAATATCTCACCTTCACGACTGACACAACTATTCAAAGAGCAGACAGGCTTACCCGTTCGCCGCTACCGCTTATGGTACAGACTCTACATCACTGCATTTAAAATCGGGCAAGGCATGAACTTAACCGAATCGGCAGCTGCCGCAGGTTTCACTGACTCCCCTCACTTCATTCGCACCTCACGTTCAATGCTTGGCATAAAACCTTCTTGTGTTTTTCAAATGAAGATCATGTTACCTAACTCAGTTGAAGCCGAAGCGCCCTGCTCGATTAACTATTAAGTATTAAGCATTCAAAAATACATACACCGTCTAAAAAAAGCATACGCCTTCAAAAAAGGACATGAGAGTTCAATAAAACACGCTTGGAAAAGCGACGTAGAGAATAGCCGAAAAAACAAAAAAGAAAAACGTGACAAATAGAAAGGTCAGTACCGGAAACAAATTTTCAGGTATGAAATAAGGTGCACAACGTGCACCTTTAGATAAAGCTAAATTATAAACCCATACCTCGAAATCGATCCGCATGGTTCTTATAAAGTGTTTTAGGGTTGGTTTCTAACAAGTTATGCAAACCGAATAACATATTGGTTGCATCCAGGTGATTCATCCAATAGTCGTCACGAATATTTTCACCCCAATGCTGCGAACATTTTGAGACTAAACCATCACTCGCTTCACCATTGTAGTAACCTAACGTATCAAACAGTGCCATCAAGGGGTCACTCACATCCAGAACATTGGTAAAGGTTCCGGTGCTGCCCCATGAATAATAATGAATACCATTCACTAAATTAGCACCATCACCACAATAAACAGTTGGCTCACCGTCGGGGAATTGCTCACTAAAAGCCAATGCACCTTCTGTAGACATAAAATTAATTGAGGTTAAGGCATCATTGGCATATTCAGGATTACCTGCCAGCGCATCCAATACATTACCCGTTAAGTTAATCAGGTCTTCACCAATGCCTTCCAAAGGGCCACCAATGACATTTTGAACACCCCAATCGGCAAAACCAGAACCGTAATTGATACCGTTAATCGATGTAACAGAGGATACCAACTCCGGACTTACTCCCGCCACATAACGAGATGTTGGTGAACCTAGACTATGCCCCACCAAGTGAACTTTAGACGCGCCAGTCTCAGGCAAGACGGTATTTTCAATATAATCTAACAGCTGCTCACCGCGAGAAGATGCATCATCCCAAGCCGTCACATTAGGCGTATACACAACGGCATTACCATCACGAAGCGCTGCGGGAATACCTTGGAAATATTCGACCACACCCAGTACTTTATCAAACCCCGAAACCCCGTGTACCAATACGATAGGATATTGCGTGTTATAACGGTTTGCATGATTGGCCGCCTCGACTTGCGCTTTTTCAACTAGGTAAGCAGCATAATCAATACCAAATTTCGTATGACAAATTGTCTGATACCACTTACAGTCGTTCACTGGCTGTGCAGGGGCGTCCTGATATGGAACATAAGCATCGTGAGCTTGCGCTGATGCGAGCGAACTTACTGACATAGCACTCACAGATAATGCCAGTGAACCGGCCACTGCCAAAAGCGATTTAGAATTATTTATTTTTGTATTCATCTAGGTCTCTCCTATTGTTTTTATAAAAATAGAGTTTTTTTAGTAATTGAGCTGCGATAGAAAACTATCAACCTATACAATCTAAAATAGATGAAGCAGCGAACACTTGTACGTTTCGATGATCTCGTTCTTTAATTATTCATAAAGCAAACCAGATCACTAATTTTGAATTTAAATGAATAATTCAGATTCATTTTCGAATAGAGTATTAACATGAAGTTAATTCATAGTGATCTGTTTAATCACAGCCCCCTAGAAATTACTTCATAGTGAAAATAAAATATAAAAACAAAAACATTTGCTCTCGGGTATGAATATGAACTCAAAAAAAACACTTGGCCTTTTAAGTATCGCTAGCATCAGCCTGTTGCTCATTGCCTACCTAAACTCGTCACCCAAAACCATTCAGGAAACAACAGAGCAAGCAAACAGCGAATACCAAAATCATAAGCAAAACGAATACGTCTCTGGAGAAGAGCCAAACTATAGTGACAAGGTTCAAATAAAATCCCCTAAACTAATTACGTCAAACATGCGTTTTGAAAATTACAGCTCAATACTCGGCCCACTACCTAAGTCACTAAGAGGCACGCGCATCCCTGTCGCCTTTGAACTCGATCCAAATGGCCACCTAATCATCACTTCGTCAATAAAATCGGTGATCGAATATTTCTTGTCTGCAACCGGTGAAGAGCCAATTGAAACGATCATCGGGCGCATTGAAGAACTGCTAACAACAAAGCTCGAGGAGCCTGCTCGCTCAGAAGCACTGGAAGTATTAGCTGAATACATTAACTATAAAACAGCCTTGCTTGACCTAGAAAATAACCTAGCCGACAACACTCAGCTTTCAGGCGAGGGAAATAATTACCTCACCATGTTTCAGTACCGTCGCGAAGCACGCATGAACAATCTCTCACCCGAAGTTTATGACGCCTTTTTTGCCGATGAAGATAAGGCAGACCGTTACACCGCCGACTTATTAGAAATTCGTAAAAACAGCGATTTAAGTGATGAGGAAAAATCAGCCCTTTATTTGGCCGCAGAGCAACAATTACCCGCGAAAGAGCAAGCTATCAGACAAGCTGAGCGCACGCGAGAAAGCTTAAAAACCGAGATTCAAACTGCCCGAGAAGCGGGCGCAAGCGATGAACAAGTTTTCCAAATGCGCACCGAAGTATATGACTACGAAACAGCCACTCGTTTTGCTGAAGCCGATAAAAAGAAAGCTGAATGGGATGCGCGCTTTCAAACATATCGTCAAGAGCGGGCGAGCATACTAAACAACGAAGGTTTATCTGACGCAGATAAAACGAATGAAATTTATACCATCCAAACGGATTTATTTACACAAGATGAACAGCGACGTCTTGCCACCCTTAATAAAATTCACGATGACAAGGCGCTACTCTAAACACTAAATGAGAGCAGTAATCCCGAATTTCATTATTCGTAAGTGACATTATTGATCAGGTTAAAACACATGCTAAGTTCTGAAATATCAAACTTAAGCTATGCCGCCCAACTGTATTTATGGAAGAGACGTACTTTATATATAGGGAAGTTTGAGGAGCCCATAGCTGTATCTCAAGCAGCTGCCACGCTCGTTATTTCTTTGGATGAGCCTTTCACATTCATCACTGAAGACATGGACATACCAGTGCATACGCGTAGCCTGATTCTGCCTGCAGGCTGCACCGTCACCTTGGATACCAAGAGTTCATTAGTTGCGAATTGCAATCTGGATGCCTTGGGACGAGACTACTTCACCCTATTTTCCTATGCCCAAAACGCACATCATAAAATAGGCTTTGGTCTCAGCGTAGAAGACTTGCTGGTTAAATGTTTCTTGCATTTGTTCTGCTGCGAAATGGACTCCCAACAAGCCTGTGAATATCTAGAAAGTAAACTAAGCCCGATCGATGTTTCGTCTGTCAATGAGTACGTGGTCGATGCACGCATTGAGAAAGCCATCGATCTTATTCAAAGTCGAGTCAACGACAATATGAGCGGCGAAGCTTTAGCTGAAGCAGTAAATTTATCTATCCCTCGTCTTGCTCAATTATTCAAGCAACAAACCGGCATTCCGATTCGACGCTATCGCTTATGGCACAGACTGTATTTGACTGCGCAACATGTCGGGCATGGTAAAAATCTCACCGATGCAGCTCTGGAAGCTGGATTTACCGACTCGTCCCACTTTAACCATACTTTTAAGTCAATGCTCGGCATGACCCCGTCTTTTATTTTGTCACAGGTAAAAAAAACTCGAATTGTCATCTAGGCAAGAAGACAACATCCCTAGAAACGAAATGACGGGTATAAAAAAAGGGAGCTCATGCTCCCCAAACCTATAATATGACACTTACGTTGCGCGAAAATAGCTAGGATCTTCCACACGGCTATCATAAAAGCCATACATAGAATGGGTAAGTAAGATCATCACTCACCCAACGACTAACTGAGAACCAACTATACACAAAAACTATAGAGCACACTTGTACGTTCTAATGATTTACTTAGCGCACGTTTATAAGCCCATCCCGCAGAAACGCGATGGGCGAATTGATAAAATTTTGATCACGGCATGTGCAAACTAGTGACAGTACATGCTGATTTATAAGGGGAGAGTTATCGCGCCACGTTGACTAGTTCAATGTGGCTAATTGGTCATGACGAACAGATGAAAACTGAGCCCGTTGATAAGCCTGCGTAAAGTACTCAGGATGCGTGAGTGGCGCTCTTTGCATAGGCATAGTTACACGCGCTAAAGCAATATTCTTCAATAAGTAAGGGCCATCTACCAGTGCATCATGCACCATTAAGCCATAAAATTCTAAAGGCACCCAATGTCGACCTTTATCAAACGAGGAGGTTAATTGAGTCACACCAATAGGATCACCTAATTCAGTGTATAAGGAAGCTTGAAAGTAGAAACGATCATTAGCGCTGACGTCGATTTCTGCTTCTATTTTAAGGTTACCTTCTTTCGTCACAGCATCACGATAATTACCCGTTAAATAAGCTGTTGGATCAGAGAGAATAAAAACAGCCGCATCGGCCACCTGGTCATAAGTATTTACCACCAATAACTTGTAGGTGCCTGCTGCCAATGTTTTTTCATTAAGCTTATCGGCAATAAAGTTCATTTGATGTATGCCGTCGCCGTCTGCATCACTTAAATCAAACTGCTGAATACTTTCTTTCTCACTATAAATAAGCTGTGCTGAGAATTGACTTGGAACAGGTACGCCATTTATATCATGCAATTTGGCAAACAAGGTTACTTGGTCGCCACGCTGATAAAACTTTTTATCGCTCCAAATCGTTAAGGCGGCCATTTTATCTTCGCTTAAGGTCGTTCTTTCATCAATTTCATAACGCTTGATAAGCGGGTCTTGTTCATCGTCCTTAATGCTCACATTATTTGAAGGGTATCGATTATAGTTGTCGTAATCTTCTAGGGTCGCGTTGTGTAAGGCATTTTTTTCCTGTATCGCCCGGATGCGCGCAATAGCGCCGTTTGGTTCATATGTCTGAGTCGTCGAGTCGACTTCCATAGATAAGAGACTATTTGCATTAGCAAGCGGTAATGCAATCATCGGTGGCGGGGTATTTTTTTTTGCTTGAGTGGCAACACTAATGGGCTCTTGCTCTTTACTTTGAACAGACTCAGTGAGGTTTTCATTTGCGGTTAACCCGACGTATAGTAAAGGGGCGACTAACAACAGGATCAGTGAAACTTTCTTAGGGCTCATTTTATCCGCTCTTTTTTTATTTTTGAAAAAAATATTTAAAAATTCACTACTCATCTCTTATTTATCAGACCTAGCAATTAGGCCTGATAACAATTCAAGCTAGAGACGAGTAGCGTGAACACTTTAGTATTTTTCGTACTGAGCTAAGCGTTCTTAGTTAATACAATCATTAATACGACCTGCCATATTTGAGCGAGAGCCACATGTAATACCATTTTCTATTGATGTTGAACTTGGGTTAGCAAGTCCCGCATTTCGCTCTGAATCATGATCGGAGTAAACACTTGCCATGCTATAGGTACGCGGCGTGCCTTTGTTACTGTTATTGCAACGGAAGGTCGGGCTACCATAACGAATACCGAAGAAGGTGTTATAAGTATTCACATCACTGTATACATTACGCTTGGCTGAACCTGAACAGCTCATTTGAGAAGCCAGATTTATGTAACCATCATCTTCACCTTCCAAAAAGGCTGAAGAGGCACCCGAGAAACCTGGAAAGCCTTTATAGCCACCCATAGTATAAGCTGGTGCAGCTAGATTAGAGCCGATCAAATTACGCACTGCATAGGCATCGTTAGTTTGTAACCAAGTCACACTGTCATTACAGCTTTTACCTAAGAATGCAGCATTAATAATTGAATCTAACCAGTTACCGTTACAGACCCTGTCAGCACCCTCTGTTCCTGTGATCGCACCACCTAAGGTGAATACGCCTAAGATACCATTCATCGCACCAGCATAATCGACACTCACAGCTGAAGAAGCAGAGAAGGCTGTATTGTAATAAGGTGAACCTGAAACCGCATTACCTGAGATCCACATCATTTCCTGCGCACCCTGACTATGACTCACCACCCAGAAGTCATCACTTGCACTACATTGAGTGTTAGCATGTTCATGAACATAGCCATCACCATTACCAGCTTTGATCGAGATCATCTGACGTGCAATTTCACCGGCCGTTTCATCTCTCCAATAAGGGTAACCTGCATCATCTGTTGAGTTATAACCGACTACAGCGTAGTTGTCGCCAGTACCCAATAGATCATCAAGGAAATCACTTCCCTGATAATCATCAAACTCTGCAGAACGCCATGCATCTAATGCAGGCTGGTTAGAGGCACTATGAGCATCACCGGCAACACCATGACCATGAACCATGATATAGCAGTTATCTGCAGCCATGACCTGCCCGGCACCTAACAGAAGAGAGGCAGATAAAACACAGGTAGAAAGAAGGGATTTTTTTGAATTATTTTCTTGAGACTTACGTGCTTTTTTATTCTTTAACATAATCAGACCTTTTATTTTATTGTATTGTCTAATCCTTTTGTTACAGCATCCATTACGTAGCTTTGTATTTTCTACGGTATAGATATTATTAAGCTCTATTCATCTTCTAGCCATGACCGAAGCGGCCAGTGAGTTAGCATTAAAGGCTAGAAGGTGTTTTTATAGAAGCAAAATACGGGGTAAAAAATACTACTTATAATGTTTTGGTGATACGCCATACCACCTTTTGAAAGCGCGACTAAAACTGGATGCATCACTATAGCCAAGTTTCTCCGCTAAACTCTCAATTGAAACTTCGGGTTTTTTAATCTGAGTAAGCGATACCCGCTTTCGCTCATCCTCAAGCAAAGCTTTATAAGAGGTATTATTGGCCTGCAAATGTCGCCTTAGGGTTCGAGGTGAAATACATAACTGATCGGCAAGCTGATCTAAAGATAAATCTGAAAAAATTTGTTTGTGGATCATAAACTTGACCCGATCCAAAATAGTATTTTCAGGTGCAATTTCGGTCACTCTCGCCTGACAGATTTTGTCTTTCTGTTGCGCCGTATCTTTATTTGAAAAGATAAGGGGTAATAACAACAAGCGTCTTGAGAACACGATTCGATTAGCAGGCTGATCAAACAAAACCGGAACTGAGAAAAATTCATCAAAAGCGTCACGCGATTCTGGGGCAGGATAAGTTAAGTGAATTTCAACACTCCTGCGATCAATATGCGCGCCCCCTAAGAAAAACCGTCCCAAGGAATAAATCACAGAAAAGGTATATTCCATAAAATAAGGCAAGGCTTCACCTAGTTCAAAATGGGGCTCAAGAGTGAGCACACCGCCAAGATGATTAACTTTAAAATCAAACAGTAGGATTTGCGTAAAAAGCGGCTGATACCGGGTAAGTAGTTCCATAGCTTGTTCAACATTTTCACTACTCATAATACGCCCAGCTAAAAGGCCATCATGATGAAGAAAGCTTTGCTCTCCCAAACGTAATGCAAAGGTGGTGTCTGTTGATAAGCGACACGCATTCACAACGAGTTTGTGATACTGGTTAAATGAAATCGTTTTATCTGAACGGGTAAAGTCCTGCATATCAATGCCTGTTCCTGCCAGTAGAACAGGCAGTTCAACCTGATTCATGATCAATATTTTGATCAAAGGTTTGATACGGGAAATAGATATATACACCTGATCTTCAGCTTTACTTTCAGCCTGATTCTGGTCTTGCGAATATTTTATGACCGCCATATGGATACTGCCTTTCTTACTTTTTATGTGCGTTATTATTTTAATTCACACTTCAGCTATGTTGCATTATGAACAATCCTATCCACTTAGCGTTGCTTTTGAAAGCTTTTTGCTTAGTTTTTAACCAGTTTATTTGGTTTTTATGACACACTCTTCACTTCCTCCTCATAATAAAATATCCCAAGAGCCTTAGCGCCAATCACATAAACAATGCGATTTCAGCAGTATGTTCTATTATAAATAGGCAGGATGATGGATCTTTATTGAGCACATGCATTGAGGATACGACATGGTGTCATTAAAGCAGCTTTTGCTTACGCTACTTGCATACACTCTTCTCGGTCATGCTTGTACTTTTGCTCGCGCGACTGAAAAACCAAGCTCCCCCCATTTAAGCCAAAGCACTCAAGTAAGCCAAAGCATTCAAACAAGCAAAAATGTTCAAGCAGAACAATCCACCAAACTTGATCACATCAGACTGACCACTGGAGAATGGGCGCCCTACTTGTCTGCAACTCGCCCTCACTTTGGTTTAGCAGCCCACATTGCGTCTGAAGCATTTAAGTTGGAAGGAATAGAGGTCGAGTATGGCTTTTTTAACTGGAACAGAGCCTTCGATCAAGCCAAAGCAGGTCGATGGAATGGCTCACTCGTCTGGGGTAAAAAAGGCGACAGAGAAAATTTCTTCTATTTCAGCGATCCGGTTATCCTAGAAAAAACGGTTCTATATCACCTTAAAGAACTTAATTTTCATTGGGAAAAATATGCTGATTTAAAAGACTACACTGTCGGCCTAACCAAATCCTATCACTACAGTGACCACTTGCAGTCAGCCGTTAAAAGAGGTTTGTTTCAAGTCCAGATTGCAAACAAGGACATTCTCAACTTTAAGAAATTATTCAAAAAACGAATTGACTTGTTCCCTCTAGATTATGTGGTCGCCCAAGACCTCTTACTTCACCACTTTAGTAAACAGGAGCAGCAAAAAATCACCTTTCATCCAAGCCCTATTCGTGAAGGAACACAACACCTTATACTGTCCAAAAAAATCCCGCAAAACAAAAGTCTAATAAAACGCTTTAATCAAGGTTTGAGGAAGTTGAAAGCATCTGGGCAATATCAGCAACTCTGGGTTGATTTTGAGCAGGGGAAATACAGTGGGAAATAACCCGCCCCCTGATAATAATGCACCTAAGTCGGCTTTAGCTATCAAGCATTCAATTGCAGGCCGCCTGCTCACTATCGTCTTCTCTTTATATGTCCTTATTGCAATATTGATGACCGTTATTCATATGGTCGCTGAGTATGAAAAAACCAAAACTGATGTCATTGAAGCACTCAAAGCTGTGCATGAGATTATGTCACCGAATATCTCCATTGCCTTATGGGATTTAGATAAGGACTTACTCAATAACACTATCAATGGCATATCTAACTTACCCGATGTAGGCGGCGTTAAAGTGATAGGCAACTTAGGTGGACTGAGTGCCATGATGGGTATCACGATGAATGAGTCAGGGGAAACTAAGTTAAAAAAGCAGACCCGTTTTATTGATCTGGCTGAAGGTTTATATGCTTATAGTGCCGCCATTACCTATAAAGGAAAATACGACAAAGAAAAAGTTGGGAACATGACTATTTACGCAGAAAAAGGTGCAGTCATTAAACGCATCGGCTTTGGCTTTATGATGATTGCTATTAATGCGGTGATCAAAACCATTGCATTATGGGTCATTTTTTTATGGGTATCGCAATCGATCATTCATCGCCCCTTAAGGGCACTAATCACAACAGTCAACAAGCTGGATATTGACAACATACACTGCCAGGATATGAATATTAATGTAAAAGGAAAAAATGAGTTAGGCGCACTGCAATCAGCTTTCAATAATATGATTCACAAAATAAAACAATCAAAGCAGGAGCTTAAAGAGGCTAACCTGCTACTCGAAAAAAAAGTACAGGAACGGACGAAAGATTTAAATCAAAAAAACAAAGAGCTTGAAATAGCCTATGAAAAGCTAGAGGATTTAAGCTCGATTGACCCGCTTACTGGGTGGCGAAACCGTCGGTACTTAAGCGACCACATTCCACACGATACCTCTCTGAGCATCCGCAGTTATCAAAATTGCTTAGACAACAAACCAAACCATCGCCCCCACGCTTCTGACCTTATTTTTTGCCTAGTAGATTTAGACCACTTCAAAGAAGTAAATGATGAGTTTGGACACTCGGCGGGAGATAAGGTTTTAAAGCAGTTTTGTACGCTAATTAAATCAATATGCCGCAGCTCCGATTACTGCGTAAGATGGGGAGGAGAGGAGTTCCTTATTATCACGCGCTTTGTAGACCGAAATACAGCTCCCGAACTTGCTGGCAGAATCATTAAATTAGCATCAGAATTTGACTTCAACATCAATTCAGAGCGGTCCATACATCGTACCTGCTCTCTCGGATTTACCTGTTTTCCATTTTGCAGACAGCACCCGGATCTTCTAAACTGGTCTGAATGTATTATGATTGCTGATAAAGCCTTATATACAGCCAAAAATAGCGGACGTAATGCCTGGGTTGGACTTTCCTGCAATGAAACACCTGAATCAAGCGTTCGTCCTGAAGCTCAAAGCTTTTTGGACGCAGTCATCAATCATACCAGTGAACAAATTGAACTGGGTACAGTCACTGTACTAAGCTCAATTTCTGACCCGTCGAAGCTACACTGGATGAGCTGAGGGCTAAAATATTCATGTTGCTGAAGGCTCTAATATTTGCGTTCATGCCTAGATAAACATCAAACAACCGTGCATGATCAGTTTGTGGCGAAGTAGCTTGTTGAATCATATTAATTTTAAGGATACTAGATGAAATTTTACGGTAAAGGTAACTCACGCTCATTCAGAACAATTTGGGCCGCTGAAGAAGCAGGCTTAAATTATAAATACATTGATGTCGAGTTCGGCGGTACAGGCGAACACGGCACCAGTGGTGAAGCGTATCGCCAACTAAACGCTCAAGGTAAAGTACCCACAATGATAGATGATGAGCTAGTGCTGACAGAAAGTGCGGCTATCGTTAATTATTTAGCTACAAAAGCACCATCACTCGCCCTCATCCCCTCTCCTGATAGCAAACAACGCGCACTATATGATCAACTGGCTTTTTTTGTGTTAAGTGACCTTGAGCAACCTTTGTGGACCAATGGAAAACACCGCTTCGCGATTCCTCCAGAGCATCGGGTACCAGATGTACTTCCCACCACTATATGGGAGTTTAATAAATCCCAAAAAGCACTGGTAAAACTGATCGGCGAAACACCTGAGTTTGCTTTAGGAGACAGCTTCACTATGGCCGACATATTGATTTGCCATACCTTAGCCTGGGCTGAAAGTTTCAAGTTCGAGCTTTTTGAAGGCCTTAAAGCCTATAAAGACAGAATGTATGCTCGGCCAGCCTGCAAAGCAGCTGCAGCGAGACTAGAAACTTAAGCGACCAAGTATTAATTCGTAGTTACATTTAATCAAACAAGCTAGTAAGACAGATACTCTGCTAGTTTGTATCTCAAATTTCAACCTAGCAATTTAAGGATTTTTTGAATCACATGAAAGATGCTGAACTGGACGATCAGTACCAGGTATTCAATAAAAAGAGGGCCTTACTGGCCTCCCTTATTCAAGTGGCGCAGGATATTAGCGGCCACACGCACAGCTTGCAAGATGCCCTTCTACTTGCGAAACCCTCACAAACCTATCCTAAAAAAACCACCCACTATAAAGAGCAACTCGAGCGACATATCCTGGCGCTAGATGAACCAGAATTACTCAAACGTTCAAATAAATATGATTCTCAAGCCAGTTACCTATTAGATGCATTGTTAGAGTTTATCGAACTGACTCAGCAACAGGTTTATGATGATGACGAGCCTAAAGAGTTTTCAGAAGATGTACGCTATCAATTGGCGGAGTTTAATACCGTCACACACACGGCTATCGGTATTCGTATAAAACTTCAAGACCAAGGGCTGATGTTACCGCCGGTTAAATTCGGCTTCCCACAAGAATGGTTGGCAGAGCAAGTCGAGTCACTCAACGAGACTAATCATGCACTACGCTTGAAAGTAAAAGACAGAATTGCCGAATTAATCTACGATACCAAACACTTGTTATTGAGAATAGACTTATCTAATCCCATGCGTGAAGCCTTGTCATATGTACAAGCCTCAATGAAAGAAAATCTAGAATACCTGTATCATGGAGGCAACATTGAGCAGCTACCTCATGACTTTGAAAGCTTGGATATTACAGCGATTCCTCAAGAAACAGTTAGTGAATATATCGATAAAAAAAATCAGCTAGAAGCGATTGAAAAACAGGAGTCAAAAAGTCCTGATCATGAGCAAAAAATGGGTTTTAATAAAAAACTCAAGCTATGGTTAAATACCCCTTGGAAAACGCGCTGGCGTGACCTGAAGTAAGCTCTCGTTAGGAAAAAGACTCGCTAGGAAAGAAACTCTGCCATTTTCATCAATAAACTGTCTTTGCTAATAGGTTTAGTAAGATAATCTGTCATTCCAGCCTGTCGCGCTCTAATAAGATCATCCTCCATCACATGAGCAGAAACACCAATGATGGGTGGCGCTTTTTGGGCCAACTGAAAACGGATTTGACGAGTCGCTTCAAGCCCATCCATTTCTGCCATTTGTATATCCATCAGCACTAGGTCGTATTGATGTTCAAGACAGCTTTGCAACGCTTGAAACCCATTATGCGCATGATCTACAACCAAACCCATGTGCTTTAACTGCTCACTCATCGCCATAAGATTTGTAGCGTGGTCATCAACTAAAAGAACTCGACCAGTAAACTTAGGTTGCGCCAATATATTTTTACCCTGATCACCCTTTATTTGGGACAATGTAATGAGTCGGCTACGGGTAAGGGGTTTGTATAATACGTCTACTTTCTCGTTTAGACTGTCAGGTAAATGCTCACCAGACCACGCTAACCAAACCAGACGCTGACAGGATAGATCTACAACTTCACTGAGCTGTGTCAAAGCTTCTAGCCCTAGTTTTGAGTCCAGTAATATCAAATTAAAGCTTTGAATATCAACCAGTCCTTCACCGACACTCCTGACGACTTTACAAACCGAATTGCTTGAATGGAATTCTGCTACCAACCACTCACCTATTAAACCTGAATCAGTCAGTGCTAACGCTAGCGCCTTAACAGGAGAACGTAATTTTACGGGTACAAGTGAGCTATCAGGCGCGTCTAATGCAACAACATAAAAGGTAAAAACTGAACCATTCGGGTTAGAAGACGTTAAAATCAGATCCCCCTGCATCGCTTGACAGATTTGCAAAGAAATAGGTAAGCCCAAACCTGTTCCGCTATAGTTTCGAGACGCAGTATTATCTACCTGCTGAAAAGTATCAAAAATTCGACTCTGAGCTTCATCTGGAATACCTGAACCGCTATCTGTCACAACCCCTGACAACACTTCATCTTTCCAGCTTAGTTTTACATGTACACCGCCAAGTTCAGTGAATTTGATGGCATTGGCTATCAAATTAATCAAAACCTGCCTTAAGCGCACAGAGTCAACCTGCAATGCCAGAGGGAAAGCCGAATCTAAAGCGATAACTAAATCTAAATGTTTCTCTGCCACCTGCTGGGCAAATAATAATGCGATATCATCAAAGAACTCCTGCGTTTCAATGACCTCAGGTTTAAGGGTTAACCCTCTAGACTCGATTCTAGCTAAATCTAGAATTTGATTAACCGTATCCAACAAAACCTTCGCGCTTTGATGACTTAGTTGAGTATACTCGCGCTGTTCATCGGATAAGTTTGTATCCAACAACAAATCATTCATGCCCATCACCCCATTTATGGGTGTGCGAAGTTCATGGCTCATGTTAGCCAAGAACTGACTCTTGATATCATTCGCAACATTCGCTTCCTGAGTAGCTCTTTTTAGCTCGTCTTCCAAACGCATTGCTTGGTCAATGTCGTCCTGCAATTGACGATTCAAGTCAAGCAGCTCTCTATTCATTTCTGAATAGGTCTGTCGATAAACGATGACAAAAGGGGTCACCAAAAGCAACATCAGTAAACAAATACCGACAACAAACCAAACACGATAAAGTAGTGACTGCTCTATAACCGTAATATCCATGTCAGCTGCTGCAACATAAGGCAAGCCGCTGGGTGATTTCATCGGGATCAAAATGGTTCGAAATAAGCCCCAACGATCCCCAGCTGTGACATAAACTGGTTCAGTCGCCGTCATCGCATCAAAATATTCTTGAGCCCCTTCCGGATAAGAGGTCCAATAGGTAACCACCTGATCTTTTTCAACATCTTCTTGGGTGTAGTTACAAGAGGTAAAATATATCATCCCCTCATCGTCCATCACATAAGAGTACAGGTAAGTGAGGTCTCCTGTCCGAGCATGTTTGGACAGCAACTCTAGATTATATTTATCTTGCTCAGAGGAAATCGAACCTTTAGTTCGAGCATGATCATGAAAGTCTGTTGGCAAAATAGAAGGGATATTACTTGCAGCTGCCAGAAGGCGTGCATCAATATCCAGCATATAGCGTTGCTGCTCCACCCAATAACTAATGGTAGCAATAGCGGCCACGCCTAGAATATAAATAAGCATGGCAATAAAAAATCTATGCACACGTTTAGCCAAAAAGAGACCTTATGAAAGATGAACTTTATATTTAATTGAGTATTTTAAGGTTAGCACAAACTTATACGACAATACGATCCAGTACAATGAAGCTATAATCATAAGGATTTGGGCCTTCCGCTTTATAGTCCTCACGCCCAACCTCTTGCCATTGAGACCAATCCATCTCAGGAAAAAATGCATCCCCCTTGACCTCAGCATGCACTTGTGTCAAATAGATTCGGTCACATGAAACCAAAGCACTCTTATAGATTTGATCCCCCCCGATAACCATGATTTCATCCTGACCATCTATCGCCGTAATCGACTCGGCCAAGTCATAAGCAGCCTCTAAAGAGTTGACAGTTTTCACACCTTCAGCAGACCAGGCTGCATTTCGGCTCATGACGATATTCGTTCTACCAGGTAAAGGCTTTCCGATTGATTCGAAGGTATTACGCCCCATTAAGATAGGCTTACCCATGGTCACTTGCTTGAAGTACTTTAAGTCGTTGGGTAAATACCAAGGTAAATTGTTATTGATACCAATCACTCTATTTTCTGCCATGGCGACAATCATGGAACGTTTCATACAGCTTTCTTTCCTAAAACAAGCTTTCTAAAAACAAGCTTTCTAAAAACAAATTTTAACTGTCATTTATTTACGACAGTAATGGTTTCTTTTTCTCACTTACTAAATTGCAATCGGTGCTTTTATACCTGAATCAGGTTCATAACCCTGTATTTCAAAGTCTTCGAATTCATAATCAAAGATAGAATCGGGCTTTCTAGCTATATTCAATTTTGGCAAGGCCTTAGGTGAACGACTCAGCTGCTTCAAGACAATATCTTCCGTCAGATGGTTCTGATACAAATGACAGTCACCAAAAGTGTGGACAAATTCACCGACACCTAAGTCACATTGCTGAGCAATCATATGCGTTAGCAATGCATAGCTTGCAATATTGAAGGGCACACCCAAAAATAAATCTGCACTTCGCTGATAGAGCTGACAAGAAAGCTTGCCATCAAGTACATAAAACTGAAATAAGCAGTGACAAGGCGCGAGTGCCATTTTTCCCTGCTCGGCATTCGCTTGAGGCGAAATGCTTTCATCCGGAAGTTCAGTCGGGTTCCAGGCAGAAATAATTAAACGGCGGGAGTTTGGCTTAGTTTTGATTTGTTGAATCAACTCGGATATCTGGTCAACCACTCGACCATCATCGCCCGACCATGACCGCCATTGTTTACCATATATTGGGCCTAGGTCGCCTTCCTCAGTCGCCCATTCATTCCAAATTGAAACACCTCGTTCCTTCAACCAGTTATTATCGGTACTACCTTCAAGGAACCAAAGCAGCTCATAAATAATACTTTTTAAATGTACTTTCTTAGTGGTCACCAAGGGGAAACCTTCATTCAGGTCAAAGCGCATTTGACGCCCAAAAACCGAACGTGTACCGACACCTGTTCGGTCACCTTTGTCGGTGCCATTTTCAAGCACATCTTGCATTAAATCTAAATAGGCTTTCATTTACTGACCTTTGCTGAAGAAAGTGGAGCGTTATCCTTGGCATTTGCAGGAAGCGCGTTGAAACGATAGGCATAAATAATAAATGCAATTCCAATAAATATCATTGGGAAAGAGAGCAATTGTCCCTTGGTTAACCAACCCCAAGCGATAAAGCCGATATGTGCATCTGGTTCCCGAACAAACTCGACCACGAAACGAAAGATGCCATAGAAGATCATAAACATGCCTGACACTGACGCGGCAGGTCTGGGTTTGGCTGAATAAAACCAAAGAATGCAAAAGAACAGCACACCTTCCAACGCGAATTGATAAAGCTGAGAAGGGTGACGAACAAGCTGTTCAGGGTCAGTCGGGAAGATCATCCCCCAAGACACATCTGTCGCTCTTCCCCAGAGTTCAGCCCCAATAAAGTTACCTATACGTCCAAGCCCTAAACCAATAGGAACGAGAGGGGCAATAAAATCCAATAGCTGGAAAAAAGTACATCCTATCTTTCTGGCATATAAAACGATGGCTGTCATGACCCCCATCAAACCACCATGAAAAGCCATGCCCCCTTCCCAGATTTTAAATAACCAAATAGGGTCATCCAAGAATTTATCAAAATTATAAAAGAACACATACCCTAAACGCCCACCAAGAATCACCCCGATGGCACAGTAATAAATCATATCGCCTACTTGCTCTTTAGATATGGGAGACCCACTAATTTGGGCTCTTTTTTGCCCTAAAAAGTATGCCGCCATAAAGCCACATAAGTACATCAGGCCATACCAGTGGATTTGAACCAGCCCGAGATCTAAAGCTACCGGGTCAATATTTGGGTAAGACAGGGCCATTACTGTGTTCCTTTTGTTTGATTTTTTGATAACGCATAAGTCATTGAAAAAAGCATTTTATTCTATTTTTATTAATAGCAGGGAGCATAATACAGTATCCATAAAAACAAGGGCCATAAAAACACGCCTGCTCAAGTAAGCAAAAAGCGAATACCAACCAGCATTAGAAAAATGGAAAAAAGCCGTTTTAATAAGTGCGAGGGCAAACGATGCGCAAAGTGTGTGCCCACTTTTGCGAAATACATCGACGTTAACGATATGCCAAGCAAAGCAGGCAAGTACACAAAGCCAATGCTCCAATCAGGCCGGCCATCAATACTTTGCCCTATCAGCATGTTACTGATAGAGGCGAACAAAGCAATGGGTAAACCGCATGCAGCTGAAGTACCTACAACCTGCCTCATTTCAATATTATAGCGACTCAAAAAAGGCACACTTAAAGTGCCTCCACCGATGCCAAAAAGCGAAGATACCCAAGCGATCACCACACCCACCAAGGTAAAAACAGGCCCCGGGGATAACTCTTTTCCCGTAAGCGCTGACTGCTTAAGCAGCATTTTTATCGATACGGCCACGGCAAAAATACCAAACAGCTTTTTTAATAACAAACCATCTAACTGAACCACGGTAAATACGCCTAATACGGCACCCAATGCAATACCAATGCTCATCGGCTTAAACAATGACCACAGAACAGCGCCCTTTTTATTATGGCTTAAAACTGAACTTGAAGACGTGAACACAATGGTTGCAAGTGAAGTGCCTATCGCCATATGCGTCAGAATATCCGGTGAAAAACCTTGCAGTTCAAACGCAAATACTAGAATTGGCACCACGACTAAACCACCACCCACACCAAACAGGCCTGCGGTTAAACCGGCAAAAACACCTGCAAAGAGATAACTGGCAATGATCATAAGACTCTTCAGTTTAGTAAATTCAAAGCGTGCTATGATAACAGAAAATCGAATTTTGACACCGTTATTGAAGCGCCCTTAAGGCCGAGGTAAAATTTTCTTATGTGTTTGATAATTTTTGACTGGCAACCTAATGCAAAACGCGTACTTACCTTGGCCTCAAATCGCGATGAATATTATCAACGCCCCAGCTCAAACGCACATTACTGGCATGAGCATCCGCATATTTTTGGTGGTCGTGATTTAAAGATGCAAGGAACATGGCTCGCTATTTCTACCAACATGCGATTAGCAGCCATTACCAATTTTAGACGACCTGACGAAAAACAGTATGCACGCTCAAGAGGTGAAATACCGAGCCATTTTTTAAACTCCAAACTCACAGCGCTCAAGTATGCCGAACAACTTTCCGATTCGGAGTATGCGGGGTTTAACGCCTTATTTTTTGATGGTGAGCAGTTAGTTTATTGTCACAACCAGAAAGACATACCACGTCAAAAAGAGAGAAATGACGACAAACCATACAGAATATTGCTGCCAGGACAGTATGGCTTGAGTAATCATTTTTTGGACACGCCTTGGCCAAAAGTCCAGCGCAGCAAACCGGCACTACAAAAAATTGCCTCAGAAGCTGACCCAAAATTAATTTCGGACGTTTTATTGAATGCTTTGCAAGATCAAACGATCGCACCTGATGAACTGCTACCGAATACGGGTATAGCGACTTCATTTGAGCGTTTGTTATCACCGATATTTATCACCAGTTCAATTTATGGCACTCGAACAGGAACAGCGATTATTGTAGAAAAGAAATCGGAAGATTCAGCCAACTTTCATTTTCAAGAAAGGCAATATCAAGAGCATGCAGAAAAGTTCACTGAAAATATTTTTTCCTTGGCAGGTAAGAAGCAATCTAATACTAACTAAATTAGTGCTCAGCCTCAGAGCGCCGATCTGTTAACTGATGCACCTGCCGTTGAATAACATGCTGAACCAAGACTTCCTGGTCAGCATCACCGATATTGACAAAGTTTGCGCGCAGTAAATACTCGCGCTCTCCGCCCGCATCATCAAAGGGGTCACATGAAATCACTGCGGCTAGCAAATTTAAACACGCATTGTCTGGATAAAGTGTTATCTCAATCGCCAGATGCTGATTCAATGCTGCAGACTCTGAGCATGGAAAAGCAATACCGCAAGCACTTAAATTAACCTGACAAGCCCTTGTCGATTGCGAAACTTCATCTTCAGCACCTTCTGCAAACCCATGCCCAAATGCAAGATTGATTTTTTGATTGAAAAGATCCAACAACTGATGAACTTCAGGCTGGGTAGTCTGAATAGAAGCCAAGTTCAGTGAGATCTGCTCTTCTATTTGCCCCAATAGATCCTTAAGCGACGTTGGCTTTTCCTGTGTTGCCAGATCACGCTCTCCATCAGAGAGTAGTCGATATTTTATACCAACTAAGTCACTTACCCGAAAATAACGTCTCCGTTCATTACCCTGATTATCAATCATATTCTTAATTATACTCTTAATTAACATACGCCCAATTACGCACATTAAATGGTTCATTCACTTTTTAACAAACATTCATTGAATACAAGCCAGTCGACCTATAAGCTCAATGATAACGTCACTTTAGTACTCAACTGTTTATTAAGAAACATCTTTAAAAAATATCATCAGGATCGAGTTCGAATAAGTTCTCTATCATGGTAGCGTCGTCATCTAACTCTTCACTTTCTTCTTTTAGCTCTTCTTTTAGCTCTTCTTTAACTTGCTTATCAGTTTTCTCTTGAAGGATAATTTCCACACGTCGGTTTTTCCGCCTATTTGCAGGCGTATCATTAGGCACTAGTGGGCGCGTATCCGAAAACCCTGAAACACTAAATCTATCCTGCTTAATATAACCATCATCAAATAACCCGTGAGCAACTTCTAAGGCCCTAGCCACAGACAAATCCCAATTCGAAGGAAACATAATCGTTTTGATCGGTACATCATCAGAATGCCCTTCAACTGCGATATGCCCTTCTATTTTTTCCAAAAGATCAATTAACTTATCAAGAACAGGGATAAACTCATCTTGCAAAGTAGCGGAACCTGATGAGAAGGCACCTTTTTCCTGTATGCGAATAACAATTCTTCTACCCTGAGTCTCAATTTCAACCATATCTCTGGCGATTTCTGTTTGCATTTTTTCAGCAATTTCTTCAGCTTTTGTTTCAGCTTCTTCTTCCATCTTCATTATTTTTTGGGCGATAAACTCACTTATCTGCTCTTTTTTATCCTGCGCGTTTTCAGAGCCTTCATCACAGGCATCCGCAACTGCTTTTTCAACCTCGGCTTCGCATAAAACTTCAAGAGTTTGCATATCTGAATTGATTGTTTGTTGCATCACCACCTGCAAAGGAGTCGGGTCAGGTTTGCCTGGTGAAAATTCCTGGGCAATGATACTGGTACCCTTTGGAGCAGAGTTTACTTCGACCTGGTTTTGCACCCCAAAAGCGTCACGCATTGAGCCTGCCAGGCGCTTGAATTTCAAAACATCCATTTCAGCAAAGGAGAGAAGCAATACAAAGAAACACATCAACAAAGACATTAAATCCGCAAAGGTTCCCATCCATGCGGGCAAACCGGGGACACAGTCACAGTCTTTCTCTTCTTCATCACTCATTGCTTGAATATTACCTTAGCACGCACATGAATATTATTGATAAAATTGGATATTATTCTTCAGGCACTGCGCGTTTGCCTTCCGGCAAATAAGTACGCAACATGCTTTCGATCACTCGTGGGTTTTGTCCGGCCTGAATAGCTAATACAGAATCAATACACATAGATTTAATTAGTTCTTCTTCATTCATACGAATAGCCAGCTTATCGGCAAACGGTATTGCAACCATATTCGCCAGCATTGCACCATATAGCGTAGTCAATAACGCAACGGCCATAGCCGGCCCAATAGATTTTGGGTCATCCATATTTGAAAGCATCGCAACCAAGCCAATTAATGTACCTATCATGCCCATAGCAGGACCTAGGTCTCCCAAAGACTTCCATACACTTGAGCCAAGTTTATGTCGATCTACCGCCATATTTTTATCTTTAGTCAGTACTGTTTTGACGACATCTTCGTCATGGCCATCAATCAATAAACCAATACCCTTCTCAAGAAACTCATTCGGAATTTCTTTTCCCTCTAAAGATAACAAGCCACCTTTTCGAGCTGCATCAGCAAGCTCAACAACCAGCGTAATGATCTCTTCCGGTGAGTCCAGTTTGAACATGAAAGCTTTTGCAGCCGTTTTTCCGGCCCCCAAAAATTGCCCTAGCGTAAACTTCATCATAAGGACAAGCGTTGAGCCCACTAACACTATCAAGACAGATGGCACATCGATAAACATACCAACAGAACCACCGAGGGTCATGGCAAATACAACAATACCAAAACCGCCAATTAAACCTATGAGGGTTGCTAAATCCACTAATTGCTCCTAAAACCCAATAAACCAAGTGAACTATTCCAAAACCATGCCATTTTCTAACTTGCAGAATAGTTCATCTATCTAGATATTTGCTTCATACTGCACCCAACAATTGAAGCTTTCATATTTTATGTGCATATTTCATTATCGACTAGCCATATGAATACACAGTAATTTACAATTAGTGTAGCCCGAATTACTGAAAGTTCCTGTTTTTTTATTGCCAATTTTAAAAGAGATACCTATGTCTGAAACTGACTCAATTATTGACTTTGAAAGTTCATTGCAACAACTTGAAGAGATCGTCAACAAAATGGAGCAAGGACAGCTTTCCCTCGAACAGTCATTAGATGCCTTCGAACAAGGCGTTAAATTAACCAGAGAATGCCAGTCGACCTTAAAAAATGCTGAGCAACGTGTTTCAACTCTCATAAAAAAAGAAGATGAATATGCGCTGAGCACTTTTCAACAAGACCCATCATCACAAGACGACTGAGTTAAAACACAGCTATGAATCAAAATAACCAAGCGCCTGCTTTTTTTCAAGCCTTTCAAATTATAATTGATGAAGCACTGGAAAAAGTAATTGCCAACTATTCAGTAATGCCGTCAAAATTACACGAGGCCATTCGTTATTCAACACTGTCTGGCGGTAAACGTATTCGCCCTATTTTAACCTTAGCTACAGCTGAAAGCTTTGGTGCCTCGGCTCATCAAGCACTCATTCCTGCCTGTGCAGTGGAATTAATTCATGCTTATTCCTTAATTCATGATGACTTACCTGCAATGGATGATGATGATTTAAGGCGTGGGCAAGCCACCTGTCACAAGGCATTTGATGAAGCAACAGCCATATTAACTGGCGACGCGTTACAGACAATGGCCTTCGAATTACTCACTCAAGAAAGCGGTATTTCTGATCAACACAAGCTACGCATGATACAGACATTAGCTGCTGCTAGCGGAGCAACAGGAATGGTCTACGGCCAAGCCTTGGATTTTGATTCTGTTGGTCACACTTTGACGCTTGATCAACTTGAGCGCATGCATCGACACAAAACCGGTGCACTAATTGAAGCGAGTGTCATCATGGGCGCACTTGCCTGCCCCGGCAACGTTGAAGAAAGCGAGTTATCTGCACTTAAAACCTATGCCAGCGCCATTGGTTTAGCATTTCAGGTTCAAGATGACATACTTGATATCACCAGTGATACAGCCACACTTGGAAAAACCCAAGGCGCCGATATCGCCCTGAACAAACCCACATACCCGGATTTACTCGGACTTGATGGAGCAAATGCGAAACTTGATTTACTTCATGAAACTGCACTCGAAGCATTAAACAATATACCGGCGCATAGCACACAGGTCTTGGCAGAAATCAGTCATTTCGTGGTCAATCGCCATAAGTAAGCGGACATTAATACGCTATTTTCTTTCAAAACGAATATAACTCAATCGCCCAGCTTTCTGTTATAATGCTGGGCTTATTTAAATCTGCCTTGAATCCTAAATGCATACAACACTCCCGATCTTTCAAGAAATACCCGTAACGCGCCCTAATACCCCTCTTTTGGATAAGGTAAATGAGCCCTTCCAGTTAAGGTTATTATCAGAAGAGCAGTTACACCAATTAAGCCATGAGTTACGGGCTTATTTATTGTATAGCGTAGGGCAATCAGGTGGCCACTTTGGTGCAGGTTTGGGGGTTATAGAGCTTACTATTGCTTTACACTACATATTCAACACCCCAGAAGACAGAATCGTTTGGGACGTGGGACATCAAGCCTACCCTCACAAGATACTAACCGGGCGTCGAGAAGACATTCTTAAAATACGCCAACAAAGTGGACCTGCGGCCTTCCCGGCCAGAGAAGAAAGCCAGTACGATACATTTGGCGTAGGGCATTCCAGCACATCAATTAGCGCGGCGCTAGGCATGGCGCTAGCCAATAAATTACAAGCAGGTTCACGTCGAGCTATTGCTGTTATTGGAGATGGTGCATTAACCGCTGGTATGGCATTTGAAGCCATGAGCCATGCAGGTGATATTGCGCCAGATATGCTGGTCATTTTAAATGATAACGACATGGCCATTTCTGACAATGTCGGCGGGCTAAAAAATCACTTGGCACGCATACTTTCTGGCAAAACCTATAACCAGGTAAGAGATGGCAGCAAGAAGGTTCTTAGCGGCTCTCCGGGCTTAATGGAATTTGCTAAGAAAACAGAAGAGCACGTAAAAGGATTGATGGCACCAGGCACATTATTTGAAGAGCTCGGTTTTAATTATATTGGCCCAATCGATGGCCATGACATTCCGACGCTATTACGCACCCTTGAAAACATGAAGGAGTTAAAAGGTCCTCAATTTCTTCATATTGTCACCAAAAAAGGCAAAGGTTTTGCGCCAGCCGAACTTGATCCTATTGGCTATCATGCGATTAACAAAATAGACCCAAAGCCTAAAAAGCTCACCTCAGAGCCAAATATTTCTATAAAGAGTAAGCCTAAATATGCCAACGTTTTTGGTCAGTGGCTGTGTGACATAGCAGAGCAGGATATACGCATCGTCGGCATTACACCCGCTATGCGTGAAGGCTCAGACCTGATCAAGTTTTCTGAACGTTTCCCGGAACGATATTTTGACGTTGCCATCGCTGAGCAACATGCGGTAACACTCGCTGCAGGCCTTGCCTGCGAAGGCATGAAGCCCATTGTCGCTATTTACTCGACCTTCTTACAGCGCGCTTACGACCAGCTAATTCACGATGTAGCTATACAGAATCTTGATGTGCTTTTTGCAATTGATCGCGCAGGCTTGGTAGGCGAAGATGGCGCCACACATGCTGGCAGCTTTGACATTTCATTTCTGCGATGCATTCCTAATATGCTCATCATGGCACCCTCTAACGAGAATGAATTACGTCAGATGCTCTATACAGGTTACATGCACGAAGGCCCTGCCAGCGTCCGCTACCCTAGAGGAACTGGTCCAGGCATATCAATACAAAATAAAATGACACCTATCCCCTTAGGTGAATCAGTAACCATCAGAGATGGAAAACAAGTTGCTATTCTTTCTTTTGGCGCCTTACTTGACGCTGCTAAAGCTGCCGCTCAAAATTTAGATGCCACCGTAATTGATATGCGTTTCATCAAACCTCTTGATACCGCATGCATTCTAGCTTTAGCAGAGACACATGAATTAATTGTGACTTTAGAAGAAAATGTAGTGGCTGGCGGGGCAGGAAGCGGAGTGTCAGAATTTCTTAGGGAACAGAATATCGATACCCCTATACTCCATTTAGGTTTACCTGATAGCTTTGTCGCGCATGGCAAGCCTGAAGACCTGCTTGCACAATGTGGATTAAACGCGCAAAGCATCGAAGTAAGTATTTCTCAAAGACTCAAGAAACCATTAATGGAAAATACAGGCTGATTAAAAGAGCACTATTGCTCATCATCCTGATGATGCTGCAACCAATGACCCAACTTGCTGGCTTTAGTCGACAAGTAACTATCATTATGTGGATTTCTGCCCACTTCAATTGGAATTCGCTCAACGACGTCTACCCCTCCAGCGGTCAGCGCCTTCACTTTACGCGGATTATTGGTCATTAAACGCAAAGACTTTATACCAAGATGAGAAAGCATATCGTAACAGACAGTGTAATCACGAAGATCTGCAGCAAAACCTAATTTCTCATTTGCTTCGACTGTATCAGCTCCCTGGTCTTGTAACTGGTAAGCACGAATTTTATTGAGCAAGCCAATACCGCGACCTTCCTGTCGGAGATATAACAAAACACCACGCCCTTCTTTAGCAATACTTTGCATTGCTTGCTCTAATTGATAACCACAATCACAACGCATACTGAATAAAGCGTCACCGGTTAAGCATTCAGAATGCGTTCTCGCCAGGACAGGCTGACCAGAATTTATATCACCGAGAGTGAGTACCACATGCTCCTGACCAGATTCCACCTCTTCAAAACCATGCATATCAAATACAGCAAAAGGAGTAGGTAAACGGCAGGTTTCGATAAAGCGAACTTTCACAAATAGACCTCTTAAGCTTTTTTTTGCAGTTCCTGTGAGGTTTTTTTGTTGGCTTATCTTAAACAAAAAACTCACAACAATGCGTAAGGCTGCGCATTGTATCACATTATTTTTAGTAAGCTCACTGTAATAAGCCTTGGTATTAAAGCCTCTCGTGAGAAGGTATTTCTTAATACCTCAGCCGCCCGTCATATTCATAAAACGAACAATATCAGGTGTATTACTATGATCAAACTCATGACGCTCTGGCTTTAAATCCATCGCCTTGATAATCGCTTGCTTCAAGCGCTGCTTATCTGCCGGATATTTTCTTAACACAGCCCTCAAATCAACTGAGTGCTCATTCCCCAGACAAAGTAACAAACGCCCTTCTGCCGTCACCCGAACACGATTACAATCACCGCAGAAGTTATGGCTATGCGGCGATATGAAACCAATTTTAGATTGACTCCCCTCTACAGCATAATAAGTTGAGGGACCATCAGACACCTTCCCTCCAACTCTTTTCTTTAATATCCACTTCTGCTCAATCATGCTTTTTATTTCATCATTGGAGCAAAATGCTTCTTCTCGATTATGCTCACTAATTGCCCCAAGAGGCATTTCTTCGATAAAGCTAATATCTAACTCTTTATCAATCGCAAACTGCACCAACGGAAGTACTTCTTTATCATTACGCCCTTTTAAAATGACTGCATTGAGCTTGATATTTTCAAAGCCAGCATCACGGGCAGCATCAATACCCTCTAACACCTTATTTAAATCTCCTACTCGCGTTAGATTTTTAAACAAGACCTCATCAAGCGTATCCAGACTAATATTTAAACGCTTTATGCCTGCAGCCTTAAGATCTTTTGCTAACCTAGGAAGCTGAGAGCCATTTGTTGTCATGACTAATTCATCTAAACCACTTATAGAACCCATGGACTCACATAAGGCAATCACATTTGCCCGAATCAAAGGCTCTCCTCCCGTCAAGCGAATTTTATGAACCCCAAGCTCTACAAAAACTTCAGCAATTAACTCCATCTCTTCCAGAGTAAGCACCTGTTTACGTGGAACAAATGTCATTTCTTCGTCCATACAATATACGCAACGGAAGTCACAGCGATCTGTTACCGACATCCTCAGGTAACTTACCCGACGCCCAAACTTATCAATTAACTGTGTGCGACCTTCACTCATAGTACTTCTCATATATAGTACTTCTCATATATAGTACTTCTCATATATCGTACGACTCATACATCCGATAAAAAGTGACCACTACGTCCACCTTTTTTCTCTAATAAACGAACCTGATCTATCACCATAGCCTTATCTACAGCTTTGCACATATCGTACAGAGTTAGACATGCAACACTCACAGCGGTTAGCGCTTCCATCTCAACGCCTGTTTTTGCATCAAGCTTACACACACTGGATATCCTCACCCGAGGCTCACCATCGCTGTTTAAACCCAGAGATTCTATATCTACGGAAACAGAGCTTAAGTTTAAAGCATGACAAAGTGGTATAAGCTCAGAGCACTTCTTAGCAGCCATGATGCCGGCTATACGACAAGTTGCAAACACATCACCCTTCTTATGCCGTCCTTCGGTAATCATGCGTAGCGTTTCTTCCCGCATCAAAACATAACCTTCAGCACGCGCGAACCTATGTGTAATTTCTTTTTCTCCCACATCTACCATATGAGCAGCACCCTGCTCATTCAAATGCGTTAATGTATCCGACATAAATCCTCTTTACCTATTTATTAAGGTATGCTGTTAAGGCATTATTGCCAAAGGCGTATACCCGAGATCCCTTGCGCACCATTAGATACAGCAACACTCAGATCACCGCGACTCATTCCGCCCTGTGCAAATACCGGTATTTTTGACTTTTCAGTCCATTGCTTGAACTGCGTCCAACCTAGCTCAGGCTGCTCCAGATGACTTGCCGTTACCTGAACAGGAGACAAAGTTATAAAATCGGCACCGATACGCTCAGCATGCTCAACTTCTATGTCATTATGACACGAAACGGCGAATAATTGATCAATTTCAACTGGACGCTGACTTAATAACGCCGCTACCCTATAGGGCAAATGTATGCCCCGCACAGACACCCCCCTTAAGTCGAGCTGAGTACTCAGAATTAATTTCCCAGATAATTGAGGGAGAGCGGCACATAAATGATGTACAAAATAAGAGTATTCAGCTTCATTCAATTGCGGTTGCCGGAGCAAAATTAATGATGCTTCTTGCTTAAGTAAGAAAGCAAGATTTACTTGAGCCTCAGTTATTGAAGCATACTCCGGGGTAATAATGTATTTCTGTGGCAACAAGCAGGCCGTGATAATCGACTGATTAGCAGCAGGAAAAGCAAACTGCATCAAATCATTTACCGGAACCCAACGCAATGGCTGACCTTCTCGGCCACGCGGCTCACCTGAAAACCCCCTTACTCGCCAAACATCTAGCAACACCTGCTTATCACCATAATCATGCTCTATTTGAATCAGTGGCTGTATAGCATCTTGCAGCAACTCAATACCTAGCTCTTCATTAAGCTCACGCGACAAAGCCTCAATGACGCGCTCACCTTCTTCAACCTTTCCACCGGGAAACTCCCAAAACCCTCCCTGATGAACATCCAGAGAACGCTTAGCTATTAGAATATGTTTCATTCCGTTGGGACTGTTACGCTCAATCACGCCAACTGAGACATGAACCAAGCTATTTTTGGCGGGGTGTTTTTTTATAGACAAGACTACTCAGACTTACGTTCGATATTCAGCATTGATGGTGACATAGTCATGGGATAGATCAGAAGTCCAAACTGTTTCAGAAATATTTCCACGACCTAAGCAAAGCCGTATCGTTATTTCATCGCAATCCATTACCGCTTGACCTTGCGCTTCGGTATAGTTCGGACACCTCTCACCTGCATGTACTATACGAACATCACCCAAATAGATTTCAACCAAACTTAAGTCAAGAGACTCAATCGGTGCTCGGCCAAGTGCAGCCAAAATTCGCCCCCAATTTGGGTCACTGGCAAATAAAGCTGTTTTAATTAATGGTGAGTGCGCAATAGTATAAGCAAGCCCCAAGGCTTCTTCTACATTTTTAGCTTGCTCAACAACAACCGAAACAAATTTGGTTGCACCCTCCCCGTCTTTTATAATAGCTTGTGCAAGCTCAATAAATACACCTTTAAGAGCAGCCTTAAAAGCGGGAAAGTCTTCATGATCTTCGGTTATTTCGGGCGCTAAAGAGCGAGCACTGGCCATCAACATACATGAGTCATTAGTAGAAGTATCACCATCAACAGTAATACGGTTAAATGATATCTCGGCAAGCTCTTTTACTAAGTCATGAACCAGACCCTGTGAAAGCTTTGCATCAGTACCAATAAACCCCAACATAGTCGCCATATTGGGCATGATCATACCTGCCCCTTTACTGACACCATTAATTGTCAGCTTATGCCCGGCATACTCCACCTGAACACTCGCACCTTTTGGCCGAGTATCAGTTGTTAAAATACCTTGCGCTGCAGCCAACCAATTGTCTGAATCCAATGCTTTAGCGACCAAGGGAATACCCGCTTGAATTTTTTCAATAGGAAGTTTCTCGCCAATCACGCCGGTAGAAAAGGGTAATACTTGGGTCGGTTTCACATCAAAGTGTGACGCTACAAAACAACATGAATCTTGGGCATCGGCTAGTCCTTGCTTACCCGTACCAGCGTTTGCATTCCCCGTATTGATCAATAGGTATGTTGGTAAGGAGGTATCAAATACATCCGATTTCAGGTGGCGCTTACATAGCGTAACTGGCGCAGCACAAAAAGCATTTTGCGTAAAAACGCCCGCGCACGAACCGCCCGCAGCCACTTCAATTAGTACCAAATCCTTACGCCCAAACGTTTTAATTCCAGACTCGGCAACACCTAAACGAATCCCCTCGATTGAAGGAAATATAGGTAAGTCTCCAGCTCCAACTGCCATATCTATCTCTTGATAACGACCATTAAAAAATTTATCAACATAGACTCAAACTTAGATTTCACCGGCTTGAGTCAACATTTTAACTAACAGTACTTTTTTAACTAACAGTACTTTTTAACTAACAGTACCATGACACTGTTTGTACTTCTTACCCGAACCACAAGGACAAGGCTCATTACGACCCACCTTTCGGCCTTCACGTGTCATTGGCGCCTGCTTTTGCTCAGGCTGAGAAGGCTCACCTTCCTCACTGACCCCTGAGAAAGCAGCGTGTTCTGTTTTCGCATTCCCGAGTTGCTGCTCTAGCTCAGCCTTACGCTTCTGCTCAATTTCATCAAGCTCATCTTGAGTCTGAATTTTCACATGACTGGTCACTTTAACCACGTCACCCTTCAGGTTACTAAGCAAACCTTCAAATAACTCAAATGCTTCACGCTTGTATTCATTTTTAGGGTTTTTCTGAGCATAACTACGTAAATGAATACCTTGACGCAAATGATCCATAGCCGCCAAATGCTCTTTCCATAAGGTATCTAATATATGCAGGAAGACCTGCTTTTCAAAGTTACGCATTGAGCTTGCGCCAGCTGTTTCTTCTTTAACTGCATAAACCTTAACAATCTCATCAAGTATTCTCTGACGTAAAGACTCTTCATGTAAATCATCGTCTGTATCAAGCCATTCTTGAATCGCCAGATTGACAGCAAATTCAGCCTGCAGTTGCTTCTCAAGACCTGGAACATCCCATTGCTCTTCAAGACTTTGAGGCGGAATACTATTACTAATAACTTCGCTTACAACCTCTTCACGAATCGCATTCACTATTTCAGAAATATCGTTTGATTCCATGACGGTATTACGTTGATCGTAGATAACATTACGCTGATCGTTTGCTACATCATCATACTCAAGTAATGACTTACGAATATCAAAGTTTCGACCCTCAACTTTGCGCTGAGCTTTTTCTATGGCGCTGCTTACCATTTTATGCTCAATCGCTTCACCCTTCTCCATGCCGAGCGCCTGCATAATATTTCTGACTCGATCAGAAGCAAACAATCGCATCAGGTTATCTTCTAAAGATAAAAAGAAACGCGTACTACCTGGATCACCTTGACGGCCAGAACGACCCCGCAGCTGATTATCAATTCGGCGTGACTCATGCCTTTCTGTGCCTAATATATGTAAACCACCGGCATCTAGTACTGCCTGATTACGCACCTTCCATTCACTTTTTATCTTTTCAATCTGCTCAGGTTTAGGGTCTTTTAAGGCTTTAATTTCAGCCTCCCAGTTTCCGCCGAGAACAATATCAGTACCTCGTCCAGCCATATTGGTCGCAATCGTAACCGAACCTGGCAATCCAGCTTGGGCAACAATTTGAGCTTCTTGAGCATGCTGCTTTGCATTCAAAACACTGTGCTTAATTCCACTCTTTTTAAGCACGCCCGATAGAAACTCTGAAGCTTCAATGGAGGCGGTACCTACAAGTAATGGACGCTTTTGAGCAACTATTTCCTTGATCTCATCGATTATAGCTTGATATTTTTCGTCCTGCGTCAGGTAGATCAAATCATTATAATCTATACGCTGAATCTCTTTATTGGTTGGAATAACCACGACATCCAAACCATAAATCTGCTGAAATTCGAACGCTTCAGTATCCGCCGTTCCAGTCATACCAGCTAATTTATTATAAATTCTGAAATAATTCTGAAACGTAGTGGATGCGAGCGTCTGACTCTCCGCTTGAATATTGACACCTTCTTTGGCCTCAATAGCTTGATGTAAACCCTCACCCCAACGACGCCCAACCATCGTTCGGCCTGTGTGCTCATCAATGATGACGATTTGTTTGTTTTGTACAATGTAATCAACGTCACGTACATATAAATAGTGAGCTCTAAGAGCAGAATACATGTGATGTAAAAGATTCAGGTTTGCAGGCGCATACAGACTATCACCTTCAGATAAAATACCTTTTTCAATTAATATTTTTTCAAGCTGCGTATGACCTTCTTCAGTTAAATCTACATTCTTAGATTTTTCATCGATGGTAAAATGACCATCATCAATGGGTTTTTCATCTTCGCCTACTTCCGCCCTTTTCAGCAGAGGTACCAGTGCATTAGTTTGTTTATAGCTCGCCGAACTATCCTCTACCGCTCCGGAAATAACTAATGGCGTACGTGCTTCATCGATCAAGATAGAGTCGACTTCATCGACAATTGCAAAATTCAAAGCTCTTTGGTTTTTACCTTCCAAGTTGAAAGCCATATTATCGCGGAGATAATCAAAACCAAATTCATTATTTGTGCCATAAGTAATATCGGAAAGATAAGCCAGCTTTTTCTCGTCAGGTGCTTGTCCACCATAAACAACCCCGACAGTTAAACCCAAAAAGTTATATAAGGGCTCCATCCATTTTGCATCACGTTTAGCTAAGTAGTCATTCACAGTCACAACGTGAACACCTTTACCCTCTAAAGCATTAAGGTAAACAGCAAGCGTCGCAACAAGGGTCTTGCCCTCACCGGTTCTCATCTCAGCTATACGACCTTCATGCAAGGTCATGCCGCCAACCAGCTGCATATCAAAATGTCGCATAGACAAAACACGATTACTCGCTTCTCGCGCAACAGCAAAAGCTTCTGGCAGTATTTGATCTAAACTTTCACCCGATTCAAGCCGTTTCTTAAAGTCGCCACTTTTAACTTTTAAGTCCTCATCATTAAGCTTTGCAGTTTCCTCTTCCAAAGCATTAATTTTATTAACGACCTTGTTCATGCGCTTAAGTTCGCGTTTGTTTTTACTCCCGAAAATTTTGGTCAAAGCTGATGAAAACATAATGATCTTCTATTTATATCGTGTTGAATGAGAATACTGCAGAAAGGAACTCACATGAGTAATAAAATTTTTAAAAATTATATTACTCTAGGCATATCAGCCACTGGTTTACACTGCTGTCTCGGATTATTTTGAGCATCAGTCTACAGTGATTTGTAGCGAGGCTCAAAGACTAAAATGGGGATAAGAACAGGTTTTACAACAATCACACTTAGAATTATGTGTGATTGTTGATATTTTTGTGCTGAGCTTCAAATTTTAGGTATAAAATCACTTACTTCGATGAATATATTTTTTCGGATTGATGGTCTTACCGTTCCTTCTAACCTCGTAATGAACATGAGGCCCTGTTGACCGACCTGTACTGCCCATTGCAGCAAGCACCTGCCCTTTTTCAACTATGTCGCCCACTTTCAAATACAACTCTTTACAATGCGCATAGCGGGTAGTAAAGCCTTCCCCATGATTGACTTCAACCAGATTACCATAACCGTAACGATCTCCAGACCACGTTACTACACCTGACGCCACAGCCACAATATCACTATCTTCTTTACCAGCAAAATCAACTCCAGCATGCCAAGCTCGCTTCCCTGAAAAAGGATCTGTTCGATACCCATATGCCGAAGACATCCAACCCCAGGTAATAGGTCTTCCAGCAATAAACAACTCTTTTTGAGTTTTACGGCTCACAAACAAAGCATCAATCACTTCTAACTGCTGTTCACTATCAGTAATCTGACGTTCAATATTATCGATACTTTCTTTCAAACCAGGCAAGACATAAGACTCACCTACCTTGGCATTAATTGGCCCCCCAAGAGCCGGGGAAGCACTAAAATCAAACTCTCCATTCTTTAACTTGGCAACCTCAGTGAGTCTTTGGCCCAAGGCATCTAATCGCATTAGCCTTGCTTGCATATCACCCATTCTAAGGGTGATGGCATCTACTTTTTCTTGTGCGTTGCGTTTAAGCCTTTTAACGTCTTGCTCTTGCCCTAGAATGTTTTCTTCCCAAGTGGAAATTAATTCTGGACTCAAAGAACTAGCTGTTTCATCGGAAAAGTAACTATTAATTTGATACCCACAAAAAACAAACAGCACGAACAAAGAAATAACAGAAGACATAATTAATGCAATATGCTTATTTCCAAGCTGTAGTGTTCTTGACTTTCCGTGACTTCTACCTACAAAAATAATATTCATACGATCTATTTACTACTAACAAATTTTATAAACTTGAATTTAATGAGCATTTCTATAAACACCCTATTTTTTGTGTATGCCAAATACATGGATACCAATAAAAACATAATTAAAACTATAAATTATAGCCACAATGCGCATAATACCTAATAAAGATATTTCAAATAGCGTAGTTTTGCTGATTATACATTAAGATTGCACACGCTCCCAAAACGATAGACATCATGCGACAACCAAAACACAAAGCACTCGCCCCTAGATTAAGTTTGAAAAGACTAACAAGCCGATCTCATGGTCTGCGTATACTTCTAGAGCAAGCCAGCCAGCACAATTCACTAAGCGATTTACTGAACAATTCCGTGCCCGAAATGTTTAAAAATCAATTTCAGGTAAATGCGATCGAACAGCATACTCTCATTCTAACATGCCACTCAGCGTCCTTAATGACACGCTTTCGCTTTAAACAACAAGATATTATCGCCCAATTCAATCAAAAAATCCGACCTAAACATATCGATAATATCAAAATAAAAATCAGGCCAAAACAACACAATGCGGGCTCTGACACGGCACATTCACACAACAAAGCACAAACAACACACAGAACAATAAGCAAAAAAAATGCCCAGATCCTTAATGAAGAAGCTGAACATACAGATGATATAAAATTAAAAAATATATTACTTCGCTTAGCAAAACATAGCGGTAAATAATAAGCACAAGCATCTCACAAGCACTTACTATTTCAATTTAAGCTGCGATTACCGGCTTCATATAAGAAATTGGCGCGGAGCTAGCGTCTTCAAATGTTTTTACTTCCCATGCATCTGTTTGCTTTATTAGCTTTCGCAACAATTTATTATTCAGGTCGTGGCCAGACTTATAGCCTTTAAACTCACCGATCAAACTATTACCTAGTAAATATAAGTCACCAATAGCATCCAGTATTTTATGTTTAACGAACTCATCATCATAACGTAAGCCGTCTTCATTAAGCACTTTATAGTCATCAACTACAATCGCGTTATCAAAGCTGCCGCCCTGAGCCAAATTCATGGCCTGCAATCTTTCGAAGTCTCGCATAAACCCAAATGTTCTTGCGCGACTCACTTCTTTTACAAATGATGTGCTCGAAAAGTCAATTGATGCGTCCTGACTTCCTTGATGAAAAACAGGATGGTCGAAATCAATAGAGAAGCCAACCTTGAAACCATTAAAAGGTGAAAATGTCGCTTTTTTACCATCCTCTTCAATCGTCACTTCACGCGTAATTTGAATAAACTTCTTAGCCGCTTCTTGCTCTTCAATTCCCGCAGACTGAATCAAAAATACAAAAGGCCCAGCACTACCGTCCATAATAGGCACTTCTTCGGCACTTAGCTCGACTCGACAGTTATCAATACCCAAACCTGCCATAGCAGATAACAAATGCTCAACAGTTGCAACCTTAACCCCATCTTTAACTAATGTTGTTGATAACAAGGTTTCACCAACATTCTCAGCGCGTGCAGGAATCTCAGCAGCTGGCGACAAGTCTGTTCGACAAAAAACGATTCCTGAGTCAATTGGTGCAGGTTTTAAGGTCAAATATACCTTTTTACCTGAATGTAAGCCGACACCTGTGGCCCGAATTGTATTCTTAAGAGTGCGCTGTTTAATCATATTATGATTTCTATCAACCTTCATAACTAGCGGAATTGGTTAAAAAACAGGCGCATAATACCAGAAAACGCCTCATTTCCCAAATAAAACAACCAACTATTCATTAACTTGTAACATTTGATACGGATATTACCTCACAAGACCAAGCAATTAGTCTGCTTGTCTACGTAAAAATGCAGGTATATCCAAGTAGTCAACACTTGGCTGGCCCTCTGAAACATTGGTGTCTACTGCCGCACTGCCAACACGGTCAACGGTAGGACGACGACGAATTACAGCAGGTCTATCTAACTGATTATAGTCAGTCGTGCCATCAGCCATTTTAGGCGTGTTATCAACAACTTTTACAGGCTTATCAATGACGGTAGATAATCCTGTTGCCACCACAGTAACCTTCAGTTCATCCGTCATTTCAGGGTCAATCACTGTTCCAACTACAACCGTAGCGGCATCGGAAGCAAATTCTTCGACAATATTACCCACTTCTGAGAATTCACCCAAATTCAAGTCAACACCAGCAGTGATGTTTACAAGTATTCCTCGCGCGCCTTGTAAATTAATATCTTCTAGCAATGGGCTTCGAATTGCCGCCTCAGCAGCTTCTCTCGCGCGCTCTTCTCCTGTTGCAGAACCTGTACCCATCATCGCCATACCCATTTCTGACATAACTGTTTTCACATCGGCGAAATCAACGTTAATCATACCTGGGCGTATAATCAGATCAGCAATACCTTGAACGGCACCTTGAAGCACATCATTGGCTGCACCAAATGCATCTAGTAAGGTTGTATTTTTACCCAAAACTGAAAGCAGTTTTTCATTCGGGATAGTAATAAGTGAGTCTACATGCTCAGCCAATTCTGCCAAGCCTGCATCCGCTATTTTCATTCGCTTACCGCCCTCAAAAGGGAAAGGCTTAGTCACAACTGCGACAGTTAATATGCCTAACTCTCGCGCAACTTCTGCAACAATTGGTGCACCACCCGTACCTGTACCACCGCCCATACCCGCAGTGATAAATACCATATCAGCACCTTTAAGTGTCTCTGCGATACGCTCCCTGTCTTCAAGCGCTGCCTGACGACCAATTTCAGGGTTTGCACCCGCACCCAAACCTTTCGTAATCGTGCTACCTAATTGAATCACTGATTTATTATCAAGATCCTTTAAAGCTTGTGAGTCAGTATTTGCACAAATAAACTCAACACCATCGACTTCGCCTGTCAGCATATGACGTACTGCGTTACCGCCGCCGCCGCCGACACCAACGACTTTTATTATTGCGTTTTGTGAAACATTCTCTACGAGTTCAAACATCACTCTTCTCCTAATTTTATAATTTCAATCTGCTAGTTGCTGCTAAAGTTTTTATATAGTTTTATTTTTACGCACGATTCTTAAAAGTTACCGGTAAACCATGTCTTTATTTTTTCCATCATACTGACGCCTCCCTCGGATCTCATCATCGGCTCACTTTGTGTCGCCTGCTGCTTGAGTCCATACATCAATAAACCAACGCCTGTCGCATACATTGGGTTATTTACTACATCTGCCAAACCAGACACACCTTGCGGTGATGCTAGCCGAACTGGCATATGAAAGATTTCTTCTGCTAATTCCACGACGCCTTCCATTTTTGAAGTGCCGCCAGTTAATACAACGCCCGCTGCTATCACATCTTCAAAGCCGCTTCTTCTCAGCTCTGACTGGATCAGTGTAAATAACTCTTCATAACGGGGCTCAACAACCTCTGCCAAAGCTTGTCTAGATAAATCTCTAGGTGGCCTATCACCTACACTTGGCACCTTAATTGTTTCTTCTGCACCCGCTAATTGAGTCAGTGCACAGGCATATTTAATTTTTATTTCTTCTGCATTCTGCGTAGGCGTTCTTAATGCCATTGCAATATCATTTGTCACCTGATCACCCGCTATAGGGATCACCGCCGTATGACGTATAGACCCACCAGTGAAGATAGCTATATCTGTCGTACCACCGCCAATATCTACCACACAGACACCCAGCTCTTTTTCATCATCGGTTAATACTGCGTAGCTGGATGCCAGTTGCTCCAAAATAATGTCATCAACATCGAGGTCACATTTTTGTACACATTTTTCTATATTCTGAGCAGCATTCACGGCACAAGTAACCAAATGAACCTTAGCCTCCAAGCGAACTCCCGACATCCCCAAAGGCTCTTTAATACCTTCCTGGTTATCAATCACATATTCTTGAGGAAGAATATGTAGAATTTTCTGATCTGCCGGAATGGCTACCGCCTGAGCTGCATCAATTACGCGATCTATATCGGCTTGAACAACCTCTCTCTCTCTTACAGCAACAATGCCATGAGAGTTCATACTTCTAATATGGCTCCCTGCTATTCCGGCATAAACAGATTGAATCTCGCAACCAGCCATTAATTCAGCTTCCTCGACAGCCCGTTGAATAGCATTGACAGTTGTTTCAATATTAACAACAACACCTCGCTTCAAACCCCGTGATGGATGTGAGCCAATTCCGACTATTTCAACCTGCCCGTCACTCGTCTTTTTACCAACGATCGCGACAATTTTTGAGGTTCCAATATCCAACCCCACTGTTAGTTCATTATCTATTGAGCCAGCCATTCTGGTGTTCCCAAGTTACTTTCATGCTAATTTTATTTTCTAAATCAGGTGTACATGAATCAGTTTTTTATACACTGAGCCATGTACACCTGTTTCAAATTTTGCTTGCGGCTAGTTTGTCTTTCCACTTAATTGCCACACCATTTGGATAACGAGCATCAATACGCTCAATACTCCCTATTTGAATACCTGCCCGAGCAGAGAAAATCATCCCTACTCTTTCTAATTTTGCATCTAAGTTCTCTAGACCTGTTTTATTTGAACTATCAAGATTACCCAGCGCGATACTAATCCCATTCTTAAGCGTCATATCCCAGACGCCACGAGACTTTAATTCCATTTGACTAATATTTACGCCATATACTTGAATCTGTTCTTGTAAGTATGAAAACATATTAAACATCTCGATTCGCATATGAGCGCTACTAACTTTTGCGCCAATTAAAATAGGTAACTCAGTAGGTATTCCCCTGACTTCAGGTGTAAATACATCACCCTGAGAATTCAATAAGCTATTTTCATTCCAATAACTAACCGCCTCTTGCTCGAAAACTGTCAGCTGTATTTCACCAGGCCAAACACGCGTCACAGTTGCACGATAGACCCAAGGTAAACTTTCTACTCTGGCTTTTACTTCATCAAGATTTACCGCTAAGAAGCCCTCTCCATGAATACTTGCTAACTCTGACTGCACAGTTTCGCGGCTTAAATTATTGAACTCTCCACTCACCTGAATTTTCGACACCGGATGGTCAATGACCTGTATCAAACTTGCTTTCTGGCTTAATAGAAAAACCAATGCAGATAACAATGCAATAACAAAAATAACTCGCTTTAACATATAAACAGTTTCTGCTCGATAAGTTGTATCAACTGATATTGCACCAACTTGTTCTGCAATAACTGTTCTGGCTGTCGCTTCATGCATCATGATATCTTCACCTTATTATTGTTGTTCTCGAGGGCTATTATTCAGGCCATCTATTGCTTTAGTACTTTCCAAGACTGTTTGATTTAATATTTCAAGCAGTAGCTCATCGAAACTAAAACCCGCTGCTTTCGCTGCCATGGGCACCAAGCTATGATTTGTCATGCCAGGTATAGTATTGACTTCCAACAACCAAAACCTGCCTTTACTATCCCGCATAACATCAACACGCCCCCAGCCTGAACACCCCAGTGCAGAAAATGCCCGTTCAGACAAATTTCCTAGGCTTTTTTCTTCCTCAACACTCAACCCACACGGCAACAGGTATTGAGTCGTATCGGATTCATATTTTGCTTCATAGTCATAAAAGGTGTGGTTTGTTTTAAGGCCAATCACCGGAAGAGGCTGCCCGTTCAAGAGGCTAACGGTGTATTCACTTCCTTCAATCCACTGCTCAAGTAATACCTGTTCATCCATTTCTAAGGCAGCACTGACCGCGGCTTCTAATTGCGTTTGACTATTTACTTTATACACACCAATTGACGAACCTTCCCTTGAAGGTTTCACCGCCAACGGAAACCCCATTAACGACACCAACTGAGTCAATAATTCAGCATTAAGCACTTCGACATAACTAAATCTAGGTGTCGGTAAGTTCATACCTTGCCATAGATATTTAGTCCGGGTTTTATCCATTGCTATAGCTGAGCCCATAACACCGCTTCCGGTATAGGGGATTTTCAGAGTATCCAACACACCCTGAATCGTACCGTCTTCACCACCCCTTCCGTGCAAAGCAAGGAAAGCACGATCGAATGGCTGACTATCAATAAGCAACTCAAGCTCACCTTGAAAGTCCAAAGCAAAGGCATCTACACCTGAACGAAGAAGACCTTCAAGAACAGCCTGACCACTTTTCATAGATACCTCCCTCTCTGCAGAAGAGCCTCCCATGATCACGGCTACACGACCAAATGCTTTCATATCAAACTTCATGGCACATTAAACCCCAAGTGATCATCAACCAGCCTAGTTGCAATTTGACCAACATTTCCGGCGCCTTGAGTTAATAATAAATCCCCGTCCTTTAGAATATTCTTGAGTACGCCTTCCAAGTTCTTCATCACATTATCAATGTCTTGGCCACCGTCAACGAAGATCGGCTCGGCACTGCCTCGCTGACGAATACTACGACATAACGCTCGACTATCCGCTCCCGGAATCGGCTTTTCTCCTGCGGGGTAGACTTCCATTAATAACAACACGTCGACCTCAGCCAGAACCCTGACAAAATCCTCATAAAGATCACTGGTTCGACTATAACGATGAGGCTGGAATACCATCACCAAACGCTTCTCTGGCCAACCTGAACGTATTGCCTGTAACGTTGCCTCAACTTCACTCGGGTGATGTCCATAATCATCCACCAACATAACACTTGCCGTTGTATTTCCAGCATCATCAATATCGCTATCAGATGACACTATTGGGTAATCTCCATAAATTTGGAATCTGCGCCCCACGCCCTGAAATGCAACTAATGCGCGCTGAATCGCGGCGTCATCCACGCCCTCATCACTGGCAACAGCCACTGCCGCTAATGAATTCAGAACATTGTGATGCCCTGGCATTCTTAACGAAATATCCAGATCTCCCATATCACCAGGCCGCTGCACAGTAAAATGATTAATCATGCCATCCTGATGGATATTTACTGCTCTATAATCAGCATCATCATTTACGCCATACGTGATTACAGCACGCGAGACAGAAGGAATAAGCTCTCGAATCACCGGATCATCGACACACATAACCGCTGCACCATAGAAAGGAAGGTTGTGTAAAAAGTCGATAAATGTCTGCTTCAGTTTTGAGAAATCTCCACCATAAGTATGCATATGGTCAGCTTCTATATTTGTCACTACCGAGATCATCGGTGTCAGATGTAAAAATGAGGCATCACTTTCATCTGCTTCAGCTACTAAATAACGTGAAGTACCTAAGCCTGCATTTTTTCCCGCACTATTAAGCCTACCCCCAATTACATAAGTAGGATCCAAATCGGCTTCTGCTAGAATTGAAGCAATCAAACTCGTGGTGGTCGTTTTACCGTGGGTACCTGCAATCGCAATACCATGGCGATAGCGCATGATTTCAGCCAGCATTTCAGCCCTTGGAACAATAGGTGTTCTGCTTTCTCTTGCTGCAACAACCTCAGGGTTATGTTCATTAATCGCGCTTGACACGACGACCACATCAGCATCATTAACATTGCTTGCATCATGTGAAAAGAATACCTTCGCACCTAATGTTTCTAATCGTTGAGTAGTGACTGACTGATTCATATCAGAGCCTGAAACCTGATACCCCTGATTAATAAGTACTTCTGCAATCCCACACATACCTGCACCGCCAATACCAATAAAGTGGATCAGACTAATACGACGCATTTCTGGAATATCGCTGAGCATACTTCCTGCATGCTTTAAATTATGTGTATTCATTGTTGAGTCGGATTTATGCATTACAAACTCTCCTGCATTCGTTGACCACTTTTTCAGTCGCATCCGCTTTTGCAAGTTTATGTGCAGCCTCAGACAAAATTGAAATTCGTTCTCGTTTAGTTAATAGAGGCACTAACATCTCGGCTAATGTTTCTGCATTCAGGTCTGACTGGGGTAACAACCATGCTGCTCCAGATTTAGTCATAACTGAAGCATTCAAGGTTTGATGGTCATCTACAGCGTATGGGTAAGGAACTAAAATTGCGCCTAGACCTGCGATACATAGCTCAGATATCGTTAATGCTCCTGCTCGACAGATAACAAAATCAGCCCATTTATAAGCCTCAGCCATATCTGTAATAAACTCTGAGACCTTAGCCTCAACTCCCGTCTGTTGATAACGACCTTTCACGCCATCACTTTTATTACGTCCAGTTTGATGCCAAACCTCCGGCCGAGTATCATCATTCAAAAGGCCAATCGCCACAGGAATTATTTCATTTAAACTAGCCGCGCCAAGACTGCCACCCAACACCAATAAACGTATTTTTCTATCTTTCATCAGCTTAGGGCGTGACTGATAATACAAGTCACAAATCTCATCTCTTAGTGGGTTCCCTATGAGCTTAGTTTTTACATCACTCGAGAAGACATCAGGAAAGGCCGACATAACAGATGTCGCTACTTTGGCTAGGATGCGGTTCGTCAACCCTGCAACAGCATTTTGTTCATGAATGAGTAAAGGCTTGCCCATCAGACGCGCAGCGAATCCACCAGGACCTGAAGCAAACCCACCCATACCTAATACCGCATCCGGTTTAATTTTCTGTATTACTTTTATCGCTTGTAAAATGGCATAAGCTATACGAAATGGCGCGCGCATTTTATTTAATGCACTTTTACCACGCACTCCCGATACTGAAAGCCCGTAAAATGGGATGCCTGCATTTTTTACGACCTCTTCTTCCATTCCGCCAACGGAGCCAAGCCAAACTACTTTGTCATTTCTTTCTATTAATTTTGTTGCCGTTGCCAGAGCAGGATATACATGTCCTCCTGTTCCACCAGCCATCACGAGAAAGGTCTTATCACGCATTTGAACCACCCTCATTAGCCGGTTCAACAGGCATTTCAGCTTGTTCACGATAAATCCTTGCCAATACACCAATACACATACAACTTACAACCAGGCTACTTCCACCATAACTTACAAGCGGCAAAGTCAAACCCTTTGGTGGTAGCAGCCCCATATTGACGCCCATATTGATAAAAGCCTGCACCCCCAGCAAAACACCGATGCCATACGCAAAATAGGCACTGAACAGCTGCTTTTTCTTCTCGGCCAAGTAACCAATTTTTAAGGCTCTATATACCAGGATAGAAAACAAACAAATCACGAATAGGGTCCCGATTAAACCAAACTCTTCACCTAAAATTGCAAATACAAAATCAGTATGAGCTTCCGGTAAATAATGTTGTTTTTGGATGCTATTTCCTAAACCGACCCCAAATAAATCGCCACGACCGAATGCAATTAGCGACTGCACAATCTGATAGCCTGTATCATATGGATCTGCAAACGGCTCGGTATAGCCAATCAATCGTTTAAGCCGATAAGGCTGTGAATAAATCAAACCAATACAAGCGAGTAAACAACCGCTAATTAAGGCAATAAACTGCCCGAACTTCACTCCACTGAGAAATATCATTCCCAAAAATGCACAGGCAATCACCACGGTGGCACCAAAATCTGGCTCACTTAACAGCAGTGTCGCGGCCACAGTTAAAACCATCATGGGCTTGGCAAAGCCCCACCAAGAAGTCATAACCTCATCTCTTCGTCTAACTAAATAGCCGGCAAGATAAGATATTAGTAATAACTTTGTTAACTCCGATGGCTGTATATTCAGGCTTCCCATACCAATCCAGCGCGTACTACCATTTACCGTTTTACCTACACCAGGCAAAATCACAATGACTAACAGCAACAATGAAACACTTAATGCTAACCAACCTGTTTTTTGCCACCACTGCGTAGGTAATTGATAGGTAAATATCCCTGCAATCAGGCCCAAAATGATAAAAATCCCATGACGCGTAACATAGTGAAAAGGATTACCGTTTCTAACATCAGCAATATCTACCGATGCTGACGCAATCATGATCAAGCCCACAACTAATAATAAAGCTGTTACGAGCATCAATAAGCCATCATAGGAGGCTCTTAGATCATTTTTCGAAGAGACCATCACCTCTTTTTTATAATCCGCTGTCAGCATGGGTGAGTTCATAAACACATCACCAATCGCTCAAATACTTCACCGCGCTGCTCAAAGCTTTTAAACATATCAAAACTGGCACATCCTGGAGATAACAAAACAACATCTCCATGCTCAGCCTGTTCAGAGGCATGCTTCACTGCTTGCTCCATGCTATCAACACCAACACTGTCAACCAACGGGGCAGTAATTTCCCTGATTTTTACTGCATCCCGACCAAGCAAAACCACTAATTTGCAATAATCAGATAAAGCATCACCTATAGGAGAAAAATCCGCACCCTTACTATCACCACCCGCAATTAAAATAACCTTTCCTATCGCGTTTTTTCCTAAACTATTTATTGCAGTCACCACCGCGCCAGGATTAGTTCCTTTAGAATCATTTATGTAATCAACGCCATCTAGAGTCCTAACATGCTGACAACGATGTGGCAGCCCCTTAAAAGATATAAGAGCATCTACCATTGCTTGAGTGGATATACCCACTGAAGATGCCAACGCTATCGCCGCCAAGACATTACTTAGGTTATGCTCACCTCTTACTTTTAGTTCATTTAAATCTAAAAGAACATCGAAGCCTTTTGCTAAATATTGCTTCCCATCACGCTCAATAATTGAGAATTTATTTATGTCCGCCTGCAAACCAAAATGAATTACCTTCATTGTTGTTGACATCAGGGGCTGACTTAATACTTCATCGTCATTTACTGCTACAAATTTTGCACCTCTAAAAATGCGCTGCTTGGCTTGTAGGTAGGCCATTTTTTCTGGATATCGATCCATATGATCTTCTGAGATATTCAGGATAACAGCACAATGTGCATTCAATTTTTCGGTTGTTTCTAGCTGAAAGCTCGATAACTCCAGCACATATAGTTGACGCTCTGGCTCAAGCAAGTCCAGAGCGGGAATACCTAAATTGCCCCCAATACCTACATTTAGCCCTGCGCATTCAGCCATTTCCCCCACCAACGTGGTAACGGTGCTTTTTCCATTAGAACCAGTAATTGCGATAACAGGTGCTTTGGCCGCTTCAGAAAACAAGGCTATGTCCCCCTTAACAATCACACCGTGCGCAATCGCTGCCTGAATATCTTCATTAGCTAATGCAACTCCTGGGCTTAAAATAATTTCGTCCGCAGCGAGTAATCGCTCACGATCGAAGCCACCAAAAATACATTCTACATTTGGGTATTGCGTCTTTAACTCATATAAACCAGGCGGCTCATTCCGGCTATCCATAACTAGTAAGTTATGCCCTAATGACTTTAGGTAACGCACACAAGAAAGCCCAGTCACTCCAAGACCGACAATCACAACATTTTTGTCTGTGATAATTGCTTTCACTATAATTGTTTCCTTAAACCGCTCTAATAATTGAGTACTTTCTATTTATTACTATCTAACTTTTAACGTCGCTAGCCCGATCAGAACCAACACCACTGTAATAATCCAGAACCGAACAATAACTCTTGGTTCTGGCCAGCCTTTTAACTCAAAATGGTGATGCAAAGGCGCCATTCGAAATATTCTTCGCCCGGTTAACTTGAAAGAAGCCACCTGCAAAATGACCGAAACTGTCTCCATCACAAAGACCCCACCCATAATAAACAGCACGATTTCCTGCCGAACTATCACGGCAACTACACCAAGCGCAGCGCCAAGTGCAAGTGCACCGACATCACCCATAAACACCTGCGCAGGATATGTATTAAACCAAAGGAAACCCAAGCCTGCGCCTAATAGTGCGCCACAAAATACGATCAGCTCTCCGGTACCAGGTAAATAAGGAATATGAAGATAATGAGCGAAAACACTATTACCTGATACATAAGCAAAAATACCTAATGCAGAAGCAACTAGGACTGTCGGCATAATAGCCAAACCATCCAAGCCATCAGTCAGGTTCACAGCATTACTCGTTCCGACTATGACGAAGTAAGTCAAAACTATGAACATCGGCCCCAAATCAAACACAATATCTTTAAACACAGGAACAATAAGACTTGTTTCCTGCGGCAAAGAAGCACTCAAATACAACATCATTGCAGCAGCAAAACCACATATAGATTGCCAAAGATACTTCGACTTAGCCGGTAGACCTTTGGAGTTTTTTTCAACTACTTTCCTATAATCATCTACCCAACCGATTGCACCAAACGACAAGGTGACAAATAATGTAATCCACACATATCGATTACCCAAATTACCCCAAAGTAAGGTACTAATAACAACGGCTACTATTATTAATGCCCCGCCCATCGTAGGCGTACCTGCCTTACTCAAATGCGACTGAGGACCATCATCTCTAATAGACTGACCAATTTGATAATGACTTAATTTTTTAATCATTTGTGGACCAACCCACAATGAAATTAAGAGCGCAGTTAAAACTCCCAAAATACCTCTTAGAGTCAGATACTGAAAAACGGACATAAAACCGACTGACTCTGAAATATATGACGATAGCCAATAAAGCATCTAACAAGCCCTTTCTTTAATCATTTCAACAAGCTCATCCAAACACGCACTTCTAGATGCCTTAACCAATACGGATTCCTCTTTCTCTAAACTTTTAAATAATAAATCGGCAATATCTTGTTTGTTATTACTCACAACAGATCTGTTTTCTACACAAGCACTCATAAGCTCTGCATACCGCCCAATAAAATAAAACTTATCAATTGATGTCTTAGCAGCATATTTAGCCACATCAATATGCAAAGATTCAGATAACGCTCCCAGCTCAGCCATTTCACCCAATACAGCTACCTTATAGCCCGACCTTAATGACAGAACGTCCAAAGAAGCTTTCATTGAAGCTGGGTTTGCATTGTAACTATCATCAATCAAGGTTAAATTTTGACTTAACTTACTCGCATGAAGTCGACCCTCTGTACTAATAAGTTTTGTCAATCCTTTCGAAATTGAAACTGGAGCTATTCCAACTGCAATAGCGGCAGCGGCAGCGGCTAAGCTATTCGACACATTATGTAAACCAGGCATCGGCAAATTAATGGCCATTGACGTATCTTGATAATGCAAATTAAATGAGCTTGAATCTGCATCACAACAAATTTCACTAGCATAGATATCTGCTTTTTCGTCCTGAACTGAAAAACTCAGTTTTTGTTTATCGCCCAGCTTTTTTTGCCAGATATTAATGGCAGGATCATCTGCATTAATTATCGCTATTCCGTCAGGTTTTAAGGCATCAAAAATTTCACTTTTTGTCGCAACAATGCTTTCATAGCTACCAAATATATCAATATGTGCAACGCCTACATTCAACAATATTGCTACATCCGGCTGCACAAACCCTGACAAGTAACTTATATCTCCAGGCGATCTTGCGCCCATTTCCACAACCGCAAAGTCATGTCTTTCATCGATATTTAATAGCGTTAATGGCACACCAATTTCATTATTAAAATTACCCTCTGTGGAGCAAGTTTCGCCCTCTTCACTCAATATTGTCGCGATCATATTCTTTGTAGTGGTTTTACCTGAAGAACCCGTCAGTCCTATTACCGGGCCTTTCATTGCTAGTCGATTGAGGCTAGCAGCTTCCCCTAGAGCCCTTATCGAGTCACTAACAAGTAATAATGGCTTATCAGCGGTCAAACTCTCATTCACAGCCTCACAACTATTCATAACAACCGCACTACAATCAGCCTGCACGGCTCGATCTATATAATCGAAGCCATTAAATTTCTCACCTTTTAGGGCTATATATAAATCACCATTTTTTATGGTTCGAGTATCTGTTGAAACACGACTAAAAATGACATCCGAACCATAAAGTTTCCCGTCAGTTTTCTGTGCTAACTGTGACAAAGAAAGGGCCTTAATCATACGCTATCTCGATATCTTTCAAGGCTGTGTCATACGGCATACCCATATTACGCCGCACTTCTTGGGTATCACTAAAAAACGTACGCTTACCTTTCACCTCTTGCCAGGTTTCATGCCCTTTTCCGGCAATCAGGACAATATCGTTTTCTTTGGAGCTCTTGAACATCGAAGCAATCGCCTGTTTACGGTCATGCACAACCCTAATACCTGAAGACGCACTAAAACCCGTCAAAATTTCATTTGTAATATTACTAGGATCTTCGTCGCGCGGGTTGTCATCAGTAATGAGGATGTCATCTGCTAATATTTCCGCTATTTTCGCCATTTCAGCACGTTTGCCAATATCTCGATCACCACCACAGCCGAATACTAGCCGCAAATGTCCCTTACAGTGAGGTTTTAGCGTTTCTAATACATTTTTCAAGGCATCTGGAGTGTGAGCATAATCCACCACGACAGTCGGCTGACCTTTAGAGCGCAATACTTCCATTCGTCCATCAACCGCCGTTAATTGACTTACTCTTTCAGCACAATGAGAGGTTTTCCGCTTAGCAATAGCAACAGAAATAACGGCGAGCAGATTACTTAAATTAAATCGCCCCATTAAACCTGATTCAATGCTAAATTCACCTAAGGGAGAGATAATCTGAGCAGACAGTGATAAACCTCTATCTGAAGACAATTGATAATTACTTACTTTCACATCTGCATCAGCATCAATACCATAAGTGTATAATTTCACATCTGCGGCTAATCCAGATTTCATTTCTTCAGCATATGGGTCGTCTTGATTGATCACTGCAAAACGTAAACCCTCAGTCTGAAATAGCATTTTTTTAGCCGACGCATAAGCCTGCATAGAGCCATGATAATCAAGATGGTCACGACTCAAATTTGTGAAAATTGCACCATCAAAACGCACACCGTCAACTCTACCCTGAGTCAAACCGTGCGATGATACTTCCATTACTACACACTCAAGCCCTTGACTCCTTAATTCGGCTAAATACCGATGTACATCAACAACGTTTGGCGTGGTATGAGTAGTTTCAGATAGTGTTATCTTTCCAGAGCTGACGAGACCGTAGCCCAGCGTTCCGATTAGACCACTACTTATACCTGATAAATCCAAATACTGAGCGAGATAACTCGCTACGGATGTTTTGCCATTTGTACCCGTTACCCCGATCACACTTATTCCAGCACTAGGTGACCCAAAGAAACGATCTGCAATTACTCCTGCTTTATGCTTTAAATCATCAACAAATAATTCAACCGCAGATCCATCTTCAAATACTCGCCCATTAAATAATTTACCCTCTGCGACAATGGCATTCGCACCCCTCTCGATTGCCTCAACAATATGATCTGTTGAACTCGAATGACAACCAGAAAGCGCTAAAAATAGATCACCCTTTTGAACCTGACGACTATCAATACTTAAACCCGATATAGATGCATTTAAAGCAGCGGGCACCTGGCAAATGCCATTCAATAAAGTGACGAGGTCATTTCTGTATGATTTTAAACTAGTCACACTCAACCTCTACTCGCTAATATACTGGATTGTTTTTTTGTTTCAGCGATACCCTTATCAGGCCTTACATTCAACAAACGCATCGCACCATTTACTACCCTGGAGAAAACTGGTGCAGCAACTTCTCCACCGTAATACTCTGCTCCTGCTGGACCATCAATCACGACAACCATTGCAATTTCAGGATTTTCAATAGGTGCCACCCCTGCAAACAAAGCTTTGTACTCACTTTGTTCATACCCTTTTTTGCCCACGCTATGAACTGTGCCCGTTTTCCCACCTACTTCATACAATGGAAGCTGTGCACGTGTGCCTGTGCCGCCTTTAGAAACAACAGCCTTCATTGCTTTTCTAAGTGAGTCCGATACAGCTTTAGATATAATCCTTTCCCCTTGCTCCACCTCTTCTCGATGAATTAAACCTAAAGGGTATTTAATGCCACCATTACCCAACACCATATACGCCTGAGCCAACTGAAGCGCAGTTGTATTTAAACCATATCCATAAGACATTGCAGCGACTTCAATCGGCTGTAAGTGTGAAGAATCCGGCAAGTGGCCTATACTCTCACCAGGAAAGCCAATCCCCGTCCCCTGACCAAATCCTAGGCGATAAAACATATCCCAAACAACCTCGCCACTTAGGCTCAGTGCAATTTTACTGGTACCAACGTTGCTTGATTTTGCAACAATATTGAGCACGCTTAACTCACCATAATTACGATGATCACGTATTGATTTTCGCCCTAAACGAATAAAACCTGGCGAGGTATCCAGCATAGTATTTAAGGTATATTTATTAGACTCTAATGCTGCAGAGAGAGTCGCTACCTTCATGGTCGAACCAGGTTCAAACACATCGGTGATAGCACGATTTCGAAGATGGGCGACGTTTATATTAGTTCTATTATTTGGGTTATACGAAGGCTGATTAGCCATCGCCAATACATCACCGGTGTGGATATCCAATACCACAATAGAACCCGCTTTCGCCTGATGTGTTTCTACAGCCGCCTTTAACTCACGATATGCAAGATATTGAATACGCATATCGAGACTCAAACGAATATCCTTGCCAGGCTCAGCCTCTTTTATCGCCCCAAAATCTTTTATTACGCGCGCCTTTCTATCTTTAAGGACACGTTTTTTCCCAGATTCACCTCTTAACCATTCATCATATGAAAGCTCGATACCTTCCTGCCCATGTTTATCAATATTGGTAAATCCTACGACATGCGCCGCAACCTCTCCCGCCGGGTAGTATCGTTTGTATTCACGGCGACTATAAATACCATCCAAGTTAAGCGCTAACACTCTCTTAACTTCATGAGGCGCCATTTTTCTTTTCAAATAGATGAAACGCTTACCCTTGTTTCGCTCAACTTTATTAGACAACCACTTAGTGCTTAAACCTAAAGCTGTCGCAAGTTTAGCTAGCTCACGCTGACTCAAGCTCAAATAACGAGGATCTGCATAAACAGTCTCAACTGGCGCACTAATAGCGAGCGGCGAGCCATTCCTATCCATAATAACGCCACGGTGCGCATCTAACTTTTCAAAGCGAATAGTTCTTGCATCTCCTTGACCCGCTAAAAATGCTTGCTCAAATACATGCAAGTCAACCGCTCTATAAACCAAAGACAAAGCACACAACGACAAAAATCCCAGCAACAACCAGTATCGCCAGGATAAATTTATCTCTTTGTTATTATTTAAGAGCGCCACAATTGTTATCTCAATAAATTAGCTTAATATCTTTTGTTTTAGGGATTTCCATTCCCAACTCTTCACCCGCAACACTCTCAATTCTATTTGGAGAACTCCAAGCACTCTGCTCTAGTAACAACTGAGCCCATTCCAATTGAATTTGATCATTTCTATCAAGTAATATGGCTTGCTCTGCAAACAACTGACGGCTGAGGTGAGATGAATAAACAACACCTATTGCAGATAAAACAACCAACAATAAAAGCATCCCAGTTATCAATAAGCCCTTAATTGATAAATGACTCAATAAGAATAAGAATTTCCCAGCAAGGGCCTGAACCCGTAACATAAACACCGAAGAATCCCCTACCTCAACTTCACGCCCTCCATGTCGAACATGGGAAGCAATACCCGAAAAAGTTGCCAAGAGTTTATTCATCAGAAATCTTCTCCAATATCCGCATCACTGCACTACGGGCTCGCACATTGTTTTCAATCTCTTGTGCATCAGGCTTGATTGCCTTACCTACCAACTTAAAATGCCTAATAATATCTTTTTCAAAAACAGGCACACCTCGAGGAGGCGCATTACCTTTTGTTTTTTCTCTCATAAAGCGCTTTACAATTCGATCTTCGAGCGAGTGAAAGCTAATCACCACCAAGCGCCCTCCGACAGACAGACATCGTGAAGCTGACTCAAGCATCTGTTCAAGATCACCTAACTCATTATTCACTTTAATTCGAATTGCTTGAAAAGCTCGTGTCGCCGGATGCTTGTGCTTTTCCCATGAAGGATTTGCATCTTTAACAATTTTAGCTAACTGTAAAGTCGTTGTTATCGGGCCAATCGACAATGCCTCTGATATACCTCTAGCTATTCTCTTGGCAAATTTTTCTTCACCATAATCCCTTAACACCTTAACTATTTCAGCTTCATCAGCTGATGCTAACCACTCTGCGGCACTCTGACCCTGAGTTATATCCATCCTCATATCCAGAGGGCCATCATTCATAAAACTAAAACCTCTATCGGCATTATCCAATTGGGGAGAAGAAACCCCTAAATCAGCCAACACACCTTTCACATTATTTATTTTTGAATTTGATATGTGAACATCTATATCAGCAAAAGACCCATGCGAAATCTCAAACCTATCATCAGACGAAAATCTCTCTTTAGCTGTAGCTATAGCTATAGCAGTTAAATCTTTATCAATAGCCAACAACGCTCCATCCGCGGCTAAAGCAGACAATATGCATTCACTATGCCCGCCTCGCCCAAATGTAGCATCGACATATGAACCTGAAGGATCGGTCACCATTAAATCTACCGCGCCTTCCAGTAATACTGTTTCATGTACATTTGACGGCATTATTTTCTCGCTCATTACAAAGATAAACCCTGCATTTCTTCGGGCATAGGATCATCATCCGACTCATCTAACATATCATTCCAGCTTTGCTCGCTCCAAAGCTCAGCTTTTTCTCCTAAACCAACCAGGACGACTTTTTTATCCAGATTTGCATATTCTCTGAGCGTAGAGGGCAACAACAACCGACCATTCCCGTCCATTTCCAACTCACTTGCATTACCCAAAACCAGGCGTTGCAATCGTCTTACTTTTTTATTGCTATTCGGTAAAGACTCAATCTTTGCTTTCACGTCTTGCCATTGAGGCTCAGGATAAATATTCAGACAACGTTCATATGGATTAGCGGTCACGACAAGACGCCCCTCACAGACAGCCACAAGCAAATCACGGTACCGACTAGGTACTGCCATTCGCCCTTTAACATCCACATTGATGGACTGACTACCTTGAAACACGCTTCAAACCCTCTAAAGTTTTATTTTTTATTGCTTATTTTCAAAAAACACCACAAAAGCACACTTTTTTCCACTTTTCTCCACTTCCACACACTATAGGAATTAGGTACTAACAAATCAAGCAAAAAGCATCACGAACAAGGGAGGAAATATACTAAAACACAACAACTTAGAAGCGTTTCACGATTTAGAGGCAGAAGGGAGGCAAAGTTATTCTAGATATATCTTACAGATAGAAGCGACTCTTAAGATATTACTTTAAGAGTAAGATTTTTTTATTATTAAAAAGAAGTTTTGAAGAGAAAAAAGAAATGAGCTTGCCGGTAAGCCGGGTTCTGTCGTGGACAATCATTCATCTAGGCTAAACGTCACCGTTTAGCTCAAGCAACCTACCCGAATCCAGCGCGAGCCACGCCAATGGATTCCTATTTGGTCTTGCTCCGAGTGGGGTTTACCATCGCCATGAACTGTTGCCAGTCATGCGGTGCGCTCTTACCGCACCTTTTCACCCTTACCGGTTAAATACTATAAATAGCAATAACTTAGGCGGTTCACTTTCTGCTGCACTTTCCGTAGGCTTTCGCCCCCCAGGAGTTACCTGGCACTCTGCTCTATGGAGCCCGGACTTTCCTCTCCGCACAAAATTAGAAACTATAGTTAAAAACCATAGTTAAAACCAATGCACGCAGCGATTGCCTAGCAAGCTCGGGGCAACACTATTACGGATACGATTTTATTTCAAGAAGAAGATAAAGAAAAACAAACATTAATAACCAAGAAGGAACTTAAAATGCAGAAGAGGCGCATTATCATCACAAACAACACACCTTTTTCAATTGATACTATTGATCAATCGCGCACTGTCGCAATTTTGACATTAGCGATACTGCGGAGATTTGAGATATAACCGCTCCCCATAGAAGCAGTATCATCAGATGCATGCGCATCAATTGTGGCTGCATACTCAACATGACGCTCAACAACATAATGAATAGAGCCAACATTCTGCTCAAGCACTTCAAATGTCTGCTCCACTCGCCCCAATTCGTACGCAGTACTATCTTCAGCTTTGTTTGAAGTCGAATCCAAATCAGGATCAAATATTATTGAATCAAACTCATTATCACGAACAAAAAACACTGCATCCTCAAAAGAAGAGGGAGGTAACTCATCTACATAGCTAACCTGAACATCAGCAGAGCTGCTCTCACCCTGCTTACGCATATTTTCAGCCCAATTCTCAACCTCTTGAGTCAAAGCATAATTCAACTCTGTTGAGACCTCATCTAATTCATTTTCCTCAATACTTAAGCCCACTTGAAATGGCAAGGATTCATAATCATCATCTCGCAATCCTGCAGCTGTCGAACCGGCAACATTCACAATATCTTCAGCAGAATTTGCCGAAACAGCAGAAACAGTTCCCATTGCCCCCTCCGACAGTAGCTCAAAAGCATAAAGCTGACTTAAAGGGAGAGAAATTACAGATACAAGCAAGGCGTATAATAACCTTGTATGAAGCTGTACCATCGGCTTATCCATAATAGTTCCATCATTATTTCGTAAAAAACTGCCTATATTCTGCACGATGAAAAATTGAACTGCAATTCACTTTTGTCGTTTTTTACTAAGACCATCGACAAGCTCACCCTTTATTTTCAGAGAACTAAATCCAGTAGCTATTTATTGCCCTTCAAGTCCAAGCTCAACTGATAGATTTCTTTTTTGTTGCCTCCCAATATCTCCGAAACCAGCGCACTAGCTTTCTTTGGAGGCAAATCCTCAAGCAGGCGAGACAGAAGCTTTTTCTTTTCTTCTTCAGAGCTTTCAGCAGGTTCAAGATTGCTACCAGATAGAACCAACACAAACTCACCTTTTTGCTGATTATTATCAGCCTGCATCCAATCAATGACACGCGGTAAACTATCTCGATGAACCGTCTCAAAACGTTTGGTTAATTCTCTAGCTACCGTCACACACCTATCACCAAACACTTCAGCCATAACAATTAAGGTATCCATTATCCGGTGAGGTGACTCATAAAAAATGACTGCCTTCTTCTCATTTATATAGGTACTCAAGACATCCTGCTTTGCTTTTCTCTTCGCGGGTAAAAAACCCTCAAAAACAAATTTCCCGCAAGCAATACCACTTACACTCAAGGCCGCAATTAGAGCTGAGGGACCAGGTATAGGTATCACTCTAACTCCCTTGGATTTTGCCAGATCCACCAAGGTATGACCCGGATCTGAAATTAAAGGCGTTCCCGCATCCGATACCAAAGCGACAGATTTACCTGCCAAGACACTATCAACTATTGACTCAGAGCGCCCAAGCTCGTTATGCTCATGCAGAGACGACATTTTGGTTCCAATACCGTGGTGCTCCAACAATCTACGGGTATGGCGAGTATCCTCCGCAGCAATTAAATCAACCTGTCTCAAAGTATCTAACGCCCTCAACGTAATATCAGATAAATTACCTATAGGTGTCGCTACTATATAAATCGCACTTTCCAACTGCTACATCCTCACTATAAAATGATATACTAGGCCATTAAAACACAGACACCCACATGAAAACATTTTACTTACTAGCACTTATCTCCGGCATCCTACTTATCCAGGCATGTAGCACCACCCCAAGTGTAGGCAAAAAAGAACCCAAAGCACTCCCTTCAATACCTGCATACCTGAGCCCTGAACAATTAATAAGCAAAGCTCAAAACACGCCTAACCCAAAGCAGAAGGCTACTTTTTATTTAGATGCAGCCTCCCAATACTGGGAAAACAATCTACTCGCACAAAGTAATGCGGCGCTTGAATCAGTGTCACCCGAAGAGCTAGATCACTCACAACTACAGCAATACCTAATAATTAATTTGAAACTGGGCACCAAAACAGAAAATATCCCCCGTATCAAAGAAACACTACCACTGCTATCCACGCTCGCATTACAAAAAACAGATATAGAGCAACAAATTGAGTTCGTAAATTTAATAGTTTCTGCATACAAGCTAACTGGAAATCATATCCAGGCAGCTGTCTTATTGATCGAGAATTTTGGCTTATTTGACTACAACGATAGCCCTACTATGCTAGAGGAAATTTGGTCATCCCTTCGAAATGTAGATTTAGCTACGCTAGGTCAATATCAATATTCAGGCGAAAATCAAGATGCAATTGCCTGGCTAGATCTCGCGCGCCTTATTCAGCAAAACCAAATAAACCTAGAGGAACAATACAACGCGCTAAACAAATGGAACTCAATTTGGCCCTACCACCCTGCAGCAATAACGCCTCCCCACGAACTACTCATTCTAAAGGGCTTACCTCAAACACGCCCAACTAGCATAACACTAGCACTCCCTTTAACAGGCCCTATTTCAGGCGCTGGAAAAGCCATTCGAGAAGGGTTTATGGCAAATTATTACAAACATTTAAACGCCCTGAAGCCCCTCCCTAATTCAACAGAAGACAGCACTTTTGAAGTCTATTTTTTTGATACCCATACTCAAAACATCAAAGACCTCTACTTAAACCAACAAACAGAAAACTCTCTCATTATTGGCCCTTTAGACAAACAATCACTAAACAGCCTAAGCGAACTAGACCAGCTACACACTAAAACACTCGCCCTTAACTATTTAGACAAAACAAAGACAGCACAAAAAAATCTCTTTCAATTTGGCTTAGCACCAGAAGCCGAAACCAAGCAACTAGCCAAACACCTAGTAAGCAAAAATTTAACAAAAATTGGCGTCATCGCACCAGAAAGTAACTGGGGTTTTCGTATCCACGATGCATTCCAAGACGCAATCACACAAGAAGACGGACTACTTATAGAAAGTACTTTTTATCAAGATCAGGCCTCTCTTTCAAATACTGTCGCCACACTTCTAGGAACAGACAAAAGTAAACGCAGAAAGCAAACAATCAAGTCCATCACCCAAACGAATTTTGAGTTTCTTCCACGCCGACGTGAAGATATTGACGCTATATTCATGATTGCCAAACCTGAAATTGCAAAACAACTCAAACCCCTATTTTCCTATCACTATGCAAGCGATGTACCTGTTTTTTCAACATCGCAAGTTCACAGAAAGAAAGATGACGGAAACTCTGACCTTGATAATATCGAATTTATTGAAATCCCCTGGATGCTAAGTAATACAATAGATATTAAAAATGAACTACTCAAAACAATCCCAAGCTCACAAGAAAAATACAGCCGATTCTACGCGCTAGGCGTTGATGCATTTAAACTCGCCCCTAGACTCAAGCTGCTAAGAGAAATCAAAGATAGTCAAATACAGGGCCAAACAGGCACCCTATCGATGAACTCTAAAGGCGTCATTTCACGCGAAATGGAGTGGGCAAAATTCAAACGAGGTAAAGCTGTTTCTGTTTCAAAATAGAACGAAAGACATCAAGGAGATGATAATGTTAAGCAAAGGACTTGCTTATGAAAAAATCGCACAGAACTATTTACTAAAAGCCGGATTGCGCACACTAAACACCAATTTTCATTGTCGATCAGGTGAAATTGACTTAATTATGAAGGACAAAGAAACCCTTGTATTTATTGAAGTCCGATACAGAAATAACTCAAATTATGGTAGCGCGTCAGAAAGCGTTCATATCCACAAACAAAAAAAAATAATCAAAAGCGCTGAATACTATTTGAGTACAAAAAACCTTTGGCACTTAGCCGCACGTTTCGACGTCATCGCCATTTCACCATCAATCAATTTACCAGGTAAAAACAATATTACCTGGCATAAGTCTGCATTTACTTGCTGAGATAAACTAATATGTCTGAATTATCACCACTCTCCAACTATCTTTGTGAAGCAATCGACTCCGCAGCAGCAAATATAGAACCTATCTCCACCCAACTAGAACAAGCGTGCGATCAAATAACTGAAACATTACTTAATGACCACAAGCTAATTGTCTGTGGCAACGGTCACTCAGGTCCCATCGCAGCACTTTTAACCACAAGCCTAATGCATCAACAAGAGTTCGAGAGACCCAGCCTCCCAGCTATTAACATATCGATAGATTCAACCACTATTTCAGCTATTGCAAAAGATGGAAACTATCATCATGTTTATTCAAAACAAATTAGAGCTATCGGCAATAAAGGCGACACGCTAGTAGCCCTTTCTATAGACGGAAACTGCAGCAACATAGTTCAAGCAATACAAACTGCTCATGAAAAAGAGATTAATGTCATTACGCTAACGGGTTTTGAAGAGGAGGGTAAAATGTCTGCGGTTATACAAGGGGAAGATATAGAGATTCAGCTTTTTTCTCATTCCGTTGCAAGAGCAATGGAAGCTCAATTACTCGCCGTAAATGCACTTTGCCACCAAATAGAGAACCAACTATTTGGTGGCATGTACTAAGCTTTACTTAACAATTTTCAAAGATGGCTTATGCGGCAAATGATCAGTAGATTTAGCAGAGCCATCACTTGGGTCATCTGGATTTGGGGGCTCTGGTGCACCAGGTTCCGCACCAAAGACCATCCCTTGGCCATTCTCTTTTGCGTAAATAGCCATGATAGCAATGATCGGTACATACACCTGCATAGGCACACCACCAAATCTCGCCTTAAAGCCCACAGCGTCACCGTCAATCAATAGATCATTAACAGCTCCTGGACTAACATTCAGAATAATCTGCCCATTCGTCACATAATCTTCAGGGACACTTACTCCCTGAATACCAGCATCAACAACTATATATGGTGTCAGATCGTTATCAAGGATCCAATCATTTAGTGCACGCACTAGATACGGCCGACTTGGAGTCATGCCCCCTCCCTAAAATATTGTAACGCGACTAGTGCCGCATTTCTTTTTCTAGCTCAGACAAACTCGCCTGAAAAGATTCACGCTCAAACATACGAGCCATATATTGCAGCACTGGCTTAGCCTGAACTTCATTAAGCTCAATACCCATAACAGGAAGGCGCCATAACAGTGCAGAGACACAACAATCCACAATCGTAAACTCTTCACTCATAAAGAATGACATTTCTGCAAAAATTGGAGAGGCCGCAGTCAAACTTTCTTTTAACTCTTTTCGATCCGCTTCAGACTGTTTTGACTCTGGATCTGCCAAGATTGCATCAGCCAAACGACTCCAATCCTTTCTAATGCGGTACATCATCAAACGGCTCTGGGCTCTTGCTACAGGATAGACCGGTAATAGAGGCGGATGAGGAAAACGCTCATCCAAGTATTCCATCATAATATCTGATTCGTATAAGACTAAATCTCTGTCAACCAAAGTAGGCAGGTCATTATACGGGTTATGGTCAGATAACTCAGCGGGCTTATTTTCAGGATCCACATTAACCACATCTACAGCCACGCCTTTTTCAGCCAGCACTATTCTCACTCGATGACTATAATGACTCTGGCCATCAGAAAAAAATGTCATGGACGATCGTTTGGTCACAACTCCCATATAATTACCTCACTCTTTTATATTCTGAATTCTTCACAAGAACTCGCCACTTACATGACGGTTATAAATTTTGGCGGAATTATACACGATTTCAACTGTCAACGTGTAAATTCTCCTTATAAATATAAAAAACCGTCAATGCAATGCATTAACGGCTTTTGTAGGACGTACTACAAATTAATGTATATCACGCCAGTACTCTTTATTTAGGAAGTACGCAAAGATGAACAAGAACGCCAAGAAAACAAGCACTTTCAACCCAATCGCTTCACTTTCTGTACGAGAAGGCTCCCCTACATACTCTAAATAGTTAACCAAATCATAAATAGCTTCATCATATTCTGTTGGCGATAGACTTCCCTCAACCAAATACTCTGAACACCCACTACTCTTAACTATATTTCCACTCAAAGGATCCACTACAGGCTCAACACCCAACTCAGGCGCTTCAGCACATACACCTTGCAAACCAGCCAGTACGTGAGGCATACCCACATCCTTGAAGATCACATTGTTCACTCCATAGGGCCTTTTAGCGTCTACATAAAAACCACGCAAGTAATTATACAACCAATCTGGGCCATGCAAACGTGCACTTAATGTTAAATCTGGCGGAGGGTTACCAAACCATACCTTTGCCTGCTCGGTAGGCATTGAGATATTCATCAACTGCCCAATTTTGGTTTCACCCGTTAAGATATTTTCCACAAAGATATCATGTGGAATACCAAGATCATCAGCAGAGCGCTCATATCGAGCATACTTCATCGCATGACAACCAAAGCAATAGTTAGCGAATAAAGCCAAACCATTCTGCAATGATTCCTGATCAGTAATATCAGTTTTTATATGATCCATTGGCGCTGAACTTGCCGATGCAAACACTCCCACAGAAAATACAGACAAGAAGGCTGCGATTACAATGCTCTTTATAACAATGTTTTTCATTATCCTGTCACCCTATCTGGTACGGGCTTAGTTTTCTCCTTACGAGTAAACCAAGGCATTAATATAAAATAACCAAAATAAACAGCAGTCAAGATCCTGGCCCACATAGTCCTTTCAGGTGTAGCAACTACAACACCAAGATAGCCTAGTATCACAAAAGAGACCACCAGCAAGGCTAACGCAACCTTACTCATCCACCCCTTATAACGAATAGATTTAACAGGACTTCGATCCAACCAAGGCAGAACAAACAGTATTGCTATTGCACCTCCCATTATAACCACACCCAAGAACGCATCCGGGACCGCTCTCAACATGGCATAGAAAGGCGTAAAGTACCAAACTGGCGCAATATGATCTGGTGTTTTAAGCGGGTTAGCTGGCTCGAAGTTTGGCTTTTCAAGGAAGTAACCACCCATCTCAGGGAAGAAAAAGACCACGCCACAGAAAACAAACAGAAAGACAACAATACCCACGATATCGTGAACACTATAATAAGGATGAAAAGGAATACCATCTTTAGGGATACCATTCTCATCTTTATTCTTCTTAATTTCTATTCCATCAGGATTATTTGACCCAACAGTGTGCAAAGCCAAAATATGCAGCACAACCAATGCCAAGATAACGATAGGTAAAGCAACAACATGCAGAGCAAAGAAGCGATTTAATGTAATACCGGTAATAAGGTAATCACCACGTATCCATAATGACAAATCTTCGCCGATATAAGGAATGGCACCAAATAAGTTAACAATAACCTGAGCCCCCCAATAAGACATCTGACCCCAAGGAAGCAAATACCCCATAAATGCCTCAGCCATCAGAGCCAAATAGATAGTCATACCAAAAATCCAAATCAACTCTCTTGGTTTTTTATATGACCCATACATCAAGCCTCTGAACATATGAAGATAGACAACAATGAAAAATGCAGACGCACCAGTAGAATGAAGGTAACGTAATAGCCAGCCATACTCGACATCACGCATTATATACTCAACAGATGCAAATGCACCTTCAGCACTTGGGTTATAACTCATTGTCAACCAAATACCGGTCAACAGCTGATTAACCAGCACCAACATAGAGAGCACACCAAAGATATACCACACGTTAAAGTTTTTAGGCGCGTAATACTTACTCATATGGTTTTCAAACGCTTCCACAATTGGTAAACGCTCGTCAATCCAGTTAATTAATTTTTGCATTATGCTTGCTCCTCATCCACGCCAATAATGACCGTTTCATCATCCAAATATTTATAAGGAGGAATCTCTAAATTTTTAGGGGCAGGAACACCCTTAAACACACGACCAGCAAGATCAAAGCGAGAACCATGACAAGGACAGAAAAAACCACCCATCCAGTTCTGATCAAATTCTTGGGGTTTAACTTCAGGAACAAATTGAGGAGAACACCCTAGATGAGTGCAAATACCAACAATAATAGCGTACTCTGGGCGAGAAGATCTAAATACACCTTTAATATATTCAGGTTGTTGAGGTACTTTCGATTCAGGATCACGAAGCTCATCGGATAGCTTTTCGATATTATCCAGCATTTCCTGAGTCCGACGAATAACCCAAACAGGTTTTCCTCGCCACTCAACAGTCATTCTTTGACCTGGCTGCAACTTACCAATAGTCGCTTTAACAGGTGCTCCAGCAGCTTTTGCTTTAGCACTTGGATTCCATGATGCAACAAACGGTACAGCCGCACCAATTGCACCCACACCTCCGACAACCGAAGTTGCGCCGATCAAAAATCGACGTCGACCAGCATTAACGTCGCCATCACTCATACAGGCATCTCCCAAATTAACTACCATGTAGTTTTTAATTATGGCGGTCTAATATCAGCTGTTACAAAATAAACAAGCCAAATAAAACCACTTTATCTCATTCATACCAAACCAAATAACCAGTAAGGTATTTTAAAAGCCACAGATAGTAATTAAATTGCCCTGCCGCTTCAACAACTTTCACTCGCTATGGCCTAGAAAACCAAAATTCGAGATAAAAAAAAACGCCTGCCAACAATCGCCGACAAGCGTTCTTTGAATAATACGTTTTAACGCTTTGAGAACTGAGGCTTCTTACGTGCTTTACGTAGACCAACCTTTTTACGCTCAACCTTACGTGAATCTCGCGTTACCCAACCAGCTTCTCGAAGCGCTGGACGCAATGTTTCATCATATTCCATTAAAGCTCGTGCAATACCGTGACGAATAGCGCCCGCCTGACCAGTAGTACCACCACCCTTAACAGTAATTTTAACATCAAACTTATCAATCATCTTAACTAACTCTAGCGGCTGACGCACAACCATTTGAGCAGTCTTACGACCAAAAAATTGATCCAATGGACGGCCATTTATTTCAATGCTACCTCCACCAGACTTAAGAAAAACACGGGCCGCTGAAGTTTTACGACGACCAGTTCCATAATTATATGTAGTTGACATAATCGCCTTCCGTTAAATATCTAAAACTTGCGGTTGTTGTGCCGTATGAGGATGTTCTTCGCCTGCATACACTTTCAACTTTTGGAACATCTCACGACCCAGAGGACCACGAGGAAGCATACCTTTAACAGCACCCTGAATTACACGTTCAGGAGCTTTATCAATCAACTTCTCAAAAGAGATTGATTTAAGACCACCAATATAACCAGTGTGTCGATAATATATTTTATCGCTTTTTTTCTTGCCAGTTACCGCAATTTTTTCAGCGTTAACAACAACAATGTAATCCCCAGTATCAACATGAGGTGTATATTCTGGCTTATGCTTGCCCCTTAAACGGCTCGCAATCTCACTCGATAATCGACCAAGTGTTTTGCCTGCAGCATCTACTACATACCAGTCACGCTTTACGCTTTCTGGTTTTGCACTTAACGTTTTCATTTAATCCCGCCTTTTTAGCTCAATACGAGCATACTTAACCCCAAATATGTGTAACTAAATACACGTTTTTTGGGTGATTCAAGATTTCGGCCTGACTTGCGAGACGGGGCTGTACTCAAAAGACATTCCGATAATTTTAGGGCGCGAAGTATAATATATTTTAAACCCAGAAGACCAGCTTTTATTTGTATTTTTAATTCAATTTAGGAAAGAATATATTTTGTGAGTTACGCCACAACTGATCAGCAATGACATCAGGCGCCTCTGAACGTATCACACACAACTCAGCAAAAACATCCAAAACATTTAAAGGAGAGCTTTTAAGATCAAACCCTCTCTCTATTTTTGAGTTCACAAGCATATCTGGAGAATCAGTTTCAAGCACTAAAGACTCTAAAGGCGCCTTAGCTATTGCTCTTCTGGTTTTTGTTGAACGAGGCCAGGTAATCACGCCACCTACCCCTATCTTGACCCCCAGTTTTGTAAATTCCAAAAGCTGCTCATAACTTCCTGAAAATGCATGAAACACCCCTCCCACCAATTTGTAATACTTAAGACTCTTAAGTACGTCTGCATGCATTTTTCTAGAGTGCAATATAACAGGCAAAGCAAACTCTTCCGCTAAACTCAACTGTTCTTCAAAAAACTCTTTCTGCTTAGGCATATCGCCGGCGCTAATATCCAAACCTATTTCACCAACCGCTACAACTTTCTTTCCCTTACCACCACGCTCTGTAGCCAGCCAGACATTTAATAATTCAAGATCCGATTCACAATGCTCATCGATAAACAAAGGATGCAAACCATAAGCGGCATAAACAGATCGATTCTGTTCAGATAATAGTTTCAGCTGATCCCAAGTTCGTGATACAACAGCTGGAACCACAACCAAATCAATGGACGAAGCCTCACAAGCCGTTAGTAGCCGCGACCTACAGCCATCAAACTCCTTAAAATCAAGATGACTATGCGTATCTGCGAACCTCATAACAAAGACTCTCGACTCTAGTGCTCACGTGTTTTACGGAAAGCGACATCTGGATATCGCTCATGGGCCAACTGTAAATTAACCATTGTTGGCGCAACATAAGTTAAATTATTACCACCATCCAAGGCCAAATTGTCGTAGCATTTTTTTCTAAACACATCCATTTTCACAGCATCATCAGACGAAACCCATCGCGCCGTCGCAACACTAATCGGTTCATAAATCGCATCAACTTTATACTCTGCCTTCAAACGATGTACAACCACATCAAACTGCAGCACACCGACTGCACCCACAATTAAATCATTTGACTTAAGTGGACGAAACACCTGTACAGCCCCTTCTTCAGATAACTGAATTAAGCCTTTATTCAACTGCTTCATTTTTAGCGGATCTCTCAATCGAATACGCCTAAAAAGCTCAGGTGCAAAGTTTGGAATACCTGCGAAATGTAACTCCTCCCCTTCAGTAAAGGTATCGCCTATCTGAATAGTGCCATGATTATGTACGCCGATAATATCACCCGCAAATGCATCCTCAGTGTGAGATCGATCCCCTGCCATAAACGTTACCGCATCAGAAATACGAACATCTTTATTAGTTCGCACATGCTTTAATTTCATGCCCTTTTGATAACGCCCTGAACAGATACGCATAAACGCAATTCTATCACGATGCTGAGGATCCATATTAGCCTGAATCTTAAAAACAAAGCCTGTAAATTTCTCTTCTTTTGCTTCTACGACTCTTGTATCCGTTGCTCTTGACTGAGGTGACGGCGCCCACTCAGTTAATCCGTCGAGCATATGATCAACACCAAAATTACCCAGCGCTGTCCCGAAGAAAACAGGAGTCAACTCACCCGCTAAAAACAATTCTTGGTCAAATTCATGAGAGGCACCTTTTACCAACTCAATCTCATCTTTTATATCATCGGCATACATTCCCAGCAGGCCTGCCAAATCCGGGTGATCTAAACCCTTATACACCTTTGAGTCTTGAATTTTGTGCCCTTGACCTGTTTGATATAAAACAACCTCATCACGATAGAGGTGATAAACACCTTTAAACTCTTTGCCCATTCCTATAGGCCATGTAATTGGCGCGCAGGCGATATTTAAAACACTCTCAACTTCATCCATTAAATCTATAGGATCACGCGTATCACGATCTAATTTATTCATAAACGTGACAATAGGCGTATCACGCAGCCTCGTCACTTCCATTAACTTGACAGTTCGCGTCTCAACACCCTTTGCCGCGTCTATCACCATCAAACATGAATCTACAGCCGTTAAAGTTCGGTATGTATCCTCAGAGAAATCTTCATGCCCTGGTGTATCCAATAAATTTACCAAGGTATCATTATATGGAAACTGCATAACAGATGTCGTCACCGAAATACCACGCTCTTTTTCCATTTCCATCCAGTCCGATTTAGCATGCTGGCCGCTTTTTTTACCCTTAACCGTGCCCGCTTTCTGAATAGCATCCCCAAATAACAACACCTTTTCTGTAATGGTCGTTTTACCTGCATCAGGGTGGGAAATGATGGCAAACGTGCGTCGTTTTGTTACTTCTTCGATAAATTGGGACATTTGAAATTTGATACCTGTATGAACTCTTAATGAATGCAATTATAAACGTCGTAGATATTTTTCATAGCAGAGGGTGACTAATACTCAACTACACGAACTGATCAATTGAAAGCTCCAAGGTCATAAGTAATGCATCCTCTCGCCGACCGCCCTCAGCGGGATAGTAATTAGGTCGAATACCCACCTCATTAAAACCCTCTGAAAAATACAACTCGACGGCAAAGTTGTTTGAAACTCTCACCTCAAGGAAAAACATTTGAGACTTATGTAATACTGCTCGCTGCACTGCATGTTTCAGTAATTTTCTACCCAAGCCTCGACGAGACGCTTTAGGATGTATGCAAAGATTTAATAAATGCGCCTCATCCAATATAAAAGAAATAATCACATAACCTAAAGTCTCTTCGCCCACGCTTAATAACCAACATTCATCACTTGATGACATGCTCGTTTCAAACATAGATTTAGTCCATGGAATTGGGTACGCAGCTCTCTCAATATCCATCACTGTATCTAAGTCTTCAGCGCGTATGAGGCAAAAATGGGGAGCATTATCTTTAAGCATGCTCACTCATTATTTCCATTCAAAAAGCATGTGGACAAAACATTCCATATATCGGCTTTACCAGCCGGCAATCGTAGTAAATCAGAAAGAGAATGTTTAAAGGAAAGTTGCACGCAGCTAGATGTGGATTTCTCATTTATATCACGCTCTATCAGCTTACACACACCTTCATATTTAGCGCCAAAATATAACAACACACCTTTGTCACAACCATGAAAAGGCGCCACCCACTCTTTTAATACTTGAGTAAGAGGAACATCCTGCTTGCTTTGAAGACTTGATGATTTAAAAACAGGCCAATGAAAACTTTGCTCATACTGACATTGCTGAACGACAAGAGGAGATATAAAAGTACACACACTAAGAATGTTTTTGAGTATACTCAACTCTGCATCAACTCCCCCCTCATGACCACACTCAGAAATTATCAGGTAATTCTCCACTTTATACATATTAAGAGAAAATTTATTTAAAGCAGATACTTGAACTCCATCATTTACAGGAAAAGTTGGATCAACAAGTTTAACACCAGTATTTGATAGAACAACTTCAGACTCGTCTTGGACCGAGGCCACGGAATTTTCCAGCGATTTATCCGCATCGGATTTTTTTTCGCCCCCCTCTTGATTAAGAGTTAAGTCAGCAGAAACAAGAAGATCCCGCGCACCAGAAACACCACCTTGACTACCAACAACCCCTTGATCACGCATGTCAGGCTGGAAGCTTTCACCATCAACCAAATTAGAGCACAGACTATCTTGCTCCTCAGACATAACAGGATCGTCAGCTATTAAATAAACCGAATCGGGACTTTGAGCAGCGCCAAGAAGATTTAATCGAGAGTACCATTGAGGCACTCCCATTTCAGCTAAATGTAACTGTCGCTCTAATATAGTAAGCATTAATCAGACTTAAACATCACCTTGAGGATGATGCTTTGGTTCCTGTATTTGCATTTGATTCAATGCATGTAAGTACGCCTTGGCTGATGCAATCACAATATCAGTATCTGCCCCCAAACCGTTTACGATCCGACCTGCCTTTTCTAGCCTTACTGTTACTTCTCCTTGAGAATCAGTACCACTAGTTATAGCATTTACAGAATACAATTGCTGACTTGCGCCAGACTCGGCAATAGCTTCAATTGCTTTATATGTCGCATCAACAGGGCCGCTACCTGATGATTCGCTCGATTGCTCTTGACCATCGACTAAAAGAGTAATCTTTGACACAGGAATGACACCCGTTTCAGAGCAAACAGACAAGCAAACCAGTGAATACTTATCGACCTGATCAAGTGACTTGGTTGAAGACATCAAAGCATGCAAATCTTCATCAAATATTTCATGCTTTTTATCCGCTAACTCTTTAAATGCAGAAAACGCACTATTTAACTCAGTCTCTGACTCCAATGTAATACCAAGTTCCTCTATTCGAGCTCTAAAGGCACTTCTTCCAGAATGTTTTCCGAGAACCAGACTATTTGCATGCCATCCAACATCTTGAGCCTTCATAATTTCATAAGTTTCACGATGCTTAAGAATGCCATCTTGATGAATACCTGACTCATGCGCGAAAGCATTAGCACCCACAATCGCCTTATTAGGCTGTACAGGAAAGCCAGTAACTGTAGACACTAAGCGTGAACAGGGAACTATTTGAGTAGCATCAATACGGGTCTCAAGGTCAAACAAATCTGATCGCGTACGAACAGCCATGACTATTTCTTCAAGGGAGGCATTACCCGCCCTTTCACCTAAACCATTTATAGTACATTCAACTTGACGCGCACCATTATTAACAGCAGATAAGGAGTTTGCGACAGCAAGACCAAGGTCATTATGGCAATGCACTGAAAAAATTGCTTTATCAGAATTAGGAATACGCTCCATTAAGGTCCGAATTGTTTCACCAAACTGCTGCGGAATAGCATAACCCACAGTATCTGGGATATTTATTGTCGTCGCACCGGCATTAATAGTTGCCTCAATAATGCGACATAAAAAGTCAATATCAGATCGCCCCGCATCTTCACACGAAAACTCAACATCATCAGTATAACCACGTGCTCGTTTTACAGCATGAATAGCCTGTTCAACAACCGCATCAGGTTCCATCTGCAACTTATACTTCATATGTATTGGGGAGGTAGCTATAAAAGTATGTATACGAGAAGCATTGGCACCTTTAAGTGCTTCAGCAGCCCTATCAATGTCTTTATCTAAAGCTCTAGACAAACTACATATCCGAGAATCCATAACAGTATCTGCAATGGACTTAACTGCCTCAAAGTCACCAGGACTTGCAATGGCAAAACCTGCTTCAATGACATCAACCTTCATTTTTTCTAGTGCACGTGCTATCCGTAGCTTTTCAGCTTTTGTCATTGATGCGCCCGGACTTTGCTCTCCATCACGCAAAGTAGTATCAAAGATAACCAGTTTATTTTGATCGGACATTCACCGCACTCCTGAATAGATTTGTCTTATAATAGCAAAATCTGACACTATAACTTCTGAAGGCATATTTGCCAAGCAAGGCAGTAGTAATTACTTAAGGCTTAGAGTGATCAACCTATAAATACTCTTTTTTAAAATAAGTATTTTTAATTGAGAATTGATCTAGTAATGTAACTAAATATGATTGATATCGTCGGCATTATAGATGAAAATTCAGACTTCGCTTTGAACTTGTAATTTAAATTGGGGATACGTCAAAATGACGGTACAAAAAATACTTATAACCGCACTAGTAATGCTATTTAGCACTGCGTCTTTCGCGCTTGAAAAGAAAACAATATGCACATGGGATCCGGTAGGTAAAAACGGCCCTGTAATGACATTTTACTCAGACCTAAAACCTAAGGCTATTTCTTGGGGCCTAGACTTGGACTTTATAGCTTATACAGACGAAAAAGTTGCTGCAAACGATTTTAAAGCTGGTGTATGTGAAGGCGTATTAGTAACAGCTATTCTGGGCCGTCAATTTGTTCCATTCGCTGGTACATTAGATGCGATAGGTGGCATTACTACAGACGAAGGCCTTGGTAAAATACTTGCAACCCTTGCCAACCCAAAAGCGGGTAAGCTAATGACCAATGGGCCATACGAAGCTGTAGCCACTTTCCCGGTTGGCACACTGTTTGCGTTTGTTAATGACAAAAACATTGATACTGTTGCAGAATTCAGTGGCAAGAAAATATCTGTATTGAACGAAGATCCACAAACTCACAAACTAGCAAATCTTGTCGGCGCTTCTCCAGTAGGCACATCATTAGCCACATTTTCAGGCCAGTTCAATAACGGTAATCTAGATATCGTATTCATGCCAGCCCTTGCATATAACACTTTCGAGCTTTATCACGGTTTAGGCGATAAAGGTGGTATTCTTGATTACCGTTTATTCTACGGCATGCTTCAAACTATCACTAAGCATGATCAGTGGCCTGCAGACTTCGGTAATAAAATGCGTAAGTATGTTGTTAATCGTTTAAAAGATATCAACAAGCTGGTTTCAGATGCTGAAAAAGAAATCCCTGCAAAATACTGGATCAAAACGTCTGACGAAACAAAAGCCGAGTTAAAGAAATTAAGCCGTGACGTCCGCCTAGCCTTAAAAGAGGAAGGTAAAATGGACCCTAAAGCACTTAGACTTTTACAGAAGATACGCTGCTCTAAAAATCAAGGTGCAGCCGAGTGTGCCACAAAAGAATAAGCTTTCGGCTTAAACTTAATAAAAAGGGCTCCTTAAGGAGCTCTTTTTATTTTCGTAGTTAACATGACTAATTACAAATTTGACACTAGCTAGAATCTACTCAACCATCAAACATTTACCAGCCGAGTAAGTCTCTGTATTTGCTCACAGAATATGCTTTAATCAGTAATATTATTACCGGTAAAGTTATTGAAACAAAAACCGCCCCTTGTGTGACTGTGATACTTTTTCAGTAATTGATACCTTAAAACAGATGGACTCAGAAGTACTTAACCAAAAGAAAGCAATTTCAGGTGGCGGCCAAAGCAGCATCAATCGAAACATTATTTAGCCAACTAAAATGAAACCTGCTAACTGAGCCAGCCTTATTTTTGATAGTCTACCCAGTAACTCAGATGTTTAGCTTATAATAAACGGTAGGTAAAACGCCTTATCAGGGTTTGAATCATCACCTAGGAGATAAATTAAAGGTTAAGGTCAGGCCAGCCCAATATCGCCTGTATCAAATGGATATCACTCTCAATCAGACAATTACGCAATTGGATCCAAAAAAGCTATAGCCATTTGGTCAGAGGACTCAATGCTCGCCTCGGTTAACGATAAAAAATAGTTCCCTGAAAAAGACTTGGTCAAAACAAGAGATAAAACAAAAGCAGCACTAAAGAAATTCAGCCGTGTCATTCGTATTGCGTTAAAACAAGAAGGTAAAATGGATCCTAAAGCACTTAAACTTTATGGAAGATTCGCTGCTCTCAAAATACAGCTGCAAGTGAGTGTGCTATACCGGAATAAGCCTGCATGGCAGTCTAGTTAGAACTGTCTATAATGATTCGCTCTCGCTCAAAGTTACATTCCTAGCTTAGTAAGCTAGGAATGTAACTTTGTTACTGTACCCACACAAACCTAAAAAAAATAACTAGCAACCTAATAATACTGAACCCTCACAGTCACTCATTACTCACTCTCTATTCTCGATAGCTTGACCATTAATCGCCTCTATTCGCATATGGGTAGATTTGTTACTTTTCATATACAGATAAACCTTCCCAATTAAGTTACTACAAGCCAAACATGACACACTAAAACAACTGCCTTAAACATAAATCACTATATCGCGTGTAGCTTATTGCAACAGTATTAAAGGTAGAAGCAGAGACATTGAATTGCCCCCAAATAGGATTATCAGACACCCGAAAATCAAACAACTATGGCGCTTTACTATAGGTTCAGCATTAAAAAGACAAAAAAAAACCCAGTAGAGTGATCTACTGGGTTTCTTAATATAAGCCTGACGATGACCTACTCTCACATGGGACCTCCCACACTACCATCGGCGATACTTCATTTCACTACTGAGTTC
>Ga0209290_1000048_pt1 | contig 115726 bp, 92 predicted proteins | sample EN1Hudsemesocosm_2_FD_184632 | JGI IMG/M metagenome (GOLD analysis project Ga0209290, IMG submission 184632) | Methane-oxidizing microbial communities from mesocosms in the Hudson Canyon - EN10B Hudson Canyon (SPAdes) (version 2) | ecosystem: Environmental > Aquatic > Marine > Cold seeps...
TTTAGCCTCGGTTGAAGAGCAATGGGTTAAGTTCCATTATTCATAATGGCGATGAACCGCCCTGTGCGGAACCGCACGCAGGGTGGTGTGGGGAGGGCTGGAGTGAAACTAGCCCTTACCCGATTTATAAACTTTTCTTCATTTCTAAGAGGAGTCTATGACATGCTTTGTATAAAAGATAGTTCATATCTGATTTATCAAATACAGGTCGAAAACGTAACAAACCACGCCAAGACAAAATACGATTGAAGAATTTGCTCCACTTTATTTTTTCAGTAGCAGAAAATACCTTTTTCGTTTTTTTAGATTTTAAACTGTAAAGCCTTGATTTAACCTCTACCTTTGGACGCCAAAAAATTGGGAATTCTATAATACCTACATCAATTCCCCATGCGTCTCCCGATTGAAACTGAGAAATAATTACATCCAAAACCAAGTCAGTTTTCAAAGGTTTTTCAACTTCTGCTGCTAGAGGCAATGAAAATATTTCTTCTAAGGTTTGTCGAAACTCGGAATCAATATCCTCTTTATGAAAAACCCCCCATTCATCAATTTTCTTAAAGTCAGTTCTTGGAACAACCGACAGTGTACCGAGAAATACTCTTGGTTTTTCCTTTTTCAATAAATTATTGAACATTCCTTGAACCTTGAGTGTTTATAACTATATTATTAACAGGCACATTCGCCCTGATATTCTACAGTATTCGCCGACAAATCAGGCACATTTGACAGGATATTAATATCCTGACCTTTTGCCCTGTTTTCCCACGGTATTGACCTGAAAATCAGGCATATTTGCCTGCTATCCAATTTATCCTGTCAAGTCGCCCTGATAAGTGATATTAACCGCTTAATCGGGCAAACAACAAAATAAACTTATTCAAAGTATAGCTAATTTCTTAACCTATACTCGGAAGTATTTAGCCTATCAAACCATCTAAATACTTCTCTGCATCCAATGGATGCCATACAGCCTGCACCCGCAGAGGTAATGGCTTTTTTGAGAGTCAACGATGGCAAACTCAATTGATTTCACGTTTTATTTTGTTAGAAAGAGAAGCTTGGTATTTCAAGAAATTAAAAACTCAAAAAATAGTTTATCCTTTATGTCTACCTTCATACCGACCTTCATACCGACCTTCATACCGACCTTAATAATAAAGCTTGCTTCAAGTATCACATTTTGTGTTGCTTTAGGTCTTATCTTGCATAACAGATTTTCTTAATGCTTCTATTTTTTCACTATAGTCTTTATATTCGTTAGAGTTACTGGGCGAATAATTCAGGTTTTTAAATAAGCCCGTCAGTTTGGTGAAGTAATCGCGTGCCGCATCTTTGTCAGTAAAGTGATAATCCGTAGTCACTAATTTAACAATGGTATTTAAACTTTCCTGCTGCCTTTTCAGGGGAACGGCTAAGTCGACAGGATCAAATGCATCTTGTTGCAGATAGACCATATCCAGAAATAAGGCTTGTTGAAAAATAATATAATCCTCAGTGGTGACGCCCTCTTCACCTGTTACCTGAATCATTTGAGATATTTCATCACCTTTGCGTAACAGCTTTAATAGTTGCTGCACATGATCTACCCAAGATTGCGATAAATGCTCAGTAAACCACGGCTGCAATTGCTCTAAATAACGTGACCACGACAACAGTGGATCAACAGCGGGATAAAAACGCTTATAAGCGCGGTCAGCACTTAAACCTAAAAAGGTCTTTACTGTGCCTAGCGTTGATTGTGTTACAGGTTCTTCAAAGTTTCCGCCCGCAGGTGATACTGTACCAATCATAGTCAAAGTCCCTTCACTTTGATCAGCAGCTTGAATAACACCAGCACGCTCATAAATGCCTTTAATAGCGGAGTCTAAATACGCTGGAAAAGCTTCTTCACCAGGAATTTCTTCCAATCGTCCTGATGTTTCACGCATCGCTTGAGCCCAACGTGAAGTTGAATCGGCAATAATCAAAACATTTAGACCCATTTGGCGATAGTACTCGCCCAAGGTAATTCCGGTATAAATTGAAGCTTCACGCGCTGCAACCGGCATAGACGAAGTATTACAAATAATCACCGTGCGATCCATTAAGGTATCGCCTTTAGAATCTTTGAGCTTAGGAAATTCGGTGATCGTTTCTACTACTTCTCCGGCACGCTCGCCACAAGCAACCACAATCACAATATCGACATCCGAGTTACGCGATATTAAATTCTGTAATACGGTTTTTCCTGCGCCAAAAGGCCCTGGAATACAACCCATACCACCTTTGGCAATAGGAAAAAAGCTATCGATAAGGCGTAAATGCGTCACTAACGGCTCATGCGGATATTTACGCTCGGCAATATTCTGTTTTAATAGGTTTATAGGTAGTGCTTTACGTACTGGCCAACGCTGTTTCAAAGTAAGCGTTCTTTCTTTACCTGATGCCAGTTTGATTTTCGCTACAGGCTCATCAACGGTAACGCTACCTTCCTGAATCCAAGTAACAACGACTTCATCTTGAATATCAAAAGGCACCATTATTTTGTGCGTATAACCTCTTTCTGGCACCGTACCAATCACGGAGCTAGCACGTAATACAGCGCCGGTTTGCACGATCGGCGTAAAAGCCCATTTGGTATTATTGTCCAGAGCGGAAAAATCGACACCTCTAGGTAAGAAATAACCAAACTCACCTGCCAGTTTATCCAATGGATTTTGTAGTCCATCATAAACCTGACCTAATAAACCCGGCCCTAGCTCTACAGAAAGCATTTCTGCGCTTTGCTCAACTAAATCACCGACAGCAACGCCAGCCGTACTTTCATAAACCTGCGCATCCGCCACTGAACCATTAATACGCAAAATTTCTGCTTTTAATCGCTCTTGGTGTTTTGCGTCACTGCGTGTCGGTAAAATATACACGACTTCATTTTTAGTTAAAGGCTGTTTACTTCCAGGTAAAGTTTCTATCGATACCAAGCTATCTTGGACAGAGACAACCCTTGCACTTGCGTTCGTTGTGTTATTCATTTAACTCTCAAAACCTCTAATCAATTAGGCTGTTTGTAAAAAATCGCCTAAGCCGCGATTTACTAATGCTTCAAATTGAAGCATTGCCGCTTGCTCGTCACATTGGGTCCATCTGTTGACTATATCCCAGCGCAATACATAAAGTACAACCGCCTCAAAATCAAAATAATGGGCTTGGCCTATCTGTTCATAATGCTGCCAGCTCAAATTTAACAATAACTTTTCCAATTCTACACTTTCATCTTTGACAAACAAATCTTGTGCTTTAGCTACCCAAGGAAAGCGATGACTTAAACCAAAATCATCTAACTTCCAGTTACTGCGAATCAAAGGCAGAACTTGACCATAACCCCAATGCTCATGTTTATCTGGTGGCGGACGATTTAATTTGCGCCGTCTAATTGCAGTGACAATAATACGTAACTCTAAGCGCCAGATAATAGCTTCTTGCAATAAGGGGTTATTAATAGATTTGATAACACGATCTGCTTCAATAGCAATCTCGGCATCACTATTAGCTTCTTGCATTTTTGCCCAGTGTAAAATACTTTCTATCGCGGCTAATTGCTGGCTGTCCTGCCCAGTTAATAATTTTAACTGGCGCTCTAGGCGCAAACGCGTCACTGGCTTATGTTTAAAATCCCACAAAGACATAGGATGCGGTGGCAAACTCGCCATTAACATCGTATAAGCCGTTTTTTGTTTCACTTCACAATACCTTGTAAGAGTGTTCTAAATCTAGGCTGCAAATGCTCAAGCAATAGGGCGGAAATCGTTTCTTCGGTAAAATCAACTACCATATCATCATCCTCCAAACGCACTGACAAGCCTTTGCTGACATCCCCAGAAACCTGTATCGACACACCTTCGCGCAACATATCAGCAGCAATAGATGCTGTATAATGCGTTAAAGTACCGACATTCATTTCTTCAGGGTTATTTTTTAACTCATCGACACCGACCGCATTATTAGGCAAGAAGATACTGACATTCTCTTTGCTCTCTAAATCCAGTTGCTCGCGTACTTTACCGGCTAATTGCAAGATCAAGCGCTCCAAGAAAGCATCTTGTTCCATTTTTTGCCCAACCACACGCTTTACCTCTTTACTAAAGCTACCTAACAAGGTATCGCGCAGTTTCAATAAGGCATCTCTAGTAGCAAGCTTTAAAGCATCTTCGCCCGACGTGCGTAAAGCATCACTTTGATTTTTAGCCTTATCTAATAATTGCCGCGCTTCTAATTCAGCCTCTTCAATAATCCATTCTGCGCGTTTCTGTGCATCTAAGACAATGCTTTCTGCTCGCTCTTGTCCCGCAGAAACACCTTGGTCACGTAAACGTTGGATTAAACTTTCTACACCCGATGAGGTGACTTCTGTATTTTGTTCACTCATACCTGATTATCCTTATGCTACAGCCTGAGGAATATTGGCGCTAATGACTAAAGCAAAGATAAAGGCAAAAACTGCAAAACCTTCAACAATCGCCGCTGGAGCAATCGATAAACCAAAAATTTCCGGTTTAGCTTTAGTTGCATGAATCGCAGAGGCACAACATTGACCTTGATAAATAGCACTCATCATTAAAGCCAGCCCTGCTAGCACGCCAATAGCAAATAAACCTGGCGCTACTTCTGCCGTTACCGGCCTATTTAAGGTAAACATAACCACAATACCGTAAATAACCTGCGACGAAGGCATCGCTGATACACCTACATAACGACCATAGCCGCTATCGGTATCTAACATCGCGCCAATAGCCGCTTGACCTGCTGTCGCACAACCAATAATACTCCCTATCGCACCTAAAGCCATCGGCGCATATAAGCCTATCCAACCTAAAACAACAGTAAAATCACTCATTAATAACCCTCTTTTTTAGAAAATGCTTTAAACGGATAGCCCTCATCAGAGACACTCCAATTATAAAATTCAATAAAGTTTAAACGTAAACCATGCACCACACCACTCATAATGCCCAGCATAATGTTCAGCGTATGACCAATAAGCAAAATAAGAATACTGAATAATAAGCCCATACCCGGCATCGCATGGTAAACCTGCTCAGCTAGCTGATTAAAGGTGATAGCTAAAGATGCACTTGCTAAACCAAGCGCAAATAAACGCATATAACTTAAAACATCACCAAATATTTTGGTGATACTGGTTAAACTTTTAAGCCCGTCAAATAAGCGTAAAACTAAATCTAATGGCTTCTGAATTTTACGTTCACCACTAAATAATAATAAACAAAATGCTGCTGTCCCTAAAAGCCCATAAGCCGTTTGTTCTAAAATAGCCTGTTCACTGCTTTGTGCTAACCAAAATACAAAACCACCGACCACAAACAATGCCCAACCTAAGGCAGCAAAGCGCGTTGTTTTATGTTTAAGTTGATAGGCTTGCACTAAGTTTGCTAAAGCAATATGCACTACACCGACGAAAATAGAAATACGCATCATGGTGTCAAAATCATTTATATCCAAGACATGTAACTTCTCTGCCAATTGTTCAGGAGCAGGCGAAAAGCCAAAATAACTACCCACCATTACTCCCCACACGCCGGAAGAGACGAGGGTAATCAATAGCAACATTCTAAATCGAATACCTTGAGTGGTACGTCCCATACGCTGCCATTTAAGCGCTAGAATTCCCATAAATAATGCCGCATAACCCGCATCGGAAAGGATCATGGCAAAAAATAAAGCAAAGGAAAAGAACACTACAATCGAAGGATCCCAACTATAATAATTTGGTGTTTGATAGAATTTAACCACCTCTTCACCACCGGCAAAGGTCGTGGTATTTTTTAACAAGGTCGGCGGTTGCTCAACACCATCAGGCTCTTCAATTAACATTGCTAATCGATGATATTGAGAAAAATTTTCAACTCGCGGTATATCTTCTACAGCAATCCAAGACTGTACAACAAAAACCTCTGGCTCATCACGCGTCAACAAGTGTGCGTTATCTAAATCTGACTGATTTTCATAAGCAGCCAAATTAAACATAATTAACGACATCCAACGCGTTAAATATTCACGTTTAGCATAAGCATCTTCAATCGCTAGTTCAGTATCATCTAATTCCTCACGCAATTGGGACAGAGATAAACTACCGGTATGCGTTCTAGGTACAGGCATCGCTTTACTTGCTGGTTCATCTTTAGCAATAACAACCACATACGCATCAGTATTCGTCTGGTTAACAATTTGCCAAACTTGATCCGACTGACGCACAATTTTCATTAGACGTTTCGGTACGATATAAAACCAAAGTTTGTAGCCCTGCAATTGCCCATCATCAGCAAGGGAGAAATCCCCCCATAAAGCAACTTCTTTAATACGTTGCTGTAAAAATTCGCGTTGATCTAATAAATCAAGCAGATAATTTTTCAGGTGCACAACATCCTGAACAACGGCTTCAAATTCAAAACCTTCAGTTTGAGTGACTTGGTGGCGTTTTTTAGGACATTGTTGTAAATACTTTAAAGCCGTTAGCGCATCTTCAATATTATGCGCTGGCACATTATCAGACTTACTTACCTTTCCCGCTAAGGGAATAAGATGTGTTCCACCTAAACTTTGTAGTTTATCTAAAACCAGTGCTTTATCAGCAATTAGCCCACAGAGAGTTACCTTTTTAAGCGATACAATAGCCATTAACCTACCTCTCTAAGACGTTTTTGCTTAGTACTTTTAGCACGCACTACGCCAGCGGTATCCATATCAGATAAATAAATACGGATTTTACGAATATCCTGTTGTGCTTCAGGGATCAATACTTTATCGAATAAATTTACCCGCTGAGTCACTTTTTTAAGCGCTAACCCCAAAATTTCAACACGTTGAGTATCAATTTTCTGGCGTATTTTTAACTCCATCATAAGTTTCAACTGAACAACTAATTGATCAACCCAATGGGGTTCAGTAAAGAGTGAATATGGCCGAACATCTACGGTCATTTTTTCCAGTACCGGCACATGCACACCAACCACATTCTCTTCACCTATTTCAACGTGCTCCAACTTGACCAAGTCTGTTAGATGAATGGTTTTATCAGCTAACATGGGAAGCATAGCGGCTGTTTGTTTATAACACTGCTCTATGTCTAACTCTGTTTGCTTTAGCCGTAACTGAGCCTTTTTACGTTCAGCTGCTAATTGCTGGCGTTTTAAATCTAAAGACGGCAAAAACTTCTTATAACGCTTTAATTTTGCGCCTATTTTACTTAAAGATGCCTTACTGTACGCTAACCTAGCCATTAGAATTCTTTATTGTAGGAAAGTATTTATCGACTAAGACTTGCTTCATTAATAATTCACTCTCATCAAAGCACTCAGCCAAGGTTTGCCAACATAAATCTAAAGCCTCTTCCAGAGGAATAGACACATCGAGACGCATAAATCGTTCTCTAAATAGCCCACCGAATTTGATTTGTTTTTCATCGAATACGGACAAATCAAACGCCATCGCTTGTTTTTGTTCAGCTTCTACCGCGCCCGAATAAAAACGAATCATAGTATTCATAATTTGCGAATGATCCTCTCGGGTGCTACTGCCTATTACATGCTGTTTTAAACGGGATAAAGAGCCAAAAGGATCAAGCATATGGTCATGTAAATAAAACTGGCCTTCGGTAATATAGCCTGTATTATCTGGTACAGGATGAGTTACGTCGCCACCCGGCATGGTAGTTACCGACAAAATAGTCACCGAACCAGCACCGTCGTAATCGCAGGCCTTTTCATAACGACGCGCTAATTGCGAGTACAAATCGCCCATATAACCTCGGTTGGCAGGAACACGCTCCATAGAAATACCGACTTCTTTCATCGCATCCGCATAAGCGGTCATATCGGTCGCTAAAACTAAAACGCGCTTACCTTCTTCAACGGCAAAACGTTCAGCAACTGCTAAAGCCATGTCTAACACTAATAATCGTTCTACAATTGGGTCTGAAGCGAGATTACAGAACATAACCGTACGCGCAAAAACACCTGCCTCTTCAAACTGCGCTTGAAAATAATGAAAATCATCAAAAATAAGGCCTAATCCTGCAAACACCACAATATCAGCATCAGCCTGAATACCAATACGCGCCAAAAACGCATTATATGGCTCACCCGAAACGGAAAAAATGGGGATTTTTTGACTCTCAACCAAACAATTGAAAACATCAATCATCGGTACGTTCGTACGAATCATTTTAGAAGCAAGAATACGTTTTACTGGATTAACAGAAGGCCCATCAATCGCCACTTTTGGATCATGTTCCAGCTTAGAACCGCCATCCATCGGTTCGCCCATGCTATTGAATATTCGGCCTAAAATATCCGCCGAATAAGTGACCTTCATGGCCGTCCCTAAAAACCGAATCGAGGCGGCATTAGACACACCTTGAGTACCAGAAAAAACTTGTAAAGCAATCTCATCTCGGTCGATTTTAATGACCTGAGCAATCGAAGTACTAAATTCATCCTCGACTATCGCTAAATCACCAAACCGCGTTACCGCATCACTGCTTTCTTCCTTATTAGAAACACTGACAGTAATAATATTACCGACGATGGAAAGGATATTATGATGCCTGACCATTTGTTGAATCATGCGGAACTCCAAAACTATTAATAACGATAAAGAAGATAAGTTATATTACCATGTAATCATACACTAGCAATATGACAAGTTTATTCAAGCAACTGATGTATATAAACCCAGTCTACATTGAAAATCGTAGTTTATGAAAGCTCTCGTCATTCCCGAAATTTTTTATCGGGAATCTAAATTTTTTCAATAGATTCCTGCTAAAAGCATGCAGGAATGACGAATACGAAAATAATTTTCACTAAAAACTGCACACTTCAACGTAGATGGGGTTATCTCAACTATGCCCACACCTATTTAAATAAATTAGCCAAAGCCAAGTGATCCGACATAATCCCTGCAGAAACGACTTTATCCCTCCCGCTATTTTTTGCCTTATATAAAGCTTCATCAGCTTGATGAATTAAGTCAGCTCCTATTTCAGTCGAACTTAAATGAGACCTCTTAGCAGGCTTGTAAGTTGCGCTGCCAATAGAAATAGTCACTGAAACAACATCATTTTGAGCTTCTATGACTAATGCTTTAATTTTTTTTCTGATTCTTTCTGCAATATCAACTGCCATCGCTTCATCAATATTAGCCAATAAAGCTACAAATTCCTCACCACCATAGCGCGCCAAGACATCATTATTACGTAGTTGCTCACGTATTACATTGGCTACAGCAACTAAAACTTGATCCCCTGCTTGATGTCCGTATGTATCATTGACCTTCTTAAAGAAATCCACATCCAAAAAGAAACAAGATAAAGGTTCAGAACTGCGCTGCACACGATCGATCTCTTCACCTAATCTTTGCTCAAGAAAACGTCGATTATTTACCCCAGTTAAGGTATCAATCAGACTAGTCCGTTTCATCATTTCATAATTCAAATGATTTTCCAGACAAACACCTACCACAGAAGTCATATGTTCAATAAAATCTGTCGCCATAGTGTCGGTAAAGCGATCAGCAGTCAAACTCCCCATGCTTAATGCGCCCAAACATTGGCCACGACGTACCAAGGGAATAACGGCTACACTCGCCGGCCGTTCATTTTCAGCAAAAAAACTAGCACATTTAAGATTTTTAAACTGCCCCAAATAAGGGCTATTCGACCCACCAAAAGTTGCTTGCAAAGCTTCATTATCATTAAAAAAAATTAGTTGTGGATTTTCCTTTAATTCAAAACCATCTTCTTGTAAAAACTTTTTCAGCTCATCCTTTGCATCTATCAAGCAAAAACCAATATAATCGAGACCAAAAAAATCTTGTGCATTTAAAACATATTCAACCATTTCTGCTAAGGAATTAAGGTCAAGCAAGCCCCTTTCAAACATTTGAAAACGTCGCAACGTGTTACTATTAGAGTGAACACGATCTAGCATACCTTCTAAATGGCTCTGTAAAACCACCAAATCGGTTGTTAAGTCTTCTTCCAAGATATTTTCTCAACAATTAAAATCAACAGGTCTAAGGTTAGCAGTTTCTGAAAAAAAAACGCAACTATTTATCAAATGAATCAATCCATCGCTCAAAAAATATCTGCATTACGCCAAGAAATCCAAAAGCATAACCTCAATTACTACACTTTAGATGCTCCAACTGTCACTGATGCAGAATACGATCGACAAATTAAAATACTGCGTGAATTAGAAGAAAAACACCCTGAATATGCCACCTCTGACTCTCCTAGCCTATCAGTCGGCGGCCCTGTACTCGATAATTTCAGCAAAATAGCTCATGAATTACCTATGCTATCCTTGGGTAATGTTTATTCAGAAGAAGAATTAGCAGAATTTGTTGAGCGTATTCAAAAACACCTAAAAAATACGCAAGTACTTTCTTTTTGTGTAGAACCTAAACTCGACGGCCTCGCCATTAGCCTCTTATATGAACATGGCAAACTGATTCGAGCAGCCACTCGTGGCGATGGCGCAGTAGGCGAAGATGTTACTTATAATGTTAAAACCATAAAAAACATTCCACACATACTCAAAGGCGATAATATCCCTGAGCGTTTGGAAGTACGCGGCGAAGTGGTCATGCCGATTGCTGAATTCCACGCTTTTAATCAACACGCAATAGCAAACGAAGCAAAAAGCTTTGTTAATCCACGAAATGCAGCTGCTGGTAGTTTACGTCAACTAGACTCCAATATCACCGCACAAAGACCGCTAGCTTTTTATAGCTATGGCTTAGGTATTATAGAAAATGGTTCCCTAGCCAACAGCCATTACCAACGTTTACAACAACTTAAATCTTGGGGGTTGCCACTCACTAAGGAAGTAACGCTCGAAACAGGCGCGTCAGATTGTTTCGAGGCCTACACTCAACTTTTACAAAAACGCCCATTGTTGCCCTACGAAATTGACGGAATTGTGTATAAAGTTGACGATATTGCACTGCAAGAACAGCTGGGATTTATTGCGCGCTCACCACGTTGGGCGACTGCGCATAAATTTCCAGCACAAGAAGAGCAAACCCGTTTACTGGATGTCGAGTTTCAAGTAGGCAGAACCGGAGCAATTACCCCAGTCGCTATTTTACAACCAGCATTTGTCGGAGGTGTTACTGTCAGCCGCGCCAGCTTGCATAATGCTGATGAAATAAAACGCTTAAACCTAAAAATTGGCAACACAGTGATTATCAGGCGAGCTGCTGATGTTATTCCACAAATTGTCCGAGCATTACCCGACACCCAACAAAAAAACCGAGAAATTATATTCCCAACGACTTGCCCCGTCTGTGACTCAGAAATAGAACGCATTGAAGACGAAGCTATCGCGCGTTGTACTGGCGGCTTATATTGTGCCGCGCAACGCAAAGAAGCGATAAAATATTTTGCCTCACGCAAAGCCATGAATATTGATGGATTGGGTGAGAAAGTAGTAGAGCAATTAGTTGATGAAGACCTAATTCATAACCCCGCTGATTTATTCAACTTAACAGCTGAACAATTAATTCCCTTAGAGCGCATGGCAGACAAAAAAGCTAACAAGCTAATTGCTGCCATTACCCAATGTAAAAACACCACTTTCCCCAAATTTTTACTTGCTCTCGGTATACGTGAAGTCGGTGAAGCAACAGCCAGAAATCTGGCCAACTATTTTTTAAATCTCGAAGCATTGAAACAAGCAAGCATAGAAGATTTACTTAAAGTAGAAGATGTTGGCGATATTGTCGCTCAACATATCGTTGCATTTTTCCGTCAAGAACATAATCAAGAAGTTTTACAAGCACTCTTAGATACCGGTATACACTGGCCTGAAATAAAAGCCAAAGAACAACAAGCGCAACCTCTCGAAGGGAAAATTTTCGTCTTAACCGGCACTTTAACGCAAATGGATAGAAATGAAGCTAAGCAAGCCTTGCAAGCACTCGGCGCAAAAGTATCGGGTAGCGTTTCTAAAAATACAACTTATGTAGTGGCAGGCGAAGCGGCAGGATCTAAATTAACTAAGGCTCAGGAGCTAGGCATTACTATTTTAGATGAGGCAGAGTTAGTTAATTTATTAAGCTAATTTTAAACACCCCCCCCCAAAAAAAATTTTTGTTATTCGGCCATTAAAACTTCTTTAGGTACTCCGTATTTTAATGGCCAATCAACAAAATCAGCCCCCGTCGCACCTATTGAATATTCAATAACCTGCCACCTTACACCATTCTTTTTAAGTAACACTGTGACTACATTATCAAACATGCCTTGCTCATATTGTTGAGCAAATTTTGTCTTTGTATAATCAATACCAGCCAAACTTGCTGTCACAGGAACCGCACTTAAAAAAGCCCAATAACCATCTGTTCTAAGTGTTTCAACTTTAAATAACACGTTACTTTTTACGTCCCGCTCTACCTTTACTCGCACAGTATCCAACAAATCCTTACGCAAAGCTGTCCCCCGCTTAGGCTCTATAACCCCCTGCGCATAAGCATAGTTAGTCAATACACAAATACCCAGAAAAATAATTTTTAACTGAGTGCAGAATAAGGTTTTATTCAAACTTGATAAAATCATAATCTCCTTTACTCACACTGCGTTTACGCCTGCAGGCCTCAAAACCTTCGCGACTGCCTTCATCATTAGTATTACCTTCGATCGTAGAAAAAACTAATTCGCGTACTGGCTCAGTACCGCCATGAAAAAACCCAGTATGCGTCCAGTCAGTTGAGGTTCTTCTACGTAAAAAAAGACCACACTCACCTAAACTATCCCACTGAACGCGTCCCGCAGTAATATCAGACTCATTGACAAACAATCCCGCTGCGATTGCCTGCGCAGCTAAAGTGTCACAAGAGACCGAACCTTTAATCGGTGCTTTTTGATCACGATAAAAATAAGCTTGGTGCATAATGAAAGTTACAAATCCAGCACACCAAGCCCACTGCGCCCCATCGTGCCCTTCACAATACAGCCTAACCCACGGACCACAATTTGCCCCGCCAATTTCAAAAGGATTCTGATTAACGTGCTGATTAGCAACAGCAAGTACCGCTGCTCCTACGTTCATTGTTGAAAGGTTAGAAGGCTCAAGTAATGCATCTGTCATTGGTTTTACTAGTGCATGCCAAGTCGTTACATCCACTTTTCCCGTAGCAGGCAAATTACTCTTATTCTGAAAGTCTTTAACGCAGTCACGAGTCGCTGGCCCAAAATCTGCATCAACCCCAGTACGACAGCGATGAAAGTTTAACCACTCCTGAATTTGTTTGACGTGATTACCACGATTTCCCTGCTCTATTACCTGCTCAGGTGGATCAATTTCACGCCGAATATACTTGGGTACTTGATTAAAATTAATAGCCATAGCTATTCTCCTAAATCGTTAAAAGTTCATAATCAAAAAAGAGCTTTGTTAAAACCAGTTAATATTCATACACACTCAAGGCTTCAAAGGAATTTTAGGTGCTAAATAACCCACTTGACTCAGTCCCATAAGTGCAACTAACTCCCAAGGAACTGCCCATAAATTGCCATCAAGAATACTTTTCACAATAAAAAGAAATAATGTTAATACAGTCCAAAATACCATCTGTGCTCGAGCAAGAGATAAAACAGCTTTGCCTTCTTCATTAGGTACTATCACCAGATCTGCAATACTTATTTGATGATCAGCAACCGAAGCAGGAAGTTCATTTTTAAAGGCAACACTTTCAATATTCTTTTTCTTTACTGACTGTGTGTAGCTTATACCGCCAGTGACCAAAGAAAGCCCCATAAGAGCCACTAAAGACAAAGGGATCTCAGGAACATCAAGCCTCATCAAGCCATAAGCGGTAATCATGCCACCTATCACTATTGTCCATAAAGCCACTTGAGTTCGGGCAAGGGATAAATTACCCTCTTTATTACAGATAAATTGAATGGAACGCCGCTTCCCATGCCTAGCCATACCTATAATAATAAGAACCAAAAATATAACCATGGCAAAAGGCCAAATAAAAGCAGGAACAGGGTTTACCAAATATATTTCATGCGCACCAATTGCAACGTATTGACCTTCTTCTCCCCATATTAATGTTGGTGTTAGGCGCATTGCTGTTTTGTAACCAGGAATAGGATAATGACTAAGATCAAACAATAATAAAGTTCCTGTCAAGATAACTTTATTTTCATTAATAATTTGTTCACTTTCTTGCTTTCTAGCAATCAGCAAAGGCTTGATAAGCAAGTCTTCAGCAGCATTTTTTTTACTGATAGCATGACTCCCTTTCAACATTAACTTGGGTGATACTGAATCAGCTATATCCTTGGTAATAAATACACGTATTGGGTGAGACTTTAGCTGCCCATCAGCCATAAATAATTGCACGCTTTCTTCAGCTGAAGATGCATTCGAGCTCATAAAAAGTATTATTGCCAATAGAATCGTTAATAAACGTATATTTTTCATGACTCTCCTCTTTATAACAAAAAATAAAACTCAGCTAGAAACGCAGATTCATTATATATTTCAACCCTTTTTTGGTTAAAGCTGATATGGAAAAAGATTCATTAACGCATTAAGCATAGGGTTAGCTGCATTTTCCGTATCAATCGCCGCTGCCATTTCTTTCAATTTCAACGATGAAGTGTACATATCTGATCTATCCATTAATACTTTCCCCCAAGTACGTACAGATTCATTTAATGTATGGTCCAAATAATAACGTTGACTTTCATGCTGTAAAAAACCATTGGCATGTAAATTATTACTGGTATCACTGACATACCATTTATCATCATAAGCAACTTTTGCATGCAAAGTACCACCGCCATCTCCATCCCATTTCTGTTTCATAAAGATACGTAAAACACCTGTTGCATCAGGCATACCATTTACCTCATCCAACAAATGCGCAGCATACTTAACAATTGCACCGCTGATTTGGGGGACATCAATAGTCTGCGGCGAATTAGTGACGATATTAACAATCATGCCATCCTTCACTGCCCGCTTAATAGCCTCCAAAGTCGGGTCAAGTTTAGCACCGGGAATCGGTGGTAAAACATAAGCCTGAATCAAAGTGAATGTATATCCTGAGATTTCTAGCCCACATAATACACCTATTAAACCGTTAAATGACGAAGTTGGCCCCGGCATTTCATGAGTGGCTAAACCTATAATATCGCCAAATTTATCACTCTCTTGGTACTGAACATTCGTGCGAATAAGCTCAGGCTTATTATGCATGCGTGCTTGCTGGTTCCACATATCATCTTCAGCTCGCTGTACCGATTGAGCCAGTGCACCTTGTATTTTCAATTCAGCATCCATCCAACCATAAAAATAATCACCGTGTATATTTCGCCCACCGACAATTGCACTTGCCTTTGCACTATATCCGTTGGCTATAGCCGATTTAGAATGATTGGAGTCACCAGGAGTACCCCGCTCATCATTATTGAAAAAACATAAAGTGACATTTTCGTGCCCTGCTAATGCAGCCAGTAAGCCACCAAGCACTTCGTAGCTATCAGGATTCACCATCAGCACACTAGGATCACGAAAAGCTACCGATCGATCAACCGTTATATGAATTTTGGCACCAACATTAGCCAGTTCAAATAATTTACGCTCTAGTTTTTCCCCTAACTGATGACTATCAAGCGGCTTGTTCGCATAGTGTTTCCAAATTGTGTAATCATAAATAACCTTTTTACCTGCTTTTGCTTGGCTAATTAACTTATCAATATCAGCTAAACGCTCTTTAAAAGCTTGATCTCCGCTAGGCAAGAATTCTGCGCTATTACCCCAAGAAAATACAGGTTTAGAAAAAGCCGATTCAGGTGTAACCAGATCAGCAAATTTTGTTAATACTTCATACCGGACGATATCATTCCTTGAGTAAGGTTGACCAAGATTAAATAACTCTATTTGCTTATCAACACTGTAATAAAGTGGCTCTTGTTGTTTAACACCCAAAGATACCCGTAAAGTATTTAACTGCAATAACTTATCGTTAACTTCATGGGCAATTCGATCAGGCGTTTTATAAAATTGCCCACCTTTGGTGCTCGCTTTCTGGTGCAGCAATAATTCACTTAAAATAGTTGCATGTAAATTATCTGCCATGACTTCATTACGCACTTTATTCATTTCAATTTGCTCGTCCGTCGCTACTGAACCATCTTGGTTCTGAGTGACTGGAAGAGATGCGTTCACAGCATCGGCAGAAAACTGAGGTAATTGCCCAGCATCATTAATGCGCACCATATCTGCGCCAATAGCAGAGCGATCGCCTGTATTTAAAGCTAACTGTAAATGACTAGGAGGAATATTATATATTTTAAGTGCTTCAGTTAATCGAGCAACGGTTTCTGCGCCTTGCTGAGTACGCACAATTTGTTCATCAGAAATATCTGGCGCACTTCTCAGTTCAACTCCTGATTTACCGGTAAATTTATACCAAATAACCTCCTGTCCTGCGTGTTCCGGCTCAAGTTCCAGATAAAAAGATCGAGCATCTGACTTGCTGGCATGCAAGGTATAATCATAACCGTTAGGCCCACCTAACTGATCTCGTACAGACTTATTAGGGTTAAGTCCCACTGCTTTAAATGCATCTCTCTGCATAATGCCACCAGAAGCATCGCTAGGTTTTCGATTACCCATGTTTTCTGGTGGCAGAACATATCGATCTTTCATATTAAGACCGACCAATAACATAACAATATCACTTTCGTTAATCGTACGACCAGCTATAACAGGTCCAGTACCTTGTGTTTTACCATTCATAAATACCTTCTCCATAAATTATTATGCTTTGTTTATTATTCACGCTGCTGTTTTAAAACTAAAATAATTTAAATTTATTCGCATGAGGGACGTAATCACGTTGCTCGATTTTTTCGGAACTTTCACCTTGTAAAACGGACACAATGTCTCTAGCAACGGCATCACTATCTTGATGATAAGAATGCTCACTAATCCCCCAAACAACCGAACTTGCATCAACTAACACTACTTTTGCCGACACCTCATGTGGCTTATTAGGCCCATCATGACCCAAGCGATCAGAATTGCCTTTAGTAAAATCAGAAACTACTAACGCTAAGTCGCCGCTATTAAAATAAACCGTAATACGTTGTCCTAAATCAGGTAATCTCGCTAACTTATAATCAAATTCAAAAGCGTCACTATCTTCATCCGCAGCTGTCAGAATAATCTCATCAAAAATACGTGATAACGATCTTCCATTAGCGATTTTCGCAGCTTGCTGTAAAGCATAACGTAATACGTAATTACCCATACTATGAGCAATTAGATGAATTTTCTGATTGCAAACTTTATTTGGTTTACCTTCGTGTAAAAATGCGGCAAGTTTCATTAAACCACGAGAAAAAGCATAACCCGTTGCTTCAGCATCACTACGATCATTGCGATAAGAAGTCATCATGCCATCCGATGGCCATGAAAAGACAAAAATATTTGGCTTATAGATATTTCCAGATAAGCGCGCATAACAATCGCCCATTTTTGCAGCCGATTCTATTGCCTCTTTAAAGGTTACGTTAAACCCATGAATAAAAATCAATGTATCTTTTTGTTCGGTTTTCATTGATTTTCTTAAGTCACCAAGCAATGCATCAGAGCCTTGCTCGGGATTATCTGGCAACACCTTAATACTCTTGCTATCAATCTTTCCATTGGTAACACTAGCCTGACCAAAGCGCATATCGCCTAAGCCTGTTCGAGAAAAGCCCTTACCAAAGTTAGTTGGTTTAGATTTATTGGGTTTTCGGTTGGTTGAGAAATAAATAGTTGTCGTAGTCATAATAAAAATACCCTCTAAATGTGGTCAAGAAAATGACGTTTACATTAATATCGATATAATCTCTAAAGCTAGCGAGTCTCTTAAAATATCAGTAGAACTTTTGCTATCCGCTACAAATATGCATCGCTCTTCTCTGTTTTAACTCACACTAACTTATAAGGTAAGTTACCATTTCTACCAAAAAAAGTAACCCCCACAACTTATATGCTGAAAAATAGTACGATAAAAATTACACGTTAACAGGAAATATTAATTCATTAGCAAGCCTATAAAATACTATCATTCAGCTTATAATCGTGAAATTGATGCGACCAATGTTTATTGGTCCATTTTTCTAGTTTTCTAGAAAGACTACTATAAATGGAACAAAAATACATGACCCAAATGGGTCAAAATGAACAATATTTAAACCGAAACCACTCAAAAATAAGCATCTATTTGTCTAACTTCCTAGCTAAGTAGCTTAGTCCATGATATAAAGTTTGTAGGCTCAAGGATCATTCAAAATAATAATAAAAATTAAGGTACGATTCCATGGATCAAACTGTCAATAGTATAGATCTTAACTCCCTACTAGCTAATGCTCCAGGCAATGCTTTAATTTGGCAGCGTTTTCTAGCTGAACTTAACCAGCAACTGGACTGTGATTCTAGCGGCCTTTTGATAACTAACCTTGTTAATCTGGAAGAAACAACATTTCTTTTTAGTGAAAACATTTCATCTGCATACCAAGAGCAGTACCAAAATGGATTAAATAAATTAGATAGCTTTAACTATTTTATTAGCAATAATCCTAAACATATTTTTTGTAACCAACGCTTTGAAGATAGTTATTTTGCTGATAACTATTTCGAAGAAATTGAATCTAACTTTATACCGCCACTTGAACAAAAATATCGTTTTGGTATTTCAATCCCCTGTAATCACAACCATGCTTTAAATCTATTACTCAATAGTAAAGAGGCTTTCAGTGATGAACAACAACAAGATATTATTCGGACTTTAGAAACCATTATTCCTGCTTTAGAAGAAGCAATGCATGGGGAGCAACGCCACAAAATAAACAGTCAACTACCCCACTATATTAGTGACCATTATGATGGTTATATTATTGTTGATCACCAATTAAACATTCTCTTTTCTGATTCACTTTATACGCCCATACTAGACCAACTTGAGTGTATGCAAATATCTGAAAACCAAATACAAATACAAAATCCAGCGCTTAAGCAGCAACTCTTTTCTTTGATTGAAAACAGTAATAAACAAGTAAGCTCCATTTATAACCAGTGTCAATCTTGTCAAATTACACTCATTACTATTAATACCTTAGAAAACCTTTATCAATGGGAGTGCTACAAGGATGGTTTTATTCTGGCCTTTACTCATGATAAGGCAAAAAATCCCAGTATTAATAGATTAATTGAGATCCATCAACTGTCTCGGTGTGAAGCGATTTGCGCGCTACATTTTATGAAAACACCATCCATTTCGGATGTTGCCAACAATACTTTTCGCTCTCAAGATACCGTACGTAACCATATAAAGCACGTCATGCAAAAAATGGATGTACACAGCCAAGCGGAATTAATGAAAAAGTTAATTACTCTAGCGGCTTTATAATATACATATTCCCTTCAAAGCCTCATAGCCGCCTTCACACAGCGAAGAACACCATAATCATAAGTTTCACCTAAAGCTTCATATACGGGCTTTAAACTATTTGCTTGCTCTTCCGGAAGGCTAAGGATTTCATCCTGGATACTCTGGATTTCTTGTTCGCTTAAATCCAGCACATCACTTAACTCAACAACGCTTTGTTCAATAGCTTGTGCTAAATGCGCATAAATCGTTGTTGCTTTTAATTCTCGCTGAGCGGCAATTTTCTCCACAGAATAGCCGACTTTAAACAAGATAATGCTTTCCTCAACGGTCTCGCTCAGTTCGGCATTATTATCTGGCGCGCTAATAAATTCCTGAATAACATTGAGAAAATCATCAGCATATAAATCCAACTTACGCTCTCCAACACCTGAAATATTGGCAAACTGCTGACGATTTAAGGGCGCTCTTTCAACCATTTCCGTTAATGTCGCATCATTAAAGATAATATACGGTGGTACATCTTGAGCATCCGCCAATTCACGACGCTTAGCGCGTAAAGCTTCCCATAAAATATTATCACTATGTCTTGAAAAATCACCTCGACTGACTTTGGTTTTTTTACCTTTTTCGGGCGCTAAATCCTTACGCAACATAACCGATGTTTCACCACGCAACACAGGGCGGCAACTATTATTTAGCTTTAACGCACCATAACCTTCCACATCAACATCGACTAAACCGCGAACCACTAACTGCCGGAATACGGAGCGCCATTGATTTTCAGGAACGTCCTTACCAATCCCAAAGGTACTTTGCTTATCATGAGCAAAGTTTTTGATACGTTCATTGTCCTTACCTAATAAAACATCAATTAAATAATTCACACCAAAGCGCTGTTCAGTACGATAAATACAAGACAAAGCTTGTTGCGCTGCAATGGTTCCATCCCAAGTTTCTACGGGTTCTAAGCAAGTATCACAATTACCACAGGGTTGCTCCTGGATATCACCAAAATAATTCAGTAAAACTTCGCGACGACAACTGATTTGCTCACATAAGCCAAGCATGGCATCTAACTTATGCAGCTCAACACGCTTATGTGTTTCATCTGTATCGGAGCCCTGCAACATCTGGCGCAAAGTGATAACATCTTGCAAGCCATAAGCCATCCAAGCATTAGCCGGCAGACCATCGCGCCCTGCTCTACCCGTTTCTTGATAGTAGCCTTCGATACTTTTGGGTAAATCTAAATGCGCAACAAAACGGACATTAGGCTTATCAATACCCATCCCAAAAGCAACTGTCGCAACAATAATGACACTTTCATTCATTAAGAAGTGGTGCTGATTATTTTTGCGTATCTGATGAGACAGCCCAGCATGATAAGGCAAGGCATCTAAGCCTTTGGATTGTAGCCATTCTGCGGTAGCTTCAACTTTTTTACGTGATAAACAGTAAACAATCCCCGCATCCTTTTGATGCTCTGCCTTAATAAAAGTGAGTAACTGCTGACGTGCATTTTGCTTTAGAACAATACTATAACGAATATTGGGCCGGTCAAAACCACTGACAAATAATTCTGCCTCTGCTAAATCTAAACGACTAATAATTTCTTCACGCGTGCGCTGATCGGCCGTAGCAGTTAAGGCAATACGTGGGATATTTGGAAAACGCTCATGCAATAAAGACAACTGCAAATAGTCAGAACGAAAGTCATGCCCCCATTGCGACACACAGTGCGCTTCATCGATGGCAAATAAACTAATATTTAAGCGACTAAATAATTGTAAAGTACGCTCTGAGGTTAAGCGTTCTGGCGCAACGTATAATAAGTCTAATTCACCACGGTGTAACTGCTGTTCAATACCTTGCACTTGATCATAGCTTAATGTGGAATTTAAAAAAGCCGCTTTTACACCTAATTGGTGCAAAGCATTCACTTGATCTTCCATTAAAGCAATTAAAGGCGAAATAACAATACCCACGCCTTCGCGCATCATCGCGGGGATTTGATAGCATAACGACTTACCGCCGCCTGTGGGCATCAACACTACAGCACTTTTGCCTTGCATTAACTGCTCAATAATTGCTGCCTGCTGACCACGAAAATTTTCATAACCAAAAACAGCCTGCAAGACTTCTACTTCTGAGCTTCCTTTATAATCCGATTGCTGCACAATATTTATCTCTAGCCTTGAAACAGTTATATAATAGCGCCATTATAAATTAAGCATGCTCGCGTTTATCAGGATTTTTTAACATTTTGAATATAACAGCCACGAATCGCCTAAAACTCTTATTGGCAAACAAACAACAATCGCTCTTAAAAAACGGGCTTAAAGGCATAGAAAAAGAAAATCTACGTCTAAACGAGCAAGGTTTTATCGCGCAAACTCCTCATCCTGAAAAGCTTGGAGCCGCGCTGACGCACCCGCATATTACCACCGATTATTCTGAAGCTTTATTGGAATTCATTACTCCACCGTTTGCCGATATTAATAAAACCTTAGGCTTTATGCAAAATATCCATCAATTTGTTTATGACAATCTGGATAATGAACATTTATTAGCTACCAGCATGCCTTGTGGTATTAGTGGCGATGAAAGTATTCCGCTCGCTAAGTATGGCAGTTCAAATATAGGTCAAATGAAATATGTTTATCGTAAAGGTTTATGGCATCGTTATGGTAGAACCATGCAAGCCATCGCCGGTATTCATTTTAATTATTCTGTTCCTGAAGCACTTTGGCCGACATTACACCAGCTTGAAGGCTCGGAGCAAACATTAGATGAATTCAAATCCTCGGGTTATTTTCATTTAATCCGTAATTTTCAGCGCCAAGGCTGGATCATTCTGTATTTATTCGGTGCTTCACCCGCTATCTGTAAAAATTTCTTCAAAAGCCGCCCTGAATTAATGGCACAGTTTGCAGAGTTTGATCACGGCACACTCTACCATCCTTATGCAACCTCCTTGCGCATGAGCGATATAGGCTATAAAAGCAATAATCAAGCTGACTTAAATATCGATTACAACTCGCTCACCGGCTATGTTGATAGTCTGTCTCGTGCGATTAATACGCCTTACCCTGAATACGAAGCTATAGGGGCAGAAGTAGACGGCGAATACCAACAACTGAATAGCAATATCCTACAAATTGAAAACGAGTTTTACAGTACAGTACGCCCTAAACAAATCATTGAGCCTTGTGAAAAACCGACCTTAGCACTTAAACGTCGAGGGGTTCGTTATGTAGAAATTCGCTCTCTAGATTTAGATTTATTTGACCCTATCGGGATTGATGCGAATCGCGCACGCTTTATTGAAGCCTTATTACTAAGCTGCTTATTACATGACAGCCCAGAAATGAATATTGCTGATTTTAAAACGCACAATGCCAACCAACTGACCGTTGCCCATAAAGGCCGTAAGCCCAATGTCGAACTCATTAAAGACGGCGAGCCAATTCGTTTACAAGATTGGGCCAATAGCATATTGGATGGCATGCAAGCTGTCTGCAACATCTTAGATGAAAACGAGCCTGAGGATTATTACAATCAAGCTCTCATAGAGCAACGTAAATTAATTGCCAATCCAGACCTAACACCGTCAGCAAGAATTCTGGCTAAAATGCGTGAAGAAAAGAAACCTTTCGCTCACTTTGCAGAAGGCGTATCACAACAGCATGCACAAAACTTTAGCACTCAAAAACTCAATGCAACGGATACCGATAAATTCACACAAATGGCGCTGGAATCGCATGCTAAACAACAAGAAATTGAAGAAAATGACACACTTTTATTTGATGATTTCTTAGCAAAATATTTCTCACAAAAATAAAAAGTATGTTGTCGGAGGGCCTTTAGCCGCGATTTTATACAAGTTGCGGCTAAAGGCCCTCCCACAAATAGCATCATAATCAATAATACTAAAAACTGCGTAACATCAGCTATTTAACATACCCGCAATACCTATTAACAATGACCGAACAATTTATCATGAACACCATCGAACAAGTACACAACGAATTACAAGGTAAAAACCCACGTAAAATCCTTAGACATGCTTTAGAAAATTATGACCAAGTAGCAATTTCATTTAGTGGCGCGGAAGATGTCGTGTTACTTGATATGGCTTTAAAAATTCGTAAAGACATTCAGATATTTTCTTTAGATACAGGTCGTTTGCACCCAGAAACTTACCAATTTATCGAAAAAGTCAGAAAGCATTATAAAATTGATATTGAGCTACTTAGTCCTGAACATACTCAACTTGAAGCTTTTGTTAAAGAAAAAGGCTTGTTTAGCTTTTATCACGATGGACATCAAGAATGTTGCGCTATCCGAAAAGTACAGCCATTAAAGCGTAAACTCGCGCAAGTCGATGCTTGGATTACAGGGCAACGTAAAGACCAAAGTTTAGATACGCGGCAGAATATCCCAGAAATTCAAATTGACCCAGCGTTCTCAACAGCGGAACATACCTTAGTTAAATTTAACCCTTTAGTTAATCAAAGTTCTGCACAAATTTGGGATTATATAGAAGCGTACCAAGTGCCTTTTAATGCATTACATCAACAAGGCTTTATTAGCATAGGTTGTGAGCCCTGTACTCGCGCGGTATTGCCTAACCAACACGAGCGCGCAGGGCGCTGGTGGTGGGAAGATGCCACAAAGAAAGAGTGTGGCTTGCATGTAAAAAAATAATGGTAGGGTGGACATCAACCCGCTAACGCACATATCTCACACTCGAAATAGCGGACTGAAGTCCGCCCTACCCAGCTCACAACAGGACAAAACACATGCAAATTCAATGGTACCCAGGGCATATGCACAAAGCAGGCAAAGAGATAAAAGAAGCTTTGCCCGATATAGATTTACTTATCGAAGTACTAGATGCTCGTATCCCCTTTAGCAGTGCGAACCCACTACTATCTGAATTACGTGCCGATAAACCCTGTATCAAAATACTCAATAAAGCCGATTTAGCTGATCCCATCAGAACACAGCAATGGCAAGAATACTTAGAGCGTGAACAAGGCGTAAAAACCTTAGCAACGACAGCAGTACATTCCGAAAACGTAGAGCAAATCATTGACCTATGTCGTAAATTAATTCCCCACAAAGCAGAAAACACCAAAGTCATACGCGCTTTAATTATGGGTATTCCAAACGTGGGGAAATCAACCATCATTAATTCGCTGGCAGGACGTACTATTGCCAAAACAGGCAACGAACCAGCTGTAACCAAAAGACAGCAACGCATTGACTTACACAATGGCATTATTCTTTGCGATACACCGGGTATGTTATGGCCAAACTTAGAGAACCCTAATACTGGCTATCGCTTAGCAACTACCGGAGCGATTAAAGATACCGCCTTAAAGCATGATGATATCGCTTCATTTGCTGGCGAGTTTCTATTACGCGATTATCCAGAAAGCTTAAAGCAGCGCTATCAAATTGATAAACTGCCCGAAACTGATTATGAATTACTACTCTTAATCGGCAAAAAACGCGGGTGCCTGCGTGGTGGTGGCAACATTGACATCGACAAAGTCGCTAAAATCCTACTGACTGAGCTAAGAGATGGACAGCTCGGTAGGCTAACTCTAGAAACTCCCGAGGATATGGAAAAAGAGCTTATCGAGCTTGTTGCTTTACAAGAAAAAAGAGAGGCGAAAAAAGCCTTACGTAAAAACAAATGGAAGGCAAATAGGGACACCTAAAAATATTTCCCAGTTAACAAATGAGTCTGAACAAAGTATCTAGCCCCCCTAAAATCAGGCTTTGTTTATAAGGGAAAATATACACTAAAGCTAGTAATTCTGGCTGTATTATTAGCTTTAAAATTTCACTAGAAAATAAGTAATTCTCGCTGATAAGTAATAATTTTTCATAGATAGCAACACCTATGCTTACTGCAAGTAAGCCATACGATACAGTAATCTACACCCAAAGAAGCATTAAAAGGTAAACAAATTATGATGATGGATTTACTGGACATAGAAAGTGCCAATATTTTGGTCATTGATGGTGAAAAAATTAACCTAGAAATTATCGATGAACTATTGGAAAACAATGGTTTTTCTAATATCACTTTTTTTTCTGACCCAGTAAAAGCCGTTGAATATTACCAAAAAACGCCGCCCGACTTGGTTTTATTAGATATTAATATGCCGGTTTTGTCTGGCTTTGATGTTTTACAACGCTTTGAAGATATTCACCACACACCTCAGCCACCGGTGCTGGTAATAACCGTATTAACGGATAGAGAAACGCGTTTGCAAGCATTAAAATTGGGTGCCAGAGACTTTATAAATAGACCCTTTGATGACGAAGAAGCTGTCATGCGCATGCGGAATTTGCTAAAAATGCATTTAGCGTATAAAGAAAATATAGGATATTCACAAACTCTTGAGGAACTCGTTCAATACCGCACTAAAGATTTATTAGAAACCCAAAATGAAATGATTGAACGCTTGGGTTTAGCTGCTGAATACCGAGATAATGATACAGCTGACCATACCATTCGAGTAGGCCATTATGCTAAAGCGCTTGCGCAAGCATTAGGAATGAATGAAAAAGAAGCTGAGAACCTTAGGTTGTCTGCTCCTATGCATGATGTAGGAAAGTTAGGCATTCCAGACAATGTGCTGCTAAAGACCGGTAAATTAAATGCGGATGAGTGGGCATGCATGAAGGGGCACGCTGAAATTGGCTATAAAATCCTAAAAGATTCTAACAGTCTTATTTTAAAAAATGCAGGTATTATTGCCTTGTCACACCATGAAAAATGGGATGGTAGTGGCTACCCTTCTGGTTTAAAAGGAACTGAAATACATCTTTATGGCCGAATCACTGCTGTGGCTGATGTATTTGATGCGCTAACTATGATTCGACCGTATAAAAAAGCATGGACTATTGAAGACGCCACTCAACTGATAAGAGATGAATCAGGTAAGCATTTCGACCCATCTATCGTTGAGGCTTTTAATCAAGTACTTGATCAGTTAGTAGTAATAAGAAAAACATTTTCTGATTAGCTTTCGCCCAGCACAAGATTGACCTACATAGTTAGAAGCGAGAATTCAATAATACCCTCGCTCCTTAGCAACTAAAACTCAACTTTTCCTGTTTCGATATTATACATAGCACTCACAATATCAATTTCACCAGCAACTTGCATTTCATGTAATAACGGGCTTCTTTGCTTAATTTGCTCGACCATAATTTCTACATTACGATCAGCAACTTTATCCTCTAAGCAACTATCTAATCGACTATTTTTAGCCAAATCACCCTCTTTTACAGAGTCAACAGCAGGCTGAATTTTATCTAACAACCCAGTTAAATTACCTAACTCTACACCAGCACAAGCACCTTTAATAGCCCCACAATGCGTATGTCCCAAAACCACGACTAACTTAGATCCAGCCACTTTACAAGCATATTCCATACTGCCTAAAATATCTTCATTGACCACATTCCCGGCGACTCTGACACTAAAAATATCTCCCAAACCTTGGTCAAAAACCAGCTCTGCAGAAGTGCGTGAATCAATACAACTTAAAATAATAGCGATAGGAAATTGCCCTTCCACAGTCTCATTAACCTGCGATAGTAAGTTACGCTTGTCCTTAATACTATTGACAAAACGGTTGTTACCCTCTTGCAGTATTGCCAACACGTCTGTCGGGGTTAATGATTGCTGCGATTCTTGACTAACCGGCAAAACATGTTCAACGGGCTTTAAAAACCCAAAACCACGTAGGTTCTGAACCACAAGATTAATCCCCTTACGCTTAGCATCAACTTTAAAGTTTTGAATCACCTCGTAAACATCGTAGTCTATGTATTTTGCATAAGTTGCATCAATGACGATATTGGCATTTTGTGGTAACTCACTAAGCAAATGCAAGATATTGGATTTATTTAAAAATGAAACGTTCTCCGACAAAGTGATAATGGTTTTATTGTGTCCGTATTGTTCATGCAGATGAAAACCAACTTTTTTATTTTCCAGCAAAATAAAAAATAAAGCACAGCCCATACCGATACTAAAACCTGTCAACATATCAGAAAACAATAGACCAATAATCGTCGCAATAAACGGAATGAAATGATAAAAACCGACCTGATACATGGTTTTAAACCATTTAGGGTTAGCTAACTTATAAGCGACCACCAGAAAAACTGCAGCTAAACTAGCTAACGGAATCTTATTGATTAAATTAGGCAGTAATAACGCCGTAATTAATAAGAAAATACTCTGCATAAAAGCTGATGTTTTAGTGCGACTACCCGATTGCACATTGGCAGAACTACGCACAATTAATTGCGTCATAGGTAATCCACCGAGTAAGCCGGAACAAATATTACCAATCCCTTGCGCTCTTAATTCGCGATTATTTGACGTTACTCGCTTATATGGATCAAGCTTATCCATCGCTTCAACACATAATAAAGTCTCCAAACTCGCGACGATAGCAATCATAAAAGCGACATGATAAATCGCTGGATTATTAATCTGCGAAAAGTCTGGGCTCGTAAAAACCTGCCCGAAATCGGCAAACGTTTCTAAAATAGGCAATTCTAGCAAGTGTCTATCTGCTAAAGCCCATTGAGGATAGAAAGTGAGAAATACTTGATTTAGCAGCACACCGACGATAACTGCGACAATTGCTCCATGCAAACCCTCACTAAATCGGTATTGTTTAATCCATTGAGTTTCCCATAACAACAAAATTGCCAAACCAACTAAACTAATAACAAGCGCACCAGGAGCCATAAAATCCAGCATATGCTGCAATTCAGAGAGCGTCGTATATTGATCACTCTGAGAAAAAGAGAGATCCCCCTCGTAATCTCTATCATAGCCTATCGCGTGCGGAATTTGCTTAAGAAAAACAATGATTCCTATACCTGATAGCATGCCGGTAATGACCGCAGAAGGAAAATAGTAACCAATAATTCCAGCTCTAATATTACCCATTATAAATTGGATAATCCCCGCCAAAATAACTGCCAGTAGAAAAGGTTCAAAACCTAACTCTGAAATAGCACCAAAGACAATTACAGCAAGCCCCGCAGAAGGGCCAGTAACACCTAGCGCCGAACCACTTAAACTCGTGACGATAAGACCACCAACGATTCCAGCAATTAATCCTGCATACAAAGGAGCCCCTGAAGCCAAAGCAACACCCAAGCATAAAGGTAAGGCTAATAGAAATACAACTAGGCTGGCAGGAAAATCATAACGCAGATTTTCTTTATAACTTAAAACTGGGCCTCTATTTGCAGAAAATGGATTTTTTATCATAGTTACTTTCTCTTTCATTAAGTAGTTTCAGGCTTATTCAGCTAAGGCTATTTCTGGCTGCCACTCTAGCCATTCTTGTTCATAGTCGTCATGTAAATCAAACACATGCCCAACTTCAATACCATTACTAGCATCTTCATCTAACTCTGGTGTAGCAAAAGCGATACCACCCATAACAATACTTTCCACTGACTCAGTACGTACTTCTGCACCCGATATCCAGCCAAAATCCATTTTTACACCACTGGCATTCCAAAACTTAGTATTTTGTTTTATCAAGGCGGCATATTGAGGCGCAATATAAATATCAATTAAAACCTGTGTAGCATTATTGGATAGTTGAAAACTTCTCACTTCACCCACATTAATTTGTCGATAAGAAACACTATTACCCATTTTAATGGAGCCTAAGCGCGACGCTTGCAAAACAAGATGTAAACCTTGCTTTATTTCTGCTTGATCAAGTTTTGCTACAAATTCTGTTTGCTTTTCTCCATTTCCGGGCTCTATATCCAAATAGTTTCCTTTAATTAACGTATCTAGGTTTTTATTTTTAAATAAACCTAATTGCGCCGATACTAACCAAAATTTTGTCCCAGCTCGGGCGAAATCAATCGCTGAACCGAATAATTTTGCACTGGCAATAATCGACTGATTATCTTCTTCTAATTCAACCGTGCTTATTTCTCCAACGGGGATACCTAGGTACTTAATGGCCGTGCCTGCACTAACACCATTTGCCAATGAAAATTTTATTTTAATTTCCTGAGCTAGTTGCAAAGCGATTTGTTCATCGGGATAAAGATGATAAATTTTATTGTCTTTTACTTTTCTAGTGACTGTACTTTTCTGTGCAGGATTAGCAAAACTAATACCACCATTCAACAAAGCACTGACAGATGCCATATCCACATCAACACCTGATAAATCTGCTTTAACTTTCAGCCCACTATTACGCCAAAAGCGACTAGAATCGTTAAGTAAATGTCGATATTTATTACCTATAACAGCACTAATAATAATGCTGTTATTATCTTCACTCAAACGGTAGTAAACCACTTTACCTACGGGGATTTTCTTAAAATAAATTTGAGACCCAATAGCTAAAGAGCCTAAATCATTCGCGCTAAGCTGAATAACAGTTTCATCTTTTGCCGGTTTATAAGGCGTTAACCCCGCTTCTGTCGCGGCAGCATAATTAGGGTATAAATCATAAAGTACGTGATTTTTAATTTTCTTAGTACTCAAGGCTGGTGTTATGAATTCAATTCCACCATTCAACACCGTCCCCATCGTACCCGTTTGAATATCCATACCCGTTGTACCAACGCTAACTTGCACACCACTAGCATTCCAAAAGCGCGAACTAGGTGCAACTAAATGTGCATAACGTTCAGTAATATAAACATCAATTAATACATGTTCACCTTTTTTATCGAGTTTAAAATCATGCACTTGGCCCACTTGTATTTTTTTATAAAGGATAGGACTTCCATATTCGATAGAGCCTAAAGAATCTGATTTTAAAATCAGATGAATACCTTTATCACCAATAGACATTAGAGGCCGTTTATTAAGCGCAATAAACTCTCTGACACTTACCCCTTCGCCCACTTGCATTTTAATATGGTTTCCTTGCAATAAGGACTTTAAGCCTGAAAAATCAGTGAGGGAGAGTTTCGGTTTATCTAACCAGAATTTTGTTCCAGCTTTTAATAACTCTTCGGCACGCGGATCAAACATTACTTCAGCAATGACACTTTTACCGGTCTTTTTATAACTTAATTTCTTAACAATTCCAATTTTAAAAGCATCATACTGAACCTCCGTCACGCCCTCTTGCAATCCAATCGCTGATTCAAAACTAATTTTGACTAAAATACCGACCTTGGCACTATCAAAATCACCATGTAATTTAAATTGCGTGCCATTACCTGCAGTATCAACACTTTCGGTATCCGGCGTATAAAAGGCAATGCCCCCAGAAATCAATGCAGCTAATGACTCCGTCTGCATGGAAAATCCACTCAGCCCTGCTTTTATCGATAAACCACTAGCATTCCAAAATCGTGATGATTTTTTTACCAAATAAGCGTAACGCTCTTCAATATGGGTTTTAATAATCACACCATTTTGCTCGTCAGCCAATTCATAATCCAAAACCTCACCCACAGGAATTTGTCGAAAATAAATTTTTGAGCCGCGTGCAATTGAGCCTAAACTATCAGCAAGAATATCAATATTCAAACCCGACTTATGCTCTTCTATAATCGGCGGTTTGTCTAAAGCAATGAATTCACTTTGCAGCTCGCCTTCCCCAGGGTCCATACGTATATAATTCCCTGAAACAATAGTGTCTAAACCAGTAATTTCAGTCAGCGAAACCTTGGGCTTAACCAACCAAAACCCAGTTGTTTTTCTAAGACCTTCACTTGCTGCGCGCTGAATTTCAGCCAATACTTTAACTTGTTGCAAGTTCGCACTAATATCCACTTTTTTGACAACACCAATGCGCACACCTTTATACATAATCGGTGTTTTTCCTTCGCGAACTCCTTCTGCATCATCAAAGATAATTGAAATTTCAACTCCTTTTTCATTCATACTTTGGTAAATCGTCCAACCGCCCATTAAAGCAGCCAATAAAGGCAATAACCAAATACCCGATAACCAATGTTTTTTTGTAATAACGGGCTTAGCTAAGTTCATTTATATCATCCCAAATTAATCTTGAATCAAAACGTATGGCGGCCAGCATGGTTAAGATAATCACTATTGCAAATAATAACCCCGCCGGCTCTATATCCACCGAGGCTATTTTATTAAATTTAACAATGCCTAATAAAATACTAATCACAAAAACATCCAACATAGACCAGCGACCAACAAATTCGATCATGCGGTACATTTTCGTTCTCATATAAACACTCATTCGCCATTTAAATTGCGTTGCCAGCAAGATCATAGCTAAGGCGACCATTTTTAATGCCGGCACTAAAATACTGGCAATAAACACAATCACAGCAATAGGAGCCATGCCAATATTCGCTAAATTAATAATGCCAGACATAATAGTATCTGTACGGATTACACCACCCTTAGTTAAAGTCATAATAGGCAAGACATTAGCCGGAATATAAAGAATAAAACCGCTAATCAAAAGCGCCCAACTTTGGCTGAGACTATTCGGAATTCTTGGGTAAACCTTGCTCTGACAACGCGGACATTGAATCACTTGCTGTTGTTTTTCAGGTATCACTTTATGACACTGTCGACAGCACAAAAAACCTTGTTTTAAGGCTGAATAAGATTTATTCACCGTGTTTCTCGATTAAAGTCCATACCAATTTTTTATTTAGAAATTGAGTTTGCAGTGCCTTGATTAATAACAAGGCTATAAAAGCATATAAGCCTAAACCTGGTTCTAACTCTGCATCATCGTGTAATTTAATCGAGGCAACAATAATACTCAGCATAAAAATATCCAACATTCCCCAAGCATTTAGATAACCATACCATTTAAAACAGAACGCTAAATAATGACTTTTAACTTGATAATAAAAGCGCGTGGTAACAAATATAATCAATATCATTTGCACTAAAGGCACGAACATTAAAGAAAAAAATATAACTAAACCAACACCCCAGTTTCCGGTACTAAACAGCGTTTGTAAGCAAACTAAAATCGACAATGCTTCGGTATTACCGACCATCGTGAATTGTAAAATAGGTAATAACATCGCTGGAAAATAAAAAATCAACCCAGCGAAAACACAAAAGAAATTATTTCTAATAGACAGCCGAGTTGGGTGCTCTAAAGTATATCCACATCGTGGACATTGGCTAACATAGCCTTCTTTCACCAGTGCGGCAGTCATCAGTAAATCGCAGTCAGGGCATGCCTCTATGTGTTGAGCATTATCGATATCTAATGTTGACCGCATCATCTCTACCAATTAATTTCTGTAGTCGGGTAATAAGCTCATCAGTTGGATGGACTCGCCATGCATCACCTAACTGCACACTGGCTTTTGCGCTTGACGCTAGGTAATTAGCCACAACCATGCATTGTCCACCACTAAAAGGCTGCATTATTTCCTGTAATTTATGCACAAAATCACGCCCCTGCTTTGCCGAATGCACACTGTCCCAATCCAACATTAAACAGCGCGCAAAATTTTCTCGAGCCTGTTCCATACTTAATAGCTTGTCAGCGGTAATACTCAGCATACCTGAATAACCATCCATGCGCGCCGAGCCTTCTACGATTAAAACCTCATCACCTTTTAATAAGTCCTTATAGGTTTCAAAGGTTTCACTGTAAATAGCCACATCAACACGCGCACTTTTATCATCCAAAGTGGCAAAGCCCATCATGCGACCTTTGCGATCCTGACGCGTACGCATGCCAATTAATAAGCCTGCTAAGCGTGTATCAGATTTGCCGCGAGAGCCTTCAACACTAGCTAAAATATGCGCAATACTACCATGTGTGATATGTTGTAATTCAGCACTACATTCATCAATCGGATGGCCGGTTAAAAACAAACCTAAGGCTAATTTTTCAAAAGCTAAGCGCTCTTTTTCCGACCACGGTGGAACATTAGCTGAATAATCTTTTACTTCATCTTCACTCGTTTCTGCATTAACGGCTAAACCAAATAAATCATTTTGCCCGACTTCAGCCATTTTCACATGACGTTCTGCTACTTTTATCGCGGTTGGCAATTCAGCCATATGACTAGCACGATTTTCATTAAAAACATCGAATGCTCCGCCACGAATTAAAGCCTCAAATACGCGCTTATTAACCTTGCGCAAATCCACGCGTTTACATAAATCGTATAAACCTTTAAAAGGTCCATTTTCTTTACGTTCCTGCAATAAGTCCTCAATCGCAGCCTCACCAACACCTTTAATTGCCCCAATTCCGTAAACAATTTCTCCTTGTTCATTCACAGTAAAATGCAAATTAGAGACATTAATATTAGGCGAACAAACTTCTAGTTTCATATCCTGACATTCGGCAATCAAGATCACCACTTTATCAGTATTGTCCATATCAGCGGATAATACCGCAGCCATAAAAGCAGCGGGGAAATGCGCTTTTAACCAAGCGGTTTGGTAAGCCACCAAAGCATAAGCGGCTGAATGCGATTTGTTAAAACCATACCCAGCAAATTTCTCCATCAGATCGAAAACATAAGTAGCAATACTTTCTTCAATCCCAGCCGCTACAGCGCCTTTGGTAAAAATGGCTCGTTGCTGAGCCATTTCTTCCACTTTTTTCTTACCCATGGCACGACGTAATAAATCCGCGCCACCTAAACTATAACCGCCCATTTCCCGCGCAATTTGCATTACTTGTTCTTGATACAAAATAACGCCATTGGTCGGTTCTAATACCGGAATGAGAATAGGATGCGCATATTCGGCTTTCGCACCATGCTTAACATTAATATAGTCATCAACCATCCCCGACTCTAGCGGCCCTGGTCTAAATAAAGCCACCAAAGCAATAATGTCATCAAAGCAATCTGGTTTTAGCTTTTTAATCAGCTCTTTCATACCGCGCGATTCCAGCTGAAATACCGCGGTTGTTTGTGCGTTTTTTAACAGTTCATACGAAGCCACATCATCACGAGGGATTTGCGTAATATCAACTAAGGGCTTGTTTAGTTCCGCTTGTTTCTTATTGATCGTCTGTAATGCCCAATCAATAATGGTTAAAGTCCGTAAGCCTAAAAAGTCAAACTTGACCAAGCCCACCGCTTCGACATCATCTTTATCAAACTGAGTAACTAAATTTCCGCCGCCTTGTTCACAATATAAAGGCGAAAAGTCAGTTAATTTAGTCGGTGCAATAACCACACCACCGGCATGTTTACCGGCATTCCTAACCGTACCCTCTAAAGACAAAGCCATATCCATCAAGGCTTTTACATCGTCATCCGTCTCATACCGCTCCTTAAACTCAGGCACCTGGTCTAAAGCCTTAGTCAGCGTTATACCAATTTCAAACGGCACTAACTTTGATAAACGGTCGACAAAACCATAAGGATGACTTAAAACTCGACCTACATCACGGATAACCGCTTTTGCAGCCATCGAACCATAGGTGATAATTTGCGATACTTTTTCACGACCGTAATGACTCGCTACATAATCAATCACTTCGTCACGTCGATCCATACAGAAATCGACATCGAAATCTGGCATAGAAACCCGTTCGGGATTTAAAAAACGCTCAAATAATAAATCAAATTCAATCGGGTCTAAATCGGTAATATTCAGTACATAAGCCACTAAAGAACCCGCACCCGAGCCACGCCCTGGACCAACAGGAATAAGATTATCCTTAGCCCACTGAATAAAGTCGGCAACAATCATGAAATAACCCGGAAAACCCATTTGTACAATGGTGTCCAATTCCATTTTTAAGCGCTCATCATAAGCTTTACGATTTTCTTCGGGTGTGCCGTTACCTACGGCGGGGTATTTTTCTAAACGCGCATCTAAGCCTTTTTTTGATTCCTCAATAAAAAACTCATCCAAGGACATACCTTCTGGCACAGGAAAGTCAGGTAAAAAGTTTTCTCCTAAAGTTAATTTGAGATTGCAGCGCTTAGCAATTTCAACAGTATTCGCTGTAGATTCCGGAATATCGACAAACAATGCCAACATCTCATCGGTGCCACGTAAATACTGCTGATTGGTATAATCTTTAGGGCGGCGCGAATCATCAATAACACGGCCTTGGTTAATACACACACGAACTTCATGCGCATCAAAATTGGAAGATTTTAGAAAACGAACATCATTAGTAGCAACAACGGGTAAATCTAACTCAGTCGCCAAGGCAACGGCTCTGGCTATATAAGCCTCTTCATTTTGTTTACCGACGCGCTGTAACTCTAAATAAAAACTTTGTGGAAATAGAGACTGCCAGTATTGCGCTGCCTGTTTTGCCAGTACCTGATCATCAGCTAATAAGGCTGTACCTATATCACCTTCCATCGCGCCAGATAAAACAATTAAGCCTGCGTGATTTTGCTCAATCCATTCCCGCCTGAGCATAGGTACACCCTGATGTTGCCCTTCTTGATAAGCGATAGAAATTAATTCAGTTAAAGTAACGTAACCGACATTATTTTTAACCAGCAGGGTAAGCCGAAAAGGCTGAGCGGGGTCATCTGGATTAAAAATATGCACATCGGCGCCAGCAATCGGTTTAATTCCTTTACCTAAAGCAGAGCGATAAAATTTGACTAGAGAAAAAAGATTAGATTGATCGGTAATAGCAACTGCAGGCATGCCTAAATTTGCAAGCTCATTAATTAGCGGCTTTACTTTGACAATACCATCCACTAAGGAATATTCAGAGTGCAGGCGTAAATGAATAAACTTAGGTTGCATAAGATAGGAGAGTTAAGTAAGAAATGATGCTAATGCACAACTGCATACAATAGACATTGATAATCGAGACTGTAGCAAGTACTCGTTTATTCTATAGCATCTGTTTAACAGGTGAGAATGAACGTCGGTGTTGTTCAGTAAGCCCTAAACTGAGCAGCTTTTCTTTATGTAATTTTGTTGGGTACCCTTTATGTTTAGCAAATTCATAGCCGGGATAAAGCCTATCTAAAGTGGTCATTTCACTATCTCGATAGACCTTAGCTAAGATAGAGGCAGCTGAAATTTCTGCTACTAACAAATCACCTTGAATAATAGTTTCCCCCGGATAATCTATATCAGGGTATTGATTGCCATCAACCTGAACCCAGGTAGGCTGAACTGATAATGACTCGACTGCGCGTTTCATCGCTAATAATGAGGCTTGCAAAATATTAATGCTATCGATTTCACTAGGCTCTGCTCGCGTAACCGTCCATGCTAAAGCATTCTCTTTTATCTGCTTTGCAAGTATTTCACGTTTTTTAGCTGAGAGTTTTTTAGAGTCCGTTAAGCCCTGAATAGGTCGCTGTGGGTCTAATATAACCGCAGCAGCGACAACAGGCCCAACGATACAGCCACGCCCAACTTCGTCAACTCCAGCAGTAAGTATTTGGGCAAGAGGCAATTGAATTACCTTAAAATACCACGCGATACATTGCGTAAGAAACTCACCATATTAGAGATTTCATCACATTCTGCGGCTAAATCTTCCATTTCTTCTATGGCATCATCCAATCGCAGATTGTTTTTATATAAAATCTTATACGCTTTACGAATTAAACGCACCGCTTCAGCACTACTTCCTGCACGCTCCATACCTACAGAATTAATACCATGAGGGCGCGTAGGGCGGCCGCCGACCATAACATAGGGCGGAATATCTTGAGTAATTGCGCTACCCATAGCGGCAAAACTAAACGTACCAATTTGGGTAAATTGATGTACTAAAGTAAAGCCACCTAAAATGGCATTATTGCAAAGATGTACATGTCCCGCTAAAGACGCACCATTAGCCATAATCACGTTATTACCTACGATACAATCATGAGCAACATGTGTGTAAGCCATAAACAGGTTATCGTCACCAATCTTAGTAACACCATGATCTTGTAAAGTACCACGATGCATTGTAGTAAATTCGCGGATTACATTTCTATCGCCAATCACTAATCTGGTTTTTTCATCAGCATATTTTTTATCTTGAGGATCTTCCCCAATTGATGAAAACTGATAAATATGATTATCTTTGCCTAGTGTAACTGGCCCTTTCATAACAACGTGAGGGCCAATAACGGTACCTTCACCTATGCTTACTTCTGGGCCAATAATAGAATACGGGCCTATTTGTACATCATCTGCAATCTCGGCATGGCTATCAATAATAGCCGTTGGGTCAATCAATTTCATCGACTACCGCAGCACAACGAATATTAGCACTTGCAACAAATTCACCATCGACCGTTGCAGTACAGTTAAAGGACCAAATATTACGTTTACTTCTTTCAAAAACAGCTTCTAGCATCATTTGATCACCTGGTACCACAGGTCGTTTAAATCTAGCCTTATCAATACCGGTTAAAAAATAAGTCATACCATGACCTAATTCATCAGGTTTTGTTTCAGAGGCTAATAAACCTGTCGCTTGAGCTAATGCTTCTAAAATTAAAACACCAGGAAAAATCGCCATGTGCGGAAAATGTCCCTGAAAAATGGGCTCATTATAAGTAACATTTTTCACGCCCAATAAGCGTACACCCGGCTCACATTCCACAACTTTATCAATAAGTAGAAATGGATATCTGTGTGGTAAAAACTCTTGAATTTGTTTTATATCAAGTAATGTTTTCAATGTAACAACCTTTTAACTTTAATCTAATTAATACTTCAATACCAGAATGAACTGGCGCGATCTTTTGTTTTATAGGCTGATTCTTTCAATTAGAACCAGCCTTAAATCTAATATGCAACTTTTCGCTTCAATAGAAAATGTAATCTATTAAGGCATTGCAGAAAGTTTGTCTTGTACTTTATTCGTTACATCTACTTGAGGGCTTGCATAAATAACGCCTTCGGTCAGTAACAGGTCATATTTACCTTCTGCTGCCAAGGCTTTAACTGCTTCAATGATTCTATTCTGCATTTTCCCTAATTCTTCATTACGACGAATACTAAAGTCTTCTTTAAATTCTTGCTGCGCACGTTGAACATCTCTGCGTTTAGCAATAATATCGCGTTCTAAATTTCTTTTTTCCGTATCCGTCATAGTCAGGCCATCTCTCGCTAGTTTTTCTTCTAGCTTTTTGATTGCTTTGCCTTGCGAGACTAGCTGTTTATCTTTAGGAGAAAACTCTTTTTCCAAACGTTTTTTAGCATCTGCAGCCTGAGGCGCATTCGCCATCAATAAAGGCACATTAACCACACCAATCTTTATTTCCGCTTGTACTGCTTGGCTTGTCATAATCAAAGCCGCTAAAAAAAACATTTTTTTCAACATTAAAAATTCTCCATATATCTATTCAAAAAAACAAAACCTAGCTGAGTATTATACTGCATATCCAGAAAAGTGAGAGTGTTTCACTTAAGACAGGCATAAATTTATTTCATTTAAAACTGCGAACCAAAACTAAATTGGAATGATTGCAGTTCATCACCCTCTTGATCGTTCAGTGGAATACCATAACTCACTTGTAACGCGCCAAAAGGAGATAGCCATTGTGCAGCAATACCCGTTGAATACCTGAAGTCGCCAAATGAAATACCTGAATTGAATCGAGTATAACAAGACGTGTCACTAGGTGTACAAGTAGGGTCGTCTGCATGATACTGTATATAAGGCCCCTGTACCGTCCCCATATCAAGAAAGACACTTAAGCGTATAGAATCTATATCAGACATAAAAGGAACTGGGAAAATAAGCTCAGTATTAGCTAATACTTTAAAATTACCCCCGTACGGGCGTGACTCAAATTCTCCAGGACATGTCCCATTACAGTGATCTCTCGGCCCCAGAGTATTGTCTTTGAAGCCACGCACAGAATTTACACCACCGGCAAAATAGTTTTCAAAAAAGGGCAATTGATCCGTACCGCTATAACCATCACCATAAGCTGCTGAAGCCATGATTTTAAAGACTAAATCTTTAGCAATGCTAAAATAATGCTGATCTTTTGCACTCACTTTAAAATAAGTTAAATCCCCACCTGGAAGAGCCACTAAACCGGAAAGTCGCTGTTGACTTCCCGTTGTCGGAAAAGTAGGGCGATCAAGGGTGTCACGCACCCAACCGATTGAAAGAGGCAAAGTTAAAAATTTATCTCCATTAGCTTCAATCCAAACAGGCAATTCCGGCGGTGGAGTATCGCCAGCCTTAAGCGTTGTATGCTTAACATTGAAACCCAAATTAAAACGCTGATTTTCATTAATTGGGAAGCCAAAATTGACACCACCACTAATTACATCCGTTAAATAATTTGAAATATTAGCTTGCTCTGCATCAGTAGACCTAAACAATATATTATAACCAACACTTACACCGTCTCGGGTGAAATAGGGGTTAGTAAAACCTAGGCTATATAAAGTCGACACATCACTTTTATTAAAATTGACACTAACGCGTTTACCCGAGCCAAACATATTGTCTTGAGTAACGCTGGCATTATAAATAACGCCTTGTGTTTGTGAATAACCAATACCTGCCATTAAATTACCTGAGGACTTCTCAGTTACAGAATAATTTAAGTCCATTTGATCTCGAGTTCCCGGTACTACAGGTGTTTCTATACCGATATTTTCAAAATAGCCTAAGCGATTCAAACGCGCCTTAGAGCGTTCAATTTTAACCGACGAAGCCCACGCACCTTCCATTTGACGCATTTCTCTACGTAAAACCTGATCACGTGTCTTGGTGTTACCTTGCAAGCCAATACGGCGCACATAAACGCGATTAACTGGATCAACAAAAAATGTCATATCGACTAATTTTGTATCATTATGAATATCGGGCACCATATTAACATTTGCAAAGGCATAACCTTCTTCGCCCAAGCGATCAGAGATAGCTTTAGATGTTTGTGTTGCCGCTTTGCGCGAAAAAATTTCGCTTGGGCCTACTTGTAGTAAAGCAATCAATTCTTCTGGATCTACAACTAAATTACCACTTAACTTAACCTTGTCTAAAGTAAATAAATCGCCTTCGCTTAAGTTAACCGTAAGATAAATATCTCTCTTATCTGGAGTCATTGAAACTTGCGTCGATTTAATCGCAAAATTAATATAGCCACGATCAAGGTAGTAAGAACGTAATCGTTCTAAATCCGCACCAAGCTTTTGCTTAGAGTATTGATCATCTTTAGTATAAAAAGACAACCAACCAGAAGTCTGCAATTCAAACAGTTTTAATAATTCATCTTCAGCAAAAACCTTGTTACCAACAATATTGACTGATTTTATTTTTGAAACAGCTCCTTCAGAAATATCAATACTAATATTAACTCTATTTCTTTCTAATTCAAGAACCTCGGTATCAATTTTTACACTGTATTTTCCATGACTAAAGTATTGGCGCATTAACTCTTGCTCCACTTTATCTAGAATTTGTCGATTAAATACTTTACCTTTTGATAAGCCAATGGTTTTTAATGCAGTCAATAAATCTTCAGTAGTTAAATCATCATTGCCTGAAATGTCTATTGCAGAAATTGAGGGGCGCTCTTTTACAAGTACCAATAAAACATTACCTTCGCGTTGCATGGCAATATCTTTAAAAAAACCCGTTTTAAATAAAGCCCTGATTGCAGGTGCAATATTCTTATTTAACAGTGTTTCACCTACGTTAACTGGCAAGTAATTGAATACCGTTCCAACAGAGATACGCTGCAAACCTGTTACTTGGATATCCTTGACAACAAAGCCAGCTTCATCACTGTGTACCACGGAGGAAATTGATAGCAAGACAAACAACAGTGAGAATAAAAATTTAAATTTCATGTATAAGTTAATAGCAAAAAAAAATCAGTAATCAGTATAAAAGCTAGGCCTATCAAGCATTCTCAATCGGAAATGCCAAGACTTCATCTATTGAGCTTTTTTGACTTATTATCATCAATAACCGATCAATACCAATGGCAATACCAGAACAGTCAGGTAACCCACTCTGCAGTGCTGCTAAAAATCGCTTATCCTTGTCAATTTTTGCTGCTCCATTGTTTTTTCTATCCATAATATCTTGATCAAAACGTCTCATTTGCTCATCAACATCAGTTAATTCGAAAAAACCATTACCAATCTCTACACCGTGAATAAACAGTTCGACACGCTCTACCACACGAACATCATCTGATTTCATTCGCGCTAAAGAAGGTAGACAAGCAGGATAATCAAACACCATACACAATCGCACCAGCCCTAGATGTTGCTGCACTACATGACTAAATAAAAAATCTAACCACAATGCATGATCTAAAACACAAAGCTGAGCTGCCTCGGGAAAACCCAACCTTTCAGCGCATGCTTGATACTCAGTAGCATCAAACTGCAGAGCGTTTAACCCTGTATGTTTTTTAAAAATATCAACATAAGCAATACGCTCAGCTTTATCTGAAAAATGCTCAGCAGTTAACAAGGGACTTAGTAGGAGCTCTACATCATCCATTAACTGCTGCAAATCAAAGCCAACTCGATACCACTCCAGCATGGTAAATTCAGGATTATGATGACGCCCTGACTCACCATTTCTAAAAGCTTTGGTGATTTGATAAATAGAGCCGGTACCAGCCGCCAACAAACGTTTCATTGCAAACTCTGGAGAACTTTGCAAAAAATAGTCCTGACTGGGTATTGAATAGTAACTCCTAAAGTATTCTAAATAGGGGTCAGTTCCTACCGACTGGCAAAGTAGTGGAGTTTCAACTTCCAACACCTTATTGACATAAAAATAAACTCTAATTTCATGCAATAGTTTAGCTCTTAACTGAATAAGCTCCAGTGAACAACTAGGTTGCCAGCTTAAACTCACTACGCTTTAGCACGCGAAACATATTCGCCAGTACGCGTATCGATCTTAAGTAGCTCACCAATCTGTATAAATAAAGGCACACGGACAACAGCCCCTGTCTCCAAAGTCGCTGGCTTACCACCACCTCCAGAAGTATCCCCTTTTAAACCAGGGTCTGTATCAGATACTTCTAATTCAACAAAATTAGGCGGTGTTATACTAATCGGCGCATTATTCCACAAAGTAACAATACACATCGCTTGGTCTTTTAACCATAATTTAGCATCCCCTACCGCATTTTCATCTGCTTGAAATTGGTCGAACGATTCTAGCTGCATAAAGTGAAAAAATTCACCATCATGATATAAATATTGCATATCTATATCCACAACATCAGCCGCTTCTACAGATTCACCAGACTTAAAAGTACGCTCAATAACACGTCCATTTTTTAAATTTCTAATTTTGACACGGTTAAAGGCCTGACCTTTACCCGGTTTAACAAATTCATTTTCTATAATGGCGCAAGGATCGGAATCCAGCATTATCTTCATCCCTGCTTTAAACTCACTTGTACTGTAATTCGCCATTCTGCCCTCAGTTGATTATATAACTAGAAATTTTGCTATTATACCTTGCATCCAATCATTTCTGCAGAATATAGTCAGGCTTTGCTAATAAATATGCAAAGCAACATATTAAAAAATATCCTTTCATTTACTCTATGACTCCACTCACTCCAACTTGGCAAACTGAATTAGCATCCGCTTTCACAAAACCGAGTGACTTGCTGCACTACCTGAATATCAATACTCACTCAGTATCGACTCTTGCCGAACATGATTTTGCTATGCGCGTTCCTTTAAGTTATGCCGCTTGCATGGAAAAAGGCAACTTAAACGACCCCTTACTCAAACAAGTCTTACCTCACGCCAATGAACTCACTCAACAAGCTGACTATACAAATGACCCCGTGGGTGATTTACCTGCATTGACCGAAGACTGTATAATCCATAAGTATCAAGGGCGTGTTTTGTTTATTACCACCGGGGGCTGTGCGGTTAACTGCCGGTTTTGTTTTCGACGTAACTTCCCCTATAGCGAAGTTCAACTAAACAAACAAAAAGAAGCGAGAGCACTACAATATCTACAAGGCCATGACGATATACATGAAGTTATCTTAAGTGGCGGTGACCCTCTATTATTAAATGATCAGCGACTGAAGCATTTAATTGATCAATGCGCTGCAATAGCCCACATTAAACGCATCCGTATTCATACCCGTATTCCTATCGTACTGCCTGCTCGTATTACCGATAATTTAATTGATCTTCTAAGTAATGCTGTACTCCCCATCATTCTAGTAACACACTGCAACCATGCTAACGAGTTAAGCAAACAAGTTGCAACAGCGTGTTTAGCATTAAAAAAACAGAATATTACCTTACTCAATCAATCTGTTTTATTAAAAGATATTAATGATAATGAAAAAATACTACAAGACTTAAGCGAGCGCTTATTTAATTGCGGAATATTACCTTATTATTTACATTTATTAGATAAAGCAACTGGAACAGCGCACTTTGAGGTAAAACAAGAGGTGGCACTAAAAATACACCAGCAATTACAAAATAGTTTGCCGGGCTATTTAGTACCAAAATTAGTCCAAGAACAAGCAGGGGAAGCATCAAAAACATTGCTTATTTAATAAACTAGCAACCAGCATACAAGCTTTTAACCACAGAGAAGAAAAAGGATCTTCTTTGTTGATTTTAAGCCATCTACAGTTAAATTTTTTATGATTACGAACTTTCAGCCAACAAAAAACCTATTGTAGCCCGTTATGGAGCTTACGAAATACGAGAGATTTGGAGCAATTATTCCCCCGCATTCAACAACAACATGTGACTACAATGGCAAATCATTTTTTTCAAGATAACTGAAGCTTTCGGGGAATCAAAAAAACTTTTATGAAAAAATCAGTTTAATTATGTAAGCGCAGGAAATCAGGAATTATTAACCATTGCACACAATACGTCAGTACGACTAATAATACCAACTAACTCTTTATTTTGATAAACAGGAAAACTACGCACCGAAGACTTTTGGAATTGGGCTGCCAAATCAACCACACTCATGTCGGCAGCAACTTGAACAACCTCTTCTGTCATAAATTCTGAAACACGCCCTGCACTGCTTTGATTGTATGCTGTTTCTACGACCATTTTTAAGGCATCTTTTTCAGAAAACATACCCACCACGTTATTGTGCTCATCCATAACGGGTGCGCCTGTGATTTTATGGCTTAATATCATCTTAACTGCATCAACGACATTCATGTCTTTAGTCAATTTCACTAAATGCTTAGTCATATAATCTGCTACTGTGATTTTTGCTAACATAACTCTTCCTCGTTATTATTTTTATAATTCAATCGTTCTATAGCGTAAATCCTTTTATTAAATAAGCGCCTCTAGTCAACCTGCGCTTGCTTCAGCCTCTGCATCCTGCTTCTTTCTTTTATCACACTTTTCAATACAAATACAATCCGCAGCGCCTTCACCGCCACAAGAACCTTTAATCGCATTTCGGCCAAAAATTACACCAACTGCCATAACGACGATAACGAGAACCATAAATGCAAATGTCACTAAAAAATAAATCATTGTTTTACCTTTATATAGTCTGTAAACAAAGGCGTTGCACGCTCGACAAACCCTTGCTCTGTTTTAATAATAAAAAATACGGCTAATTGTTGCTCTTCAGCCAGTTTATAAGCCGCTTCAGGACCTAGCACCATTAATGCAGTTGCCCACGCATCTGCAAGCATACAAGTCTCAGTTAGTACTGTGACAGATGCCAATTTATGGGTAATGGGATACCCTATTCTTGGGTCAATAGTATGCGAAAAGCGCTGCCCATCTTGCTCAAAGAAATTCCTATAATCACCTGAGGTAGCCATTGCTGTATCGGTAATAGCAACTACCCTTTCTAATTCTCTTTTATTGATAGTAGGCTTTTCTATGGCAATACGCCACTTTTTACCTTGTAAATTTTTTCCTTTTAAGCGAAGTTCTCCACCAATTTCGACTAAATAATCTTTAATTCCCTGCTCTTCCAATACTCTAGCTACTTCATCAACAGCATAGCCCTTAGCTAAGGCCGATAAATCCATTGATAAACTAGCTAAGGTTTTAGTAACCGTTAAATCTTGTTTATTCAGCTGTAATTTATCATAACCACTTCGAGCTAATAATTGTGCAATGGCTTCCGGCTTAGGCATTTGAGAAAGCATCATATCAGGCCCAAAACCCCATAAATTCACTAAAGGTCCGACCGTAATATCAAATGCACCCGCTGACAATTGACTAATATTTTGCGCTGCATCAAGTACCGTATAGAGTTCAGCTGAAATAATTTTCGGCTCTGTATCTGATAAAATATTTAATAAGGATAGCTCTGAATCCTTTAGATAAGTCGACATGCGCTGATTAATCGCCTGCAAACGCATTAGGATTAACTGCTGCAAATTATCTACGCTAATCTGCTCAGGTATATGACTCGCTTTAATAGCAAAGCTGGTGCCCATAATTGGCCCAGAATAAACAAAAGGATATTTCTGAGGCGTGACACTTTCACAGCCTGATAATAAAAAAACGAGCATTAAGCATAAGCCTAATCCTCGTTTAAATAATTTTTGTAACATATTTTTATCCATACATCAGACAATGCTTCAACACTAACTGATAGCATTAAAAAAGGGTGACTAAAACTCAGTCACCCTCCTCATATTCCTTATAAAAGGATTACTTAACCACCGAAGTCATCTAACATGATATTTTCTGGCTCAACACCATTTTCTATCAACATATTGATTACCGCAGAGTTCATCATTGGTGGACCACACATGTAATATTCACAATCTTCTGGTGCTGGGTGGTTTTTAATAAACTCCTCCAACAAGATATTATGAATAAAGCCTGTGTAACCTTCCCAGTTATCTTCTGGTAACGGGTCAGATAAACCGACATGCCACTCAAAATTGTCATTTTCACCCGCTAGCATATCGAAATCTTCTACATAGAACATTTCACGCTTAGAGCGTGCGCCGTACCAAAAAGTCATCTTACGATTAGTTTTTAAAGTACGTAACTGGTTAAAGATATGCGACCGCATAGGTGCCATACCCGCTCCACCACCAATAAAGACCATTTCTGCATCAGTCTTTTTCGCGTAGAATTCACCATAAGGCCCTGATACGATACATTTATCACCTGGTTTCAGATCAAAAATATACGACGACATAATACCTGGAGGTACCGAGTCAGGCGCTCCTGGTGGAGGCGTAGCAATACGAACGTTTAACATGATTTCTTTCTCTTCTGGGAAAGAAGCCATTGAATAAGCACGTAACGCATCTTCTTTTACATCAGAAGTATAGCGCCATAAATCGTATTTATCCCAATCACCGCGGAAGTCTTCTTCAATGTCAAAATCAGCATATTTAGCGATATGTGGTGGACATTCAATCTGAATATAACCACCCGCTTCATATTTAATCTCTTCGCCATTTGGCAATTCTAAGACTAATTCTTTAATAAATGTTGCTACGTTATGGTTTGATTTAACCGTACATTCCCATTTCTTTACACCGAAAACACTGTCTTCGACTTCAATGTTCATGTCATGCTTAATCGCAACCTGACAAGCTAAACGCTCGCCTTCTGCCGCTTCACGCTTAGTAATATGACCTAATTCAGTAGGTAGAATTTCACCACCACCAGAATTGATTTTCACTTTGCATTGTGCACACGTACCACCACCACCACAAGCAGAAGGCACGAACAAGCCGTTATCTGCAAGTGCGGTTAATAATTTACCACCCACTGGTACATGAATCTTTTTCTCATCATTGATAAGAATTTCAACATCTCCAGAGGCAACTAATTTACTCTTTGCACCGATAATAACAAATACCAGAGCAATCACGATAACCGTGAAAATAATAATTCCTAATGCAATTTCTAGCATTACGATACCTTCCTAAAGTTGGATTCCAGAGAAAGCCATGAAGCCAAGTGACATCAGACCCGCGCTAATAAATGTAATCCCAAGACCTTCAAGGCCTTTAGGAATATCACTGTATTTTAGTTTCTCACGAACACCCGCCATCACTGTGATAGCTAACATCCAACCGAAACCACTACCGACACCATATACGACTGATTGAGTAAAATCATAGTCACGTTCAATCATGAACAAACTACCACCTAAAATCGCACAGTTTACAGTGATTAATGGTAAAAATACGCCCAATGCATGATACAAAGCAGGAAAGAATTTATCTAAAATCATTTCCAAAATTTGTACTAATGCAGCGATCATACCAATACAGCTTAATAACGCTAAAAAGCTTAGATCAACACCAGTGATGCCCATCCATGCCAATGCATCTTCTTTTAGTAAAGTATGGTAAATAATGTTATTCACAGGCACCGTAATAACCTGTACAACCATTACTGCAATACCTAAACCCATTGCTGTCGATATTTTCTTCGACACCGCTAGGAAGGTACACATACCCAAGAAAAACGCTAAGGCTAAGTTCTCTACGAAAACCGCTTTAATAAATAAACTAAGATAAGCTTCCATTAGTGATGCCCTCCTTCACCATGAGAAATATCCATGATTTTAAAATCAGCTGCTTCATTTTGATCAGGCTTCCATTGACGGAATACCCAAATAATACAACCAATAATAAAAAATGCGCTTGGCGGCAATAACATCATGCCATTAGGCTCGTACCACCCACCATCTTTAATCAATGGAAAGATATCTATACCTAACAATTTACCAGAACCAAACAACTCTCTGAAAAAGGCAACAATAACCAAGATCAAACTATAGCCCAAGCCATTACCAATACCATCTATAAAACTCGCCATCGGCGGATTTTTCATAGCATAAGCTTCAGCACGCCCCATTACGATACAGTTAGTAATAATCAAACCAACAAAAACCGATAGTTGCTTACTCACATCATAAACAAAGGCTTTTAAGACTTGATCAACCACGATAACCAAAGAAGCAATAATCGTCATTTGTACAATGATGCGAATACTACTAGGAATATGGTTACGGATTGAACTAATCGCCGCACTTGAACAGGCTGTTACTGCAGTTAATGCCACCGCCATAATTAATGACGTTGACATTTGCGAGGTAACCGCTAATGCTGAACAGATACCCAATACTTGTAAAGTAATCGGGTTATTATTGACCAACGGATCGGTCAGTACTTTTTTTGTATCACTCATAAGTAACTCCTAACCCTTAGTTCTTACTTTAGCTAAATAAGCGGCAAAACCTTCTTGGCTCATCCAATATTTAACAAGATTGGTAACACCTACACTGGTTAGTGTAGCACCCGCTAAACCATCAACTTGAAACTCAGATCCTGGCTTTGAAGTATCCACTAAGCCTTTAATTAAGCCTAAAGATACATTACCCGCTTCATCATAGACTTTTTTACCTTTCCATAATGCACGCCAGTTAGGATTCACAACTTCAGCACCTAGCCCAGGAGTTTCACCTTGATCATAAAAATTAATGCTTTGCACAGTCTGTCCATCCGCCTCTAAAGCAAGGAAACCATACATAGTTGACCATAGGCCATAACCATGAACCGGAAGGATAATAGACTTAACTGCACCACCTTCTTTCACTAAATAAACTTTAGCAATTTTAGCGCGAGTTTTAATGCTAGCAAGATCTTGAGTAGTCGTTAATTTTATATTTAACGCCGGATCTTTAGCCGCTTTACGTTGGTCGTAAGCATCTACATCACCTTCTACATAATCACCCGTCGCAACATCAACTAATTTAGCTTCGATTTGTTCAGCGAAAGCTTCATTAATATCAGTACCTTCTTGCAATAATCCCGCAACATCAAGAATATTCTTCTTCATGTCTAAGGCTTTATTTTCAATTTGCAAAGGACGCAAAGCAACCGCGGCAATTGATACAAGAATCGCACAAACAAAACATAATGATAATGCAATCGCAATAGTTTTTTCTAAGCTATCGTTACTTAACGATAAAATATGATCTCTGTACTTAGCAAATTTTTGGTAGTGCTCGCACTTGTCCAATTTTTCACACAGTCCCGCCATATACTTACAAGTCTTTTTTTCGTTAGGCATGACGTTTCATCCTTCTCTTAATATTTGCCTGAACGACAAAATAATCAATTACAGGTGCAAACATATTAGCGAACAAAATAGACAGCATCATGCCTTCAGGGAAAGCAGGATTAACTACGCGCACTAATACAACCATGACACCAATAACAGCACCATAAATCCAACGACCTTTATTAGTCATTGCCGCAGAAACAGGATCTGTTGCCATGTACACCATACCAAAAGCAAAACCACCCAAGGTTAAATGCCAGTAAAAAGGCATAGAAAACATTGGATTAGTATCACTACCGATCATATTGAACATTAAAGAGGTGGCAACCATACCGAACAAAACACCACCCATAACGCGATAAGATGCAATCTTCGTATAGAGTAAAAATGCCGCACCAATTAAGATGGCTAAAGTCGATGTTTCACCGATTGAACCCGGCATAAAACCCATAAAGGTTTGAAACCAGCCATAACCAGCAGCATGAACAGCATCAAGCCCACCGGTTGCCGCCAAACCTAATGGTGTTGCCGCAGTAAAACCATCAACACCAACCCAAACAGAGTCACCTGAAATCGCTGCTGGATAAGCAAAGAATAAAAAGGCACGACCTGTTAAAGCAGGATTCAAAAAGTTTTTACCTGTTCCACCGAATACTTCTTTACCGATAACAATACCGAAAGAAATACCTAATGCAACCTGCCATAAAGGCATGTCAGGCGGTAAAATCAAGGTATATAGCATAGAAGAAACTAAGAAACCTTCGTTTACTTCATGACCACGCACCGTAGAAAATAAAACTTCCCAAACACCACCTACTGCTAAAGTAACAATATAAATAGGTAAGAAGAATAAAGCACCATGAACCATATTAGAAATAGGATTCATCGGGTTATAACCAAATAGCATCATAGGAATACTACGCCAGCTATTTGCTTCCTCTAAGCCCATTGCTTCCATAGCCAAATTAGCTTGATAACCTGAGTTATACATCGCCATTAAGATACAAAAGAAACACGCAATAACCACAAAGGTCATGGTACGCTTTAAATCATTACCATCACGTACATGTGTAGTACCACGCGTAACATCAGATGGTGTATAAATAAAAGTATCGACCATCTCATAGAGACCGTAATACTTCTCTAGTTTGCCGCCTTTGGTAAAGTTCGGCTCAATACTATCTAAAAAATATCTAGCAGACATTAGCCTTCCTTCTCAATTTTAGTTAAGTTAGCTCGTAATACAGGAGCAAAGTCATGCTTACCTGGATCAACAAACGTATACAAAGACATGTCTTCGTCATCTAACTCTAAGCAACCTAATAATTGTGCTTGATCAGTATCACCAATTACCAGCGCTTTAAGTAAAGGCGTTGGCAAAATATCTAAAGGTGTTACTGATTCATAAACGCCCACAGGAACAATCGCTCTATTAGATCCATTTTTATCCGTGCTCAACGGAAACAAACGGTTAGCAGCACGATCACGACTAGAAGTATAAACATTCATTGCAGAATACTTATCTTTACCCGCGACAATCCAGCCAAACAATTCACGTTCACGACCTTCGCGTAAAACTGAAATTTGATTGCTAAATTTACCTAAATAAGCCGACCAGTCTGCAGCTTCATGCCCATATAAGACAGAACCTGAAATAACGCGATTTTCATCATCATTAGTTTGACCTTTTACCAAGTCATCCGTATTTGCACCTAAGCGAGTACGAATTAAACGCGGCTCAGTAACTGCAGGTCCTGCTAAAGCGACAACGCGCTCAACATTCAGACGCCCAGACACAAATAAGGCACCAATCGAAATAACCGATTGATAATCCAAATGCCAAACTGATTTATCTGCATTAACAGGGTCAAGCAAATGAATATGTGTACTAGGTAAACCCGCCGGATGAGGTCCCGCGAACTCAGCCACTTCAACTGACGCTGTGTTACCAGCAGGTACATCAGCACCTGTTGCTTTACAAAGGTAAGTTTTGCCTGCCGTTAATTTAGCAATAATAGCCAAACCATTAGTAAAATCTTCACTACGATCTTTAATGATGACCACAGGGTCAGCCGCTAAAGGACGTGTATCGATTGCAGTAACAAAAATAGAACGAGGCGCCGCATCTAAATCAGGTGTTTTGCCATAAGGTCTTGTTCTAAAAGACGTCCATAACCCCGAAGCAACTAAATTTTGTTTAATTTGCTCCGTAGTTAAGTTTGGTAATTCTTCTGCGCTATAGGCTTGAAATGATTCTTCATCACCGCCTTCTAAGGCAATCACAACCGATTGCAATACGCGTTTTTCGCCACGATGGATTGCCGTCACGGTGCCCGCACCAGGTGCAGTAAAAATTACACCAGGATTCTTTTTATCTTCAAAAAGAGCCTGACCTAATTTTACTTTATCACCTTCCACGACCAGCATTTTCGGCTTCATGCCTACATAATCCATCCCCAAGATAGCAACCGATGATACCGGATTACCCTCTTCAATGGTCTGTTTGGGTGCGCCGGTAATCGGCAGATCCAAACCTTCTTTTGTTATAAATTGCATAGTAAATAAGCCTGTTGTCCAGACAAGTTGAGGTTCCCCCTCTTAATTTTCATAAGCATGAAAACAAGAGGCACTTCAATACATAAAACTTTACTATTATTCCATAAAAAAGCCCCATTCTCAATGCGCTTATCAGACAAAAGAGTATAGTCAGGAGATTTTTTTATTCAGCAAAGTAATTTACCAAGAAATCAATAAAAGTACTCATTTTAGCTGGGTAGTAATTGCGCTGTAAGTAAGTAGCGTAAACAGACAATTTTGGAATCTTATACAACTCTAACACCTCAACTAGTTCGCCTGAATGCACATAACTCCGCACCGACAAAGCCGGCGCACGAATCAGCCCCATCCCTAACGAAGCTGCTTGGCATAAAGCTCGCCCATTATTCGATGCAAATGACCACTTTGGACGTATATCAAACCGCTTATTATCTTTATGGAATACCCACACATCAGCATGCGGTGTATCTAAATAATGCAGGCATTTATGCTGCTCTAAATCCTCCACCGTTTTAGGAACCCCATGCTGTTTTAAGTAGCTAGGCGCAGCATAAGTACATAGAGAGGTTTGTGCAATTTCCCTTGCAACCACCCCCTGATCCAGTTTATCTGTAACAACAATAGAAATATCAAATTTCCCCGCACGCAAATTAATAAAGGCATTATTGAGTGACATCAAAACATTAACATCGGGGTATTCTTTTTGGTATGCATCAATTACTGGCACCATATATAGACCGCCAAAATCAATAGGCGCATTAATTTTAAGCACACCTTTAACAATTTCCCCCGATTGCGTAACCGAACTTTCTATATCATTCAAATCAGCCAACAACTGCTTGCACTGACGATAATAGTTTTGCCCCAATTCAGTCACATGCAATTGCCGAGTCTTGCGATTAATTAACGTTACACCTAAGGAGTGCTCTAAGCTGCGCATATATTTACTAACCATCATTGCGGAAACACCCATTTCCCGTGCAACGGCCGCAAAAGTACCTAACTCTACAATGCGACAAAAAACCTGCATATTCTTTAACTTATCCACTAGCCCTCCCTTTATAAACCATAAGTTTATATAACATAAACTATAAAGTCTCTACCGTAATTATTATTCAAGCTATACAATTCATTCCGGAGATAACAAAACGACAAGCGCTTATTGGGTATTGAGTTTGCAGCACAGCTTAAATCTCGTCATGATTAATGACTCAGACTAAGAAACTTGCTCAAACCCATACCAAGTAAGTGCTTTCTTTAAACTAAAGAACATTACAAAGGCTGCATCATGAGTAAAATATTAAATGAAGTACTTTTGGCTAACCGCGACTATACAGCAAGTTTTGATAAAGCTGATTTAGCGATGCCTCCAGCTCGCCAATTTGCCATACTCACTTGTATGGATGCGCGCCTAGATCCCGCTAAATATGCAGGCCTTTCCGAAGGCGATGCACATGTTATTCGTAACGCAGGCGGACGCGCAAGTGATGATGCTATCCGTTCGCTAGTTATTTCATATAAACTACTAGGTACGCGTGAATGGTTTGTTATTCACCATACAAACTGCGGTATGGAAACATTTACCGATAATATTATGCGCGAACTGCTATCAACTAGCTTAAAAACAGCTTCTGTTGATGATACCGGTTGGCATGACTGTTGCGAAGGCAATGGCTCGGCAGAAGGCAATTATATTGATTGGCTAACTATCGAAGAGCAAACACAAAGCGTACTAGAAGATGTAACTCGCATTAGAAATCACCCACTTGTTCCTGGTGATATTCCTGTTTATGGCTATATTTACGATGTAAAATCTGGCTCACTGATAGAAGTCCCAGAAGCTACAACTGCCGGACAGTGCCGATAAACTTGCTAAAAACACAGTAAAGTCGTGAAGCTGCTTCACGACTTATTCCCATATCACATATTTCCAGACCTACCTCCGCCATAGACACTCATTACTCTACAGGCTATGATAAATAAAACATATTAAGGAGAATTTTATGCCTGGCACTCTCGCAGCAATCATCATTACCGTCTTATTTTTCAAGTCAGCATCAGATGCAGGAAAAAATCCTGTGCACATGGCTTTTACTGGTTTTCTAGTATTTTTTATTCCTGCGCTACTCTGGACTTTCTTTATTACTCCAGGATTTAAAGATACACTTGCACACGACCCTAGCAATACCTTAGTCAAACTGACCGCGAACTATGCCTATGTCGTTATTGGTACAGCATGTTCCACTTGGGCTTGGTTTAAAATCTTCAAATCAAATAGCGAAGATAATTAATATCACACTACTGCCATAGCAAAACAAGGAACTGCAAAACTTTAGGTAGGTGCACAATGGATTTCGCTTTAGTTATTTCTATAATAACTAAAGCGCATCACTCCTGCTGAACTTGATACAAGCCCAGCAGATAAACTTTACTGCACTTTCAAAGTAAGCTGCGCTTTTAATTCACCTTGTTCAGCCTCAGGCAGTACAGCACCATCTAAAATAAAAACTCGCGACTGGGCAATACCACCGTCACGAGTTAAATGACGCGCTATATTTCTTGCTCTTGTCGCAGCCAAAATAAAAAGCTTATGCTCATCCGGTTTGATCATGCTACGCAACATATTTTTAGCCACCACATCAAATTCACCCATATCAGGATGCTTTAACTTAGGCCTGCCAAATAATGATCGCCCAGCTAGTTCTGGGTATGTCTGTATAAATAAATCAGCTAATAAACGATTATATTCATCTTCTGATAATTTAACATACTCAGCTAGCTCTACTTTTCCTTGTTTTTTTAATTCACCCGCACGTATTTGTTTTAGCTGATCCATTAAAGCCTGTTCCTGCATTACCGGCCAATCTTGCTTTATATAAGACTCTGCTTTAACTTCCAAACTCAGTTCTGATTTTTCCGCTAAAGCACCCAGTAAAGCATCAAGTTTAGCTGCCTGCTCAGCACTTAAACCTGCATTACCAGCTTGAAAACTTACCGTACTAAAATCCTCATCACTCCCTAAGAATGAACCTATTGCAGTAAAAGGAGAAGCAATTACCTTGGTTAGTAAATTGATAAAAACATCGTAAAGTAAAGGCCCGACACTAAAGTCAGGGTTATCCAAACTACCTGAAACTGGCATGTTCAGAATAATTTTCCCATCTTTATCTTTTAATAAAGCAATAGCTAGCCCTAACGGCAGGTCTACTGCATCAGGGTTTTCCACCTTTTCTCCTAACTCAAACTGATCAATCAACAAGTTATTTTCTGAACTTAATTGCCTATTTCTAATTTGATATAAAAAGTCTACGGACATCTGCCCTTTTTCAACTTTATAGCCTGCGAATTCAACCATATAAGGCGATATAAAAGGCAAAGGCAAGCTTTTAAAGTGCATCCCTAAATCCATTTCATCCAAACCTGGATTAAAGTCTCCTTTTATCTCTACAGGTGACAAATCAAATACTTTACCTTTTAAATCTACATAGGTTTTAGCTTTTTGGTTTGAAGAAATTTTATTTATTTGCCCATCTAAAGCATTCAACTTCACCACAAAAGGCAAGATCAAAGAATAATCAGAAAAGTCAGAACTTCCTCCTTTTATCTTAACTATACCTATGTCAAACTGCGCACTAGCCTTCTTTTTTTCTTCTTTCTTTTTTACTGGCTCATCAGTACTTTTATCGACAATGACATCATTAATATTAACCGTTTTATCTTTTTTGATAGTCACGCGTGCATAAGGCTGGTCTATATTAACGGATTTGATTTTTAATTTAACTGGTTGCAAGTCAAAATCTAAGCCATTAAGCGCCAAATTCTGCCATTTCAAAAAATCTTGATGCAAAACCTGATCACGCGTATGCAAATTTTTAACACCCACACTCCCTTTATAATTTAGTGCTAAGTCACCTTTTTTACTTTGAGTAACAACTAGCTTTCCTTGCGTATTAATATGCCCTTTTATAATATCGAGTTTAGCACTCTGATTAATATAAGGCTCAAACCTCCTAATCTCAATATGACTTATATTGACATCTAAATTTGATGTAAAAGGCTCCAGAACAGAAGAGCCAGCCACTTTTATTTTTCCCGTTTGATTTAGTCGTGCATTTAATTCTAGGGGAAGGTGCGTACCTTTCTCAGTATTAAAGTCCGTAACAGAAAAATCTAATTCAGATAAACTTAAATCGACCGGCTTTTTCTGGGTGTAATCTTTAAACTGTAATGCGTAATTATTTATATTGAATGATTCTAGTGCTAGTACCCAAGGTTTGACAGTTGCCCCCTCATCATCCGCTTCGTGTGCTACCTCATTCTCTGGGAACGGCGTTGTAGCGAATAACTCCTGGTAATTAAGGAAACCACTTTTAGTCAACCAAGCGTTAATCAGAGCATCACTTGTGCTAATCGATTTAACTTTTACACTTTGATCCTGCAAATTAAAATCAATACCATCAATTTTAACGCTAGGCACTTGAACCAAAGCGGGATCTTGCTCAGTATGTAAATTAAATGTCTGTAAATTTACAAAACCCTGATTAGCTGTCATAAGTAACTGACTATCTGTTCTTAACTGATAGTTTTTCACGCCCATATCTAAGCTAGCGATATCCATTAAAACAGGTTCTTGAGGGCGTTTATCAGTAAATTTTATATGTGTGGTATTTAACGCCACATCTGTTACTTTAATAGCCCATGGACTGCTAGGTTCAGTAGACTCTTTTTCTGGACTTTCCGGCGCTGATTGCTCTTCTTGCCCTGCAAACAGAGCTTGATAATTTAATTCACCAGACTGATTAAACCCCACGTCAAAATCAGCCTGTTTAGATTCAATCTTAGTAATATTGATTTCTTGTTTGTTCAAATCAAAATCAAAGCCTTCAATGGAAAAATAAGGGATATCAATCAGAGTTTTATCACTGTCTCGCGCAGTGAACTTTAAATTCTCTGTTATTAATTGACCACCAGTAAGTTTAAATAAAAATGCGTCATCAGTATAAGATAGCGCATAATTAAATTTCACTGCTTGAGTACCATCTATCCACTTAAACTGCACTCTATCTTGTAAAAATAACTGCCAAATGCGAGTAAACTGCACACCAGTTACATCTATAGAACCATTAGAAAACAATGGATTAATACCAAAATCACCTTGCCACTGCAAATGACCGCCCGAATTGAGTTGCATAGTAAAACCCAAAACTGAACCTTCACCAAGCAAAGTACTAAAGCCATCAAGGTGTAAATTTAGAGGCTGAATAATATCTGTAATTGACTCAGCATGAACTGAGTCAATTACCGCAACTTCACCACGAGCAATATCCAACTGATGAATAATCACAGGAAAAATTTCTTTAGATCCTTCCGTCTCTGGTTCTTTTTCTGGAGAATCGCTTAATAAATCACTAAAATTGTAGTGATTATCTTTAAACATTTCCAAACGCATAAAAGGCTCTGACAGCCTAACTTCAGCTAACACTAATGCTGTGTTTTTCGCACTTTCCCACACTTGGACATTAATATAGAACTCATCAAATTTAACAAATTCCTGACTATCTACTTCTTGCATAGAAAAATTAATCAGACTCAACTCTAATGAGAATGGGTTGAACTCTATACTTTCGATTGTTGATTTACGCCCAGTTTCGGATGTGATTAGCTTAGGTAATTTTGTTTGCATATAGCTAGGTAAAATCACAAAACCTAGCAGTGCATAGAAAGAAATTAACCCAACCACAATTAATACGGGTTTACGAATTTTTTTTATTAATTCAGTTTGCATAGTGCTCACAAAAATTTACGCGCCGGATGTAGTGCGGACTTTAGTCCGCTAGTGTAAGAAATCGCCAATCTAACGGACTAAAATCGAGTATCAAGTTCTGCCATATTTATCTTCAAAACGCACGATATCATCTTCACCCAAATAACTACCTGATTGCACCTCTACCATTTCTAATGGAATAACTCCGGGATTTTCTAATCTATGCACTACGCCTAAAGGAATATAAGTGGATTCATTTTCTGATAACAGCATGGTTTCATCTCCCTTAGTCACTAAGGCCGTCCCCTTAACAACAACCCAATGCTCAGCCCGATGATGGTGCTTTTGTACTGACAATTTAGCGCCAGGCTTAACAACAATACGCTTAGTTTTATGCCGCTCGCCATTATCGACTGAATCATAATGTCCCCAAGGGCGGTAGACTTTACGGTGTAAATTCGCTTCACTCCGCTGTTGTTTCTTTAGAGCGTTAACTATTTCCTTAACTTCCTGCACCCTATCTTTTGGTGCAACCATAACTGCATCATCCGTTTCTACAATCACAAGATCTTTAACACCGATCACAGCAACGAGTTTATTTTCCGAATGAATAAAAGAGTTTTCCGTATCTAAAGCTAAAACATCGCCTGATAAAGCATTACCACGGGAATCTTTAGCTCTTACATCCCAAAGTGCTGACCATGAACCAACATCATTCCAATGAGCATCCAATGGAATGACAACGGCTTTATCTGTTTTTTCCATCACCGCATAATCAATAGAATCCGACGGACATTGTGCAAACAACTCTTTATCTAAACGCACAAAATCAACATCAACCTTCGCTGCTGAATAAGCCGAACGGCAAGCCGCTAACATATCTGGTGCAAATTTTTCTAGCTCTTCCAAATAGCGCCCTGCTTTAAAAGCAAACATACCGCTATTCCAATAATATTCACCACTATCAACATAAGCTTGAGCAACTGCTGCATTGGGTTTTTCAACAAATTGAGCCACTTTAAAAGCATCTGCTATATTTTCGTGAGACCGCTTAATATATCCATAACCCGTTTCTGCAGCCGTTGGCACAACACCAAAAGTAACAAGAAATCCCTGTTGCGCTAATTCTCCCGCTTTAATAACCGCTTCTTGAAAAGCCGCTACATTTTCTATGACATGATCCGCAGGGAGTACCAATAAAATGTCTTCAGGATCTTTTGCAGCTAATGCTGCCATAGTGACTGCAGGTGCGGTATTCTTACCTATAGGCTCTAATATAATGCATTCGGGATGGACATCAATTCTGCATAATTGCTCAGCCATCATAAAACGATGATCTTCATTACAAACAGCAATAGGGGCTTGCAAGCCTTCTATACCTTTTAATCTAAGCACTGTTTCCTGCACCATAGTTTTATCTGAAACCAGCGGCAAAAACTGCTTAGGATAAATGCCTCGCGATAAAGGCCATAATCGAGTGCCAGAACCACCAGAGAGTATTACAGGTATCATGCTATTCCTTTCTTTGTTTATAATTTACACAATTCTAATTTAACTAAAGTGCTACTTAATGCCCTTCAATGCCGTATTTATTAAATAAAGTATACAGTGTCGGCCGCGTTACCCCCAATAGCTTAGCTGCATTTGAGATATTATTATCAGTGTGGGCTAAGGCCCGTTTAATTGCAATAGTCTCCGCATGTTCACGCACTAACTTTAAATTCAATGGTAAGGACGAATTTTCATCTGTTGTAGCCGCCATTGCCAAATCATCTAAGCCAATATAAACATCATCGGCCATAACCACAGCACGCTTAATTTTATTTTCTAATTGACGAATATTTCCAGGCCAAGAGTAAGCTTCTATGGCATGTTTTGCTTCTGTGGTAAAACCCTTAATATCTCGGCTCTCTTGCTCACTATAACGATTTAAAAAAGCCTTAGCGATCACAATTGCATCACCATCACGCTCTCTTAATGCCGGAATATTAACTACCATTTCACTCACGCGATAATACAAATCTTCTCTAAAGCTGCCCGCATCAATTAAATCTTGTACATTTTTATGCGTTGCACAAATAATACGCACATCAACCGGTATTTCACCCCGTCCGCCCAAACGCTCAATGACACGCTCCTGAATAAAGCGCAATAATTTAGCTTGCACAGAAAAAGGTAAATCACCTATTTCATCGAGGAAAAACGTTCCACCTTGCGCATATTCAATCTTGCCTATCGTTTGTTTAGCTGCACCCGTAAATGCCCCTTTTTCATAACCAAATAATTCACTTTCTAATAAAGTTTCAGGGATTGCAGCACAGTTCACAGCAACAAAAGGCTTTCCGGATCTCGGACTCAGTCCATGAATTGCGCGCGCTAACACTTCTTTACCAGTTCCGCTTTCACCTAACAATAAGGTAGTAATCGAGCTAGGGGCAATTTTCTCAACCATTCGAGAAAGTTTTTGCATTTTTTCACTGACAGCAATAATACCCGACAAAGGCTCACTCGTTTGCTGCTGTAATTTAATATTTTCTTGCTCTAAACTATTTAATTGAAATGCACGCGTGACAATTAAATTTAAAACATCAATATCGGCTGGTTTTTGATAAAAATCATAGGCGCCCATCGCCACTGCTTTAATAGCATTTTCACGATCATCATTACCTGTCACGACAATCACTTTTGTTCTCGGCGCTAACTCTAAAATTTCTTTTAGCGTCGCCAAGCCCTCACTGGCATTGGCAGGATCAGGCGGCAACCCTAAATCTAAAGTCACAACGCTCGGCGTGTAACGTCTTAAAGCATCAATGGCAGATTCTCTATCGCCAGCAATCACCACTTGATAAGCAGGGAAACTCCACTTAAATTGCTTCTGTAAGCCAAGATCATCCTCTACTACTAATAATACTTGTTTATCGTCCATTACATCCTCTGCTAATCTACTTGAATTACACGTGGCAACTTAATACTAAATATCGTGCCCTCTCCTACCTCACTGACGACTGAAACACCCCCACCCTGACTATGAATATATTCGCGTGCCTCGTACACACCTATGCCCATACCCGCATTACCTTTGGTGGTATCAAATGGCCTGAATAAACGCTCGGAAATAAATCTTTGCTCCATGCCACTGCCGGTATCAATAACATCGATTAAAATATTATTTTGATCACAGTCTAAACGAATTTTTACTTCTCCATCATCTTGCGTTGCATCTTGAGCATTTTGTACTAAATGACCTAGTATCGCGACTAATTGCTCTTTATCAGCTAAAACAAAACATTCATGTACTACACAATCAATTCTCACTGCTGGTTTATTACCCGCCTGCTGCAGGACTACATCAGAAAGTACATCAACTAACTTAATAACAGTTTTGGCTTCACTTTTAACTCCCCCCTTTTTTAATTGGGCTAACAAGCGCTCAATCTTATTGACAACATTTTCTAAAGTAGAAATAGCATCATCAATAAACTCAGGGTTATGTTTATGCTGTTCAGCATTACGCACAATCATCGATACTTGGGCCACTAGATTTTTTAAATCATGTACTAAAAAAGCGGAAAAACGACTATAAGCTTCAAACTGCCTTGCCCGAGATAAATCATCAGTGACATTAGTCAATGCCAAAGCATTAGCCAATTGCATGCCTACCGTTTTTAATAAATCATGATCCTCATAATTTAACTGACGCATGACTAATGGCTGAGTTAAAACCACAAATGCAGTCACTTTATTTTGCTGCAATAAAGGAATAATTAACCATATATTGTCACACGCCAACCATGCAGATAGATCAACATCGTCATACATTTCTGGACTATTGTTAAATTCACAAAAATCAATGACCCACTGCTTAGCGCTCAAAAACTGGATAAACTGATCGTCGGCTGTAAAAGCAGTAGCACCAGCAGCTTCGCAGTCTAAGGACAGTTCCTCTGCCAAATAAAACACACCTTGGTCATTAGACAACCATAACCCGCCGCCACCACTACCCACCAAATCCGCCAAAGTCTTAATAACAAAAGGGGATAAATCCTCTAATTTATGCAATGCTGCAATTTCACGACTTAAGTTAATCCATTCCTGCCTATAATCATACTGATGTTGGAAGAAATACTTATTAAAATAAACCTTGAAATATGCTCGGATAGTCCCTGATGCGAAGATAATGATCAGAAAAATAGCCGCTAAAAAGATAAAAAAGGTCTGAAATACAGCGCCCCAAGTCCCACCAAAATTTTTAATATAATAACCAGCTAAAGACATTAAAACCATATACAAACCAGCACCAAATAATACCGTAGTATGTACCACTGTGGTGCGCGATATAGTTACTTTATTATCAGTATCTTGTAAACGACTAAACGAAATAGCTAGCAATGGAGCGCATAAAGCATTAATTAACCCTCTTGCATCCCACAACAAAAAATCAAGTTGGCCAAATAACAAAGACTTACTATAAATAATAAAATCAAAAATAAAGATTGCCGATAAACCTAAACACAAATATTTAATCGCCCAACGCTGCTCAGTTGCAACACTACGATACAACTGCTCAACTAACATTAAACCGATAATGGCAAAACTGACATGCGCAAATAAACGAATATCCTGCCCAAAAATTAGCGTCAAGCCATCTAGAATATCTGGCGATAATTCAGCACCACAAATAGTAACTAGCCAAATAATTAATAGAATAGAAAGCTTTGATTTTTTAAAAAATGCATATTTCTCATTAAATAACTGCTTAGAAAGTAGAACACCTAAGAAAAAAAACCAAGCTGCATTACGCAAAGTTTCAAAAGCAAAAGTATCGGCAATATATAAAGTCTCATTCTGCAAGACAAAGAGTACATCTCCCATCCAAAACACAGATGCACTTATCGCCAAAGCAAATTGCGGCACAAAAGGGTTTTTCTTTATCCGAGAAAACGCTAACAGCAATACCAGAATAAAAACTATCAATCCTGTTAGATAACTATAAAAAGAAAAATCTTGCATATCACCTCTAACTTAATGAAAAAATCTAATAAAACAGCTCTACCAACTTCCTTAGCACTTATTTTTTATCTGACTTTCGCTTTGAGTATACAAAAATCCATAATTTCAGTTGACTATAAATGATGTTCTACCATAATACATTGAAGCAACGTTATATCTTATTACTTTAAAAAATTGAAGAATATGCATAAACAAAACCTCATCAGCCTTCTATTCTCTCTATTATTTTGCCTAACTACAAGCCTCAGTTATGCAAACGAAAATTCGTTAGTTACAGTACAACCTTCATTTCAATCTATTACTATCTCTGGATTTACCAGAGCAAGGCGTAGCATGCCTATTGCCAGCGAAATATCTGGCAAGGTGACACGCATTTATGCCGACATTGGTCAGCCTATTCCTGATGACGGAATTTTTGCATGCTTAGATGATACTTTTATCAAGCTCGATATCGCCTCAACAAAAAATAGCATCGCCCAACATGGCATTGATTTAAAATTTCTAGGCAAACAAGTCAGTCGACACCAAAAGCTAGTTAAAACCAATAGTGCTGCACTCAGTCTACTTGATGACCTGACTCGCCAAAAAGGCAATGCCTACCGCGCCATACAAAATGAAAAAATACGCCAACAAAAACAACAGGAAACAAAAAGTAGGCATTGCATAAAAGCCCCTAAGAACTGGAAAATCACCCAAAGAAAGATAGAACCAGGCCAGTGGATTACTGCAGGAGTCACTATCGCACAAGCCAGCGACTACAGCCAATTATTAATTCCTATTACATTAACAGCCGAAGAACTCCAAGCCCTACAAAACCAGGATAAACTATCAGTTTACCTACCCGAATATCAACAGAAAATACCTGTCAATATTGAACGTATCTCCCCAGAGTTTGACCAACAATCGCACAAAATTCTCGTTGACTTAGTTATTACTGACACATCTGAGCACCAACGCGGTGGCATCAGAACTGAGCTCTCTTTAAATGTTACTGACAAACTCAATAATTTCCTAATCCCTAAAGATGCACTAGATGCGCGCTTTGAGGAAGTATGGCTCACCCGTAAAAATGGCGAAAGAATACGCGTAATGCTTCAAGGTTATGCAGATAAAAATATGGCAAAAATTTCTTCAGCTGAAATCAAAATTGGCGATCAATTTAAAAGACAAAACCCTTAAAATATGGATTCATTAGTACGTTTTTCACTAAAACAGAAAGTCTTTTTTAACCTACTATTTGTTTTAATGTTTGTTGCTGGGTTTTTTGCTATCAGTGAGCTTCCTGTTGAGCGCTACCCAAATGTGAATTTTGGTGAAGTAGTGATTACCACAATCTACCCTGGAGCATCACCAGGTGATGTAGAAGCCTTAGTCACTCGAAAGATAGAAGACAGTCTTGATAATATAGAAAATATAGAATGGTTAAAGGCCACATCTTACCCTGAGCGTTCATACGTACACCTTAAATTTGTTGACGACACCAACTATGAAGAGCTTTTTAACGAAGTGCGCTTAAAAATCCTCAATATTGTCAATGAACTCCCCGAAGAAACAGACCCTCCAGTCATTGATAACTACACCGTTAATGACTTTTACCCGGTTGTCACTATCAATATTAGTGGGTCACAAGATAACCGTGCTTTAACACTTATTGCTAAAGAAATAAAAACACACCTAGAAAAGCTCTCCGGCATCAATAAGATTACAATAGAAGGTGAATATACTAGAGAATTTCACATCAATCTTGACCCTAAAAAATTACGCCTTTATGGCGTTAGCTATAATGAGGTTGCTCAGACTCTAAAAGAAATTAACATATCAATACCTGCTGGTAGTGTTAATACACTCTATGGAAACTACCTAGTAAAAGTTGATGAAACATTCAATAATCGTGAGCAAGTCATCAAATCCATTATCCGCAAAGATGGTGACTCAAGTTTTCTTCGCCTAGAAGACTTAATTACTAATGCGCAACTTGATTATCGTGACCCTATCGTTATTTCATCCGTTAATGGGAAAAATGTCATCGCACTTAAAATCGTTAAAAACGATGCAGGCGATGCTTTATCCATCAAAAAAGACATACTAGCAACACTAGATAAATTAAAACCACTCATAAACCAAGAACAATTAAATATTACATATACGCAAGACTCTACAATAAAAATTAATGATGGAATCAGTACCCTAGGGCTCAACATGCTTGCCGGAATGATCCTAGTTTCAATCATTATCTGGTATTTCATGGGTATCCGGAATGCCGGACTTATTACCATAGGTATTCCATTTTCTTTCATGATTACCATGATACTAATGCACTTAACAGGGAATAGCCTCAATGAAATGACACTATTCGCATTTGTACTAGTCACAGGTATTATTGTCGACGATGCGATTGTAGTCACTGAAAATATTTACCGACACATTCAAGAAGGAAGAGACTTAGATCAAGCGGTAATTTTTGGTACCTCAGAAGTAGCCTTGCCCGTCATTGCGTCAACACTCACTACAATTTCCGCCTTCTTACCCATGCTGATGATGTCAGGGTCTACAGGTGAATTCTTTGCGCAAATACCTATAGCTGTATGCTATGCACTTATTGCCTCACTGATTGAATGCCTCATTATTCTCCCCATTCACTACTATGACTACGGGCCTCGCCAAAGCAATGAGCTATCAACGCGCCTAGAAAAAGACGATTTTATTTTATCGACTATTCGCAGCATTACCGAAAAAACACTTAATATCACCCTTAAGTATCGTCGTTCCAGTTTATTAGTTATTGTTGCTCTATTCATTGCTTCAATAGGTATTTTAGCTGTTTCTATATCAGGAAAACTACCCTTGGTAAAAATTCAATTTTTTCCAAGTGATTACTCCGTCTACCATGTCAATATACAAGCAAACCCTGAGACACCAATAGAAGAAATTGATAACAAATTAAGGGAAATTTCTCAATACATACTTAAAGATGGACCAGGAAAGGTAGAGTCAGCGGCAGGCTTTGCAGGATACTATATCAGTGATAACTACCTCCCCATCCACAGTAATAACTATGGCGCTGTAATGGTCACACTCCCCGAAAAAGGTAAACGTAGCTTTACCGACCCCATGCAGCACCTAGAAGATATGCGCACTAAGCTTAAAGAAAAATTTGCACATAATGGCTACCAAATTCATGTACAAGAACAAAAAGAAGGCCCTGTAACAGGTAAAGATGTTAGCGTAAGAGTTATAGGGAGCGATGAAACATCTATAAATGGGCTCACCCAAGCATTAGCCACATTTTTAAAATCAACACACTCTATAACACCTTATTTAGTTGACCTAAAAAATGACCAGGGACAACTAAAAAAGATTATTAACATAAAAATTGACCATGAAAAAACCAGCGAATACGAACTAAACAACAGTCAAGTTACACAACTGGCAGGGAGCGTTTTAGACGGTCAATATATTGGTAAATACCGGCTTAATGATGGAGAAATAGACTTAAAATTAGCCTTTACTCCCCAAAGTATTACCTCACTACAAAAGGTTTTAGAAATTCCTTTTATTGAAAATGCTACAGGGCCAATTCTATTAGGCGATATTGCACAACTACATAGCTATTCCGCAGAAGGCGAACTAAACCGCTATAACTCACAGCGCTCGGTCAACTTTGTTGCCAACATCAAAACAGGAGCCCCTACCAATACAGCTACTGTACTACACGAAATAGATGAGTTTTACCAAAAAATACGCAATAACTACCCAGGAGCAAACCTGATTTTTACCGGTGATTTTGCAGCCACACAAAAATCTTATACTTCTTTAGCCTACGCCTTTGTTATGGCTATACTAATTATCTATTTGATTTTAGCTGCTCAATTTCAATCTTACCTACAACCTGTCATAATTTTATGCGCCATTATCTTTGCATTAATTGGTGTTATCTTAGGCAAGTTTTTTACTCAATCCTTATTTACAATTAACAGCTTTATGGCTATTATTGGTGTCGCAGGTGTCGTCGTCAATGACTCGCTCATGCTAGTCGACTTTATGAATAAAAGTTATCGCGCCGGCCTATCTCGCCATAAAGCAATCACCGAGGGCATACGCGTAAGACTAAGACCTATAATGCTCACCACCCTAACAACCACTTTAGGACTTTTACCCATGGCTATTGGTATTCCTTATTACTCAATCGTGTGGGGCTCTATGGCATCAACATTTGTAACAGGCTTGATAACGGCCACCTTATTAACGTTATTTATTGTTCCATTATTATGGGATATGGTAATGGCAAGACAAGAAAGGAAATTAACTCCAGTAGTGGAAGAATAATTAATAAACGGCATCTTTCATGTTTACTAAAAAGTAGTTGACACCTTTCGGTATCAAAACTAAACAGGAGGAAAATTCTATTAAGATTAACCGGTATTATAACTTTTAATTTTGTTAGAATAATTATGTATAGTTACTTATCTTCTTCTGATACAGCGGCCTTCCTAAACGCAGTATAAACTTCAGGAATCATTGTAGGCATAGCCTATTCCTATAAAAATAACCTAGTTAATATAGCTTTTTATTATATGCTCTTGCATATAATAAATAATAGCTCAGACCCTTTTTATGAAAACCTGTCATCACGAACTGTTAAAAAACTGACACATTCTGGCTGCCACCCCTACCACCTAGGACTACAGTCAATGAATCAGCTACCAGAACCTATACAAAACTCATCAACACCATTAATCCAGCCCAGATCCAGAGAGGATTTTATCGCCTAGCCGGTTTTCAAATAAACACAGTGCTTATTTAAACTTGAAGTACAAGTATTTGTAATTGATGCAATCAATTACAAAGCATCAAGCGACAACACTACAGCATAAACCGAGTAATTTAATTTTTGAATTATAATATCTTTATTTCTACTAAAATCAGAATATCCAATGGAGGCGTCTAAAGCTTCCTTCACAAGATAATTAAAACTCTCAAATTTGGGTATTTAACCAGCACGCCTAATTTTCCTATAATCCATCATCATTTATCAAAAAAACAAAGGGAATCAAAATGATCCATAACAAAATCAACAAAAGTACTCTTATAGCATTAGCAATAAATTGTTCGGCATCGCCCTTAATCATGGCTGCAACATACAACCCTCAAAGTGAAACAAGATCAATTTATGACTTCTCTCCTTTAGAAAGCCAGTCTGAATTAACGAGCCTTTTTTTAGATCCTGTTCAGCAACAAGATACCAACATACAAAAAAAACACTATATTGAAACTCTTGATCTAATAAAGGAAAATAAACTACTCGAAGCAAAATTAAAAATTGATAATTTAATACAGCAGGCCCCAAATGAACCAGAAAATTATAATTTACAAGCCCTTTTAGCAACACAAGAAAAGAATAGCAGTAAGGCTCAGAAAAGTTATCAAAAAGCAATTAAGTTAGATGCCAAAAATCTAATCGCACATCTAGGTTTAGCCAAACTTGCTTTAGACAAAGGAGACTTATTAATCGCAAAAGAATACTCTGAAAAATCGCTGATCATAAACGATAAATCAGTGTCAGCTTACCTTTTGCTAGCAGAAATTGCCAACACTAAAAAAAATGTTAAAGAAGCAGAGAATATACTATTAACTGCCATTAAAAAAGTAAAATATGATGCAATTAAAGCTATAAACCTAGCTGATAATTTAGCTAAATTTTATGCCTTTCACAAACAGCCAGAAAAAATTCTTACTTTAAGTGAGAATCTACTGAAGCAGTACCCTAATAACAAAAAAATGCTATCAATGCTGGCTAAGGCTCAAATATTAAATAATCAAACTAACTTAGCTGAACAAAGCTTACAACAATTAATTAATCAGGATAAGCAAGATATCGGACATAGGCTATTATTAGCTCGCATCCTAATCAATCAACAGAAAAATGAAAACAATATTTTAAAATTATTGAATGAAACATCGGCAATAGATCCAAATGACCCAAGAGCACCTGCGTATAAAGCGGCTTATTTAATTCAACTAAATCGCTACAAGGAAGCATTAAAAATTACAGACGAGCTCGAGTTACAATTTCCAAAATTAATGATAGGAAAATTATTAAAAGCCGATGTCTACTTAGCAGAAAAAAAGTTTGATAAAGCACTTAACATCAAGTTACAGGCTTACCAAATAGAGCCTAATGAAAGGTTATTATCCAGCATAATTTCCTTGATGAATATGCAAGGGCAATTACCGAAGGCCGTTGAGTTACTTAAGCAAGAACTAACAAAAAAACCTAACAACAACGCAATCCATTTTGAATTAGCTATTCTCTATCAAAAGATGGGTAACTTAACGCAGGCTACTAAGCATTATCAAGCTGTTCTAAATAAAACTCCTAAGCATGCTGTTACCCTCAACAATTTGGCTTGGATTTATGTACAACAAGGTAATCCACAAGCTCTACAATTTGCAAAAAAAGCTTATAGCATGGCACCAGAATCCGCTAATATTACTGATACATACGGGTATATACTACTTAAACAAGGACAGAATAAAGAAGGATTAAAAATTTTACTAATAGCAGAAAAATTATCCCCCAAACAACCTGAAATTCAATTCCATTTAGCTCAAGCTTATTCTGCTAACAATGATACGAAGCAAGCTATAGCAACATTGAAGCCTATCGTGGTAGAGGGACTAACTTATTCAGAAAAAGAATCAGCCATTAGTTTATTAAAAAAATTAACAGCTGACCAATAAGTATCAAAAACTCAGCCGCAAGCGACCGAGTTTGACAAAGCCACAGCTGATTTTATTTAAAAACCATTAGTTTCCAAATTTTCCGATCAAATCAATATTAAATCAGATTCAAATAAAGCAAAGTGCAGGGTTTCCCTCACTTTGCTAACTTAGAGGTATAATTACGACGCCCTAAGTTCTGACGTCTCGACACCACTGATAACTCGAAAGCATAAAGTACGACAAATATTCATTAATATTTTGTTTGCAACTGTACTTTCGTACTTTAATAAGCGAGACATCGCCGCTTCATCAAGACTTAAAACCCGAACATTTCCTGTAGCCGCCACAATGCTTGCCGTTCGAGGCACTTTTAAGAAATATGCAATTTCTCCTATAATTTCTCCAGGCGCTATAACTGCCTGTAGCTCCTTGCCTCGTCTAACCTCTACAACACCTGAAAGTAGTACAAATATTGTTTTTGCAGAGTTATTTTTTTCAATAATATGATCACCTAATGAACATTCAATGATATGGCTCTTTTCAATGACACGTTTAATTTCATCATCTCCAAGTTCATCAAATATTTTTGGCTTCGTATTTGAAAGTAACTGAGTATCAGCATAAATCTGACTCAGATATTCTCCTTGCCCTTCAATAGAATAACTAACAATATTAGTCGTATGATCAATTTTATGAATCAATTCATTCGTATGCAAACAATGACTCAGATCCTCCTCTCTCGTTAACATAGCAAATGGAGAGCCAACTTTCTTCAGATGCTCATAATCACCTGTAATTAAAATCATGGGGATAACCAACCCTATGCCTGGATAAGTATAAGTTTCAGTAAAAGGACGAAATCCCAACTTTAAATAAGAGTTTAAATGATGAGGTTCGCAGTCTAAAAAAACAGCTTCAACGTAATGATCCAATACAAAATGCATTACCTCCTTATACATTCGTAGAGTTGTAGTCGATCCACGATGTGTCTCATCAACCATTAAGCGTTCAACTATGCAAATTTGTTTTGCATCCAGTAAATTAATAAACGGGGATAAGTGATAGGCTTCTATTAGTGATTGAGAAAAATCAGTATCTCCGCCCCAGAAGAGCCTAAGCGTACCAATAGCAACTCCATCCTTAATTGCAATGACAGCTCTCGCTTTTTCATCATTCTCATCACGTAACTCTTTTTGAATATGGTCACCTTTATCTTTGAGCCTACCCATACATTCTACATAAACCTTGTAACGTAATTGATAGGAAGCACGAAGCTCTTCTTCGGTTTCCGCAAATCTAACGCCATCTTCCATATTTATCACACCTTTTAGTTTGAATCGTAGTCTGCTTGTGAATCACAGAATTTTGATTATGAGCACTCTAGAATAGTGAAAATCACCCTAGCCAGTCAATAAAAGTAACTGTTACTCTGCATATAACTCACATTCAAAACATTTATTACTAGCTTATTATTAAACACCTAATAATAAGTTGTTTTTAGTGCTTTGTATTTTAGCAATAAGATTGCAAATTAGGAATGGCGACAGATCAATTAAAGCGGCATTCAAGAATATAAAAATAGGCTATGCCTGCATTAACTGTTGGTTTGCACTATATATACTATTGAATAGAAAAAGAAAAAATTGGAGACATAATCATGAGAAAGCAAGATTTTCAACATTGGCTAGGTCAGGTAACGCAACTGATAAACCATCAAAAAATACAAACCACAGACGAGTTATCTGGCAATACCCTCAATCGATTAACGGAAATCAATTAAGTGAAGTTAACCATTGTCCACACTGTGACTCATCTTTATTCGGTCACTGGGGCCAATCGAAGATTTACCACGATACTACTGTAAAACATTCAACGCCTTAACGGGGGGCCTTTAGCTAGACTGTGGCATCAAGATCAATGGGTGCAATACGCGAATACGATGATTCAGAGTTTTAGTATTCAAAAGTCGGCACGATTGGTAGGCATTGATAAAAACATTTCATTCCGCTGGCGACACTGATTATTAATGTGTCCAACCTTCGATAAACCAGAACATTTAACGGATATTGTTGAAGCTGATGAAACTTTTTTCTCTAATCACACAAGAGAGAAAAGAACCTATCACGCCCAGCTCGCAAGCAAGGTGGAAAAGCCCATAAACGAGGTGTATCTACAGAGCAGGTTCCTGCCCTTATTATGCGTGATCGTAGCGGTGTTACTTCTGAAGCTCTATTGCCCAACGTAAGTGCGGATGCTTTGGCCAAGGTTTTAATGCCTATTTTAGAACCTGATGCTATTTTATGTTCGGACGGGCACAGGAGTTATTAAACCTTTGCTAGAGTATCGGGGGGTATTCATCAGCCTGTTAATTTGGCTCCTGGTATCAGCGTGGCAGATAAAGCCTTTCATGTTCAAAATGTAAATGCATACCATCACCGCTTTAAATCTTGGCTAGACCGCTTTCATGGTGTTGCAACCAAGTATTTACCTAATTATTTGGGGTGGTGCAGGGTAATGGATCAGAACCACAATTTAACACCAGAGAAATTGTTACATTCTGCTCTTGGTGATTTTCAATACTTAACGGTGACATGGCCAATTTATTTGGAGGAAAATTTAACTTAGGAATGAACATTTAAAACCCGAAAGTTTTATTATGTAGAGCTGCTAATATCTAAGGAACTGATAGTGGTTTCGGATATTATTTAACTTTTATTCCTTAGTAAACTCCCGCTAAGTAGACTGAGTTTATTTGCAATAACTCGATTTTCCAATGAAAATCATTATTTATGGGAATAAGTAGTATGATTTCAAAAAAAAACCTCATGCGGAAAAATCATGAGGTTTTCTTTGGTCATTGTACAGATATATATTATTTAGCTTGCTTGCGATGTCTTAGACCTAAGCCAATCAAACCAAAGCCTAAAAGAGCAATACTTGTTGGCTCAGGTACAGCCACAAACTCACTATCTTGTGAACCAAGTAAATATGTTGTTGCATCTACTGCTATACCAACACCATTAAATTGGCCAGTACTAACTTGAATATTGTAAAATGGAATAGGATCTACAAAAAAATCACTCCCATCATAACCCACAGCGTTATCAACAAGGTTAAAAGTTGAAGTTACTCCATAACTTCCACAGTTATTATCACCTGTACAAGTTTGATTACCATTACCTGAAGTAGTGGCACCTAAAGCCAATAAAACATCGTCAACGGTATTATTAACTGAATAAAAAGCACCTCCTGTAGATGGCTCCGAACCACCCACACCAGCTGTACCATTATTAAGAGGATTAACATTGCTATCATTGTTCATATCAGCATAGAATCTCAACTCATCAATAGTACCTGCTCCCGCGAGAAAGGTAAATTCCGTAGATTCAGTAGCAAGACCAAAATCTGTTGTTACGAAAGTACCACCACCTTGATAAAGCGCATATAGATCATAAGTAATCCCGCCTCTACTAGATGAATCAGCTAGATCGTATGAAGCACCCAAAGGAGAATGCAATGTACCCACATCAAAGTAAAGTGATGTCTGGAAAGTACCCGCCCCCGTACCAGGATCAAAGGCAGTAATTGTAGTGGCTTCATTATATGAACCACTCATTCTGTCAACATCTGTTATTGTTGCATCTGCTTTAGTCCCACCAGTAAATGACTCATTGACTGAGAATAAAGGTGCAGCAATTGCGCCATTACTTACAACACCCATGCCTGCCATCAAAAGTGCCGTTACAAGCGGTTTCTGTATTAGTGTTTTCATTTTCTTTGCTCCAAAAGTTATTTTCAAGAAATGCCAAATTACAATCAGATTAAAGCAGTTCCTATACCATATTTTTTTTTACATTAAAAAACAATGTATTACATAAAAAATGAAAAATAGAAAAATAGAAACTGTAAAATTTTCTGACATAATTTAACTATTTACTAAATAGCGGTAAGTCAATTTACTCCAACCTTAACCACTTATCACAAATCAGAAAATCTTCCATGCGTTTCTGCAAGTTCAACTGCATTCCTACTATTCGCAACAAAACACTGAATTAATGCACGCTCTAGCCGATACTCCTCACTTATCTAGTTTAACTTGATATTATTAGTTCTTATGTAAAAAAAACTGACGCCGGAAAATCACCTATTAACACGTAACAATTATTTCCTTATTTTTTGCAAGTCTGGTTATTTAGACATTAAATACCCAGCATTTTTCGAGCTATTAAAAACTTTAATTTTTGCAAAGGATTTCGGTTACCCAACCAAAGATAACCTTTTTTCAAACGATTCAGCCGAGCATCATAACAAGTATAATGTGGTATTGGTTTTAGCTCATTAGGATGCAAAATAGCTAAAATAGTTTGCGTTATTACCATACCTGTTGCTAGCTTACAGCCACTGGCAATACTGGGAGCCTGTCTTTTATTTAAATCCACTGACGCTGGGTCTACATATTTCAAATGAAAACCTGCAGGAGCACAAGCTAAGGACATTTTTAATACTTGCAGTGCTGGAGGCGCGCTGTAGTCAAGATCAAAATAATCATCAAAAGACATCCCATCAGTCGTATAGACCAGCATTCCTATACCAAATCCTAGCGGGACACCAAAAATAGCTGGTATACCTTTTTCCATACAAGCATTAATAATCAAACGGTGAACTTCGATTTCAAAAAACTCAACCGCATCAACAAAAACATCCACACCCTCTAAAAAATCATCAACATTATCTTTATTAACCCCTTCACCATAACTTTTTATATTTGCCTCGGGGTTAATATCTAGAGCTAACTCCCCCATCACATCCATTTTTTGACGACCCACAGACGACATAGTCGCGCCATACTGCCGATTAAAGTTACCCACCTCAAAGTCATCAAAATCTGATATTTTAAAGTTACCAATCCCTGCTCTAGCCAGTGTTATTAAGTAATCCCCACCCACTCCACCCATACCAGCAATAGCAACTGTCGACTTTCTTAACACCTGCTGCTGATCATGACTAACTATGCCGTGGTTTCTTGAAAAAGCCAGTTTGTAATCGAATTGTGTCATTGTATTACCTTATATTATTGTCATTGCTTCAACTATTTTTATTACTTGATTATTTCACTTACGAGCTGCTCATGATGCCTTAAGAACAACCATACAATAAGTAAAAAATACCTTAGGTAAATATAGCCAATTAGCTCTTTAATAACAATTAATTTTTACCTCTAACGGCTAACATCATTAGTAAACATCAAAAACTCGGCCGCAAGCGACCGAGTTTGGCAAAGCCAGAGCTGATTTGACTTGAAAACCATTGGTTTTCAAGCTTTCCGACTAATGTGCCGGAGGCAAGCCTCCGAGTTTTTCTTCGCGATAAAAACAAGTAATACCTCATTTTTCTTTTGGAACTCATACAGCCATTTATCAGTAAAGCAAGCTATAATGAAACCCAATTACCCACATTCTTAGCTATACTAAGAATGTGGGTAATCAGGCGATGAAAACCCATCATTCTCTTCACTTATATTTTTATCTCCAGCAATTGATAATTGCTTTTTTCCGCTTTGTAATCATTCATTGACCCTAGGGCTATAGGGAAAATCCATTAAAAAATCTCTCTACCTATCCAAATACCCTACTTGTAACCACGGAATTTTAGTCCATATCAAATAATGCACGTAATCTAAGATTTCATCGTAATGCTCTTTAATCGCTGCAAACAGCGAGGAACAAACCCAAAGAGATTTAAAAAAATTGGCTGCAAGCAGGTCGAGCCTTAAAGCCATAAGTTGTCTCAGCCTACTTTTCTTCTTCTCATGCTCTTTAAACTGACCTTGAACACTAACTGCTAGCATTCCCTGCGACTTACCAACCGATAAACATGACCTGTACTCCCCAGTAACTTCATAACCTAGATAACTTACAATAAAAAACCATTGCAAGCTATCTAGGTCGAGGCAAGTCACCCGAGATTTATGCTATAGAGTTAAACGAGATTTTGTCACAGATACCCGACACCTTACCAAAATAAATAATTCTCATTACATTCCAACCAATTACTATGTTAAATAACATTTTTACCTCATTAAACTCCAGAATCATCCTCTCATCTACTGCCTACTTCATATATCTGTCGTGTAAATATGACAATTTATTCAAATAAAATCACCTTTTATAATAGATACTCCCTTTAAAAAAGAACGCCCTCCTTATATTTAAAAGCACCTAGCATTACTTATCATAAGTGGCATACCAATTGCTTGATATATAACAAATACTTCAGAGGAGACGTAGATGTTACCAAATTTAGCTTTTAACCCAGTAAAAATACAACCTATAGCCGGATTACATTCTCAACCTCAAACTGTGAATATACTGAAAGATGGCGTTCGTTTTGCCGAAACCAAGGCTGAGCTTCGCGCATCTTATCAATTACGCCATAAGATCTATGTTGAGGGAATGAATAGATTTTCAGATAAAAGCAATCACGAGCTAAAAGAACTACAAGACGAGCATGATAAAAATGCCCGCGCGATTGTTGCAATTAAAAAAAATAAACCAATTGGTACTTTACGAATTTTCTGGGGTGGAGATACTAATTTTACTCAAGAACACGAAAAAACGTATCACATTTCAAAATTCACCTCATTATTGCAAGCAAAGAAAATTTGTATAGTTGAACGATTAATGGTTGAAAATAACGCTCGAGGATCCTTAACTATTTTACGGATGTATCAGGAAGTTATGAATTTTGTTCTTAAGAACAGGGTTGAGGTCGTATTACTTAATTGCGAACAACACCATATGAATTCTTACCTAAAACTAGGGTTTCGTCCTTTTGCTCAGCAAACTATGTATCCAGGTATTGGCCCAGTAACACCAATGGCTCTTGTTGTCGGTGACTACAAATACCTTCAGTCTATAGGCTCTTCATTTTCCCAATTAATTAATGAAGAAAACTTAAACCACTGCCATCATGTTGAAAGCCTTAAAAAGATAATTGACCACGATACAAAATCTGACTCAAAATCAAGTTCAGATAAAAATACGATCGTTAGTAATTTTTGTGCAGCTCGTCAAAAGTTATTGGCAAAAAGAACCAATATATCTGACTCGAAATTAAGAATGAAATTAAGCGTCTGCTAAATGATTTATACTTCCTTTCAAGTGATCATCAATTAATACTTACTGTTCTATTTCGGTAAGCCGAGCATAACCGAAATTTAACCCCTGAAATATCACTCAATTCGGCACTTAACGATGACATAGCCGTCCTTTTGGCTATGTCATCGTTAAGTGCTGAAAAATTTATTAAGTAATTACCCCCCCCCCCTCAATTCTCCTTTACCAAGGCATAGGTACCCACACATCTTTTGGTGAGAAAAAACACCCTGTAGGATGGGTAGAGCTATGTGCCTATCTTTTTAGGCATATAGTGAAACCCATCACAATGTGCATAAAGTGATGGGTTTCGCAAGAAGACACTCTACCCAAGTCATTGAAAGTATATATTAAAATTAATTTCTTGTAGGCCTTGTTTGTGTAGATACCTATGTTACCAAGAGGGAAGACTTAAGAGCTAACTTAAATCTACACTTAACGATGACATGGCCGTCCTTTTTGACTTATTTCTATAACTTCAATACCTATGACTATAAATATTTTTCAATATCATGAACTTTAAGCCCCCAAGCCATAAGGTGCTCGACACGTTGATTAGCTTTATTTAAGCGAGTTACGGAAATCTCAAATAAATTTTTATAAAAAAGATAGCCTAATACAGGGTGTGCATCTAAAAAAACACTCAGTTTTAAACCATCCACTTCGAAAACACAAGAATCCGTTACCGCAATAACTGTTGCTATGCGCGGGCTGGATTCATGCAGGCACGTCTCACCAAAAATACTGCCTTTTTCTAAGTCACAAATCCCTGTCTGCATATTTTTTTTATCATCCAACTCTACATTCCCGGTCACCCGAAGTGCTCCCTCCTCAATAACAAACAGCGTTTCACCTAATTCACCTTGTTTAACGACCTGCTCATTAGCTTTAAAATTATGTCGCTTCCAAGCAACACCTTCTTCAAATTGGGGATTTTCTAGGATTTCATGCAATATATTTTTCAAAACAATACCTACTGATGTGGAATACTGACTGTGGATTCGGGAAATAAACGTTTAATTTCTGTTTGTAACTGCAATTTAGCGGATTGATCGCCATGCACCAATCTAATCTCTTTAGGTTTCTTGCGCATGCCTTTAATAAAGCGCAATAAACCGGCTTGATCGGCATGCGCTGAATAGCCACTTAAGGTATAAACACCAGCATTAATAGTTAATCGCTGACCATCAAGTTCTATATAGCCATTTCTATTAGCATATTTTTGAATCTGACGACCCGTAGTACCGATCGCTTGATAGCCAACAAATAATATATCGGTACGCTGGTCTTCAATCAAAGCTTTGAGATAGTTAACAATGCGCCCACCACTACACATACCACTGGCTGCAAGCACTATACAAGGACGCGCAGTTCTTTTTAAATAATCGATAGCATTTAAATGATCTTGGTGGGTATTAATTGTCGTTAATTGCTCAAATGAAAGCGGGTGCCTACCTGCATTTATTTTTTTATTTGCTTCTTCATCCCAATAAGGGCGAAGTTTTTTATAAACTTCAGTGAATTTATTCGCTAAAGGTGAGTCGACAATGATTTCAAGATCATCCCAGTTTTTTGATTTTGCTACAGGCGATTGCTTAAAGTGATAAATAATATCTTCTAACTCGTAGAGTAATTCTTGTGTCCTACCAATACTAAAAGCAGGAATTAGAATAACACCGCTATTCGTAAAGCATTTTTCTATCACTGATTTTAATTGTTTTCTTCTCGCTTTCCGGTTTTCATGATTTTTATCGCCATAAGTACTTTCTAGTACTAATATGTCTCCTTTATAGGGTGACTTTGGCGAAGGCAATAGCGGCGTATAAGAAGCACCTAAATCGCCCGAAAAAACAATACGCTGTTTATTAAAATCACATTCCACATAAGCTGAACCTAAAATATGCCCCGCAGGCTGTAGTTTTATTCTGACTGCTTGTGAAGTATTAAGTAGAGGGATTGCCTGCCACTGCTTATATGGCAAGGCAACGATTCTAGTTTGAATAAGTGTCAGGAATTTTTCCACTAAGGCTTTATCTTTAGTAAAGCCAATTTTTATGGCATCTTCTAAAACCAGTGGCAGCAGTTGGGCGGTCGGTTCGGAGCAGTAGATTTTCCCTTTAAACCCAGCCGCTAATAAATAAGGGATTCGCCCTACATGATCAATATGGCAATGGGTAACAACCAAGGCCTGAACTTGCTCGATAGGAAAATCGATTTTTAATTGCTCAAAATTAGAGCCATTAGGTGAGGTTTCGGCTCCCTGAAATAAGCCACAATCAATAAGTATTGAATTTTTAGCATTAAGATGTAACTCATGACAAGAGCCGGTTACGCCATTAACCGCGCCATGGTGAGCTATTTTTATAGAATTACCCTGCAATTACCTTGCTCCTCTGCCCCATAAAATCACTTCCACTGTCCCCAAAATAATCGAGAGATCTAAAAATAGACTAGAATTCTTTACATAATATAAGTCATATTCCAGCTTATTAATGGTATCTTGTTCATTTGCTCCGTAAGGGTAACAAAGCTGCGCCCACCCTGTAATTCCTGGCTTGATTCGATGCCGTTCAGCATAAAAAGGAATTCTTTCTTCAAAGCCTTCAACGAATTCAGGCCGCTCAGGTCGAGGCCCAACAAAACTCATTTCACCCTTTAAGACATTAAATATTTGCGGCAATTCATCGATACGACACTTCCTAATAAACCGCCCTACTCGTGTAATACGATCATCATTTTTTTGTGCCCATTGAGCGCCATTTTTCTCTGCATCTGTGCGCATACTACGAAATTTCATAACACCAAAGTGCTTATTTCCTTCTCCAACTCGAATTTGCCTATATAAAATGGGAGCTTTAACCCCACTTTCTATCATAATCGCCAGTGCTGTTAGCAACATAAAAGGCCAAGCAACAGCTAATAAACCAAGGCTCGCGACAATATCGACGACTCGTTTTATCGCAGATCTCAATCCACTAAAGTCAAAGCCATCAGAAAATAAAACCCAACTCAACGTTAACCCATCAAGATAAATCAAGCCTTGTTCACGCTCATAAAAGCTTAATAAATCCATAATTTGCACACCTAAAGCTTTACAATCCAACAAATCTTTCAGCGGCATAGCTTTACGCCGATCATCTATAGCAATAACAATTTCATCGATTTGATAGTCAATTACTATCTGAGCCAGTGTTTGCGTATTTGCTATTAATAATTTTTCATCAACAGCACTATTCTCTTCACCTACATCAAAAAAACCAACAATGCTAAAGCCTTTATGCACATACTGATTATTGACATTATTTAATTGTTTGGCCTTTTCACCAGTACCTAGCACTAATACACGACGCAGTATCTTATCAAGGTTAACATATCGATAAAACAAATAACGACTAGTCATCATGCCTAAAAATGCAAAAACAAGCGCATAAACAAACACACTACGCGCCATAAAGTATTTGGGGAATAAATAATAAATACTGACTGTAATAATTGCGCCAATCAGAAAACTGATGCAGACACGTAAAACTAAATTATAATCTTCCCAATCAAGACTTCTTCTGTATAAACCTAACCCAATACAAGATAGATTTAAAGCTACCGAAAAAATAACACTGGCTTCAATAATATCTGTATCTGTATACCAAGAGGAAACAGTCAAAAATCGGATATCACTCCCTAAGTACATCGCGAGAAAAAAGAGTAGCCACTCGCCAATCATTAAGCCTAAATAGGCACTAGAAATATAATGTTTAAAAATCCTAATCACGTTTTTTCCCTTTATGTTCTCTGTAATACCGCTACAAACCTTTACTATTTAACAAATTTTTAACGTGCTCAATAGGAATTGCATAAGTAATGCCACTGGGCTTGGACAATATATTTTCCTTGCTTTCTTTAACGAATACTTTATTAATCACACCAATGACCTCACCTGTCTCTACACTATAAAGCGGACTACCGCTATTACCTGGGTAGGCTGTCGCATCTAATTGAAATACATTATAAGGCTTTTGCAATCGCCTAATTAACTTCTTACTCAGTTTAGTTGAATTAAACATTGGGATTGCAACGGGGCTAATCGCTGAAATAATCCCTCGATGTGTTACTGGGTATAAACCCAGTACCATGCCAATAGGATAGCCGGTAAAAGCATAAAGCTCACCCTCTCTTGCACTACTCACATCTCCCAAGGTTAAGGCCGGCAATACACCCTTTTTTAGTTTTAAAATCGCTATATCATGAACTTCATCAAGCGCTATACGCTCAACAATAGCCGCCTTAGGGTTATTACCATTGGAAATAAAAATAGCCCATTGTTCCATTTTTTCATAGTCCAATAACTTTGTGACAACATGTGCATTTGTAACCACTAATTGACCATTACCAACCACAAAACCAGTTCCTAAAAATACCCCTCGCGGACTACGAGAAGGCATAAACGTCCCAACGCCAACAATGCTAGGTTTAACTTTGTGTAAAGTTTCCGGTAGTGATTCTGCTTGTGAGCTTGTAACTAAGATAAAGCAAGCACAAAACACCCCAAGAAAGATTTTAACTAATTTCCGCACCCACCACATACACATCTAATACACTCCCCCTATTACTTAAGCTGCACTAACTTATTCTCTATGCCTTTATTATTACCTTAAACTAATAAAAAAGCTTAACTCTTATAACAATTACCCGTTAAAATATAAAAAACTTAACAAGAAACATCTTAATTTACAAATTACACCAATGCAGTATTAATTAGACTTTCTTTTAGGTCCAAGCTCTCTCTTGCTAGGTAGAATTTTAGAATATCGTCCATCAATTTATACTAAGGAACAAGCACGAAATAACTTTTACATTATCAAAGGGATGCAAGTCTTTAGTCAGCACTTTAAAAAGCAGACTAAAGGTCCGCGCCCCAGAGTTATCTGGTGTTATTTTCTGCTCATTCCTAAGTAGTTACAATAAATAAAATGTAGTGTAGTTGATAAACCTTCACTACCCCAGAAAATCAACTCTATTTAAATGGAATCTTATGACACACTCACCTGAAAAATCTAGCAATGTCGTTTGGCATCAATCAACAGTCAACAGAAAACGCCGAGAAGAAAAAAACCAGCATAAATCAGCAGTTCTTTGGTTTACGGGCCTTTCTGGCTCAGGAAAATCTACGCTTGCTCACGCCGTGGAAGAACAACTCTATCAACTCGGCTTAAATACTTTTGTACTAGATGGCGACAATGTACGTCATGGACTCAACAAAGACCTCAGTTTTAGTAATACAGACCGTAAAGAGAATATTCGTCGTATTAGCGAAGCCGCAAAACTTATGCTGGAGGCTGGAATAATCACACTAACCGCTTTTATTTCACCTTTCAGAGAGGAGCGCACCATGGCCAGAAGTCTTATGCCACATGGTGATTTTCTTGAAATCCACTGTTACTGTCCGCTAGAAGTCTGCGAAACGAGAGATGTAAAAGGACTGTATAAAAAAGCACGTAATGGAGAGATTAAAGATTTCACAGGCATCTCATCGCCTTATGAAGCGCCAACTAACCCTGAATTAAAAATTGATACTCACGCGCTATCTCTCGAAGAAAGCGTACAAAAAGTTATATCTCTGTTACGTGCTCGTCATATACTACCTAACACAGAAGAAAAATAATGCATTACGATATATTTAATGGCGATGCTGATGGCATCTGCGCACTGATACAGCTCCGACTTGCCTACCCTCTTGAATCAACACTTATTACAGGTATTAAGCGGGATATACAGTTACTTAAAAAAATCAATGCTCAAACAGGAGACCAGCTTACTGTCCTAGATATTTCCATGCAAAAAAATATGGAACAAGTAAAGGCTTTTTTAGAGCAAGGGGCGAGTATCTTTTATGCCGACCATCATCAATCCGGCGAGATTCTTGAACATTCAAATTTACAGGCTTTAATCAACACTGATAGCAACACGTGCACGAGTTTAATTATTAATCAGCACCTTCAAGGTCAATACCCTCTATGGGCCATTACCGCAGCTTTTGGCGATAATTTACATAAAAGTGCTGAGCAATTAGCCAAAACCTTGCATATTCACCCTAATGTATTGGCACAGCTAGAAAAACTAGGTACCTATATAAATTACAATGGTTATGGTAGCTGTATAGCAGATCTACATTTTTCACCGGATAAACTTTATCAGGAAATGGCTGACTACACCTCCCCGCTTGATTTCATTGCTAATAACCCGCTTATCTATAATCAACTTGAACAAGGTTATTTAGAAGATATGCGTAATGCAGAACAAACTCAAGCAGAGTTTAGTAATGATAAAGTTGCAGCCTATATCCTACCGGACGACACTTGGGCAAGACGGGTAAGCGGTGTCTTTAGCAATGATTTAGCCAATAAACATCCAGATAGAGCGCATGCGGTACTCACTTTTACCCCAGATAATGACTACCAAGTAAGTGTCAGAGCGCCATTGAATAATAAGACCAAAGCAGATGAGCTATGCGCGTCATTTGCTACGGGTGGTGGCCGTAAAGCAGCTGCGGGAATTAATCATTTGCCTAAAGATAGTTTAGGTTATTTTATTACGCAGTTTGAGAAAACCTATTCATCGACTACTAGCCTCTAACGGTCATTGTATTTCGTAATGCATTCACATATACTTCAATTTCACTCTATATCTAAAAGGATGAATTATCATGCTTAAACCTTATTATTATGTTGCAATTTTGTTAGGTACTGCTGTATCCAATAGCACATTAGCGAATTGCACCACATCGCCAACATTTAATTCTGGAGGACTTAAAAATGCACTTAAAGGGAAGACCATTTGTTACCCTGGTTCTCAAGAAGAACATCATGGAAATGGAAATGCAGAAAGTGAATTATGGGATTATAAAACCGGCAATACATCAGACCCAGTCGATCCAAGAAAACAAATTGGTACTTGGGGAGTAAGTGGTAACCCTGCTCAGGTTGAATACAATTACAATGACGGAACCAATAGCTCAGGCCCGTTCGTTTTCACTCCACATGACAATGGTGGGGGCTCCATATCATTTTGCTCTGGCAGTACGGAAGTGGTATTGGCAACTATCAAGTCTGGATTTTCTGGTTGCCCTTAACTTATTTCACAACCAATCACCTGCAGCATAAATATGGTCACAAGGGTAATCTTACTAAAATTTACTAGGCTGTCGAAATAAGATATTTATTAAAAATGTTTACTACTTGCTCATTGACTACCAAAAACATAATTCATAAGATGCACTAAGGAACGAAGTGTATTAATCACAGGTAATGCACCTCCGTGTTGGCACGCCCTATAAATATTCTTCGCCTCATAGCACTAATAAGCCAAGAGGTTAATACAAACTAAAACCAGCGAACTTCGACAGTCTAGCATTCGCCTCTCTGGTTCCCCGAATTTTGTAACAATATACAGGCTTTAGGTCAATGCGCTATGTACGCTCTAACGCAAGCAATACCAAAATACCTTTAATGAATTCACAAAAATTTCTGTATTTCTCATTTGCTTACGCCTTATTTATTATCTACGGTAGCCTAGTCCCCCTAGTCTACCGTGATATACCTTTTGAAGACGCTTTACTAGCTTTCCAACAAATACGTTATCTCGATCTAGGCGCAGCATCCAGAGCCGATTGGATCGCCAATATACTTTTATACATCCCTCTGACTTTTTCTTTAACCGCTGCTTTTTCAAACAAAGCCAAACCCTTTGCTCTCACTCTTTTCATTTCCACACTTATTCTGGCTTTCAGTATTTCTCTAGCCATTACGATCGAGTTCTATCAACAATTCTTCCCGCCTAGAACCGTCTCACAAAATGACTTAATTGCAGAGACCCTAGGTAGCATTACCGGATTAGCATTATGGTTGGGTTATGGAAAACACCTAACAAAGCTCTATCAACATATTTTACAAGGTGGCAAAGACGCCTTATTAGCCAGTGCGGCCTTATATATCTTAGCTTATTTGACGTTAAGCTTTTTTCCTTATGACTTTGTCACTTCATTTCAGGAATTGCAAAATAAACTAGCCAATGGCAATGATGTTTTTTTTATCTCTGACAGTTGCGGTGCCTTTATACAGTGCTCATCAAAACTGACGACAGAAATATTGCTCGCTTTACCACTAGGTATTTTTCTTAGCGTGCTATTAAGGTGGCATCCGCGCAGAGTAGCCGCAGTGGTCATTGTTGGACTTATTATTGGGATCATCATTGAAAGCATACAGCTTTTTCTCATTTCTGGTATTGCCCAAGGCATCTCTATATTGACCCGTATTATAGGTATGTGGCTAGGAGCAAAAATATATACGCACACAAGCCTTTTACAAAGACCTTTGGCTTTTCAAGTTCCCGACTTAAGAAAATACCTTCTTATCGCAACGGTTCCTTATTTTTTATTATTAGCCAAATTAAGTGGCTGGACTCTAGCGACACAAGGGGTTAGCACAAACATCTCAGAGAAGTTCAACAATCTAAATTGGCTACCTTTTTATTATCATTACTACACCACAGAAGCTGTCGCACTAACCAGTCTACTCAGCATATTCGCCATGTATTTACCCATAGGCATAGGATTCTGGCTATGGAATACCAACAAAGCTTATACAATAAACTCCAGTCCTAAATTAACAGCCAGTTTCTATGCAGTCTGCTTATGCTTTATTATTGAAGCAGGAAAATTATTTTTTGTAGGCAAGCACCCAGATCCAACTAACCTGCTTATCAGTTTTGCTGCTGTATTTATCAGCTATTCGCTTATAGATTTAATGTACCAATGGTTTCACCAGCCTGAAACCACTCTATACAAGCAAAATATAGATACTTATTCAAGAGATAATCAAGCAACTGAAATACAATTATTAACAAACGAAAAAAACGGGCACCCAATAGCAAAAAGTATTGCCAGCATTATTTTTGTCCTACTTTTCTGGAAAATTACAGATTACCCGAGTAGTTCTATCGCGCTAATGGCAGCACTTATTTTCTATGGAATAATACTTAGAAAATACCCCCAAGTATGGCTAATCATAATCCCCGCTCTATTACCTATCGCAGACTTATCCCCTTGGACAGGACGGCTCTTTTTTACCGAATTTGATTTCTTTATTCTATTAACCTTTGGCATAAGTTTATGGTATGGCAGATGGAAGTCCCCCATACAATCCATAAAACCAGTGGCACTTTTTCTATTAGCAACTTATGCATTCTGTTATTTTATTAGCCTACTAAAAGGACTACTTCCTTTACAAGCAATAGATGCCAATGCCTTTGCGAACTATTACAGCTCATACAATAGCTTTAGAGTGGGCAAGGGATTAATCTGGATAATTTTTTTTCTTCCCCTACTTTCCTATGCCCAACAGCATGAAAAAAAGTTCAAAAGCTATTTTAGCTATGGAGTTTTATCTGGCTTAACGCTAGCCATACTTTCTGGAGTTTGGGAGCGCGCTATATTTATTGGCTTATTTGATTACTCATCTGATTTTCGTATTACCTCAACTTTTTATAGTATGCATACAGGCGGTGCGCCTCTTGATGCATACCTGCTACTAAGCATACCGTTTATATGTATTTTATTGATAGAATCAAAAAACATTTTTCTACGTGCTTTTTTTACTCCACTACTATTTAGCGCTAGCTTATATACTCTTCTAGTCACTTACTCCAGAGGCACCTATATAGCTTTTGTATTTGCATGTATTGTCTTGGGAGCTGGGTTATTTATTTGCTATAAAAAACAAATTATCAACAATTGGCAGAAAGTACTTTGGTTACCACTATTTTTAGGCATTATAACGATTGTTGCACTACCTATTTTAAACGGCTCTTTTATTCAACACCGTTTTAGCCAAGCGACTCAAGAAATCGACATTCGAAGCAACCATTGGCTTAATTCCATTAATATGATGGACGATAACTTCTTAACTACATTATTTGGCATGGGTTTAGGAACATTTCCAAAGACTTATGCCTGGAATAGCTTTGCCGATCAAGTCCCTGCTAGTTTCCTAATACGACAAGATGAAAATGACAGCTACCTTCAGCTTGGGTCAGGTGCGCCGCTATATATAGAACAAATTATAGATATTTTGGCCAATACAGATTACCAGCTGAAGCTAGACTACCGAATGCTGACAAACAACAGCCGATTAAATATTTCTATTTGTGAAAAAGCCATTCAACACTCCTTTGAATGCCAAACAATACCGCTAATACCTCAACAGGTAATAAACACCCATTGGCAACATTTTGAGAAAACGATAAATACTCAAAAAATAGGCCAAACATTTCGCCCTGTAAAACTTATTTTACGCAACAGCCAAACTGATACTGCCATTGATATAAAAAACATCAGTTTAACTACTGTAAACAAAAACGACTTAATCAAAAATGGTACTTTTTCTAAAGGCATGGATCATTGGTTCTTTACAGCAGACAATCTTATTCCTTGGCGCACTGAAAATCTCTGGGTACAGATTCTTTTTGACCAAGGTTGGCTAGGCCTAATCACATTTAATTTACTCTTGTTTTACCTTATGATTAATTTATTAAGGCATATACTAAAACATGACTATTATGCCGCCATTACTCTAGCCTCATTAACTGGTTTTTTAGTACTCAGCATTATTAACAGCACGCTTGATCAACCCATTATTTCACTGTTGTTTTTTATGATGATTTATATTACCTCTATAAATTCAACTAAAAGCAACAAAGATATACCATTAAGGCCAAATCGCAGAACACATATCTTAAAACACTCAAAATCATTGTCATGAAAATTAGCGCAATCATTCCTGCATATAATAGCCAAGACTATATACTTGACGCCATTCACAGCATTCAAAACCAGACTCATTTAGTCGCTGAAATAATCGTTATAGATGATGGCTCAACAGACAATACTCAACAAACCCTAGAAAATCAAACAAGTGGCATAAAATACATTAAACAGAAAAACCAAGGCCCTTCAGCTGCAAGAAACACCGGCATAAAGGCGGCTCAAGGAGATTGGATTGCCTTTTTAGATGCGGATGACCAATGGACACCCAATAAAATAGAAAAACAATTGATCGCTCTAAAGCACTCTCCTGAATTACACCTTATTGCAGGAGATATGCAAGAAATTGGTATAAATAATGAACCAATTACCCAGTCTGTACTGGCTAAACACAAACAATTAAAACAATTTCAGAGCAACCAATCTTTACCCATCAGAAATGCATTAGCCGAATTAGTTAATAAAAATTTCATCCCTACGGGGACTGTATTAGTCAAACGCTCTACATTAATAGAAGCAGGGCTTTTTAACTCCGCCATTCATTTTGGTGAAGACCTGGAATTATGGGCAAAAATTGCAAGTAAACGCGCTATCACCTGCTTACCCGAAATATTAATGCTACGCCGCCTTCATGGACAAAATGCGACAACCTGCACAATGCCAATGCTGCTAGATTTAGTTAAAGTAATGCTGTCTATTAGGCAATACTCAAACGATATTCTGGTAACACAAAATATTAACGCAGATAAATTAGTAGCCAATGCATGGGCAAATCTAGGCTACGGATATTTTATGAATGAAGATTACCAACAAGCAAAAAGCGCGTTTAGGAATTCATTAAAAGAAAAACTTAACAAGCGTGCGCTTACCTATTTTATTGCCTGCATGTTACCCACAAAAATCATAAAAATTATACGTAACACTAAACAAACTTTAAGCAATTAAACTTTATTCCAAGTAAGGTTGATGGCTGCTGCTCTAAAGCCCTCTCCTGCTGGAGAGGGCTTAAAAACAAGCCCTAGCAGCATAACTTTGACGTAATATTACTATATTTTTAAATTATACTGAGTAGTCAGCCAAAATGTTAAATTAATTTTATGCACATTCCTCTACTTACGAGCCAAATGCGCCTTCCACCTCAAGCTTTCCCAGTCTCTTATTAAGCTTTCAATGCGATCTTTATACTGTATATCTGAAATGGCTTCCTTATAAGTTTTCCATACTTTGTCAGCACTGAAAAAAACTTCTTCTGAACGAAAATCAAAAACTGTTCGATCTCCATCATTTCTCACATGAGCAATCAATCCAGGACGATTTAAACTGCCCACCAACTGAAATACAGTTTTATCCTGATTAACCCATTTATTTTCCAACCCTAAAGCTGAGCGTACCGCCATCTCGGCGACATCGACTTGCCCAATAGCCTCATGCACATCAATATTAGGGTCATTAATAATCAAAGGGATTTTAGTTTGCGAATCATTCACCGCATGTCCATGCCCTAAAAAACCATCATCAAATAAAGACTCACCATGATCCCCTAAAATAACAACTGTTGTATCTTGTAGCACATAACGCTTTTTAAGTTCATTCATTACCTCACCAACAGCCCAATCAGCATTAGCAATAGCATTCCAATACGTTGCTTCGACCCACTCTTTATTTTCGATATTTATTTCAGAACGAGGAATAAAATCTTGAATAATCCGCTTAGTCATTTTAGGGTGTGAATAAGGAAAGTGAGCCGCTTGAAAATTAAGATAAATAAACTGCGGTTGTGAAAAATTCAGCTCATCAGCCCTCAACTTAAACTGCTTTACAACACGCTCTTCACTTAACCTAAGACTACCTGAACTCTTGCTAACATAAGTTCGATCTTCGATTGCCGTTCTCGCATCAAAATAATAAACACCCTCTTCTTTCATCCCTGTTCTTGTTGCTACATCACCAAATGATTCATCTTGACCTGAAATAATAGATTGCTGATAACCTGATTGTTGCAAAAAACTAAGTAAATTAGCACCATTTTTCCCAATAAGATTTCTATTAAAAATCGCCTTTAAAGACGTTGTTGTATACCCCGTATGGCTATAAGCTTGCTTTATCGAAGTGCCAGACAGAGCAATACCTCTCAACGCAGGCGCAACATAATTACCGTTAATTTTCTGATCTAACAAGTCAACACGCGCACTCTCTAAAATAATCAATACAATATGCTTGCCTTTCTTGGGTGTAATCGCTGTAAATGTATCAATTACACTATTAGAAACAATGGCATCCCCCAAAAAACCATCCTCATCAATACCATTTCCAGGAACATCTAAAGCGCCTGGGTAAATATTATCATTAAAAACTTCCTTATCTCGTGGAAAGGTAAAGCTGCCATAGCCATCAAAATCAAAGTCTGAAAGTTTATCTAAAACGTGACTGATAACATAAAAAGATGTTTTTTTCTGTAACCCAAAGCGAAGCTTCTCATTATTTAAAACAAATAATGTCATGATCGGGGTTATAACAAGACAAATAATTAAAAACCACCGTAAATTTGACTGCTGCCTAGCATTAAGTGGAAATGATTTTATGTAATTGAAACGTTTAAGGTATTGAAAACTTACAATAAATAATGCGATCACCATAAAAATCATAATAACAAATAAAGTAATCTCATTACTCGCATAAAGAAATGCATCTTTTATACTTCCACCGCCTAGGTTTTGTAAAATAAGGAAATTTACCGTGTCATTGAAATAAGACAACACTTTAAACTTAAACCCTAACCAGCCCCCCATTATCAATATAGAAAATGCAGTAAAAATGTAATAAATGTATACGCCATGCTTACTTAGTCGATCAATAAAAAAGAACCAAACAAGCGCAAAAAACCCAAAAAATACAATATCAAACCAAAGAGATAGCAAAATAAATCCTGCTCGCTCAGATAAAGTCTGATACCAAAAAGGCTGTAAAAAACCACCGGTAAAAATATTATATTTATAATGAAGTAACATTAATTCAAAAAGTTGAACAACGATAACGACTATAAATACTGAGACCAACCGGCGATAGCGCCAGATAAGCTCTTCTAGCCTGATTAAATTCACTACTTATCCTTAATTATTTGTTAGCCACTTTAAGCACCGCGAGCATAATTTTAACACTCTTTATTGACAGCCATAATACCAAAGACTAACATTAAACATTAGTTTTAAACTATAAGTGACATGCTCTAGCTATTTTCTAATTCCCTCGCTCTCCGTCACTACCATTACGTTAAGAGGTAAAACATAATAAACAACATATTACATCGTAGGCTGGGCTAGCTTATCAAGTGATGCGCAGATAACGTAACCCAGCATTTTACGTATATGGGGCTTTGCTGGGTTACCTTTTTTTGCTTCGCTAAAAAACCTAACCCAGCCTACAGTGTAATTCATTGATTATTAAATAATAATTCCTTAACTTAATGGCAGTGACAATCAGCATGAGAACGAGATACACCTTAGATACCCGTGTTAAAGAGGTAGCCAAAATGATGGAGTTCGCAAAAATTTAACACAAAAATGTTAAAATAATTATGCTTCAATACTTATTTTTAGGGCGGACTTTAGTCCGCCATTGCTAAAAAGTGAGCTACCATTTTAACGCGGGACATATTGAAACGGTAGGTCTTAAGTTGATAGCTAAAAAAGCGGACTGAAGTCCGCCCTACCGTTTTTAGATGTCCCGTATTAAATGGGCTAAACACAAGCAATAGCTTTAAATAATAGATATTAAAAAATTCATGGAAAACCATAGCCCAAATAACAAAATAGCTCTAGAACCCACTAACTTAACCCTCATTTGGCTAACAGGCTTATTATTAATAGTCCTATTCGCTCCCACAATAACCTGGCTTTTCGAGCGCTGGACTATGGGTGTATGGCATAATGGTCACAGCATTCTTATTGCCTGCGTCGTCATATACCTTATTTGGAAAGAATTACAAAAAAACAATACTCTGACAAAAAGTAGCTCCCCTTTAGGCTTTGCGCTACTCATTCCTGCTTTAATATTGCATATGCTGGATACAGGTATCCACACTCAACTCCTTGCAGCAATAGCATTGATCTTGGCTCTGCCCGGCCTGTCCCTGTTATTTTTAGGCATACAACGCACTAAAGCTATTCTGTTCCCTCTATCTATCTTGTTATTCACTTTACCAATTCCACTCGCCTTTACAGAGTCTATTCATCTTACCTTACGCCATATAGCAGCGAGTAGCGTGGGTTGGTTACTAAGACAATTTGGTATTCCCAATTTCACATCGGGTACGTTAATTGAAATACCCAATGGCTCACTACAGGTAGCTGATGCTTGCAGTGGCTTTTCCATACTTTATGCCACCATTACCATCGCCATACTCACCGCCTATATGTGTCCAAGTATCATTAGACGAATATTAGTTCTGCTCATTGCTATCCCTCTAGCCATTGGTGTCAATATAATACGAGTTTTTGTTCTCACTATGCTAGTACACTGGATAGGCCTTGATGTACTCGCGACATCTGCCCATGAAATTTCTGGCTTATTAACCTTTGTCATCGCTTTACCCATTATTTTCTGGATTGGCCAAGCCCCCATTGAAGAATAAAACTATGATATCCACTCGCTATGCAATCCCCGTCATTATTTTATTAGCTCTAGCCCTCATTCCAACTACTATACATAGCTATATCGGTGCAACTGTCAATGATGGAAAATCAGCTCAAAACATTCCTTTGACGCTTAACAATTTCACCTCAACACCAGCAAAACGGAATGCACAATGGGGTGAAGATATTTTTGGGAGTACTGATTGGTTTGAGCGTAACTATCAATATAACCAACACACAAATGTCAGGCTATTTGTAGCGCGTGCTTATGACCATAAACGCCTATATCATCACCCAGAGCTTGCTTTATCATATGCCCAAAACCTAGGTAAAAAAGAAATTCTACAGTTACCCGGACACCCTGAAATCCCAGCTCATGTTCTTAGTAAAGAGGATCACTCAATGTTAGTCGCTTACGTGCTGTTATACGATGGGCAGTTTATACAAGACCCCATCACTTATCAGATTAGCACCTCTCTAAACTTACTTGTTAACGCTAGAAAACCTATGACTTTATTTTATGTCTCTCAGTCAGGCCCATCAGCCAACACAGAATTTGACCAGTCAGCTGTTGCTGACTTATTATCTCAAGCGATTAATAGCTTTCAAACACAAACTAAAGCCATTTCTGAGGTAAACTAAACCTATAAATACTTAGAGCTCACAACACTCTAGTTCCCATGCAGGGTCATAGGGCATCTTTACAACTTTTTCTTGCTCCCAAACTCTGAGGCTGTGAAAGTATTTTTCTTTTAGCCTCCCCCCTTGAGAAGGGGGGATTGAGGGGGGATCTATGAAAACATAGGTCATTAATATTATTTAGGTTTTAATTAAACATCAAACCTCCCCTATCCCCTCCTTGATAAGGAGGGGATTATACTAAATATTTTCACAGCCTCAGAGCTTAGGAACAAGCGTTTTCCTTAACTTAATGACAGTGACACAGAGCATGCGAACAAACAAAACTAATACATCACATTAAAGGAATTTTTATGCGCACCACATACCTATTAAGCTTACTACTAATACTGTCAGCTTGTACGCAAAATATTGTACCCAAAGACATCTATGCAACCACTGAAACAGGCACTCGGGTAGTACTAAAAGGCGACTCATCTTGGGAGTACGCTCAAACAACACCTGATTCAAAAATTACAACAGAAGAGCAGAGTGAAGATAAAACGAAAGTCGATCTCAAAGTAGTGGGAAAATGGGACGCTGGCGTTTCCTGTCGAATAGGACTTTCCTTAACTAATAGAAAAGCACAATTTATTCGCAACCTTGGTATAGAGCTCACTGCTTTTGTTGAAAATGACATCGAGTTTGAAACACTTATTGTCGGCTTTTATGGTATAAAACCAACCAAATATCAATATCGAGAAGCTATTTTTAATACCCCCTGTAAAAACATACAGCATGTATTAGTACATGGCAGTGACTACTGTAGTGTTGGCGAAGATTTAGTCAAATTTTCAACAACTGTAGGAGAGTGTTTAGAAGCCATTAATGTGGAAAAAAGTGAAATAATCAATATCCATAAATAATTAAATATACTCCCTCTTCTGCTGGAGAAGGCCTTTAAACTTACCTGATTACCCATGAGTCTCCACCAAATTATGATGAGGGAACTGTAACACACTATATAACACGTCATTCCCGAAGTCTTTTATCGGGAATCTATTCCTTGGTGCTTAGATTCCTACTAAGAGAATCCAGGAATGACGTGCTGTGTAGTTTGTTATTTTTAAAATGGCGGAAGCTCATGAGTAATCAGGTAAACTTATGTAATAGTACATGTTGTAAGAGTGAAACTTAAAAAAACTGCAGCATTGACTTAGGGATGCAGTCTTAATCATATCCGAAAGTTTACGTTCTAATGTAGCCTATATGGAGCTTACGAATTACAGGAAGCGCAGTGCATTCACCTTCTCGTATTCCGCAAACTTCATACAAGCTACACAAAAAATCCTAGGTTTTATTGAATTCTCGCTCCTTAGGCCGCTTACAAGACAACTTAAGATACTCACTAAAAATAATCAAAGCCGAACACATGCCAAATAATCACACTACAAAAAAAATACTTTACGTTGAAAATGGCATTGGCTATGGTGGCGCTATTATCTGCCTACGTCATTTAGTCAGAAATCTTGATCGCAGCCTATACACGCCGATGGTTATTACCGGAAGAACAGGCCCGCAATACCAGGAAATTGCAAATGAAGCGCTCTGGAAACACATTCCCGACCGACATATTGATATCGTCGGCGCACATAGAAAACTAGACCCTACAACTTGGCCAGATAAAATTCCGGGGCTACGTTTTATTATCAATCAAATACTAGCCAGGGCAGATGACCTGTTTAATTTCTTGCCCTTTTTTCTCAGTCTTTTATGGACAGCGAAACAATTCAAAGCTGACATAATTCACGCTAATAACGAGCCCCTATGTAATCGCGCAGCCCTGCTAGTAGGAAAAATACTCAAAATACCCACCATATGCCATGTCCGTGGTGACCAAAAAGGTTCACAAGCAATGGCATGGTCCTATAGTCTGGTCGATCATTTTATCCCTGTATCACACTGGGTGTCACAAAGCATACAAAATAACCTAAACATCCCAAAAGATAAAATCACAGTTATTTACGATGGTTTAGAATTAGACAAATTAGATATTAACGCAGATGGGCAAAACTTCCGCAAACAACATAATATTTCACCTGACAGCTTTATCGTTGGTTTAGTTGGCCTACTTATTCCATGGAAAGGTCAAGAAATTTTCTTAGACGCTGCAAAAAAATTAAAAGAAAAAATCCCTAATTTAAAAATGCTCATCATTGGAGGGACGCCCGATGACTGTACTTCCTATGAAAAAATGTTAAATCAACGCGTCAAAACGGAAGAATTAGAAGATACTGTTATATTCACTGGTCACGCATCCGATATGCCTATTGTTTATAATGCTCTTGATATCATCATCTCAGCATCAACTAGTCCAGAACCATTAGGTACCGTTGTAATTGAAGCCATGGCCATGGGTCGTCCATTAATAGGGCCTAACCATGGTGGGGCAGCAGAAATGATGGATCACAAAAAAACTGGTCTCCTATTTACACCCAAGAATGCGGCAGCCCTTGAAAAAAACATCAATAGATTCTATGATGACCCACAGTTTAGAAAAAGAATGGGGAATGCAGCTAGAATAAAAGCACTAGCAACTTTTGCTATTGAAGATCACGTTGAACATGTACAACAGGTATACATCGAAAACTTAAAATAATAATTCCCTTTTCAAATCATTTCGCGAGTGTGAGTAAATATGCTACAAAAATACATACCTTGGAGCTTAAGAGGCGTAGGACCTTTTCTAAATACCTATGGAGATCCCTTTCTATTTCGAGGAATATTAAAATCAAAACCCATCGCAGTTAACCCAGATGCGCCTACAGCAATACACTCTGCAGTTCCGCACCGTTATCTTAACGCCTATTTATTTGCCATTAAATCATTTCTAAGATACTACAGCGATGTTGCCGTCATGGTTCATGATGATGGCTCCCTACTACCTGCTGATTACCAACTAATTCAAGACCATTTACCTGGTGTAGAAATCATTTCAAGGCAGCAGGCAGACCAAACATTTACAGAACAATACCCCGACCCATTTCTAGCAAAGGTTCGCTCTAGCTACACTAGTTACTTAAAACTATTTGATCCAACCCTCTTCTCAAAAGGAAAAAGAATTATCATTCTTGATACAGATACACTTTTTCTAAAAAAACCAACGGCAATAATTGACTGGTGTCAAAATGGTGGAGCCCCTTGGTTTCACAAGTCACCCGTTGGAGAATGGAAAGTAAAAAAGAAAGGTATAACTGATCATGCAAGACTTCAGAGTACTCATATCCAGACTTTGATTATGAATGATCTAGATAAAATAAATCTAGCTCTAAATAAAACATATTCTTTAGAGCAAGGTTTTTGTTCTGGCTTTATCGGATACTCGGCAGAAACAATAGATTTTTCAGAACTAAAAATTCTTTTTGAGCATTTATATACTAACTTTGGCGATCAGATATTTCGTTGGGGAGCAGAACAAACAACACATGGATTAATTTTATGTGGATTAGGCGCTAAAGATTTACCTGTAGAAGATTATTTCGTATTTACTCAAGCTAATGCACATCTAGCAAATAATGGAACTTTTGTACATTTTGTTGGAGAAAATCGATTTTATCGTTTAATTTACCCTAAATTAGCAAAACAAATTTTTACTCAATTAAAATAATCATATTCTTCGTACATATGGAAACGTTAATTTTCCAGTTTATTTGCACATAAAAAATATTTAGAATTTAGAATGAGTTTTAACAATATTAATAATGTATTAAGTGAAAATGAACAGTTTAATACAAATTTAAAAAGAGTTAATGACATGCACAAAAAAACAATACGTACAATTACATTATTATCCTTCTTTAGTTTATATTTTTTTTCTATACTGGCAAATGCTGCAAGTTTCCCTAGAACTGAAGCTGAATTTTCTCAATTACCTCCTTTTTGCAAGGCTAGATACTCAGAAGGCCCAAGTTACAAGCTATGGAATAAAAAACTAGGGCGAGAAAACTTTATTCATATACACCATTTATGTAGTGGTCTCAATGGCATAAATGCATCATTCAATATTAATAAGCAACACCCGGGCTATGCTCGAACTCTGCGCTCAGCAATTTCCGGCATTGATTACGTACTTCAGCGTACAGATAAAAGTTTCGTACTATATCCTGGAATGCTATTAAAAAAAGGAGAAGCTCTTTTACTTCTTAATAAACCTGGCGAAGCCATAACTGAGATACAGGAAGCTATATCAATAAACCCAAAATATTCACCTGCATATGCCAAACTCAGTGATATATATAAAGCACAAGGGGATAAGGTTAAAGCAAAGAAAATTCTTGAGCAAGGTTTAAAATTTAACCCAAAGTCGAAATCATTACGAAAAAAACTGAACAAAACTTGAACCAATACTGTCGCTAATATCCCAGTTGTTGAATTTTATTTATCAGTAACATAAATTCAAAAAACGTAACTTCCCATTATTAAAGGGTACAGGCTGTTTTTTCAGCTCGTCACTCCTGCGCGCTGTTAGCAGGAATCTATGTTTAACGTGGATTCCCGATAAAAGACTTCGGGAATGACGATATTTTTATATGTATTTGCCCGTGAATAATTAGAAGTCACCAAAAAATGAAATATATTTGAGCACGAACAACATATAAAACAATAGGTTAGACTTACCTATGAACAAGTTTTCTGTAAAAACTTTGCCGTAGCACATTAAGAAATGGAAAGTGGCCAAATTGACACGCCTTATAAATCACTCATTTTATTGGATAAGGGTTGACAAAGTACATACCAGAATTGATAGGTTCCAATTATTTCACGAAAAAATACAGGCAAGATGCTTACTATGTTTATCTTATCCGCAATAAAAATACGATTGCGCAAAGCTTAGAAAAGCGTAATTGTATGTTTAAAGATTTTTTGTAGATCTATTGAAGTATCCCCCCAAACCGGTTTTAATAACTTAACCCAAGTTGGAAAACTAGAACTTGATGACTTTTCTGCAAACTGTCAATAGTAATATCGGGCTATTCCTTAAAGACAATACAGCATAAATTGACGATCAACATAGAAGATACCCAAGAGTAATTTAAATAATTCTCGACTAAAATTGCAGCTGCAAGGCAATACACCACCAATTTAATAAGAAATATCACATTTAATAAAAAAACATGAACCTAGGTGAATCAATCCGAAAGAATACTAGCTGGATTTTAGGAAGTAATATCATTTCACAGGTAATTAAATTTGGAGTTGGTATTGCTTTAGCTAGACTTCTAACCCCTGAAATATTTGGCCTTCTGATTACCGTTCAGGTATTTACTGGAGCTGCTGGCTTTATAGCTGGTGGTGGTATGGGGCAAGCTCTAATTCAAGCTAAAAATGTCACCACAAAACACTTTCGTGTAGTATTTACATTACAGTTCGCTATTTGTAGCTTGATATACTGTTTTTTTTATAATATAGCGCCTTACTTTTCTGTATGGTTCAACAACCCAATTTATACAGACCTACTACGAATTTCTGCCCTGACTTTTCTTATCAGACCTTTTGCTAGCGTAGCAAAATCAAAACTTCATCGTGAAATGAATTTTAAAATTATTTCATTAGTAAGTTTCGTTGGCTTAATAATAGGAAGCGGCACTAGCATAATTCTTGCCATAAATAATTATGGTGTATGGAGTCTCGTTTTAGGAGGAATTATTGGCCCTATATTTACTTCGTTACTTTATATTACATACAGTAAATGCTACCCAGGATTTGAATTTGATAGTGTCATTGCTAAAAAATTAGGAGGTTATGGCTTTCAAGCTTCTGTTAATAATATTATAGGATATTTAAAAACACAAATACCTAATTTTCTAATTGGTAAGTTTTTAGGGCCTTCAACTGTGGGGTTATTTAATAAAGGCAGCAGTTTAAGTGAGATTCCAGTTACAACAATCAGCGGATCGGCTTACCAAACAGTATTTAGAGCCCTTTCATCATCACAAGATAACTTAGATCAATCTAAATATATCTATTTGCGAACCATTACACTTGTTTCAGTATATACCTTTCCTTTTTATATTGGCCTTTTCTGGCTTTCCGAAAGCTTTATTGTCACTGTATACGGTGAACAATGGCTTATGGCAGCAATCCCATTGCAAATATTATCAATTGCAAGGCTATTCTCCTGTGTAAATAATCCGTCTGGTGCAGTATTAGCCGCTCAAAACCTACTTGGAACTGAAATAAAAATACAATTAGTTGGCCTTATTTTATCTTCATTAGGCTGCATATATGGTATTTTTAATGATGATATGACTTTAATATCAATTGGTTTATTACCCAGCTATTTTTTTGTGTTTTTATGTCTGACCTATTACTCTCTTCGTCAATTAAATGCTACATACAAAGATCTTTTTTTTGCATTAAAACCTGCCTTCAAATTAAATATATTTTTGATTCTAATTCTTGCAGTAACAGATATTGAAGTACAAATTTATCTACCTGATTTAAAAGCCAATGAATACCTATTAGCATTATCAAGCATAGGGGGGATTTCTTATCTCATATTATTTCTCTTTTACCCCATTCCTGCGTTAGAAAAGGAAGCCTTACGCTGGAAAAAACTGCTAAGATTGCCAATTTAATCAACCTACAAAATAAAATTTAATTAGCTGCAGGATAAGTTATTGAAAAATATTTGGCTATAAAAGACATTATGAATTTTTTATAACACAACACATAAAAGTCGTATGAATTCTTAGTTTGTACTTCAGAGTTGAATATACGCAGCATAAAATCACCTTAATTTAACAAAAGAATATGACAGAATTTATTTTCACTAAAACTCCCGAAAATGATAAAGCTTCCAGCTTATCTTCTTTAAATGGAGATTATAGATATGGAAGAAAATGGACTCATGCAGAAAATGGGTACCAACTAACTGTAAGTCGTGTCGATAATGCTCGTTACTGGGATCCATTTTACGACTCATTAACAAATACAGTTTTAATGATTGGTGGACGCAATGCATTTGAGGACACTGTATGGAGAGAGATAGACCCGCACCCCAAAGAAGAAATAGGCTTGACTGGACTTATTTCTCGTTACCTTTTAAAAAAATATAGTAACAATCCTGAAATACTTGCCAATGAAAATAATGGAGCTTGCATTGTTTTAATTTGGGAAATTTCAAAAAATCGTTTAACCTTGATAACGGATCGACTCGGTGCTTTTCCCGCATTTTACTTTAAAGATAAATATTTACATATTGCTACAAATGCTGATGATATCGCAAACTCATGTCAACTAAATCAACTAGACATGGGAAGCCTTGCTGAAGTATTAGCCTTCGGTGCAAGCATCCACCCTTATTCTTTTTATAAGGACATAAAAATGCTTAGCGCTGGTATGGTTTACCGCTGGGATTTGATGAATTTAGAAAAAAAATCAGCTAACCACTATTGGGAGCCTTACTATGAACCATGGAGCAATATTAATGACGCGGTCGATGATATTGAAGAAGCTTTCCGTTCCGCAGTAAATCGCCGTACTGGTCCTTATTCTGGAAAAGTGGGTATGTTTTTAAGTGGAGGTGCAGACTCGCGAACTCTCCTATTTTCTGCAAGAAACCCTAGTCAAATAACGACCATTTCTATGCACCAAGAAGATGCTTATGAGCTAGAGATTGCAAAACAACTCAGTCAGTGCGCTGGAGCATCACACTTAACCTATCGACGAGATGACAATAGTTATTTTGATCACGCTGAAGAATCTATGCGTCGTGTTGGAGGCATGTATAGTATAGTTGATGACCATTTCTCATTTTGCCTTAAACAATTACAAAGTGAAAATTTTGATACTTTACTTTCTGGTTGTTATGTTGACTATATGTTCAAAGGACTCCTGTTAAATAGAAAGAAAACTTCATTCTTTGGATTAAATTTTGATACCGAAAGTTGTGGCCCATTTCAGTATTGGTATTATCTATGGCGCAAACCAATTTCAGATCATTGGTCTAGAGTTGCTTTGGAACGTCAACAAGAGAGGCTTGAAGGACTTCAGGTTCCGCCTCAAAATAACGCGGATCGACTTGCAATAGAAGGTAGAAGATTAATCCCTCTTTCATGTGAGCCTGATTGGTTATTTCGTGGGTTGGCGTGGCGCACTTTACCTTGGGATTTGCTAACATCAGATACTGACATCATTAATGCATATCTCCGCACACCTGTAACCTCTAAATTAAACGGGGTAGCATTTCGTGAGGCTGCAAATCGGATATGCACTAAAGCCATTAATATTCCAAATGCAAATAATGGTTTGGCATTAAATGCTAGCCGCCATACTTTGATTTTGAATACATTGAAAAAACAGTTTTTTTCTAAAAAATCAAGTAATAGCAGGCAAAGTATTAGCCCGGACTTTCAAAAATTAATTAATACTTCTAGCACTTTAAAAGCGCAGTGGTTAAATAAGTCCTTAGAAGAAGTCGAAATAATTTCCGAGTTATTAGGCTACAACCCTTGGACGATTTCATTAGAAGAGTGGTCCAAGCCAGAAAAAGTCGAACTCTTTTACCGTATTTATTCTCTTTCTTTATGGATACGAAAATGCCCGGCCTTTTAATTTAAATACAAGTCGCTTTTCAGTTCTATAAGCAACCACTAGAAAATTTATCTCTAAAGAAGATTCTAGCAAAAAACCTTCGCACACAAAAAAAACGAAGATTTAATTGACAGGCTGGAATTTATTTAAACTAAGAAATTATGAGATTACGTGAAACATGCTATTTAATTCATACCAATTTATTTTTTTATTTTTACCCGTCACGCTACTCGTCTTTTTTCTAATTGGCAACAAAGGACATCACCGTATTGCTTTAAGCTGGCTAGTGGGGGCTTCTTTATTTTTTTATGCATGCTGGAATCCTGCTTATCTTGGCTTATTGCTCTTCTCATTATTATTTAACTATGCCTGTGGTGTTGCTCTTTCTAACAAAGATGAGCAAGCACAAAATCCCAGCCGATTACTCTTGTTTGCAGGAGTTACCATTAACCTTCTACTTCTAGGTTACTATAAATACGCCAACTTCTTTATTGATAATATAAATGCCTTTAGTGAATCAAACTGGCACCTAAACACAATCATCCTACCTCTTGCCATATCCTTCTTTACCTTCCAACAAGTTGCCTATTTAGTGGATGCTTATCGCGGTGAAACAAAAGAATATAATTTCTTACACTATGCTCTTTTCGTAACTTTCTTCCCTCAATTAATTGCCGGCCCCATCGTCCATCATAAAGAAATGTTACCTCAATTTGCCAAAGAGGAAACCTACCGATTAAATAAGCAACATTTAGCGATAGGGTTAACCATTTTTATTATTGGCCTATTTAAAAAAGTTGTAATCGCTGATACCTTTGCAGCTTATGCCACACCTATTTTCCTAAGTGCCGAAAGTGGTGAAACATTATCTTTTTTCCAAGCATGGGAAGGAGCCATAGCTTATACACTTCAACTTTATTTTGATTTCTCAGGCTACTCTGATATGGCTATAGGACTGGCTCGTATGTTTGGCATTAAATTACCTCTTAATTTTAATGCACCTTACCAAGCTTGCAATATAATAGACTTCTGGCGTCGCTGGCATATAACACTGTCCCGATTTCTAAGAGATTATCTCTATTTCTCTCTCGGTGGCAATAGAAAAGGTGAATTCAGACGCTATATCAATCTATTTTTAACCATGCTGTTAGGTGGCTTATGGCATGGCGCTGGTTGGACGTATATTGCCTGGGGTGGGTTACATGGTAGCTACCTAGTTGTTAATCATATCTGGCAGAAAGTTTGGAGTAAGCCCATTGACCAGTGGTGGTCGCGCGGAATTGCACGTGGAATCACGCTTATTGCTATTATTATCGGCTGGGTATTTTTTCGTGCTGAAACATTGTCCGGCGCACTCACTATAATTGACAGCATGGCAAACCTTCCTAGCAGTCTGCACGGACGACTCGGCCCCATAGAAAACCTACTTAAACTATTTGGCTTTAATTTTGAGGGTGGATATGTTGCTTTAGAACATTATAAGAAAATCATCTGGCTCGCCTTTTGCTTGTTAATCATTATCTATTGGCCCACAACGCAACAAATTATGAATAAGTTTCAGCCAGCGCTCAATACACCACAAGAGCAAGAATCATCGTGGTGGACTAATTTTTCTTGGCGTCCTAATACAGCTTGGGGCATAATTGTAAGCCTAATGGCAGTCATATCAATACTTCACCTAGGCAGTATCAGTGAATTTTTATATTTCCAATTCTAAGGAATACTTAATGGATTCTTGTAACTCATATTTGATAAAGGTTGGCATTAGCACTGGCCTATTACTTATCTTTATTGCGGGCTTTAATGCGCTTGTTGACCCTTTTTCTTTCTTTAATAGCCCATTGATAGATAATTTCAACCAAGAAAAGACGGAATTTTCAAGTCATACAAGAATGACAAAAGCACATCAAATTCGACTCCAACAACCTGAAGTTATTATTTTAGGTTCTTCAAGAGCAGAAATTGGTTTAAATCCTAGCCACTCTGCACTTTCTTCACCCCAAGATAAACGCTACAACCTTGGTATAAGCGGTGCAAATATTTACGAAATTCTTCGTTACTTACAACATACACAATCAAGTCACCCATTAACACAGGTTGTGCTTGGTCTCGATTTTTTTATGTTTAATGTTAATAAACAAAATGAGGCCGATTTTACAGAAGATCGACTTGCCCCAATGAAAACAGGCTGGCTTTTAGATGTAATGATGGCTCTTTTAACCTATGACGGCCTCCAAGCTTCTATTAAAACTATTGATAATCAAAACAACAAAACAAACCTTCAAAATTATTCCAATGGCTTCAGAAATGATCAAAATTACTGGCCAAAAACTCATTTAAAAGGTGGTCACCTTCAAGCTGCAGTTAACAATGAAAAAAATGCTTTTAAGGACTTTGATGGGTTTACTTTTTTTTCTTTAGTAGGTACGAACAAACAATCACACAGCTTAAATACATTTTTACAAATAATTACTTTCTGCAAAAAAAACAACATCGATTTAAAGATATTTATTTCTCCTTCACATGCTCGAAATATGCAGCTAATGCATCAAATTGGTTTATGGGGTGAACGTGAAAAATGGAAAAAATCCATCGTTGAGTTGTTGGCAAAAAACACACCAGATTATTCTCTCTGGGATTTTAGTGGATACAATGAAATTACAACTGAGCCATTCCCGCCCTCAAACGATAAGACTACGCAAATGCAATGGTACTGGGAATCCAGTCATTATAAAAAAGAAACCGGCGACCTTGTATTAGACACGCTTCTCAACTACAAAATAGCCGGTAGAAAAGCACCCACTAAATTCGGTGTTAAATTAACATCTAAAAATATAGAACAACATTTATTTGATCAACGCATAAATAGAGATAAATTCACGACAAGTCACCCAGAAATTGTGAATGAAATAAATGATATGATTCTTAACACAGCCTCTAAACGAGAAAAACTAATTCGACAACACCCTGAATTAACCCCAATAGATTATTTTAAGAAACCCGTAATCACAAAAAAATAGCAATACAGCTCAACAGGCACTATGAAACCAATCAAATCTTCTCCCAAAAACAATATAATTGTTTTAATGTTTCACGGAACACCTAAAAATAAACCTAGCAGCCAATATTCAACACAAGCAAAGAGATTTCTCCAACAAATAAAATACCTCAAGAAAAACGGCTGGCACACTGCTTTAATCAAAGATCTGGAAAGGCCAGAAAAATTACCACAAAAGTCGGTTATACTAACTTTCGACGATGGCTATGCAGACAATTATGAAGGAGCCTTTTTACCTTTATTAGACTATGGCATGAAAGCGACATGGTTTATCACTACTAACTGTATAGGTAAACATGCGCAGTGGATGGGGTCTGAGACGGAAGAAACTAAAATGCTATCAACGCAACAACTGCAAGAAATGGCAGCGCAAGGAATGGAAATTGCGTCACATACCTGCTCTCACCCAGATCTTTCGACACTAAGTTACGCGCAACAACTAAAAGAATTAAAGCAGTCAAAAGAAACTTTGGAAACAATTTTATCGACAAAAATCACTAGTTTCGCCTATCCTTATGGCAGATACAATGATGACACTATTATGGCTGTTAAAGAAGCCAGCTATACGCAAGTTTGTTCAGTTAGGTCAGGTTTTTACGAGAATAGTGAAAGCCCACTACTGATTCGACGGGTCACTATTTTTGATACTGATACAGTAAGATCAATGTCCAGAAAACTGGTTTTTGCAGATAATGATGTTTCATGGAAAAAATTGTCGCTTTATTATTGGCAAAGACTAAAACACAAAATTCATTTATAGTACTATAACAATGAAAAAACCTAAAATTTCTATCATTATGCCTTGTTACAATGAGGCGACAAGAATTTCACAAAGCGTAGCGAGCGTATTTCAACAAAGCTTCACCGATTTTGAACTGATTATCGTTGATGATGGTTCAGCTGATAACTCGCTTGATATGTTAGCGCAACTTAGTGCCAAATACCCTGATTTACGCTATTTTTCTCAAACCAACAAAGGCGCAGGCCCTGCGAGAAATAGAGGCTTAACGGAAGCCAAAGGAGAATATATTGCTTTTCTTGATGCTGATGATTCCTGGCACCCAGACTGCTTATTAAACCTTTACCAAACACTAGCCTCTAACCCTGATGCAACTATTGCTTATGGTGGCTGGCAAAATATTGGTCTCGAAGAAAACAAATGTAAGCCCTTTATTCCCCCAGATTATGAAACACCCGAAAAAACTGAATCACTCCTTAGGGGGTGCAGGTGGCCGATTCATGCAGCCTTAACGCGTGCATCAGCGATCAAAGAAATCAATGGCTTTGATGAGCAGTGGACCTCATGTATGGACTATAACCTTTGGTTAAATATTGCTTCTTTTAATAAAATACTCCTTGTCCCTCAAATACTGGCATATTACCATCACCACCAAGGTGAACAAATCACCAAAAATCGAATTCGTATTGCATTAAACCACTGGCGTATTCAATTAAAATTTTTACACGATCACCCAGACATTGCAAAATCACTAGGCTGTAAAAAGGTAAAAGAAATTACCGACGGAGAATTATTACATCGTGGATATATAAGTTATTGGGCGCGTGACCTTAAAACATCACATACTTTATTCCGAAAAGTGCTTTTGCGAGGTTATTTTAAATTAAATGATTTAAAATACTTACTACCCACTCTATTGCCTTTTCGCCTATATCAACCTCTAATATTGGTTATGGAAAAATGAACACCCCCCCTGAAGTTACGGTAGCAATATGCTGCTATAATGCCGAAAAATACTTACCTAAGCTACTTGAGCTGTTAATACAGCAGTCCTGTCCTCTGCCATGGGAAGTTCTCATTGTTGATAATAACAGTAGTGACAACTCAAGTTGTATCATTAAGGACTTTTCAAAAAAAAGTAACACTCCCGTTAGATATGTCCTAGAATTAGAACAAGGTATACCGTACGCACGCAACAGGGCCATTATGGAAAGCAAGGGTAGCACCTTTTTAGCCTTCATCGACGCTGATGAATTACCTGATAAAAACTGGTTAACTACTGCAATAGGAAGTTTACAGGCTAATTCAGCAGATTGTGTCGGGGGGGAAATTGGCCTTGACCTACCTCAACGTCCTGCTTGGCTTTGTGACAACCTGCTGCCTTTTCTAGGCCAAGTAAATCATGGTAATACATCCTTTCAAATCCAAGATAGAAGCACTCCGGTATGGAGTGGTAATATTGCCTATCGTATGTCTTTATTCAGTGATGATTTATGTTTTGATGTCAGATACAATAGAAAAGGCCAAGGAATTGGCGGTGGATCGGATGCTGTTTTGTTCTTAAAGTTGTTAGAAGCTAAATGTCTCATTTACTATGAGCCAGAAATGCGAATTATTCACCTTATTCCTCATGAAAAATTGACTCGCACATATTTTCTTAAGCTTCATTATATTTCAGGAAAAAAAAACGGCTTATATGAAATAAATATAGGCAGTGTTAGGAAAATTTTCGGTGTTCCTCGGTATATGTTGTTACTAGTTGGGATGAAACTCCTTACCACCTTAAAGCTTTTTATAACAAATCGACCATATATGAGGGAGGCAATGAACTTATCTCATCTAATAGGACAAATAGTCGGCCTTTCACAAAACGATAATACTAAAGGACTTTAAATGCCTAAAATTGTGAGAAGTACTCACTCACCTATCTTTATTGTTGGAGCTCCACGCTCAGGCACAACTTTACTGCAATATATGCTGAGATCCCATCCTGATCTCAGCATCCCAACAGCAGAGTCACATTTCTTTATTCCATTTTATCAACGAAGAAATGAGTTTGGCGACCTAAATCGAAAAGAAAATCTTCAATCTTTTATAGAACAAATTTATCATGCTAAAAAAGATTTCTTTGATGATGATTTTCATGGTATTAAATTTGATATTGAAAAATTTACAATAGACTGTAACAAACAAGGCATATCAACAATTCCCAATATAATTGATTATATATTTCAAAAAAATTCGCTCGCGGAAGGAAAAAAACGTTGGGGCGACAAGACACCCTACTATATATTGCATTTGAATACAATAGTTGAAATGTTTCCACAGGCTCAAATAGTACATATTATTCGAGATGGCAGAGACTGCGCTCTTTCCATGTTAGAGCGAAAATGGGACTTACAAATTTTTAATACCTATCATGCTGCCTATACTTGGGATAAATATATCAAAGCCGGTAAAAAATTTGGCTCTGAACAGCCATCATGCTATTTCGAAGTAAGATATGAGGATATATTGGACAAACCAGAAATATCTATGAGTCAACTGTGTAATTTCCTAAATATAGAATTCAATCCAAAAATTTTAGACTTTAACAAACCTATAGGATCGGGCAAAACACCTCTATTACGTCAACCACTACAACCCAATAATCAAGCCAAATGGAGGAATAAAATGTCTGACAAACAATTATCAATTTTTGAAGCGCTTGCAGGTGAAACATTAACTGACTGTAAATATGAACTAGCTACTAAGAACCAACACATAACCAATAGCGAACGATTAAAAAATGAGGCTTACATCAAACTTTGCCAGCTATATAAAAAATACTTTTAATCATGAATTTTGTGACAAAAACCGATTATCGGACAGTTTTATAAAAACCGGGAGTTAACTAAAACATGAAAGTCGATGTAAAAATAGCTTTTATATGCACAGTATTAAACGAAGAAAATGGCATACACAGTCTACTTAATAACTTACTCTCTCAGGTCGTTAAACCGGATGAAATTATAATTGTTGACGGAGGTTCAAGCGATCGAACTCTCTCTATTCTGAATAGTTACAAAAAGAAACACCCTTTCATCAAGCTGATTGAAGCACCGAATACTAATATTGCCGAAGGTAGAAACATTGCCATTAGGCAGGCGAGCAGTGAAATTATCATCGTTACTGATGCCGGTTGTAAACCTGATATGAATTGGGTTGAGGAAATAACAAAGCCGTTATATGAAGATGCATTAGTTTATGCCGTATCCGGAAAAATAATTCCCGAACCAATCAATAAGTTTGAGTTTTTTAGTGGGCTTCTATCACTACCTGATCATTCAACTAAAGGGCAAAAAACACTTTTTTACGGTCGATGCTCCGCCTTTCGTCGAAAATTATGGCAAACAACAGGGGGGTATCCAGAATGGCTGTATACCGCTGAAGACTCTTTATTTTCTCTCAGTGCGCAACAACAAGGTTATAAAATAGTTCATAACTCTAAAGCTACAATTCACTGGCGACCACGACCAACTTTATCAAAACTTGCAAAAATGTTTTTCCTATATGGCCGAGGTAACGGCCGCATTAACTGGGGTGATTTACACGGCACTCTTTATTGGTTGCGTTACTATGGTCTTTTATTTTTAACGCTTGTACTTGGTTTTTTTTACCCTATTGTTTGGATTGCCAGCTCCTTCATAGTTGCATTTCTATATTTTTCTATCGCATTACCTAACTTAAAAAATATTCGCAAACTAAGCACTGATTGGAGTCGAGAATGGCATATTCCTCTCATTACAATAACTCGTAATTTTTTTAGTAATTTAGGTTTTTTAGTCGGCCACTTTGAATACATTAAAAATCCAATGTTCAAAAAAAACCTAGATCAATACCTGAAAAAATCATAAATAACTCAAGAACTATCCAATAAAAAACTTATGTATTTTCTTAACTTCCTCAAAGATCAATTAGGAAAAAAACTAGCTCAAAGAAGCCTAAATAACCCTATTTTTATTGTAGGTACGGGGCGTTCGGGTACCAGCATCTTACTTCAAGCCCTAGGAAAACATCCCGACATTATTTCATTTCTAGGGGAAGCACCATTCCTTACCTCTATCGGTGGGAATGCCTCATTATTCTGTTCAGAAAATGCAGAATTTTACTGTTCAAGCCTAAAAACTGATATCCACTATTTCTATCATACACTATCTCGTCTCGGGTTAGAGGTAGCTGGTGGCGAACACTATGCACTCAAAAGACATATAGAAGCCTTTCATTATAATAAATATCACTGCAAAACACACTGGTGCACAAAAACATTTCCAACAGAGAACGTGACACAAGGATTATTGAAAGTTTACCCTAATGCTAAATTTCTCTATATAGTTCGAAATGGAATTGACGTTGTAAATAGCATGACAAAATTTCATGGATTCCGTGATCGAGAATTTACAAACCATTGCCATGTCTGGAGAGATTCAATAAATAAATATCGCTACCTCACATTACATAAGGATGCATTATTTCTTAAGCATGAAGACTTGATTTCAGACCCTGATATCTTTTTTTCATCTATTTATAATCATCTCGACCTAAAGGCTTCTCAACTATGTATAGATTTCACCAAAAACAATATTGTGCACCCTCTTGATCAGCCTAACCAAAATAAACAGAATGCTATACTTCAGCTAAAAAACCGACAAAGTCCTTTTAAATCATGGACAACTGATCAACAACAGACTTTTATTTCAATATGCTCTGAAGCTATGAATGAGTTACATTACCCTATTTGCTAAACAAGTATCTGTAATCCCATGCGTGATATTATTGTACTAATTTTTATTTTTTATTTATGTGGTGTTACACTCAAACACTCTTGGCTAGGTGTACTCTCCTTAGCTATTTTTAGTTATTTAAATCCTCACAGCTATGCTTGGGGCTTTGCTTTGACTATTCCAGCTTACCAAATTCTTTTTTTTATAGTATTAATCGCCTATTTAAAAACGAATGATAAACAACCTATTCCAAAAGATTGGCGAGTCATCTTTTTTATTTTCTTATGGTGTTATTTTATATTTACAACCTTTTTTGCTTTTAGTCCAATGGCAGCACAGCAAAAACTACTTGAAACCACTAAAATCTTCCTTCCATTCTTTTTTACCTTAACGCTAATAACCACACGAGAAAAACTATACTACCTGATCATTACAATTGGAACTTCTATCGCTTTAGTCGCAGCAAAAGGTGGGCTTTTTGCCTTAGCTACAGGTTTTAGCTATCGGGTATACGGCCCTCCCCACTCACTAATTACCGGTAACAACGAATTTGCAGTTGCAACAATTATTGTCATGCCATTACTTATTCTCTGGTTTCGTGAAACAAAACATCAATGGATAAAATACGGACTTTCAGTTGTAATACCATTATGCATAGCTTCAACTATATCTTCGTGGTCACGCGGCGCATTCCTAGCTCTTATTGCAACAGGTTTAGTACTAATATGGAATAGTAAGAGAAAATTTTTAATTATTCCAATTATCGCTGTAAGCATATATTTTTCTATTCCACATCTCCCTAAAAAATGGTTTTCTAGAATGGATACCATTGAAACATTTGAGCAAGACAGATCTGCACAAGGGCGATTGGAAGTGTGGAGTGATGGTTGGAATAATACACTTGAATATCCCTTCACTGGTGCAGGGTTTGAAGGCTGGCGCTATGTTTCCATGCGCGACTGGCATAGCTCTTATGTTGAAATGTTTTCTGAACACGGCTTCATAGCATTTTTTATCTGGTTATCTATGATTCTTGGAAGCCTAATGAGCCTAACTCGTTTACCCAATAAAACAAAAGAATTTCCTGAGCTTCATAAATGGGTGACTAATTACAGCCACATGATACGAGCATCCTTGATAGCTTATATGATCGGGACAGCCTTTCTTGGACTTGCTTATTGGGGTCTTCTATATCATTTAATTTTTATTTCCGTCCTAATTAAAAAATTTGCGTTTGAAGAGTTGGCAGAGTTAAAAAAGAAAAGGGATTTAAGTATAGAAACTTCTGAGGCTTAATGAAACAGCCTTATTTCATACGGATTACAGCACTTTCTCAGCAACCGTTCAGCCCCCCCCCCTTATGAAAAATAGAACTAAGAAAAGGGGGTAAGCTATTTTTAGCTCGTCATTCCTGCATGCGGTTAGCAGGAATCTACGTTTAACATGTATCCCCGATAAAAGACTTCGGGGGTGACAATATTTTTATATGAAATTTAGGGAGCATGTGAACGGTTACCTTTCTCAAAGCCGTATTAATTAAAGATCACATATTTACAGCGATAGAGCCAAGAAAAAGACATAAACTCAACGGGAAATAACAAACGCTCACTTAACCCTTTTTCCTACATGAAATAAATGAAAAAAAACCTTACTGCAATAATTTTTCTTATTCTTATAGGGATACTCTTTCGCTATAATTTTAATAAACATAGTTTATATAACCCTTTAACAATTAATCAACCTGTAGTAAATAAGCAGCCTTTAGCTTTCGGAAGAGTGGAAACTGATCTATCACAACATAAAAAAAAATTAATGGTAGCGCTAACCTTTGGCCAATCCAACTCTGCAAACTATGGGGAAACACGGTATTCATCTACAGAAAACGTATTCAATTATTTTAGAGGAAAAATTTACCTAGCTAAAGATCCTCTGCTTGGGGCAGATGGAATCAATGGCAGTGTATGGACACGACTTGGTGATAAATTAATTAAAAAAAAATTGTATCAAAATATAATTTTCGTTCCAATCGGTGTTGGAGGATCAAGTATTGCACAATGGAGTCCAGGAGGAAACTTGCATAAGCGCTTACTACATAATATAAGGCATGTAAAAAGGTCAGGTTTAAAATTTACACATTTATTGTGGCACCAGGGCGAATCTGATGCATATCCACTGCGTACTCCCAAAAACGAATACAAATACCATTTCAAAAAAATAATTAAAAGCATTCGAGAAGAGGGAGTTGAAGCCCCTATTTATATTTCAATTGCATCAAATAGCAAGTTAAATGGTAACAATGAAGTAGCAACAGCCCAGAAAGAGCTAGTCAATAATATAGATATATTATTAGGACCAAATACAGACAAGCTTGGGCCTACTTACCGATATGATGGAGTACATTTTACGACGGAAGGGTTAGAGAAATTTTCTAACTCATGGGTAAAAATATTATCTAGTAATTAATTAAAAACCTGAATTCAGAAAATTTTAATAGCAGCTATTTTCAATATAGTTTGCACTTACTTAATGAGAACAAGTTGAGTTTTTCAAGCTATTAATGACATTGATCCCCAAAGGAATAAACATGAAACAGATTATATCAATTCAAATATTGCGAGGAATCGCTGCATGGTTTGTTGTATTTCATCATTATATTCAACTTCTCCATCTAGAGCATAATTCAGGGTTAGCATACTTCTTTGCAAAGAAAGGTGCATTTGGAGTAAATATTTTCTTTATAATCAGTGGTTTCATTATGTATATTACATTAACTAACAAAAACTATTCAGCCAAAGATTTTATAATACATAGGATTATAAGAATATTACCTGCATATTGGTTTTATACATTTTTAACAGTATTATTCTGTTATTATTTTCCACAAGAAATATTAAATACATCATATAATATTAAATCGCTTTTTTTATCTCTACTATTTCTCCCATCCGTTAATCCATCAGGAATAGGTGTTTTTCCCTTACTAACAGTTGGCTGGACTTTAAATTTCGAATTATTCTTTTATTTAATGCTATCTATATGTATTTTATTTTTCAAGAAAAATATATTTATTACTTGCTCAATAATTATGTTAGCCCTTCCATTAATTAAATTCAGCACCATTCCATTACTTTGGAGATATACACACATATTAAATAACTTCATTATTTACGAGTTTATTTTCGGCATTATGATTGCCTCCCTATATAAGAAAAAAAACATTTAGTTATAATATATTTTATACATTAATCATCGCTATTACAGCAATGTTTCTTTTAATGATTGGTGATAAAAAAAGTATATATTGGAGTTTCTCAGCCACATTATTAATTATTTCAGCTCTTTCAATTGAAAAGCACTTATCGAGTTTAAACTTTAAATTTCTACAATTATTAGGAGACACATCCTACTCTACTTATTTAGTACATATATTATTAATTGGTTTATTTAAATATTATTTTTCAGTAAAGGAACCATTCTTAGAATTTATCTTTTTATTAGCCCTTAGCATGTCTATTTTTTTCTTATCTTGGCTTAGCTACATAATAGTTGAAAAATACCCAGTTATTTTATATAAAAATCTCATCAGCACAAACCATAGTAGTTACCATACCTAATTTGTAATTTCTTAACTGTTATAAGCCTTGTACTTAGTGATCAACCTAATAAATCCAAATAAAATTAACACACCACCACAAATACAAGCACTTGCAATCGTAAGTAAAAGTTTGGGATCTTCTAAAAAGTGAGGGCGTTGAACCCAATAAGGGTTATCATAAAAATAACCGACAAACTCCCCTATAATCAAAGTTACTGAGTTTTTTTTCCAATTAATTGTTTTAGGCCATGAATAGGTTTCAATATCACGTTTATAAAAAGAAATTTTATTTTTTTTTCCTCTTTGTTCAATCAAATAATCTAATCGATTATTTAATATTTTCGGATTATCGCTAAGCTCCTGTAAACCTAAGTAAGTGGCATTTTCTTCCTTAGGAAAAACTATATTATATACCGGATCAGCCACCATATAATTCCCTTCAAAGCGTGCTTCAATAACTGTATGAGTAGGGTCGCAACCATTACATCTATACAGCATTACTAATGTTGATGATATTCCAACAGACTTTAACATCGCAGCGAGTAATCGTGATTTATCAGAACAATCGCCTCCTTTGTCTAATATTTGCATAGGTGTGGGACCAAGCCGTGAGAATAGATAATAACTCTGATTTTTTTCAAAACCCTTATTATGATAAACCCACTGGTTTAATTGTTCAATAAACTTACCATTACCTGGAGGTAATGTAATTTCTGATAGAACTAGATTTCTCAAGTGAGTCATATCTTGAGCTCGGCTTATTGCGAAAGACAAACTTGCAACAGTTGCCGTAATTGCAATAACCACTGTTAAAATTTTATACGTCTTGAATAGTTTCTGTTTCATCTAGGTAACTCATATTTAGTTTTATCTAACAGACAAAGCAGTGTATTTTCAATTAAACTCACTCCTTTCCAATATAATATATTCTTTTTACGCTTCGCATACGCAATTATCACTCACTATATCTAGATAGCATACAATCATCAATTTCAAAGACTTATTACTGACAACGGTATTTTTTCTACATATTCAGCATCAAACCATAGACTTTGGCTTTCTCGATCTACAAGTATAGGTATCTACAGAGTATAAAAATTTTTATTTATACCCAAAAAAAGGAATTCTCATCAAATAGATAAGTCCAGAAATCACCTCAATTGAAAAGATACTAATAATAAGATAATAAAATTTAATTAATTTATAAGATTTATAAGATTTATTTTTTATTTTTTATTTTTTATTTTTTATTTGAATAAAATACAATAATTACCACCAAATGTAAAATATAATTAGTTATAATGTTTTGCCATAAAAATTTCCCATCCCCACTTCTTCTTCCCGTTTCATAAAATATAGAAAATAATAATAAACTTATTACTTGTAGAGCAGCAGAAAATTGAAATCTTTTATTAAAAAAACACTCTTTTGGGTATCCGGTTAGTATCAATAGTGGCAATAATAGTGAATTTAGTATACTTAGTGGTATATCTATAGAATATTTATTCCAAACATCAAGCCACCCAAAAGAGACGCCACTATCTTCAGAGGATAGTTTGAAATTTTTACCTTGTATTTCCTGTATGACTTGAATATTTATTTTGTCAAAGTCGTGAAAAATATAGATTATATCATATTGAAGCAACAACACGCACCCACCTGATATAACAGGAATTAAGGAATAAATAAGTTTTTTACTAGCTCCATAATAATATAAACAAAAACATGGAAACACAAATCAACTACCACGCTTATAAAACGTGGTTTGAATTCGACCTAAAAGGCCGTCCTCAGCAAAACCCCAAGGGGCCTTGCTGAAATAAGATCAAGTTGTTCCCGCTATTTCAGTGATTATTTTTTATCTTGGAACTTAACATACTTTCTTATCATTTCTGCTTCCATACCTACTGTATCAACACAATAACCAGCCGACCAAAAATGATTTCCCCAGTATTGCTTTGTCCGCAAATGCGGGAATTTCTGGAAAGCTTGAATCGCTGTCTTTCCTTTAACTTTCCCAACTTAAGCTGATATTGAAATCTTTGGCGGAACTTTTACAAGCAAATGGACATGATCTGGCTGAACATTTAATTCGATAACTTCACCCACTGATCTCTCTGCATGAGCATAAATACTCTGGTAAACAAACCTACCTATATTGTAATGGTTTAATAAAACAGGACACTTCTAAAGACAGATTTATAATGTCATTAGAGGTGAATATGAGTAAGCAAAATAAACCAAAAAGACCTGTATATAATCTTGAATTCAAACAAGATGCAGC